>Ga0335081_10000249_pt1 | contig 101539 bp, 82 predicted proteins | sample Lox_Sample_35_FD_206713 | JGI IMG/M metagenome (GOLD analysis project Ga0335081, IMG submission 206713) | Soil microbial communities from Loxahatchee National Wildlife Refuge, Florida, United States - Lox_Sample_3.5 | ecosystem: Environmental > Terrestrial > Soil > Wetlands | place: USA...
GTGAGCTGGGTTCAGAACGTCGCGAGACAGTTCGGTCCCTATCTGTTGTGGGCGTAGGAGATTTGAGAGGACCTGTCCTTAGTACGAGAGGACCGGGATGGACGAACCTCTTGTGTTCGAGCTGTCACGCCCGTGGCACCGCTCGGTAGCGAAGTTCGGTTGTGATAACCGCTGAATGCATATAAGCGGGAAGCACTCCTCAAGATGAGATCTCCCAACCCGTAAGGGATAAGAAGGGCCCAGGAAGACTACCTGGTTGATAGGCGGGAAGTGGAAGCCGAGTAATCGGTGCAGCTAACCCGTACTAATCGCCCGTTCGGCTTGACCATAAAATTTACTCGGTGCAGAAACCAGTTGTCAGTTCTCAGTTGGGTAGGGCATGGCTTCAGCCATGCCTCAGTTAGAACCTGAACTGAACTCAGCAGAATGTTAGTAAGTCGTTAGAACCTGAATGACTGAGAGCAATAACTGACGGCTGGTGCGCCGATGCCCTTGTAAGATAATCATGAGATCCTTCGGCTGCAAACAACGCAGCCTCAGGATTTCGGCGCGCGGCTCAGACGCCGCGCAATCGCCTCAATCTATTCAGTTGTGAGAGATCGTTCTCAGGATCTTTTACAAGTTTGCAGCGCCAGTTGCTGAGGGATGAGCACGGAAACGTGCTTCAGCACGGCAAAGCTGATCAGTGGAACGCTGACAGCTGATCGCTGCTCCAAGCGTCGGTGATAATACCGCGGGGGTTCCACCCGTTCCCATCCCGAACACGGAAGTTAAGCCCCGCTGGGCCGATTGTACTGCACGCGAAAGTGTGTGGGAGAGTAGGTCGTTGCCGGCATAAATAAAGGCCACCAACAGAAATGTTGGTGGCCTTTTCCTTTTTGCGTAAGCCGCTTCCCGGCGGCGGAACAGCGCTTTATGGGAGGCCAAACACCGACTGGCTCGAACAATAGACAGAATGAGCGCACTGGTAGACAACGTTCCGATTGTAGGAAGACAGATGTGGAAGCTGATTGGTTTGCAATGTCACCTGCACGTTCTTTGGCCCCCTCTTGAATGCGTCAATAACGCGCGGATGAACATTGCCCCCAGCAAACTGCTCGATGTTGGTAAACGTGTAGACAACGAACGCATTCGAACAAAGATTAAAGCCAAAGCAGAGCACTCCCGGTTTTCGGATCGGAGTGGAATACCCCCGAATCGGAAAGCAAGGGTCTGATTAGCCGCTGCGAGACTTTTCTCTTGCGCGTTGCGATCCAAGCGCTCAGGCAGCCGCTTGATGCTGATATGCCGGAACGAAGACTTCGGCCGTGAAGGTTTCACAGCTGGTTGGCGTGGTGTTTTGGGGAGTGCGAGGTTCGAGTGCATGCATCGTTCCCGCGTTGAGAGCGTTTGTCATCTCCAGGAGCAGACTAGCTACCTGTTCTGACATCCCCATTTGAACCAAAGCTCCGCGGAACTGATCATCGGGTACTTGGACGTACTTGAGATCCGACTTTCCGACCGCTTTGCCGAGAATCGTCGTGACTTCCGTGTAGGAGAGATCGCGTTGTCCGAGCAGTTCGCGAGTCTGTTTTCCGCGAATCGTCGGATGCAGCAAAAGATCGGCGACTGCGTTCCCGATATCGCGGGTAGCAATCATGGGCACTTTCAAGTCCGGGCGCAGAGGCCCGACGACGCTGCCCATCTGGCGAATCGCATTGACCTGGGGAAGCGTGTTCTCCATGAAGTATCCGGCCCGAAGGAAAAGCACGTTGGCGTTGCTGATCTGGTTGAGCTTCTGTTCGAGATTGTGCAGGCCGACGACCGGACCAGTGCCGCCGGGGAGCTCAGCTCCGATGCTGCTGAGGGCGACAACATTTTTCGTGCCTGCTTTGTGCACAGCGGCGACGATCGCATCGCTGACGCGGTTGGAGTAGTCGAGCGGATCTTTGCTGACGAGATTGGGTGGAATCATGAGATATGCGGAATCGGCTCCGTGGAAGGCATTGATGAGAGCGCTCGAGTCGCTGACGTCAGCGATGAACGGTTCCGCACCTTTCGACGCAAGAGGCTGCAAATGAGCTGAGTTTCTGCCGACGACACGCACTTTCTCGCCGCGAGTGAGAAGGTTGGTCGCCACTACGTGTCCAGTGTTGCCACTTGCTCCCATTACAACAAACATAACTTACCTCCATGCCCGGTTTGGATGATGAAGGATGGGGATTGGACTCGGGAAGAATCAGTAGAGTTCGCCCCAAAGCATTTCGATAAAATCTGCTCATGAGTAAAGTGAGAGTCGCAGCGTTTTCTATTTCTCTTGACGGGTTTGGGGCCGGGCCGCGGCAGGACATCGACAATCCTCTCGGTGTGCACGGGACCGAGTTGCACAACTGGTTCTTTCACACCGAGACGTTTAAGAAGATGACCGGGCATCCCGGCGGGAAGGACCGCGGCACGCGCGGTGTTGACAACGACATTGCCGCGAAGTCATTCGAGAACGTCGGTGCGTGGATCCTCGGGCGCAACATGTTCGGCCCCGTGCGCGGGCCGTGGGTCATCGAGCCTTCGAGCGGTGAAAGCTGGAAGGGATGGTGGGGCGACGAGCCTCCGTATCATGTGCCGGTGTTTGTGCTGACGCATCACGCGCGAGCCTCGCTGGAGATGAAGGGTGGGACTACGTTTTACTTCGTTACTGATGGTGCAGAGTCCGCGCTGAAGCAGGCCAAGGATGCGGCAGGCGGGAAAGACGTTCGCATCGGCGGCGGCGTCGCGACGATCCGCCAGTATCTTCTTGCAGGCTCGATCGACGAGATGCATTTAGCCTTATCACCGGTGCTGCTCGGCGAAGGCGAGCACCTGTTTGCGGGAATCAATCTCCATCAGACACGGGGTTCAAGGTGGAGAAGACGATAGCGGGAGAGAACGCTACGCAAGTGTTCCTGAAGAAGTAATTGTCGCATCGAATCCGACGCGAGTTCCTGAGCCACGACTTGCGTCTGGTCTCAACTGCATAGATCCTTCGCCGTAAATGCGCGGGTCAGGATGACAAATTCCAAACTTGTTTAAATGCTGAAATTACCCCACCCTGTTTCGCAAAGAACGCGAGACAAGGGTGGGGCAACCACTTCAGTACTAGAACAGCTTCCGAACTTGTTGCGGAACGTAAGGCGATCCGGCAAGATCGGCATCCGTGAAGCCGAAGACGAAGAACTGGTTGTCGTTCGGGATCGAGTTTCCACTCGCATCCGGCACGGTCTCGAGGAAGTCGTTGTCGTTGGCCACCCAGAGAGTGTGGACTTTGTTTGCTCCCACCCGGACGTCTGGACCGAAAGCGAGTCCTTCAATCTTGGCCGGGATATTCCAGGCAGGTATGCCGCTGGCAACGAGTACCGGGACGATATCCAGGAACAGTGTCTTGCTAACGGCGGCGCCACTGGAAAGCACGGCATTCGCATCCATGTTGCTGATGTCGACCGCATTGCTGAGGTCGATTTTATAAAGTTGCTTTATGACGGCATCGTTAGCATTGGCGCGGCCGTTTCCGTCGCGCTCGTCGACCAGGAATTCGTGATCGTTGAGCGCGAGCATCTCGCTGACACCGCTGCCTTTCGTGAGGAGATATCCATATTGGTGCGTAGCTTTTCCGCTTGCGATGTCGAAAGTAACGATGCGCAGCAGTTTGCCCTGAGCCTTGCCCTCGTTGGCGTCTTGGATCAGAGCGTTCTGCATGATACCGACCAGTGTCTTGCCATCCGGCGTGATGGCTAGACCTTCCATGCCCTTGTTGGCGACACGCCCGTAAACGTTGAAAGGGGCCTGCTCGTTGTTGCCCATCGATGACAAGTTCGGCACGAAGAAACATCCGAGATAGGGAGCGGCTGCAGAGTTGCACGTTGGGAATTGGAACGAGCGCAACTGCAATCCGGTCAGGCGATCGAACTCGCGCACATACGGTCCGTACTCGTCGGAAATGTAGACACGCAAGCCATCATTGGAGAGGCGCATACCTTCCGTGTCGAAGCGGGCGTCGGCGGGATCTCCTGAGGTCTGGTTGGGATCGAAATTGTCAGAGCGCCCGGTAAAGAAATGGAAAAAGAAGTTGTTCAGCCGTGGCACTCCGGAGCCGACGCCGAGACCGCTTCCACTGCCATAAACCAGGGGCGTGAAACTCCACAGCAGGGTGGTCGCCCGCAATGTGGGAGTCAGGTTAAATGGCAGGCCCGTTCCACTGTGATTGGGCGAGAGATCCATGCTGATCGTGTGAAATCGGTTGATGTAGCTGACCGTGTCATCGATGTTCGAGTCGAAGGGGACGGCATTCGGGCCGCGGTCGGGCAGGGCGAGGAAGGTATAGCCGCCGGCGTTGGCGATTGCTGATCCGAAACCGCCGAGTTCGTTGGCACGAACGCCGTTCTCCAGGGGGTAGGTTAGGCCTGATAGATCCTGGAACGATCCAGCCCGGGAGCTGTCAAGTGTCCCTACCGCAAGAACCGAGATCTGCGCCTGAGAGACGGTCGCGAATAGCGCGACAGCGAATGCAAGAACAGCAGAACGAAGTAGTAATGATTTCACGCGAAATGCCTCCGATTGGGTTTTTGTAGGGAAGCAATCATCCGGCGGCAGAAAACGAGGGTCAAGTTAACAGTTGGTTAAAATCCGTGCTGGACGCGGCAAGTCAGCGATGCGGAGTTTACAAATTCTGACGAATGCAGGAGCGCATATGCCCCATGGTCTGCCAACCGACGCTTTTGTTTCCGCCGACCAGGAAACGCAAGGTGGACACCCGCGATTGTGGTGATCACAGCAAAACCGAAGGCCGGGGTCACGCCAGTAGGGCAGGAATTCCTAGTGATTGCCCGGAAACGCTCCCATCGCGATGAATCTCGTGATAATAGCAGCGAAGAGAGTGCCAATCACGAATAACAAGATGCGGAAACGCTGCCAGACGTCCCGAAATCCTGACGCTTGCGCGAAGATGTCCACCAGATAGGCAGCACAGTATGCGACGTTCGCAAGGACCACCAGCAGGAACAAGCCCAGACAAAAATCAACAGTCACGCTGGACTTTGATTGCGGATATGCGATCCCGAAGTAGGTGATTACAACGGCTGCCAGCGCCAGATTGTAGAGAATCCGCCAACGCTCCCAGAATTTGATAGCGTCTGTTACGTAGTCGCGCAGTTCCGTTCTTTCCATAAGGCGGAGTAACTCAATCACAAAATATCTAACCGCGGGTCTGTCGCGTAACGACGGGATCTTGCATGTTAGGCAACCTGCTGTCCTGATCTTGTGCACCTACTGGTTCGGAGGCGCTGGCAGCAGATCGCAGTGGTCCGTGCACTTTACGGTCTCGACCTCGACGGTGGCTTTCTTGTTCCCGGAGAAATCAATGTCAGGGCGAATGAGCAGTGTCTGCGTGCCGTTGGCGACGTTGAACGTGCAATGGAAGCTCATCGACTGGACGCCGCGCTCCTTGCAGCCGGTCTGGTCGAGCGCGTCGGTGAGACTTACAGTCCTGTCATAAACCTGGTCGGCCAGATGCGACGGCAGCAGTGCCACCGTCAGGGGAATCGGCGACTTGATTTTCACGTTGAGTTCCTGGCCGTCGTGATCGGGCGTCATCAGGCTGTAAACCTTGGGCACGGGAGTGATCTGATATTTCTCGTCGAGAATGCGCCGCCATCCGAAACAGGGCTGAACGCAATTGTTCACGCAAGTCCAGCTGTAGTACTGGATGTGAACATCGTTGGGCGAAATGAACTGGCGGACGCCGGGCCCGAGGATCGCGCCAATGGTCGAGACGACCGGTTTCTCCGGTCTGCGCTCATCGCGGAAAGTGATGATCATAAGCCGTTCGGAGGGCAGATGGCATTCATAGATCCCGCTCGTGAGGTGCTCTTTCAGGCAAAGAAAGTCGAAATTCACCGGAGAGTCGGGATGCTGCATGGCCGTGTTCCAGGCATCGGCCCAGGTCATCGCCACAGTGACGGGATAGTGGCTCTCGATCTGGACGTGCATGTTGCCGCCTCCCGCAGCGGGATGATAGATGCGGCCGCCGTGCAGGCTGGCGGGCTCCATCGGGATGGTCTCCGTGTTAGCCGGAGTCCAGTCGAAGACACGATTGTCTTGCGCGTACGCAACGGTAGCGAAGGCGCAGACGAGCAGCGTGGCAAAAAGAGAAAGATTGCGCATAGTACGAGTATTTGGCGTGGGGCGGGCTGAGACCTAAAGAATTCGCGTAGGAAGGATTACGGAAGTACTAGTCGTAGGTGATGGGACTCTCGATCCCCGCAAACTGCATAGGTCCTTCGCCGCAACAGCTGCCGCTCAAGATGACAAGAGCGAAAAGTCGTTATCGACTGCGGACAGGAGTGTCTCCCCCACACGTTACTTCTTCTTCACCACGAACATATCCGCTTCCGTGAGTCCGCACTTCTGCGCCATCTGGTAACAGTAATGGAAATGGGCAGCGTGCTCGTTGCGCGAGTCGGTGCCGAAAGTGAATTTCAGGCCAGCACGCTTGACTTCGCGGATAAAGCTTTCGTCGGGAACGTGGGCCACTTCGTTGATCTCGATCGCCAGCTTCTTGCCGGGCCGCGCGGGCTGAGACGTCGACGCGCACAGCTCGATGATGCGTTCGACGCGTGGCCGCGTCCAGAGCTGCGAGTACTGGCGCGCGATCGGCACGGGAAGAAACGTCGGCCACCCGAAAACGTCGATGGGCTCGGTGGTCAGCACCTGCTCGATGAATTGCATATAGCGGGTCATGAATTCTTCGGCGTCGTCGACCATGGTGTCGATCTGCCAGATGGCGAGCCAGCTGCCGTCGGGGTTCGGGAGCGTGAGCGCATCCATCAAAATGTAGTCGAGCTGGTCGAGCACCGGTTTTGAGAACGCCTTCGACCATCCGGCATAGACTGGCTGCAATCCGATGCGCACCGGATACGGCCGCAGGCGCTCGATGTACTGCTGAAGATCAGTGTCGGTGTTGATGGGAAATCCGGGGCCGGGATGCTCGAGGATGCCGATCTGGACGCCGCGTTCTTTACCGAGAGCGAGCGCCTTCTCGATTGAGAGCGTCGGGCTGAGATGAACGTGATAGTCGAAAACCGGGAAGCTGGGCTTGGGCGGAGGGGTTGAGATCTGTGAATCCTCACCCTTCGAAACCCACGAAGGGTGGGCCAGCCCTGAAAGGACGCGAGGAGGGTGAGGCAACCCGGTCAAAACGGCTGTGGCGACGATAGACGATTCAAGAAAGTTCCTGCGTGAATGTTTCACGTTATTTCTCCGATAAACCTGTGGAGGATACAAGCGGAGAGAAGTCCGTTCAGTGACTGCTGTCACCCTGGTCGTTCGATTCCCACCCTGTCCTCCAAAACCGGGAGGACAAGGGTGGGGCAACCGCGTCTCTTATTCGAGCATTCACGAAGCGGTGTGCGACGGCAGGTCCACGGTAACCGTATCTGGCTTGGCGGGTGCTCCGCCTGGTTTGGGGATCGGATTGAACGTGATCGTCAACGTGCTGGCGGTCACCGACACGCGCAGAAATCCGAAATTCGAATCATCGTGGTGGTTGATGGTGAGTCCGGTGGCTTGCACCACGGGATTGGTGTCCATGTAAGAGACGTTCGCGTTTTCGCCAGGCTCGGGGACGACTTGTCCGTGACTGTTGTGGACCATTTTGTCGACATTGTGGCCGCTGTCCCCGCACACGACGAAGGGCACCGAGTACTTCTTCCCCGCAAAAGTCACGTCGCGTGTGTAGCGCTGGTAGTTGTGCGCGTGTCCGGAGATGAAGGCGTGCGGATAGACTCCGGTGGCTTTGCAGATGGTGTCGATCTCGGCGAGCATGACGGGGCTGCCGTAATGCTTGCCGCCGGTCTTGCCCCCCTGTTGCGGAGAGTAAGTGAACGGTGGATGGTGGACGGCAAGAATCACCGCGCCCTGATAGTTGCTGGCTTTGATCTGCTGCAGTTGCGCGGTGAGGAAATCGAGTTGGTAGTCGGGCACGGTAGGCCACTTCGCCGCGCCAGCGCTCTTGCCTTTGCCCTTCTTTCCCGCTGCTGCCGATCCGGACTCACTCGAGATCACGCCGGGATCTTCGAGAGCGTTGGAGAATAGTCCGATGATGCGGAGGTAAGGCGCGTCCAGGGCGAAGTAGACGCCTGGTTGCGTCATGCAGGTGCGGTGCAGAGGGCCAGCCTCTTTCGTGACGACGATGGAGGGTCCGCAGAAATTCCGCGTAAATGTAGTAAGTGGCTCTTGGCCTTTCACAGTTCCCGGCAGAACGAAAGAGTCGTGATTGCCCGGTATCGCCAGGATGGGCGCGGGATAGTTGCGGAAGGGCTCGTAGAACTGATCGTAATAGTAATTCCACTCGCCAAAGTTGTAGACGACATCGCCGAGGTGATAGAGGAACGATGGGCGGTTCGCGGCATTCGAGGTGTGATAGTCGTTGGTGACGGCGTCGGCGACTTTGAGTTCGTAGCCGAAACTGGAGAGCGCCGTGGCGCCGCTGTCGCCGATCATGTGGAAGGTGATGCATTTCGCCGCGTTAATGGAGTTGATCACGTCGGAACCGTGAGGTCCCCAGGCGTCTTTGAGCGCGAACAAATCGCCAGGCTTGCCGCTGGCCTTGTCGAAGGAAACGGCATCCTTTACGAGAAGCTTTTGCAATTCAGTTGTGTAGAACTTTTGATCGTCAGGCGTGACCTTGAACTGGGCCGGATCGGGAGTGGGAACTTCCTCCTGGAACACTGGTTCCCCGAAAATGGGTTGCGAAAGCGGAGCGTTGGCTTTTCTTGGCATGGCGGATTCCTTTCATTCAGATATTCGTTCGTTGAATGTGGCCCGATGTCGGGAAATCCGCCGCACTCGGAAGGCCCGCTCGAACTTGCGCGGCGATTGAACAGAATCGCCGATGCGCCGGCGTGTTCTTGACGAACGACGACAGCGCGCGGGGAAAGGTGGATTAATTTACTGCCGAGAGAGCGGTTGTGCAACGGGAAAGTAGATGATGTTCGGAAATCCGGAAATCGAGATCCCCACCGCTCTCGTGAAATTCCCAGGTCTCGCAAAATCGGCGAGACCTGGGCACCCCATTTTCTTTCTCGTCTGCCATTACTGCACCGGGGTCGTGGGAGCGGCTGGCGCGGTTGAGTCGTTGGCGACTTCCGGCGTTACCGAGTTGATCTTCACCGTCGAGAGAATCTGCTCCAGACGGTTGAAGATTTTGTCGCGATCGACATGCTTCACGAGTCCTTCTTCGGAGGCGTCGGTGGTGACGTTCAGCGCGAACTCATAGCAGGCTCCATTCTGGTAAATATGGAAGTACTTGGAGTCGCTCTGGCGCGTGCCCTCGCCGGAAACGGCTTCGGTGGCGCGGAGTTCCATGTCACCGATGAGCAGCTTGTTGGCCAGGTCGTCGGCGGGCTTTGCCGAATTCGCCGAGTCAGTGCTCGCCGTTTTGTCCGCGGAGTCAGATTTCGGCGCGTCCTTCGCCACGTCTGTTGAGGGCGAAGCCGGAGCAGCAGAGTTGGCAGACTTCATCGCCGGAACCGCGAACTGGCTGCACTGGTCGGCCGTAAGAGACTTGTGGACGCTCACGTTGAAGAACGCGGACGAGAAGTCGGTGTTAACGTATCCAGTCTCGGGCAATTCGACGGCAGCGAGCGCAACTCCGCCGGGCTGGACGAAGTTCATCGCAATCGGATTCGACGCCAAAAGCTCAGTCGCGGCGTCACCGGTCTCGATGGCGTAGCGGCGCGGGTATTCAAAGGTCACGCCGTAGGTTTTGTCCGCATAATTCACCGTTGCGGGTCTTTTGTGTACGACGGGCTTCTTTGGGGCCGGCTTCGATTCAGCCTGCACGGCAGGCGCAGGCATGGCTTGCGGCTGCGGCTGGGTTACGGGAATCTGGTTGTTGGAGCTGACTGGTTTCGGTTTGTCACTCGAGCAGCCGACCGCTATGGAGCAGACGATCAGAACTGCGGCGAAGACGTAGGCGTTGATGTCGCCCATCGCTCCGGTGGCGAATCTCTTGCCCCACGCGAGCGAAGTGCGGGTGTTGCGAAATGTGTTGATGCGGGTCATGGTGGTTGCCTCCTGCCGGGTCGCGGCAATCTGAGAGAATGCAAGACGCGAGCCAGCGGGATGTGCGTTGATTTGGAAGGGGTTTTCGAATCCTGGATCGCGCCGCGACGTGGTCGACGCGACACGTTGTGGAAGGGAGAACACGGTTATCCCACGTCTCGCAAATTCGGCGAGACGTGGGGCACCCCCAGTTGGGAAGAAAAAGTCAAAATCCCGACCCTAGAATCGCAAACTGCGCGATTTTAGAATGGGCACCCTCGGGTCTTAATTATTGGAGGACACGTGAGAAGTCGACTGCTTTGTTTCGCGCTTTGTTTTTGTACGGCACTGGCATGGGGCCAGGCGCGGGAGAAGGTCATCATCGATACCGATATTGGCGATGACATCGACGACGCTTTCGCACTGGCGCTGGCCGTGAAGAGTCCGGAACTGCAAGTGTCAGGTGTGATGACCACATTTGGAGACACCGAGACGCGTGCTAAGATCACCGACCGTTTCCTGGGCGAGACCGGTCACGCGGACATTCCCGTCCTCGCGGGAAAACCGACATCTACGAAGACGATGTCCCAAGGGCGGTACGCCGACCGTAGCCACCTCGCAAAGTCTACCCACGGAGACGCAGTGGATTTTTTGCTGGATCAGATTCGCAAGTATCCGGGCGAGATCACACTGATTGGCATCGGGCCTCTGATGAACATTGGAGCAGCGATCGATCGCGACGCGGCGGCGTTTCGCAAATTGAAACGAGTTGTGATCATGGGAGGATCGGTTCGCCGCGGATATGGCGACCTTGGATACAACGAGCATGTTCCTCCGCAGCCGGAGTGGAACATTCTCAATGACGTGGCCTCGGCGCAGAAGTTGTTCGCGGCCGGCGTGCCCCTCTACGTCATGCCGCTCGACTCCACGCAGTTGAAGCTGGACGAAGTGAAGCGCGGGTTTCTTTTCGGGCGCGGCACCGCGATCACCGATCAGCTCGCGATTCTGTATCATCTGTGGGCGCAGGAAACGCCGACACTTTTTGATCCCATGGCGGTGGCGTTTGCGCTAAAGCCGGACTTGTGTCCGGTCACGCCGTTGCACATTCGCGTGGATGAGAAAGGGAACACGCGCGAGGAGCCTGGCACACCGAATGCGCAGGTATGCCTGAATTCGAATGCGGAAGATTTCTTTCAGTTTTATCTGAGAAGGGTCGGGGAGAAATAGAGTTTCAACGCCCGCATAAGGCTTCAGAGGAAATTTCCTTCGGATACGTATGAGTTCACGCAGGAATGAGCGCCGCAGGTTTTTGAAGAATGCAGGCTTGGCCGGACTCACAGGCCTGGCGATGGGGCCAACAATCCCGACATCGGCACAGAGCAACCAAGCGCACGAACGCCAGTCCTTTTACGATGTGCGTGCGTTCGGTGCAACCGGCGACGGCAAGGCGCTCGACACTCCAGCTATCAATCGAGCAATTGAAGCTGCTGCGGCGGCCGGCGGCGGAACGGTGTTCTTTCCGGCGGGAAGATATCTTTGCTATTCCATTCATCTGCAGAGCAAAGTTGGAATCTTGCTGGAGCATGGAGCAACGATTGTGGCCGCCGATCCGGCATCGGATCCAACCCAGAGTTACGACGCTGCCGAGTCGAACAAGCCCTGGGAGAACTATCAGGATTACGGGCACAATCATTGGCACAACAGCCTGATCTGGGGCGAAGGGCTCAGCGACATTTCTATCTGCGGGCCCGGATTGATCTGGGGCAAAGGCTTGAGTCGCGGCTGGGGCGCGGGGCCGATCGCGGAAAATCCTGGCGTGGCGAACAAGACGATCGCACTAAAAAATTGCCGCAATGTGGTGTTGCGCGATTTCTCGATTCTGCATGGCGGGCATTTCGGAATTCTCGCCACCGGCGTCGACAATCTCACCATTGACAATCTGAAGATCGACACGAATCGCGACGGCATGGACGTCGACTGCTGCCGCAATGTCCGCATCTCGAATTGCAGCGTGAACTCGCCGTGGGATGACGCAATCTGCCTGAAAAGTTCGTATGCGCTCGGGTACGCTCGGGCGACGGAGATGGTCACGATCGCGAATTGTCTGGTGACCGGAACATACGAAGAAGGAACGCTGCTCGATGGAAGCTGGAAAAGATTCGCGGACGACGCGAAGGTGTCACGCCAGGGCCGAATCAAGTTCGGGACCGAATCGAACGGCGGCTTCAAGAACATCACAGTTACGAATTGTGTTTTCGAGGGCTGCCGCGGCCTCGCCATCGAGAGTGTGGATGGAGCGATCATCGAAGATGTGACATGCGCGAACATCACGATGCGCGATGTGTACGGAGCGCCGATTTTCGTTCGGCTCGGAGCTCGCCTGCGTGGGCCCGCTCAAGCGGACGCAGGCAGGGTTCGCCGCGTGCTTCTCAGCAATATCTCTTGCTTGAATGCGCAGCGCTCGGAGCCGGTAAGTTCAATCCTGGCCGGAATTCCGGGGCATCCGATTGAGGATGTGAAGATCAGCGATGTGATGGTCGCCCATATGGGCGGCGGCACGAAAGAAGATGCCGCGCGAGCGCTGCCAGAAAAAGAAAAAGATTATCCTGAGCCGACGATGTTCGGAATCACGCCGGCGCATGCGTTCTTTCTTCGACACGTGAACCGGGTAGAGATGAATGGCATCAAGATTCAACACTACAATCTCGATGCGCGGCCGTCATTTGTGCTGGACGACGTGGAGGGAGCGGAGTTTACGAGGATCAAGGCGGGAACGCAGATGGGCGCTCCGATATTCGTCCTGAAGCATGTGAAGGATTTTGCGTTGTATCTGAGTAAGCCGCTGCCGGATACGGAGATTGCGTTGGCGGAGAACAAGGAGATTTAATTCCCGCATCTCGCCCGTGCGGCGAGGAGTCGCCTACTTATGAGGATACAAATGGTTCGAATTGCGCTTCGATGGCTGGGGGCTGTACTCCTGCTGTGTGCCGCGATGCGGGGGCAGGCGAGGCAGGAGATCGATTTGCTGGTCAGCGGCGGTATCGTCGTCACCATGGACGGATCGCGGGCCATTTATCAAGATGGCGCCGTGGCCGTGCGCGGGGATTCAATTGTCGCGGTTGGTCCGCGTGCCGAGATCGAATCCCGATTCCACGCTACACACGTGATCAATGCGCATGGCGGCCTCGTGTTGCCGGGTTTCATCAATGGCCACACGCATGTCCCGATGACGCTCTTCCGCGGACTGCACGATGACGTGACGCTGAACGACTGGTTGTACAAATACATCTTCCCGGCCGAAGCGAAGAACGTGAACGAAGAATTCGTGCGCTGGGGAACGCGCCTTGCGGCTGCGGAACAGATTCGCGCGGGCGTGACCACGTTTGCAGACATGTATTACTTCGAGGACGCTATCGCGGAAGAGACGAAAGCGGCGGGCATGCGCGGCGTGCTCGGCGAGACGTTTATCGATTTCCCGGCACCCGACAACAAGTCCGAAGCCGAGATGCTGGCGTATACGGAAAAATTCCTGAAGCGCTGGCAGGGCGACCCGTTGATCCACGCGGCACCGGCGCCCCATTCCATCTACACATGCTCGAAGAAAACGTTGCAGGATGCGGCCGCGCTCGCACGCAAATATCACGCGCCGATTCTGATTCACGTCGCGGAGATGAAAAAAGAGTGGGATGACTCAGAGAAAGCCAATGGGATGTCGCCGGTGCAGTACCTGGAAAAGATCGGCGTGCTCGGTCCCGATGTTGTCGCGGCCCACTGCATTTACGTCGATGAGGCCGACCGTAAGCTGCTGGCCGAGCGCGGCGTGGGCTGTGTGCACAATCCGTCGAGCAATATGATGATCGCGAGCGGTGTGGCGCCCGTGCCGGAGATGCGCGTGGCAGGGGTCGCAGTCGGGCTTGGAACGGACGGTCCAGCGGGCAGCAATAACGATCTCGATCTGATGGAGGAGATCGACCTGGCAGCCAAGCTGGCAAAGATTTCGAAGATGGACCCCTTGGCGCTGAATGCTAAGGCCGTCGTCGAGATGGCGACCATCGACGGCGCGCGGGCCTTGCACATGGAGAAAGAAATCGGATCGCTGGAGGCGGGCAAGAAGGCCGATCTGATCTTGATCAGCCTGAATGAGCCGAATGCGGTCCCCATGTATGACATCTACGCGCAGATCGCGTACTCGCTGAAAGGAAGCGATGTGCAGACGGTGGTCATCGGCGGACGCGTCGTCATGCGCGATCGCAAACTAGTAACGATCAACGAGGCGGCGGTGCTCGAGAGGGCGCGCGAGTATGGCGACAAGGTGAAGAAATCGCTGGGAATGGAGTAAGGTCTGACCTCAGACCTCGGACCTCAGTCAACAGATCCTCTCTTGTAAACTCTCGAGGATGAAATCTCTGTTGGCACTCTGGTTATTCCTGGCTGTGAACCTGTGCGCCGCCCAGAAGGTGGCAATCACCTTTGACGATTTGCCCCTCAATGGCGATCTGCCGCCGGGCGTGACGCGCACCCAGATAGCGGGCGACACGATTGCTTTGCTGAAGCACCGGCATCTGCCCGCCGCCTATGGATTCATCAATGCGAAGAAATTGGAAGGGAATGCCGACTCTGCAGAGGCTCTGAAACTGTGGGCAGCGAGCGAACCGTTTGGGAATCACACTTATGCGCACCTGGATCTGAATGCAAATCCTGCGGAGGCTTTTGAACGGGAAATCGACGAAAATGAGCCGGTGCTCGAGTTGCTCGGGGGGAAGGATGCAAACTGGCACTGGCTGCGCTATCCGTTTCTGCGCGAGGGAGACACGGTGGAGAAGCGGCGCGCTGTGCGGGCTTACCTGCAGGCGCACGGGTACAGAGTGGCTCAGGTCACAATCGACTGGGAAGATTATCTGTGGAACTCGGCGTACGCACGTTGCGCGGCGAAGAATGACGCACAGTCAATCGCCTGGCTGAAGTCGAGTTACTTGTCAATTGAGTCTTCTTATCTCGACTTGTCAAGAGATCTCGCGAAGTTGGTGTACGGACATGACATCAACCACGTGCTCCTTCTACACCTCGGAGCCTTCAGCAGCACCATTCTTCCGGACGCGCTTGACCTGGTGCAGAAGAAAGGATTCACGTTTGTGACCCTCGAAGAAGCGGAGAGCGATCCGGTCTATGATGGCGATCCGAATGTGGGGTCAAAATACGGCGGCACGCTTCTCGAGTTGTGGGTGGAAGCGAAGAAGATCAAATTCCCGCCAGTTCAGGAAAAGCCATATAAGCAGCTGGCCGCGATCTGTAAATAGAAGAAGTCTCAGCATTGCAATGCAAATCCGCATGCATAAAGCCGGCCAAAAGTGGAGTGGTGCTTCTGAACGCGAGAACCGTCAAATTCTTGTCCCCGCGCGGGATACGAGCCGCGTTCCCTTATAATCAAAAGATTCTCTATGGCTGCGGTTCTCGACAGGATCGTTGCAGCAACGCGCGCCCGTGTGGCGGAGGCCAAGCGTTCCGTAGATGTGGGAGAGTTGGAGCGCCGGGCCGAAGAGCACGTTCCACGCGGCTTTCGTCGCGCGCTTGAAGAGAAGAGTCGCGAAGGCGTCGCGGTTATCGCGGAATTGAAGAAGGCTTCTCCATCAAAAGGATTGATTCGGCCTTCGTTCAATCCAGTCGAGCTTGCGCACGAGTTGGAGGCGGCGGGAGCAGCCGCGCTCTCGGTGCTCACGGATGAAGAGTTCTTTCAGGGATCGCTGGGGAATTTGCGCGAGGCGTCTGCGGCGGTCGCAATTCCGTGCCTGCGGAAAGATTTCATCGTTGACGAATTTCAATTGCTGGAGGCGCGGGCGAACTCGGCTGATGCGGTGCTGCTGATTGTGGCCGCGTTGTCCTCGGACGAATTGAAGCGATTGTCGGCTGGAGCGCGAGCGCATGAGCTTGATGTTCTGTGCGAGGTGCACGACGGTGATGAATTGCAGCGGGCGCTCGATGCTGGATGCGATCTGATTGGAGTGAATTCGCGGGATCTGCGGACATTCGATGTCGATCTGCAGACGGCGTTCGATTTGGTGGAGAAGCTTCCGGCTAATGCGGTGCGAGTAGCGGAAAGCGGGATTCATTCGAGCGAGGATGTGGCGCGGTTGCGGGCCGCTGGTTATCACGCGTTTCTGATAGGCGAATCGTTGATGCGTGCGGACCGGCCAGGACAGACGTTGCGCGAGTTGATGAGAGTTCCGAGTCGCGAGCAAGGAGTCCGGAGTACGCATTAATGTTTCGGGGTCCGTGGAGCGAACTCCCGTTTACGCCGCCGTCGCTTTCGGCAGACACGGGGTCCTTCGACTGCGGTTTCGCTCCGGCATGCCGGCGCGAACTCCTCGCTCAGGATGACAAAGTTTAAAGTTGGTTTTACTAGCTGCTGACAACTGGCCGCTGGCGACTATTTTATGACTTGGGTGAAGATTTGCGGGATTACGAATCTGGAGGACGCGCTGGTGGCGGTCGACGCGGGCGCAGACGCTGTGGGACTCGTGTTCTATGAAAAGAGTCCGCGGTACGTAACGGTCGAGACCGCGAGAGAGATCTGCGAGAAGTTGCCGAAGGGAGTCGAGAAGGTTGGAGTGTTCGTTGGCCAACCCCTGGAACAGGTGGTTCAGATAGCACGCCTTGCGGCGTTCACCGCGCTGCAAGATTATCCTGTGAGTCGCATCGGTACTGATCAACATTCGCAAGCGAGGGCCGTCGGCGTGGACGGTTTGAAAGTTTATTGGGCGTTTCCGATGGCGATGTTCTTAGGCGAAGGGGCGAGAAATGTAGCGGGGTTCTTGCCGCAACAGCCGAAGCCTGATCTGTCGATGATGAAGTCTTATCCCGAACCGCTGCCAGGACTACCGATGTCCATGCTGCTGGACTCCGGTGGATCTCAACACCCCGGGGGAACCGGTCAGGCGTTTGATTGGCATGAAGCTCGAAGTGCAGTGAAACAGTTGAGCAGCTATTGGAAGATTGTGGTGGCAGGAGGGCTGACTCCTGAAAACGTGGGCGAAGCGATTGAGACCTTGGCGCCATGGGGAGTCGATGTGGTTTCCGGTGTCGAGGTGCGGCCGGGGAAGAAAGATCCGGAAAAGGTGCGGGCGTTTGTGCGGGCGGTGCGAGAGTGCGACCGTCGCGCTGCGATCCGAAGGTAGAAGCAGGTTGCTCACCGCCGCTTCGCGCCGGTTCGGAATGACAAGAGATTGAGATGGCAACGGTTTCCAAAATCACGAAAGTTCGATTTTCCAGGTCTCGCAAAACCGGCGAGACCTGGGGCACCCCACCTTCTCCTGCTCCTCACGAGCCCGGCCGTTTCGGCGTTTACGGTGGGCGCTACGTTCCGGAAACTTTGATGGCTGCGCTTGAGGATCTGGAGCGCGAGTATGAGAAAGCGAAGAAAGATCCGCAGTTTCGGGCGCGGCTGGATGGCCTGCTGAAGACGTATGCCGGGCGTCCCACGCCGCTGTTTTTCGCGCGCCGGCTTACGCAAAAACTCGGCGGCGCGAAGATTTATCTGAAGCGAGAAGATCTGCTGCACACCGGCGCGCACAAGATCAACAACTGCCTGGGACAGGCGCTGCTGGTCGAGCGTATGGGCAAGCATCGCGTCATCGCGGAAACCGGCGCAGGGCAGCATGGAGTGGCGACGGCGACCGTCTGTGCGCTGCTGGGCTTCGAGTGCGTCGTCTACATGGGCACCGAAGATATGCGGCGGCAGGAGTTGAATGTCTTCCGCATGCGGCTGCTCGGAGCGGAAGTGCGCGGAGTCGATTCGGGATCACGAACGTTGAAAGATGCGATCAACGAAGCCATGCGCGACTGGGTCACGAACGTCCGCACCACGCATTATCTGTTGGGGAGCGTGCTGGGCGCGCATCCCTATCCGACGATGGTGCGCGATTTTCATCGCGTGATTGGGCGCGAGGCACGCGCGCAGATTCTAAAAGCGGAAGGAAGACTTCCGTCGGCAATCGTTGCGTGCGTCGGCGGCGGCTCGAATTCGATTGGCATCTTTTACGAATTCATCAAAGACAAGAAAGTCCAACTGATCGGCGTCGAAGCCGGCGGCCGAGGCGAAGCGCTGGGAGATCACGCGGCGCGCTTTCGCGGAGGCTCGCCGGGCGTACTGCAGGGCACCTATTCTTACGTGCTGCAGGATGCGGCGGGGCAGATCGCGTTGACTCATTCAGTCTCGGCGGGGCTGGACTACCCTTCCATCGGGCCTGAGCATGCGGCACTGCGTGATGCAGGCCGGACGGAATATGTGCCCGCCTCGGATGCCGAGGCGCTCGAAGCGACGACGTTTCTGGCGCGGACCGAGGGGATTATTCCCGCGTTAGAGTCGGCGCACGCGGTCGCGGAGGTCATCAAGCGCGCACCGAAGATGAAGAAGTCCGATATCGTGATTGTGAATGTGTCGGGGCGGGGCGACAAGGATATTGGCATTCTGCGCGAGAATCTCAAGCTGGATTAAGAGATTTCGTGGCGGAATTCCATTTTGCGCTGCAGGAAGCACCGGCGAACACGGGGTCCTTCGACTCCGGTTTTGCCCCGGCATGCCGGAGCAAAATCCTCGCTCAGGATGACAGTTTCTTAAATAGCTATGCCTTTGCTGTTCCATAACAAGCCGGCACTGGTCGCCTATGTCACGTGCGGCGATCCGAATATCTCGACCACGCGCGACATTGTGCTTGCCGCAATCGAGGCGGGCGCGGATGTAATTGAACTGGGCGTGCCTTTCAGCGATCCCGTTGCCGATGGGCCTGTGATCCAGCGCGCAAGTGAGCGGGCCTTGAAGCATGGAACGTCGTTGGCGCAGGTGCTGACTCTGGCGGCGGAAATCCGCGAGCAGGCGCAATCGACGGGGGTGATCGTGTTTTCGTACTTGAATCCGATTCTGCGGATGGGCCTGGAGAAATTCTGCAAGGTGGCACGAGCGGCGGGAGTGGACGGGGCGCTGGTGACGGACTTGCCAGTGGAGGAAGCAGGTGAGTATTTGGATGCGATGCGCGAGCATGATTTATCTCCTGTATTTCTGGCGGCCCCGACGAGTACAGAGGAACGATTGGAGCGCATTGCCGCAGCATCACGCGGATTTGTTTATGCGGTGTCGAGGACAGGCGTCACTGGTCAGCGGCAACAGTTAGCGGACGATGCTCGCAAACTGGTGAAGCGGTTACGGCGCGTGACAAAGCTCCCGATCGCGTTGGGCTTCGGGATTTCCAACGCAGAGCAATTCACCGAGGTTGCCGAGTTTGCCGACGCAGTCGTCGTGGGCAGCGCAATCGTCGAGACGATTGAGAGGAATCCGGGCGGTGAGGCTGAAGCTGTTGGCGAGTTTATTCGCGGTCTGCTTAGTGTCGGTTCCGAAGTCTCGGTTGCGACACGATGAAGGGACTCGCTTCCAGTGGTTTCCAGGTCTTGCAACATCGGCGAGACCTGGGGCACCCCTTAGGGTTTGACTTGCTGAAGGCTGACGGCTGGTTTCCATGGATATCGAAGACTGGCGACGCAAAATCGATGAGCTTGACCGCAAACTGGTTGCGCTGCTGAGTGAGCGCGCACGAGCAGCAGTCGAGATCGGGCGTCTGAAGCGGGATACGGCGTTGCCCATCTACGAGCCGGATCGGGAGCGGGTGGTGTTCGAAAATGTGCAGGGGGCGAACCCGGGACCGCTGCCGGGGCGCGATCTGGTTCGCATTTACGAGCGCATCATCGATGTAATGCGCAACATTCAGAGGGAAGAGATCGTGCCGGCGCAGGAGCGGGCGACTGACGGTGAAACAGAAATCGAGTCGGATGTGAATGACTAAATGAAGAATCCCACCCTACGAAAACCGCGTAGGGTGGAGCACCCCGGCTAAGAGCTAGGAGCTGATTTACATGATTGTTGCCATGCAGGAAGGCGCTGACGAGGCGCAGATTCAGCAGGTGATTGAGAACCTGGTGAAGATGGGATTCGAAGTGCACCGTTCCACGGGAGCGCGCATGACCGTGCTCGGGGCGGTGGGGTCGGGCATTGATTTCGATATCCGCATTCTCGAGTTGCTGCCGGGAGTGCAGGAAGTCCATCGCATCAGTTCGCCATACAAGCTGGCGGGGCGGAGTTTTCGTCCGGAAGGCACGATCGTCAAGCTGCGGAATGGAATTGGCGTCGGTGGAAACGAAGTCGTCGTGATGGCGGGGCCATGTTCGGTCGAATCACGTGAGCAACTCTTCACGACTGCCGAAGCAGTGTCGAAGGCCGGGGCCAAAGTCCTGCGGGGCGGGGCATTCAAGCCAAGAAGCTCCCCGTATTCGTTTCAGGGACACGGTGAGGAAGCGCTGAAGCTGCTGCGCGAAGCCGGGGAGAAATTCAATCTGCTGGTCATCAGCGAAGTGATGGAGATCTCGCAGATTCCGATGATGCTTCCCTATGTCGACGTTCTTCAGATTGGTGCGCGCAATATGCAGAACTTCAATCTGCTCCGCGAACTTGGGAAGGTCCGCAAGCCGGTTTTGCTGAAGCGAGGAATCGCCGCGACCTTTGAAGAATTGCTGCTTTCGGCCGAGTACATCATGTCGGGCGGGAACTACGATGTGATTCTCTGCGAGCGTGGGATTCGGACGTTCGAAACTTACACCCGCAATACGATGGACATCTCTGCGATTCCCATCATTCATAAGCTTTCGCATCTTCCCATGACGGCTGACCCGTCGCATGGAACCGGGCGTCGCGACAAAGTCGCGCCGATGGCGCGCGCCTCGGTCGCGGCCGGCGCGGATGCCTTGCTGATTGAAGTTCATTGCAATCCCGATAAGGCGCTCTCGGACGGCGCACAGTCGCTGTTTCCCGAGCAGTTCGCGAAACTCATGGACGAGTTGAGGATGATTGCGCCGGCGGTGGGCAGAAAGATCTGACGATTTTGTAATTTGGTAATCGGGTAATTTTGTAATTTAACTTCTTTGGGTATCGGCAGCTTCAAATTACCCGATTACAAAATTACACAATTACCAAATTCTTCTTTATGCCCATTCGTCAAATCACGATCATCGGCACCGGCCTGATTGGGGGCTCGCTCGGGCTGGCGCTGCGTAAGAAAAAGTTTGCCGGACGCATCGTCGGCTGCGATCGCGAAGGCACGCTGGAAAAGGCGAAGGCGCGCGGAGCGATTGATCAGGGCACCGCGAATCCCGGCGATGCTGTGCGCGGCAGTCAAGTTGTCGTCCTGGCGACTCCGGTGCTGGCAATCTGCGATCTCATCGAGCGGCTCGGACCGGTTCTTCCCGCGCGTGCCTTGTTGACGGATGTTGGCAGCACGAAGGCGGCCGTGGTCGAGCGAGCGCAGAAAGTCTTCGGGAAGAATGCGGGGAAGCGGTTTCTCGCCGGACATCCGATGGCGGGGAAAGAATTGAGCGGGGTCGATTACGCCGACCCGGATCTGTTTCAAAGGGCTGTGTGGTTTCTGACACCGCTGCCCGGGCAGAACCTGAATGAAGGACTATTTGCCGAGTACGCGGGATGGATCGACGCGATCGGGGCTCGCATTGCAATGCTTCCGGCAGATGAGCATGATCGTCTTTGTGCGTGGATCAGCCACGTCCCGCAGATGATTTCGACGGCTCTGGCGGCTGCATTGGTCGAAGAGTTTGGAGCAGACGCGCCGGTGCTTCCCGCTGGCGGACGCGCGCTGCAAGAGATGACGCGCATTTCGGCGAGCCCCTATTCGATGTGGAGAGATGTCGCCATCACCAACAAGAAGAGTCTCGAAGATGCTCTGTGGAAAGTCGAACAGCGGCTGGCGCACATCCGCGAGAATCTGGCAACGCGGGAACTGGCGGCGGAGTTCGAGCGGGCGCATGAGCTGAGGAAAGCGAAGAAATAATTCTGTAATTTGGTAATCGGGTAATTTTGTAATTCAATCTCTGTGACTTGCAATTTGCCCGATTTCAAAATTACAAAATTGCCAAATCTCTTTTAGAATTTCCTCGTATGAACAAAGTCGTCGCCAACGCTGACGAGGCCATTCGCGATGTATTCGATGGCGCGACCCTCATGATCGGCGGCTTCGGGCTGTGCGGCATGCCCGAGAACCTGATTCGCGCGCTCGCTCGCAAGGGCACGAAGAATCTGCATACCATCAGCAACAACGTGGGGATCGACGGCGTGGGCAACGGCCTGCTGCTTGCGGCGGGCCAGATCGTCCATCACGTCGGCACTTACGTCGGCGAAAACAAGCTGCTGGAAGAGATGGTGCTCAACGGGAAGATTAAATTGGAACTGGTTCCGCAGGGAACCTTCTCCGAGCGAATTCGGGCGGGCGGCGCCGGAATTCCTGCGTTCTACACTCCGACTGGCGTGGGCACCATCGTCGCCGACGGCAAAGAGACGCGCGAGTTCGATGGACGGCTCTATGTCATGGAACGCGGACTTATCGCCGATTTCGCCTTCGTGAAGGCCTGGAAGGGCGACAAGTCGGGAAATCTGATTTATCGCAAGACGGCGCGGAATTTTAATCCCATGATGGCGACGGCGGCGAAGATCACGATCGCGGAGGTCGAGCATCTGGTCGAAGTGGGAGAGTTGGATGGAGATCAGGTTCACACGCCATCGATTTACGTGAAGAGAATTTTCCAGGGCGAGCTGTATGAGCGGAGGATTGAGCGAAGGACCGTGAGGAAAGCGGGATAGTCCCGAGTCGCGAGTCCCGAGTTGCGAGCAGGGAGAATGCCTTGAGTCGATCGGACGTGGTGTAGACCGTAGGGATCCTTCGACTGGGCCGTAACTGCGCTCCGCTCGTCACGGCTTCGCTCAGGATGACAAGCGTTGCGAGTTTGAGCTAATTACTAACGACCAAAGATTAACGACGATATGCCAAAAGATACCGACAAGCGCGAGCGCATCGTGAAGCGAATTGCGCGCGAACTGCGCGATGGGTTCTATGTGAACCTGGGCATCGGCATGCCTACACTGATCGCGAACCATGTGCCCAAAGGCATGACCGTCACGCTGCAATCGGAGAACGGGATGCTCGGGATCGGGCCGTATCCGATCGAAGGCACGGAAGATCCAGACCTGATCAATGCCGGCAAAGAGACGGTGAGCGAGATGCCGGGGACGTCCTATTTTTCCAGCGCGGATTCTTTTGCCATGATTCGCGGCGGGCACATCGATCTGAGCGTCCTTGGCGCGATGGAAGTTGACGAGACCGGGAGCCTCGCGAACTGGATGATCCCGGGAAAGATGGTAAAAGGCATGGGGGGTGCAATGGATCTGGTCGCCAGCGCGCGGCGCGTCGTCGTCGCCATGGAGCATACGACGCGCGAAGGCGCTCCGAAGATTTTGAAGAAGTGTACGCTGCCGCTGACCGGAGTACGCGTCGTGGATACGATCGCGACGGAGATGGCGTACATTCGCGTGACGAATGAGGGTCTGGTGCTCGAAGAAATCGCGCCCGGATTGACGCCGGAAGATGTACAGAATGCGACGGAGGCGCGGCTGATCGTAAGTAAAGAGTTGAAGATGATGGAGAGCTAGTTGCGCGCGCCGGTTACGACGCTCTATCGCCCAGTCGGTCGAAAAGAATTAGAACTGGTCCGCGCCAGCGGATTTCGGGGGTTCCCGCCACGGTTTCCTTCGCAGCCAATTTTCTATCCAGTACTCAATGAGGAATACGCTATTCAGATTGCCCGCGACTGGAATACGAAGGACGAGGCCTCAGGTTTCGAGGGTTACGTGTTGAAGTTTGATGTGCGGAACGAGCTTCTTGCCCGATACGACATCCATGTGGTCGGCAATTCAAAGCATGAGGAATATTGGATTCCCGCGGAGGACCTTGACGATTTCAATCGGAATATCGAGGGGGAGATCACGGTCGTCGCCAAATTTGTGCCGAGCAACTGAGGAGTCGCCTTTCCGGCGGGAGATCTAGTTGATTCGTAGGGCCTCAGCGGCTAAAGCCGATCCTGTCTGTGATCTTGTCGGCACGACTGAAGTCGTGCCCTTCCCGGTTCCTCCAACCCGACAAGAATCTTAAACCGCAGAGATCGCGAAGAGAGGCCGCAAAAAGCGCAAAGAAAACTTGCGGTCGGAGGCGCACTCTAGATCACCACCGCTTCTTTGTACTCGCCGAAGACGCGGCGCATGGCGTCGGAAATTTCGCCGACGGTGGCGGACGCTTCAACTGCAGTAAGGATCCGTGGCATGACATTCGCGCCCGAGCGGGCTGCTTCTTCCACTGCCGCGAGCGCGGTTTTCCACGGACCGGCATCGCGCCTGGCGCGCAGGGCGCGGACGCGCTCGACCTGTTTCGATTCGAGCGCCGGATCGATGCGCAGAATCGGGATCGCCTTTTCTTCTTCCAGTTCGAAGCGATTCACGCCGACGACAATTGATTCCTGATTGTCGACTTTCTGCTGATATTCGTAGGCGGCGTTCTGGATTTCCTGCTGGACGAATCCGCGTTCGATGGCTCTCAGCATTCCGCCGAGCACTTCGATCTTGCCGAGATACTCGGCGGCGCGGCTCTCAATTTCGTTCGTCAGCGTTTCCAGGTAATACGATCCGGCCAACGGATCGATGGTCTGCGGCGCGCCCGACTCGTAGGCGATAATCTGTTGCGTGCGCAGTGCGATGCGTGCCGCCTGCTCGGTCGGGAGTGCGAGCGCTTCGTCGAAAGAATTCGTATGCAGCGACTGTGTTCCCCCGAGCACGGCTGCCATCCCCTGAATCGCGGTGCGCACGATGTTGTTTTCCGGTTGCTGCGCTGTGAGCGTCGAACCGGCAGTCTGAGTGTGGAAACGAAGCATCCACGAGCGCGGATTCCTGGCTTTGAAATGCACGCGCATAATGCGTGCCCACATGCGGCGCGCAGCGCGGAATTTCGCGACTTCTTCCAGAAAATTACTATGCGCATTGAAGAAGAACGAGAGCCGCGGCGCGAATTTATCGATGTCGAGTCCGGCCTTCAGCGCGGCTTCCACATAAGCCATGCCGTTGCCGAGCGTGAATGCAACTTCCTGCACGGCGGTCGATCCGGCCTCGCGCATGTGATAGCCGGAGATGGAAATCGTGTTCCAGTCGGGAACGTTGTCATTCGCCCAGGCGAACATATCTGTAATGATCCGCATGGCCTGCTGCGGCGGATAAATGTAAGTTCCGCGAGCGATGTATTCCTTGAGCACATCGTTCTGAACCGTGCCGGAAAGCTTGCGAATATCGCCGCCCTGGCGGCGCGCGACGGCGACATATAAAGCCAGCAGGATCGATGCCGTTGCATTGATGGTCATCGATGTCGAAATCTTCGTCAGATCGATGCCGTCGAACAGACGCTGCATGTCTTCGATCGAATCGATGGCGACGCCGACTTTGCCAACTTCCCCCGCGGCGAGCGCGTGATCGGAGTCCATGCCGATCTGCGTCGGAAGATCGAAGGCAACGGAAAGGCCTGTTGTGCCATTCGCGAGGAGGTATTTGTAGCGCTTGTTGGACTCTTCAGCGTCGCCCATGCCGGCATACTGGCGCATAGTCCATAGGCGTCCGCGGTACATGGTTGCCTGCACGCCGCGGGTGAAGGGATATTCGCCGGGATATCCGACTTCAGCTTCGTAATCGGAGCCTTTTAGATCGGCGGGAGTGTAGAGCGGCTTGACGGGGATGTGTGAGGAGGTTTCGAGTTCAGGGGAGTTCGCAACCGAGTTCGATTTTTGCGGCATGGTTCTACCACACACGCGCGGGCGAGGCGCCCGCGCCACGACAATCCTACGGACGCTGGCTCTTCCTGCGCACACGCCAGAACGAACTCAGCCCAAACCATGCGAAGGTCAGCGTAAAGCAGGCGGCGACGACGGCCCGCCCGGGACCGACCGTCCCGGCATGATATTTACCGTATTCCTTTACTGTGGCGCCGCCCAGACCGAGCGCCATCGCAAGAAACAGAACTCCTGTGACCTGGAGCCAGAGCTGATGCAAGACATTCCCGAATGAGCGCGCGGTGGTTCGTGCTGCGTTCCAGGCCGCGTTGAAGGTCCGGCTGCGGCTTGCCTGCTGTCCAGCAATGCGCGCGACCACGCCGACCTTTCGCCAATTTGACACGGTACTCACTGCTCGATTTTAACAGCCTGCGGCGCTACAATGACCGCAAACAGCGGAAGCGGTGAACCGTTCGCCGCTGGACCGCATCTGATAGGTTAGGCGATTCTGTCCAGGGGGATGCATTGGATCCACAACTCAAGCAATTAATGAAGGAGCTCGGCGACGCGATCAACGAATCACTGTCGGACTCCGAGCAGATCTCCGAGGTCGTCTCCCGCATCAAAGAAGGCGGCTACGACATTTTTCTGGTGCTGGAGGCGACGATCGGCGTCAGCAAGCAAGGAGAAAAATCCGCAGACAAGACCTCGCTGGTTTCCACGATGTCGACCAATCCGGAATTCAAGATCAGCGATCAGGATTTAAAGTTTCTGAAGTCGCTCCGCATCAAGATCGAAGACGAGAAGAAGGACAAGTAAAAGTTTCAAAGCTTCAAGGTGTCAATGTTTCAAAGTGAACAGCCTTATCTTTGAAACTCTGAAACCTTGAAACTTTGAAACATTCTTAGCTCAATACCTGAGCCAGCAGCTGCTCGACTGCACGATCTGCCTCGATGATTGAAGATTTGTGATCCGGCATCCCCGACAAATCGACATTCGCGAAAGCGATCCTTCCAAACGGCGCTGATCGCAGCAGTTCTCCCGGCGCAGGCTTGCCCTCTTTGCCGAAGTAAAATCCCGGAGCCGGGCTGGCATAGGCGTGTCCCCAGCGGTTCAGGATGATTCCAGCGATGTCTCGGCGCGCGTCGAAGCCGGTGCGTGCGAACATGTCGGTAAGCTGCTGGCGAATCTGCCGCTCGTATTCGGCGAAGGGCGTGGAAATCATCTCGCCGCGGCCCATGTGCCCCTGCTGCTCGGTGGTCTTTCCTGGATAGGAGTAAAGGACCTTGATGGTGAGCACGACGGGCGAGTCAGGACCGATCGTGGGTGAGTCGGCCCCGCAGAGCGCGAGCTTGCGGACCTGGATATAACTGCCAATGCCTTCGAACCACTGGCATCCTGAAATTCCCATTTTGTAAAGGAATCGCCAGTTGCGCACCGCGACATTGGCCAGCATGCACGCAGAGCGATAGAACTGTGCGTAAGCGTCTTTGCGGTCGCGGGGAAGATCGCGGACGACGTGTTTCGTGGTCCAGCTGCCGCCGGCCATGATCACCGACTTCGCTTTCACGCGATACGTTTTCCCCGCGCGCGTATAGGCCACGGTTACAGATTCTGATTTCGCCGGATCGCCGTCGTGCTTTACCCAGACCACTGTCGAGTCGAGGCGGATTCGGCTGGGCGAACCGGTTCGATCCAAAGCGGCGAAGTTCACATTCCTGCGGCAGATATCTTCGAGTGAATGTTCGCCAGCGATCGCATCCGGAAGCATCGTCTTCACGATCAGGCGAGCGATGCCGCTGTTGCCGTCGGGAAACATCTGCGCTTCGTCATCCGCCAATCCTCCGAAACCGTTGAAGGCATACGCGGTGTAGCCGGAGAGCGCATCTGCCCCGAGACCAAACCCGCTGCCTTCATCGAGCCCTATGAATGTGCGAACGGTCTCCCGGCGGATGCCGTATTTTTCCATGATGTGGTCTTCGAGCGTGATCGTGTCGAGGCGGCGCGAGATGGCATCGCCGCGGTACTCCGGCTTCTGCGCAGTTCCAGGACCTTGCGATTTCAGCAGTTCTTCGCGGGTCTGTGCAGAAATCGGGGCACCCTCCAGATTTTTGCCCCAGGAATCGGTGAGCCACAGCCCCTTCGGCTGGCCAAACTTCGCGCCGAAATACATCCCAGCGGGAGCGCCGCCGAGGTAGGGCGTGGTGGTCAACGGTATTTCCGGATCCGGTCCGGCCCACTTTTGATATTCAAGACGCGGCGTCCTAAGGCCGATCGACGCGTAGAACCTCTCGATAAAACTGCTGGGATAATTAACCTGGAACAAGGCTGAACCTTGATGACCGATCAGGCGTTGACCGTCGACGAGAAACTCATTACGCTTGGCCTCACCGCCAAAAATTGGATGATTGTCGAGCACGAGGCGGGTTTTGTCGGGACCAGCCTTGCGTTGGAAAATCAACGCCGCGGCGAGGCCGCTGATGCCGCCACCAACCACCACACAGTCATAGGTCTCGCCCGTGTCGATGACATTTGCAGGGAGCTTCTCGAACATGCCATCACGAATCTGGTGGCCTGCCTCGAGAACCGCGAGCGTGTTGCCGTTGGAGTTGGCGTAGTCGCCGACGCCGCCGTAGCCGGTCCAATCGTCGGGCGGCAGTGCATTCGTCGAAGAGGCTTTCTGTGCCAGCATTTGCGCCGGGCTCATCGAACTTAGCAGCATGCCACCGGAGGCCAGCAGGGTGGAATTCAGGAAGTCGCGGCGGGTAATGTCGGTATCCAATCCGAGAGCTTTTTTCACGGGAGAGTGCTCTGTCGTCCGGTAAGGGTTCAAGCTTTCGAAATTTTCGTTTGCTTTGCGTCTCAAGTCGCCCCGCCCTTGAATGTTCGCTGAATCGTGGAGCATTATACGGCGGTCAGCGTGTACGGCTGTGCTACCATCTACTGTTTTCTTTCCGCATTTGGTGTGCGGGAAGCGAGACTCAGGAAGCAAAAGCGTACAGTCTGGGGTCCGGAATGAAAGATACACTTGGGGTCCTGCTGGCGGGCGGAGCCGGGGAGCGTCTGTATCCTTTGACTCGCGACCGTGCCAAGCCGGCTGTGACGTTCGGTGGCATCTACCGCATCGTCGACATCACGCTCTCCAATTGCCTTAATTCCGGCCTGCGGCGGATCTACATCCTCACGCAGTACAAGGCGCTCTCCCTGAATCGTCACATCCGCGAGGGGTGGAACATTCTCGCGCGCGAAGTCGGCGAGTTCATCGAAGTGCTACCCCCAATGAGACGGGTGAGCGACCAGTGGTATCAGGGCACCGCCGATGCGGTTTATCAGAACATTTATTCCATTGGATCCGAGCAGCCCAAATACGTTCTGATCCTCGGCGGCGATCACATCTACAAGATGGACTATGGGAAGATGATGAAGCAGCATCAGGATTCGGCTGCTGACATCACGCTGGCCACCATTCAGATCGATCCTGAAGAGACTCGCCATTTTGGAGTTGTGGATGTCGGCAACGACGGTCGCATCAGCGGTTTCGAGGAGAAGCCCAAAGTTACACGCTTGCGCTCGCCCCTCAATCCTGAAAAAGTGGGCGGTTCCATGGGCGTTTACATTTTCAACGCCGACGTTCTTATCCCGGTTCTGTTGAAAGACGCAGAAAATCCCCAGTCCAGCCACGACTTCGGAAAAGATATTCTGCCCAAGATGGTCGATGACTATCGCGTCTTTGCCTACGACTTCGTCGACGAGAACAAGAAGGAAGCCATGTACTGGCGCGATGTCGGAACCTTGGATGCCTATTACGAAGCCAACATGGACGTGGTTTCGGTGTCGCCCATTTTCAACCTGTATGACGAAGAGTGGCCCATCCGCACGCACCAGCGACAGTATCCACCGGCCAAGTTCGTTTTTGCCGAAGCGGGACGAACCGGCACCGCCCTCGATTCCATCGTTTCGAACGGCTGCATCGTCTCGGGAGGCACGGTAAAAAATTCGGTGCTCTCACCCGACGTACGCGTCAATTCCTACTCTGAAGTCGATCAGAGCATATTGTTCTCTCACGTTAGCGTGGGGCGCCGCTGCCGCATCCGCAAGGCGATTCTCGACCGCGACGTGCACATTCCGGAAGGCACCACGATCGGCTATGACGCGGAGGCGGATCGCCAGCGATACTTCGTCACCGAGAGCGGGATTACCGTGGTCACGCGCGATTATTCGCTGTTCGAAAATCCCGTAACGGTGGACTACTTCACGAGCGAATGAGACGGGTGAGGCCTGTGGAAAACACGGCCTAAACTAGCCTCCCGAATAAAAATAATCCGTGAAAATCAAATTCTGCGCTTGAAACTGCGCCGGCGTGGTCTTTATCCTGATCAGCCAAGTACCGGCCTTTCCTAAATCCCTGTTCCTGAATAGTCCGTGGAGGAGCGATGTCGATCACTGTGAAAGTGTCTTTCAGAATAATCATTGCGTTCATTTCCCTGTTCTTCCTGACAGTCCCGTGGGGAACGCAAGCCGCCAGTGCACAAACCGCGACTGGGGCGGTCACCGGAACCGTGTCCGATCCGCAAGGTCTGCCCATCGTGGACGCGGACGTGACGATTCGCAACACCGATACGAACACCGAGTCTCACATCAAAACCAACAGCGTGGGGCTCTATGTTGCGCCATACATGCAGCCTGGAAATTACGAGGTGAAGACGCAAAAAGACGGATTTGAAACCATGCTGCAGAAAGACGTTGTGGTTCATGTCGGTGAAAGCCTCACGATCAACGTGCGCATGGTGGTTTCTGGAGCAAAAGCCGAGGTGACGGTCACCGAGCAAGCTCCAATTCTGGAAACCGATAAAACGGAAGCATCGCAGACAGTAAGCCAGGGGCAGGTCGAGGGACTGCCCATCGCCACCCGGCGCTGGGAAAATTTCGTCATGCTTACGCCTGCGGTTACGACGGATGGCAACAGCGGGCTGAGCAGTTTCCGCGGACTGTCATCTCTCTATAACGGCAACTCGGTCGACGGCGCGAACAACAGCCAGGCATTCTTTTCCGAGGCACGCGGGCGAGCGATCATCGTTTCCTACGTCTATAGCGCGGACTCAATCAAGGAGTTCCAGGTTGCGACCAGCAACTACAGCGCGGAGTTGGGGCAGGCGGCCGGCGGCGTCGTGAATGCAGTTACTAAATCCGGCACGAACCAGTTGCACGGAGATCTGTTCTGGAATCTGCGCTATCCGGACCTGAATGCACTCGATCCGCTGGGCAAGTCCAGGGGCATCTTTACGCAGACCGTCCATCAGCAGAATCAGTTTGGCGGCAGCGTCGGGACCCCGATCATCAAGGACAAACTATTTTTCTTCGGTACCTACGACGGATTCCGCAAAGTAAATCCGATCTTGTATACATCGACGCAAACGACGGCTGCGATCAACGGTTTCACCTGTCCGACGAACGTGACCGCCACGCAGTGCACGAATGCGAAGGCGTTTATCACCGGGGATTTGCTGGGAGCTTTTCCGCGAAACCTGAAGCAAGACGTCTTCTTTGGGAAGCTCGATTACCAGATGAATGGCGCCAACCATCTTTCGGCGGTGTTCAATCTGCAGAACTGGCAGGAGCCGTACGGATACAATACGGCCCCCACAGTGAACAATGGCGGCGCGACTCAGAATGGAAACGGCGGCACGCATGAGCGGTTCTTTATTGCTAACTGGACGTCAACTCTTTCGACGAACAAAGTCAATGAAGTGCGCTTTCAATGGGGACGCGACTTTGAATTCGATTCCACGAACGGGCCGGGGCCGAGCGTTTCCATGTCGAACATTGCTTCCTACGGCGAGACCTCGGCTCTGCCGCGGCCGGCGTTTCCGGACGAGCATCGCATTCAGCTCTCCGACAATTTCTCCTGGATCAAAGGCAAGCACTTTCTGAAGATGGGAGTCGACCTCAACTTCATTCATGAGCTGCTGATTAACCTGTTCCAGGGAGATGGGAATTACAGCTATAGCAGCAGCACGGCATTCGGAGGTTGCGCTGCCGGCGCCAATGCGACTTTCTGCCGCTGGCTCGCCGATTCGGTGGGAGTGGACGTCGGCGATGGCAGCACGGTCGGTATGCACTACACCAGCTTCACGCAAGTGAACGATCCCATCACCCACGTAGGCAAGGACGATTTCTACAACAACGACTTCGCGACCTACCTGCAAGATACCTGGAAGCTGCGGCAGAATCTGACGTTGAATCTGGGCGTACGTTACGATCTGCAACACGTTCCGGCTCCGCCGAAGCCGAACACGGCGTCTCCGTTGTTGACCTTGTATACGTCGACTCTCAATATCGACAAGAACAACATTGCTCCGCGCTTAGGCGTTGCCTGGCAATTCCTGGGCAACACCGTGCTGCGGGCAGGATACGGAGTCTTCTACGGCAAGACTTCCAACAGCACGTACTATGCACTGCGTGTGGAAAATGGCGTCTACCAGCAGACGTTCAGCGGCTGCGGGCCGACCGGGATTACGAGTTGCGCTCCGACGTTCCCGAACGTATTTTTCACGCCACCCGGACCGGCGCTGGCTGCTCCATTTACGGGAGCTTTGACTCCTACGGTTGGCATTCCGGGTGGAACGCTTCCGGCGTCCTCGGCTGCGGCACATGGCATGACGCCGAACTTCGTAAACCCAGTGGCGCACGAAGCGGAAGTTTCGATCGAGCGGCAGATTCCGAGTGGCATGACGGTATCGGCAACGTATCTGCTGACGCGCGGATTGCATTTGCCGGCTAGCTACGACTCAAACGTCGCCCCAACCACTGTTACCAGGAGCTACGACGTTGTCGATTCAACTGGCAACACTCTTCTGACACCAACTGTTCCGTGGTATGGTCCTGCCATTGCAGCGCAGGGCGTTCCGGCTGGACCGGGACGTCTCGACACTGGCACCGGACTGATTCTCAATCAGGCCAGCGTGGTCAACTCCTGGTACAACGGGCTGGTCCTTTCGGCGCGCAAGCCGATGCGGCATGGCCTTGAATTGCTTTTCAATTACACCTTCAGCAAGGCCCTTGATGATGGAGAGACGGCTGGAACCAATGGAACGTTTTTTGGGACCGACGGCATTCTCGATCCCTACAATCTGAACGCGGACTACTCGTACTCCGATCTGAATCAGCGGCATCGTTTCGTGGGCAGCGTCGTGTGGCAGCCGTATTTTGACCATATCGACAATGCGGTTACGCGGCAGTTGGTCAATGGATGGTCCATGTCGGGCATTGTCACGGCCGCCACCGGACAGCCGTACAGCGCACTGATTCAGACCTCCATTCTGGGAGCCGCCATCCCTGGGGACGGCGGTTTGACCGGCGCCGAAGTCAGCACATTTGCCGGGCCAACCGGAGGACGCGTCTCCTGGCTGGCGCGCAACTCCTACAATCTGCCCAATTACAAGACTGTGGATTTCCGCATGGGACGGGCTATTTCATTCCGTGAGAAGTACGCGCTGAACTTCACCATCGACGCCTTCAACCTCTTCAACAGCACGATTGTCGGCGGCGTCAATACATCGGCCTTCGCGTATACCGGCGCTGGCTCTGGAGTCTGCACTGGGCACACCAATGGATGCCTCAGTCCGATCTCATCGTTCGGCAGCCGCAGCACGACCTCCGGAGCGTTGTACGGAGCTCGTCAGTTGCAGGTTGGCGCCCGGTTTGATTTCTGACCAAACTTGGCGGCCTGCTGTCAACTAGGTGGCGTCATTCCGAAGCCCCGCGTTTCAACGAGCGGGGCGAGGAATCTTGCGTGGACAGTACAATGCACCCCGCGCAAGATCCTTCGCTCCTCCTGAAAAGCGGCTCCGCTCAGGATGACGCCGATTAGTCCGGCCGCGTGAGCAAACCAGGCAAGTCTTTTCGCGTAAAGTTTTGTTTCCTGCCTTGTGCGATCCCTGTGCCTTCGGCTAGCATCTTCTCCTGTCCGCTGGAGAATCTCTTATGTTCCTCCGGGCCCTGCGTGTTCCGTTTTTCTGCCTGTTTGCCATCGCGATTTCCTTCTCGCAAGAAACGCCGCAAGTTGCCCCGTTGCCCTATGATCCGCTGGAACTGGCGACCGGCCCGACCCTCGTTCCCAACACGCCTGAGCAACGCGCTACGCTGCTGAATCTTCTTGAGCGCGCGCGCCAAAACAGCGCCATGCATGCCCCGGCAATGGCGCCGTTCAGCATCAAGGTTTCGTTCAACGCAGTCGGCAAAGATGCGCACAATCAAGGCTACGGAGAGCTCGAAGAGACCTGGCTCGACGGCCAAACCTGGCGCTGGTCGGCACGCATCGGCGACTATTCGATGTTCAGGATTTATTACCAGGGAAATGTCTACGACGACAAGCCGCACGGGCACATGCCGCTCCGTTTGCAGATGGTGCGCAATGCGGTGTTCTGGCCGGTGGTTGGCAACTTCGGCTACTCGCTGATGCGCATGGCGACGGCAAAATGGGAAGGCACCGACATCGCGTGCATTTTGATTTCAGGAATGGCCAATGACGCGACCGCAACTCCGGGTCGCCGCTGGGAAGAGAACGAGTACTGTGTGGATCCGAAGACCGGGCTGCTGCGGATTCACTCCGAGGCGCCGGGTATCTATTCCGTCTATGACTATAACGGCGGAATTCCGTTTCATGGCCGCATGCTGCCGCGGGAAATGACAATCGTCGAAGGCGGCACGGCCGTGCTGCAGATTCACCTCGATCATCTGGAAGATCCCAACGACGATCCCAATCAGTTCGTTCCGACCAAGAAAATGCTGGCGCATGGGCCGGGTGCGGTCATGGTCGGTCCGTTCCGTTTTCCTGAATCGGTGCCGACGCCGGCCGGCTTCAGCGGCGTGATTCAGCCGGTTATCGTCCACGCCATTCTCGATCAGAAGGGAAAAGTGCTTGATGCCGAAGTCGTACAGAGTTCAGATCCGGCGCTGGCGACGGCAGCGCTCGATGTCGTCTGGCACTCTTCGTACTTGCCCGCGCAACGACGCGATCGTCAGCTGCAGCGCGAAGCATTCATCAACGTGAAGTTCACGCCTGCTTCGTGAGTCAGGATGCTGCGGCGACTGCCACGATGGCTGCGTCTTCTTCGGCTTGCAGAACGCGATACAGCAGGAACATCACCAGAAGCATTTGACGCTCTGCGTCCAAAACGGCGCCCGGCGCGATTTCGGCAGTTTTCTCGCGCATATGTAACCATCCGACCGATTCACCGGCGCTCGACTTGATGGTCCAAGTCGGATGCCAGATGCCTTTGCACTCGAGGCTGAAACTCTGACCATCGGCAAAGATCAGTGTCCCGCGATTGTTCCATGCTGGTTGGAAGGTTGCAACGTGCTGCCGCGAGGCTGAGTCCACGATCTCGGTTCCCGTGCCCCAGAATCCTGTGCGCAGAAATGTCCAGTTGCACGAGGGCGTCGACGCCTCGCACGCCGTAGATGAAATTGTGGGATGGCGAAGCGATCCGGCGAACTCTCCGTTCAGCGTGAGTTCATAGCCTCGGTTGCGGGGGAGTTGGCGCCAGTTAAATTCACCGCATACCGGCTGGATAGGAATCATAAACACCTCCGAAAAGGCATTTCGATTCACCCTTATGCTACCAGAATTCTGAGCTACGGAGTTCAGGCGAGGATGACTCTTCGTCTATTTGCAGTTGCCTCAGGTTGGCTCTCGCTACTTCACGATGCTGCAATTACCGCGACCATGGCGGCGCTCGCGGCTTCCTCCTGTGCCTGGCGGACACGGCACAACGTGAACAGGATCAGAAGCGCGAGACGTGATTCGCAGATGACGGGTCCCTTCTCGATCTCCACGCTTTTTTCGCGGGTGCGGAGCGACAAGACAGTTTCGCCGGCGTCGTTTGTGACTGTCCAGCGCGGATGCCAGGAGCGTTTGTAGTCCAGTTGGAAAATTTGGCCGTCGGCAAAGGTGAGCGCGCCGCTGCGACTCCATTTCGTCTTGAACTTGGCGAGCGTCTGCCGCGAGGCCGAATCGACGATCTCAGCTTCTGTGCGCCAGAACCCGCTAGGACGGAAAATCCAGTCGCCTGCCGGAGTGGTTGCAAAAACATTTTGCGACCAGATGGTGGGACGCCGCAGCGTCCCCAGAATCTCGCCGTTGCGCGTGAGTTCAAAGCCGCGGCTGTTGGGCAATGCAGACCACGTGAAACGAGTCGATGCACCTGATGGGAGAGGGGTCATTGGACCTCCGAGCATGGGACTGAGATGCATTTTTCGCCCTAAGGGAATAACTCTAAAAGTTTGTGAATGCTCTTCCTGGTTTAATACGTGTTCGACCGAGGATCGCTCAGCAGCTAAAGCCGCCTTGTGGTTGCCGATCAAAAATGGTACGCCTGAATGGCGTGCACTGATACGGATCCAAACCATGCTGCTTGCGAACCTGCGACGCCGCCCGAAAGCACAAGTAGCTTTCCGCGCTTCCGCTGCTACAATTCCCTGTTCCTGAAGAGGTTGCAGGTCTCGAACCAATGGGCCTACAACCGCGTACTGTCTTGTAGGGGCGGGTGAGCAATCTCACGGGTCAGAGTCCCGCGCCCAGATTTTTCAGCACATTTCCGGGGAGCTTCCGTGGAAGACGTCCAGGTCGTAGCGATGCTGGTCCGGCGTTGTATCGCTGGCGACGCTGCCGCCTGGGAGGAAATCGTGCAGACCTACAATCGCAGGATTTACAACATCTGCTACCGCTTCGCGGGATCGGGCGACGACGCCCAGGATCTCACCCAGGAAGTTTTCATCAAGATGTACCGGACGCTTTCGAGCTATGACGCCTCGAAAGGTGCATTCGTTACGTGGGTTACGACCATCACGCGCAATCTGCTGGTCGACCATTTCCGCAAGACGAAGCAGGACCGGATGACCGATTCGATGGACTCGACGGCAACGGAGCATGAGGATACCCAACCGCTCAGTGAGCAAATTCCTGACCAAAGTGCTCCCCCGGACGCCCGCGTACGCCAGCGGGAGGTCTCGGAGACGGTGCACCAGGCTTTGGGCAAATTATCCCCGGAACTCCGGGAAGCAGTGATTCTAAGGGACTTACAGGATTTGGACTATCGCGAAATTGCCACCGTTTTGAAGGTTCCGGAGGGGACTGTGAAATCTCGAATAAATCGAGGGCGAGCGGAACTTGCACGCCTTTTACAACGTACCTATAGGCAGGTGATGTGATGCCAGAACACACCAATCTCGGAATGCAGTGCAGCGAGTTCGATCAGCTGCTCTCGGACGCCCTTGATGGCGTCCTGAGCGGCGCTCAACTCGACCGGTTCCAGGCGCACGCGCAGAGTTGCAGCGCGTGCGGACCGCTGCTCGCCGAAGCGGAGGCGGGCCGCGGCTGGCTGAAGGGTCTCACGGAGGTGGAGCCCCCGGTCAACCTGGTCGCAAACATCCTGGCATCCACGACGGGCGTTGACTCCCAACGCCTGCTGGTGACGGCTCCGGCGCGCCAGCCGCGGGTTTCCTGGCTGGAGCATCTTCAGGCCTCATACTTGGAGCCGATCTGGGAAGCGGTCCGGCAGCCGCGATTTGCCATGTCGTTCGGCATGGCATTCTTCGCGTTGTCGGTGGGCCTGACGGTTGCGGGGGTGAAGCCGTCGGACATCCGCTCTATCGATCTGCGACCGGCCGCCATCCGGCACACGTACTACAATACGCAGGCCCGGGTGGTGCGGTACGTCGACAATATTCGCCCGGTGTTGGAGTTGCAGGCGGCCATTCGCGGAGTGAAGCGCAACATCACTCCAGCGGAGCCCGGTCCCACCCGGCAGAAAGAACGCACGAACGACACATCACAACAGCCCGAGCAGAAGCAGGAGCGCAACTACAGCCAGACAGGGGAGCAGTTAATTCTGGCCAGCGCTCCGCTGGGTCCATCTAATCGCGACTTACCTGTAGTGTCGGTGACCACGTACAGGAGGTTCGTATGAACTGCGCCAATCACAGCGATCAAGCTGCGGTGGCGTTCTGCCGCACCTGCGGAAAGCCACTTTGTAACCAATGCACCCGCGACGTCCGCGGAGTGATTTATTGCGAGTCGTGTCTGGCTGCGCGAATGGAAGGCACTCCACCGGCGGCTGGATTTATCCCTCCGGCACAGAATGTTTATCCGCCTTTGGGAACGGCAATCCCGGGCCCCAGGCCAAGTGTGAACACAGGGCCGAACCCAGCCGTAGCGGGGATTCTCGCGGGGTTCTTTCCCTTCGGAGTAGGAGCCGTCTATTGCTCGCAGTACGCCAAAGGCCTGGCGCACCTGGTGATCATGGTGCTGCTGATCGTGGGCGAGAGCTCCGACGTTCCCTGGTACATGCACATGTTCCTGGGAATCGGAATCGGATTCTTCTACCTGTACCAGATCATCGACGCGGTGCGCAGCGCGAAGGCAATTCAGTTGGGGGAGTCTGCACCCGATCCCTTCGGCTTCGGCCAGATGTTTGGCACGGGCGAGAAATTCGAGGGGAGCAAGGTGCCCGTCGGTGCGGCCGTGCTCATCGGACTCGGCGTTCTTTTCCTGCTCCACACGGCGGGAATCTTCGAGATCGGCATGGGACTGTTTGTCTCGTTGATTCTGATTTTCCTCGGAGTGTGGCTCTTTGCGAAAAACTGGGGGCTTCTCGGCGGTCGAAGTGCGTCCTGTTACTGCGAGCATTGCCGCACGCGAAGGTTGATGGGGCCAGCGATCCTGATGACTGTGGGGGTGCTATTTCTCCTCGACAGTGTTTCGCACATCGGTTTCGGAAGGACTTGGCCCGCGCTCCTGCTGGTTGTTGGAGTCGTAAAACTCGTTCAGAGCAATGCATCGACATCCGGGCATGTGGGCCCACTGCCGCCGGGACCCAACAACGTCTATCCACCCAACGCTCCGCCTCCACCGCCGCCCGATGCGGGAGTTGTAGAGCCGCCTACTTCCGGCGAGGTGAAAAATGTCTAGCCCAGTGATGACGCCTCCTCCGGTTGCGCCTCCGCCCCGGCGGCAGCGTTCGTTCGCAGGACCGCTGGTTCTGATCATCGTTGGAACAATCTTCCTGCTCGGCACCATGCGGATCTTATCCGTGGGCCGTTTGGCGCATCTGTTCGCGAATTACTGGCCAGTGCTGCTGATCCTGTGGGGCGTGGTCAAGCTGATCGAGCACCTCCAGGCGCAGCGGGAAGGCACGCGCTCCTCGGGCATTGGAGCCGGGGGAGTTTCGCTGATCATCCTGATCGTCTTCTTTGGCCTGATTGCACATGGGATCGATCGCTTCAACTGGTCAGGATTGCGCGACGAATTCAATGTGGACGATGGCGATTTCTCGAATATCTTCGAGGGAAACTCGTTCAACTTCGATGATCATCTGGAGCAGGATTTTCCCACAGGGGCGAGTCTCAAGATCATCGACAACCATGGCGCGGTCAGCGTGCATGATTCGAACGACAACAGAATTTCTGTTGTGATTCGCAAGAGAGTGGGTGCCGAAAACCAGAATGACGCTGACAAGTACAACAGCGAGACCAAGCCCGCCATCACTGTATCTGGAAACCAGGTCACGCTGGACGCGAAGACCGAAGCCGCCGGGGATCATGCGATTCAGACCGATCTCGACATTTCCGTCCCGCGCAAAGCTGCGGTGACAATCTCCTCGCGCCGGGGCGATGTCAGCGTTATGGGGCGCGATGGAAGCGTTGAGATTTCGACGCAACACTCGGACACCTCCATCGAAGACGTGAACGGCAATGTGAAGTTGAGCCAGGAGAAAGGGACCGCGAAGCTGGAGCAGATCACCGGAGATGTCCACGTCGAGGGCCGGCTGAACGAAGTTTCCGTCTCCGATGTGAAAGGCTCCGCGCAGCTGGACGGAGAATTTCAGGAGAGCGTGAAGCTGGAACGCATCACGAAAAATGTGACGTTCAAGTCCTCTCGGACCGATCTGGAATTCTCGCGAATTGAAGGAACGCTCGACCTCAATTCCGACGAACTTCGCGCGGGGCAGATTACCGGGCCGCTTCGCCTGACTACGAGATCGAAGAACATTCACCTGGATGATGTTTCGGGTGACGTCCGCCTGCAAGACAACGACGGCGCGGTTGAAGTGGCGATGCGCACCGTGGGGAATGTGCAGATCGACAACCGCAACGGCGACATTCAGCTGAGCCTGCCGGAGAAAGCCGGCTTCCGCCTGGATGCGCGCACGCGCGACGGCGAAATTCAATCCGATTTTCCTGAGCTGAAGGTCAGCAACGACGAGCATGAATCGCGCGCCAGCGGAACTGTCGGCAATGGCTCATCTCACATCGTGGTGAATAACGAGCACGATGGGATTGAGATTCGCAGAGCTGCTGTGCCTGGCGGACCGAAAGAAGGCGTTTCTGGCGGCGTGATAGGCGGCGTACCCGGACCAAAACAGTCTAAGTCTGGAAAGACTCTGCCGGAGCCAAAAGAAAAAGTAGAGCCGACGGAAAACTGAAAGAAACCAGGTTTCAAGGTTTCGGAGTTTCAGAGTGTCGGTGAGGGCGGAGCACTGGTTTTTCTCTGAAACTTTGAGACTTTTACGACAGTTTCTCATTGACCAAGCGCTCGACTCTTGCCAGGACTTCGTCTTCTGTCATCGCAGTCGAGTTGATCACGACCGCATCGGATGCGGGCACGAGTGGAGATGCGGCGCGGGTACGGTCGCGGCGATCGCGCTCGCGCAGCTCCGCAGCGACGTTCGCCGCCACTTCTCCCGCGATCTTCTGCTGGGCCATGCGGCGCTGCTCGCGCACGACCGGGTCGGCATCGAGAAAAATCTTCAGGTCGGCGTCGGGGAAGACTTTGGTGCCGATGTCGCGACCTTCCATCACAACGCCTCCGCCCGCTCCCATTGCACGCTGGTGTTCCACCATCCACTCGCGCACTTTGGGATGAACCGAAACGCGCGAGGCCGCTTCGGTCACGTCGCGCTCGCGAATGCGGGAAGACACATCTTTGCCGTCGAGCAACGTGCGATTGCCGCCGATGGTCGGCTCCAGCTGAATGCGCGAGGCGTCCGCGAGCCTGACAAGTGCCGGTTCGTCGTCGAAGGAAACGTCTTTGTCGATGGCCCGCAGGGCGAGCGCGCGATACATGGCTCCGCTCTCGAGATTCACGTAACCGAGCTTTCGGGCGAGACGCGACGCGATGGTGCTCTTTCCAGCTCCCGCGGGGCCGTCAATGGCGATGATGAGTTTGCGTGAGGACTTTTCGGTGGTGGGGTCGGTCATTGTTCAGGGACGATTGTACACGCTGAGTATGGGCACGGACGGGAAGGGCACGACTTCAGTCGTGCCGATTGAGCCCTCAATACTAGGCGGCTTTAGCCGCTGAGGGATGTCGCGCCAGTGTTCGGGCTCATCCCAATATCGCGCCGGCCCTCACTTGCTCACGCGTCCATCCCGACTCGCGCAGCTTGCGGATACTCAGAGCGTCGTGCCGCTTCGCCAGACGCACGCCGCCCTCGTCGCGCACGAGATCGCAATGATAGAACTCCGGAATCAGCAACCCCAACGCGCGATACAGGAGAATCTGCCGTGCGGTCGATCTGAGCAGATCAGCGCCGCGCACGACCTCGGTGATCTTCATCGCGGCGTCGTCAACCACGACCGCCAATTCATACGCGGGAACGTCGTCGCGCCGCCATACGATGAAGTCGCCGAAATCCTGCCCTGCGATCATTCGCTGCGGCCCGAGATGAAGATCGGTAAAACAAATCTCCTCACCGTCCGGAACGCGGAAGCGCGAGTTAACGCCGACAGGCTCGTACGGGACCGGGTCCCTGAACGGTTCGTGCGGAACCAAGCTCCGCTGGTCAGGCCGGCATGTTCCGGGATACACCGGCTCATCATCTCCGTCATTCGGTGCGCCAGCAGCCAGCGCTACATCCTTGCGCGAACAAGTGCAGGGATAAATTACTCCGCGATCACGAAGGCTTTTCCATGCCTCCAGATACCACGCCCGGCGCTCACTCTGCGTATAGGGCCCGTACGGTCCTCCGCAATCCGGACCTTCCGACCAGGAAATTCCCAGCCAGCGCAGGTCTTCGATCATCGCCTCAACGAATTCGGGACGACAGCGCTGCGGATCCAAATCTTCGTTGCGGAAGATTAATGCACCTTTCGCTTTGACGGCCCGTTGCGCGGCGATCCAGAAGGTTCGGGCATGGCCGATGTGGAGGAGGCCCGTCGGCGAGGGGGCGAGGCGTCCACGATAGAAGGTTGGTTTCGATTCCGACACGGTGGTGAGATCAGTGAGCTGCGCTGCGCGGCGATACGGGCGCTGGGGTCTTTGCCGGCGCGATCTGCAGCATCGATTTCCCGCCCACGTGCACAAAGCTCAGTTCGCGCGCCGCGAGCAGTGCATTGACAGCATCTTTCACTTTGGATCGGGCGACCAGATTTCCGAAGAATGCCTCCAGTTCGTTCTGGTCGACAGCGATTACGCAATCCAGATATTTCGAAACCAGCGCCGAAAGCGCTTCGGGCACCGACAATCCCACTCCTTCGCGCACGGCGTCGGGCGCCCAGCGATAGAGCAAGTCCCACACCGATCCTTCGCTTGGCTTGTAGTCGACGCGCGTGATGCGCAGCTTCGACCACAACTCGGCCAGAGCCTTGTCGAGAGCGGCAGTGGAGAGGCCTCCGCCAAGTCGTTCGAGCAATTTCTGCTTGGAAAGCGCGCCCTCACGCTGAATCAGCGCAAAGGCATCCGAGGCCAGTTGCGAATACGGAGATCGCGTGCCAGCTTTGGGAGGCTGCTTGGGATTGCGCTCGCCTCTCAGCGCATAGAAGAAGGGGAATACGGATGCGGCCATGAGCAGGCCGTTATTTTCCTCGAACAGATTGGCCTCGAATGCGCTGTGCTCGCGCAGCAGACGCACCATCAACTCCGTCGCTTCGGCCGCGCGCGGATCTTTGAAGGCATGCTGCCACTCGGGCAACCGGTCATCCGAACCCGCGAACGCTCCGATGAAGGTTGGCACCAGCAGCACCGGGCGCCGCGGATACATGAAGCAGAGTCCGACGTCTTCGATAAAAGCGCGCGCCTGCTCGATGGTGCGGATGGGCTTGCCATCGAGCCGCCACTTTTCGCGTCGCAGTTGCTGGAGTTCGAGATCGGTCATTTGGTCCCGAGTTGCGAGTCCTGAGTCCCGAGAAAACTCCGATCCTTTTGGCTCAGGACTCGGGACTCACGACTCGGGACTAGATCCTCTTAAACGCGCGTTGAATGTCCTTTACAGAATACCTCAGTACGACGGGGCGGCCGTGCGGACACGACATGGGGTGGTCGGTTTTGGCGAGCTCGGCCAGCAGCCATTCCATTTTGTTCTGCTCGAGCGGCATGTTGACCTTGATGGCGGCGTGACAGGCGATGGAAGCGGCGATGCGGGCGCGAATCTTTTCGAGGTTCAGCGATTGTTCCTCGTGGGAGAGAAGGTCGAGTAATTCATGCAGCATACGTTCGATGGCAGCGGCTTCGATCCCTGCCGGGGCGACTTTCACCGCAATGCTGCGCGCGCCAAAGGGCTCGGCTTCGAATCCGTTGTGCTGGAGTTCGTCGGAAATTTCGGCGAAAACGGCCTGCTGCGCGGGAGAGAGGTCAAGCACGATCGGCATCAGCAGGCGCTGGCTCTCGACTTTCTGCGCGGCTCGCTGCTTGAGTACACGTTCGAACAATACACGCTCGTGCGCCACATGCTGGTCGATGATCCAGAGGCCGTCCTCGTTCACGGCGAGAATAAATGAATTGCGGATCTGTCCCAACGGCCTGAGCGTGCCGAGAGAAGAGAGCGTGGGCTCGTCGTCATTTACGTCGAGCGCAGGCGAGCAGCCATGATCGGGAATGGTATCGACTTGCCGCTGCGGCAGGGCCGGATCTAGAGGCATGGATTCGAGGCCGCGTGCGATCGGGATCGCCGCATTCGCCTCGATCGCGATTCCGCCTTCGAATTGAAAGCGAGAGGAAATTTGCGGAAGCTCTGGCGCGTGCAAGGAGAACCCCTGGGCGCCCGCGGCCGAGTTCCCAGGTCTCGCAACAGCAGCGAGACCTGGGGCACCCCGAGTCTCTTTCCCCTCTGCATCATCGACGGTCCCGCCCGACGGCTCCCACGCCGGAGCCCCTGGCGTCAGCGCTCCCGGAGAGAGCGCCTGGCTGGCGGTGGCGTGCGCCCGAATCTCGGTCATGAACTGCGGCACAGGGCGCGCCTTCATCAGCGCTGCACGCACGGTGTCACGCACGAAGTCGTGCATCGCGGTCTGCTGGCGGAAACGAACTTCGGTTTTCGACGGATGCACGTTTACATCGACCTCTTCGGCCGGCAGTTCCAAAAAGAGCAACACGACAGGGTACACGGTTGGCGGAATGATGTTGCGGTAGGCTTCGGTGAGCGCGTGCTGCACGAGTCGATCGCGAATCAGGCGGCCATTCACGAAAATAAAAATGGAATTGCGGTTGAGTTTCTGAATCTGCGGTTTCGAAACGAAGCCATGAATGCGCATCTCGCCGGGATTCTTCGCCTCAGCTTCGTCTTCTTCTGTGCGCCGCCAGGGCGGAGGCTGCGGCAATCCAATGTGCTCCAGAGCCTGGCGCGCCGCAATCGGAATCAATTGGTCGAGCGTCTCTTTGCCGAAAACCTGGTAGACGCGTTCGCTGTGGCCGCCGACGGGGGGTGCGACCAGCATGGCATTCGTCGCGGAATGCAGTTCGAAATGTTTGTCCGGGTGGGCGAGTGCGTAATGCGTCACCAGCGAAGCGATGTGCGACAGTTCGGTGGCTTCCGACTTCAGAAATTTCTTCCGCGCCGGAACGTTGAAGAAGAGATCGCGTACTGTGATCGACGTGCCGGGTGGCAGGCCTGACTCTTCCACGCGCGCGATCTTGCCGCCGTTGATTTCAACCACCGTGCCGGAGTCTTCTTCGTTCGCACGCGTTTCCAGGCGCAGACGAGAGACAGACGCGACCGAAGGCAGAGCTTCCCCGCGGAAGCCGAGAGTCAGCACGCTCAGCAGGTCTTCGGCATTCTTGATCTTTGAAGTCGCGTGCCGCTCGAAGGCGAGCAGGGCATCGTCGCGGACCATGCCGCATCCGTTATCGGTGATCTGGATAAATTTTTTCCCGCCCGCCTCGACGCTGATCTTGATGCGCGTCGCTCCGGCATCGAGGGAGTTCTCGAGCATCTCCTTGACGACAGAAGCGGGACGTTCGACAACCTCACCGGCAGCGATCTGATTGGCGACGGTTTCGGAGAGGACGTGGATTTTAGCCATGATCAGAGGCGGTAGCGCCGGCATCTTGCCGGCTGTCGCGTGGGCATCTTGCCCACGCAGCGGCGGGCGAGGACGCCCGCCTGACAGCCGCCGAGGACGGCGGCGTTACGAGACGCTTCAGTTTCGCAGATGGGAAGCAAAAAACAAAGCTAAGGAGAGACGTAGCCTTCTACGTCGTTTCCAGCGCTCCTACGATCCAAAACAAGGCGGGCGAGGGCGCCCGCCCCACACGAACTTCTACTTTGCGTCTGTGACCTGCTCGCGCGATTCGTTGTAAGTCCCGTGCTTTTTCGCGACCGGCTTCAGCGTGGGATAGAACTGCACAAATGTGTGCTCGACCGCAGCGTGAGCATCGTGACACGACCAGCATGCGTTTCCATGCGGCATCGCCCCGGCGGTCTGGCCATCGGCACTGAAGCCGTAGTAAGCCCACTTATCCGGATTGTGCGGCGAGTCCTTCACTTCAACTGCGAGGCCCATGAGGTCGGTCTGATAATGTCCTTTTTGATTGATCGAGCTGCGGCTCGCGGCGTCGCGCTCGTCGATCACGAACATGGTCTGCTCGGGCCACTTGCCGGACTTCACGAATTCCTCATACGCCCAGCGCTGCACGAAGACATTAGTGAACATCTCGTGGCTGTCTGGGCCGGGGCTGTAGTTCATGCCGTAGCCGGCGGAAAGGAACATCCATTCGCGGTAATCGGCGGGGCGGACGAGCTGGCCCTTTTCGTCATATTGCGGCCTGGGAGATTTTTCCTCGGGTGCGGCTGCGAGAAAAAGACATACGGCAAGCAGGGATGCAACAGTGAGTACGATTTTCATGATGCCCCCAATGTGAATCGGTGAGAAACGGAACAGCCGTGAATCATAGACTGCTCGGCCGCCAAATTGTCACCGAACGAAAAAAGCGGCCCGGTAAGGGCCGCTCTTGGATGGTCCTAATTCTTATCTACCGCACATCCCCTATTGCACGTTCAGCGTGAACGTCGAGTTGGAAGTTGAGCCGCCCGAGCTTCCGCTCACGGTGATGGTGTATTGGCCCTTGGGCGTCCCCGGATTGCCCGTGGTGCCACCGCTGCCATTGCCGCCGCAGGATGCCATCCAGAGCGTCGAAACGCCGAGAACCAGGATCAGTCCCACCAACTGCATCACGCGGCGCTTGCCCGAGCCGACCGTAAAGAAGATGCCGAGCATGCCCGGCAGCAAGGCTGCGAAAAAGATGCGCTGTTCATGCCGCACCGGAGGTTGCAATTTCGCCGTGGGCAGAGAAGTCGTGATGTGGAAGCTGACCTGACCCGTAGCGTTTGTGTTCGGCGGTGGCGTGCAGGTGGAGGCGGAAGCGGGATCATTACACGTGAATGTGATGGTTCCGGCAAATGGCGGATTCAGTGTGACCTGCACGGTTGCATCCACGTTGGAGCCTTGCGTGACCGCAAAGCTGGCTGCGGTGGGCTGGAGTGAAAAAGCCTGGCTTACGCTCATCGAGAACGAGGCCGCCTGATGGCTCATCTGGGTCAAGGTGCCAGTAGTGGCGGTGATCGTGACCGTCGCAGGATTGGTGGTTGAGCTGCCGCCGGTGACGGTGACAGTGGTTTGCGCTGTCGCAGGTGGGACGGGTGTGACCGTTTGCGGATTGAAGCCGCAGGTCGATCCGCTGGGTAATCCGGAGCAGGCAAAGCTGACGGTTCCGGCGAAGCTGTTGACAGGAGTGATCGTGATATTTCCCGTTGCTGTTTGGCCGGTCTGAACTGAAACGCTTGATGCGAAGTCGCTGCTGGCCGTGAAGTCGGGCGGGCTCTTCAACGCCACCGCAAAGGCATTCACATCGAGCGAGCCGAGACCGGTGGCGAGATCGAAGCCGGTCCCGGAAGTGAATCCAATGACGCCGCTCGACGGACAATCGAGCGAGGCAGGCTGAGGAGAGCCGGGGTCACCCACCGTGCAGTAGACCTTGTTGTCGGCGCCGCTGACATCGTGGAATGCGTTCGGGGCAACGGCTGCCAGTTGATAGAGGCTTGGATTAATGTTTCCCTGGGATGAACCCGTGTATTGATTCAGCAGCGCGACAATGCCGGCAAACAATGGCGCGGAGGCCGAAGTGCCACCGATCACCGAAGTATAGTTGGGATTCTCCAGGGCGTTCGCAATTCCGCTCGCACAGCTGCTGTCGTCGCCGCTGCCCGAACCGGTCAACTCCGAGACCTGCGTGCAGAAGATATATCCCGGAAAATTCGGCGAAGCCAGAAAAGAGACGTCTGGCGAGAATCGCACGCTCGACTGACCTGAGACCGTGACCTTCTGCCAGGAAGGCTGGGGAAAACCGGACACACACGCAGAATTATCTGCCGTCTGCGTGGCGCAGTTGCTGGCGCCGCCGCCGGTAGAGGAGATGCCGTCACCCAGCAGTGCGAGATCCTGCTGGGCAGTTTTTGCAGACGTAATGGCCACCCACCCGGTCACCTTGGTACTTCCGCCCTGGAGGCAGAACTTGTTCGCGGACTGCGATGACTGGCCGCAGAACTGAGCGATCTCGCTATCATCGTTCCACGCCTGTTCGGGGACGTACTCGAGAGCCGAACCGTTGTTGGTATTGCTGGTTTGCCAGAAGGGGCTGCCGAAATCCGTTAAAGGAGTGGCCGTGCCACCCACACCGGTGACCTCAGGGCTGCTCGCGGGATAGCTGATTGCGATGCCCTGGGTGGCGGATGCGCCGTTCGAATCGACGGGAGTCCAGCCGGGCGGAGTTGGGTCGCACTCCGCCGCGCCGCTATCACCGGAGGAATTGACGAAGGTGATCCCTTCCAAATTTGCCGCTTTCAATTCGGTCTCATCGGGACCGTCGGCACCGGTAGATGTGAGCACGTTGTTGTCGCCGAACTCGCAAGTGCCATAACTCAGGCTGATAACCGGCGCGAGGTTGTTGTCAACGGCGTAATACCAGGCCGCCCAGACGCCGACATTAATGCCGATCGATGCGGAAGACGGGACCATGACGAAAATGATTTGTGCGCCGCGCGCTACGGCTCCGGACATCTCGATGTCAAGGTCAGCCTCGCCCAGGTCACCGGCCGAGGGGCTCTGGGGATCAGTTACGCCGCTCGGCACTACGTATTTGAAATGAGGGTCGTTGCAGGCGGTGATGACTCCGGCGGTGTTCGTCGTGCATGAGATCGAACTCAGGCCGAAATCAGATCGAAAGTCGTTAATATCGGAAAGGTAGATGTCCGTCTGACCGGCAACCGCGATTTTTTGACCGGTCCCGTCATTGCTTGCGGTGTAGAGGGGCGCGATGTCGTAAATCGTGGCGATGTCGGTCGGGGCGACGAACTGCGACAGAAGCGTCGAGTCATAATAACTCGGCCGAATCCGCGCGCGCGGCTTCAGATAAAAATCGTTCAGGCCGCGAATGCCAGTCACGATGCCGGAGAGCCCAGCAGGAATCTTTGCAGGGGTGGCATTGGCCACGTGCATCTCGCCATTCACGTTAAACGAGTGAATCGCGGTACCGAAGGCACTTTCGATCTGGATGGCGGTGCCGCTGAAGCTGACCCAGTTGCGGCCGCGAGCGACGTATTCCACCTTGAATCCCTGAGACGTCAGCCAAGTCGTAATTTTCTGAATGTCATTTTGACTCAAGCCGAAACGGTCGGCCCATTGCTCGGGCGTCAGCCAGCGGTGATAGTTGGGCGAAGAGGGATCCTGTTGCTCCGCCAGCAGTTGATTCAATGCGCGCTGCTGGGCCAGAGTCGGGCTGGTCAGCAGCATGACGCTGCCAAATCGCAGCGCCGGATCGGCAGGCCCTTGATCAAAACGTGGCTGAGCTCGGCGATTAACGGTGCCCGGCAGCGTCATCGAACCCACGCCAGTCACAGGACTGAGGACGCGGTCGGCTTGCGCCGCATAGGCGACGGCAGAAATTGAGGCAATCAACGACAGAGATCCCAACACCCGGCAGATGGACATGGACGCTCCCTGCAGCTTTGGCAGAACTTTAATGTTGTCCTAGCTTATAACGCCTTTAGCCTCTTCGATCAAGCAAAGCGACTCGAAGGTTGTATCAGGCTGAGGAAAGTTACACCGGAAAGACATTGAAAAATCATTACAATTGGCCGGAAATAGCGGATGGTTTTTAGCCGGCTCTGGAATCACGGGTTGGTCGGATTCAGGAAGGGTCTAGGCATCGGGGTACCGTATACTGCGCAGTCAAAATGAGTCCGGACGCCGCCAAATCTCGCGTGGCTTATATCGACTGGATGCGTGGCCTCGCCTGCGTGCTGATGTTCCAGACCCACTGTTACGACTCCTGGCTGGGCGGAACTGCCCGGCAAAGCCGCTTCTTCATGGACTCGCAGTTGTTAGGGACCTTCCCCGCTCCATTGTTCCTTTTCCTGGCAGGTATTTCGTTTGCCCTGGTCACAGTGAAGTTGCAGCAGAAGGGAATGTCTGCGGAAGAAATCGCGCGATCAACCATCCGCCGCGGGGCCGAGATTTTCGGATTTGGGTTGCTGTTCCGGCTGCAGGAATATCTGATCGCCTGGGGATGGGCGCCGAAAAGCGATCTGTTCCGCGTGGATATCCTGAACACGATCGGCGTGTCGATGATGCTGATGGGGGTGATGTGCTGCGGAGTCATGCTCGTTTGGGGACAGCCGCCCAAGCCTGCCCTGAGCGAGGGCAGCGAGCCGAATGGGGCTGTCCTGCCGGGTGCCCCGGGTCTCGCCGGTTTCGCGAGACCCGGGAAAAATGTGCATTTGATTCTCAGCGCGACTGCGGCAGCACTGCTGATCTCCCTTTTCACCCCTTTTCTCTGGACGAGCTGGGCTCCACGCTGGCTGCCGTGGCCGCTCGAGTCTTACATCAACGGCGTCCATAATCTGGGAACACCGCAGCCGTGGCTGTTTCCGATTTTTCCCTGGACCGGCTTCGCCTTCGCCGGGCTGGCCGTTGGATTCGTATTGCAGTCGGATTGGGCGAAGGCCCGAGGGGGGTGGACCTTCGCGATTGTCGCGGCAGCGGGTGTCGTATTGTTCGAGCTGTCGCGCGTCCTGGACCGGCTGAGTTTGCAACTCTATCCCGTCTACGACTACTGGCATACCAGTCCGAATTTCTTTCTGATTCGAGTAGGCATGTTGCTGATGATCGTGGCCGGGAGCTATGCATGGTGCCGCTGGGGCGCGGGGGAATGGGGCTTCAGCCCGCTGATCCAACTGGGACAGGCATCGCTGGTTGTTTATTGGGTGCACATTGAATTCGTGTACGGGCGGGTTTCTATTTTGCGCAAACATTCACACGGGATTGGCGGAGCGACCTTGGGACTGCTGATTATCTTTCTGGCAATGCTCGCGTTGGCATATGCGCGGACGCACATGAAGGGTTGGAGGAAGGATCGGTCCAAAGGAAAGTTAGAGACGGCGAATGCAGCAGCAAGATGAAGGACATCTGGCGTCATCCCTGATGCGCCGCGCTCTCAGGTAGACCCTCGGCTTGAGCCGAGGGCGGCGCAGCCGCGGCGCGAGGGATCCCGCGCGGAGCAAACGCGGAATTGGTAAACGCGAGATCCCCCCGTCGCTTTGCTCGCTCGGGGCAGGCTCTTCGCTCCGCCTGAAGGGCAGCTTCGTTCAGGATGACGCCACTACCCGGGCGGCCCAGGCGACTCGGCGCACGAACTCCACCACCTCGCGTTCGGCCCAGCGGCCGTCATAGCCATCGCCATCCGGTACTCCGACGAAGGCGCAGTGGCCGCCGTCGGCGGTTTCGACGTACTTGATATTCGGATTGGCCAATATTTTCTTGCGGGTCTCGGGCCGGATGCGGATGAAGGGATCATTGGCCGCGTGGATGATCAGGGCGGGAACGGCGACCTTGTCGATGACATTCGCTGCCGCGGCGCGCGCATAGTAATCGTCGGCGCCCGCGAATCCACAGTAATAGGCGGTCACGCGATCATCGAATAAACGCAGGCTGGTGACGCCGCGCAGGCGCGAAAGATCGAAGTGGCCGGGGAAGTGGCGCGCCTTCAGTCGCATCCGACGAAACAGTTGCAACAGGAAATACCATTCGTAAACCCGGTTCGCCGGTTCATGAAGCGCGTCGGCCGATACAGCCAGATCCAGCGCAGGGCAGACGGCGCCGACGGCCTTGAATTCTTTCGGCGCGTTTGCCCCCCATTCTCCCGCACATTTCAGGACGAGATTTCCGCCCATTGAAAATCCGATCAGAGCGAAACGGGAAAGCCTCTCGCTGTCAACAATGGATCGCGCGACCGCGGCAACATCCGCCGACAAGCTCGAGTTATAGAGAACAGGCGCGCAGTGGTCCATGCCGCCGCAGTTGCGCTGGTTCATCAACACGACATTCATGCCGGCAGCCAGGCCATTTCGCGCGACCCCGAGCATGTACTGTGATTCCGAAGAGCCTTCAAGGCCGTGAACGGCGATGATCGTCTGAGCTTCGGATTTGTTTGTTTGCCAGTAGCACCAGCAGCGAACCTTCACTCCCGGCGCCACCTCGATCAGGCGTTCTTCGGGTTGAGGAAGATCGATCCTGCGCGGCATCAGGAAACTGGCGATGGTCTGCACGTGTCCGCCGCGAAGCCAGCGGCGGGCACGAAAAGACGGGTGCGACACAGGTCTGACGGGTGTTCCCGTGTTGTCCGTTTGCGAGCTTTGGATTTGCGAACTTCCCACAAATTGATTCTAATATTGAGGGGGGCCGCGCATGCCTATCTTTGAATACATCTGCAAGGAATGCCATCATCAGTTCGAGGCGCTCGTCTACGGGAAGGAAAAGGCTGAGTGCCCGAAATGTCACGCCAAAAAGCTGGAGCCGCAGCTTTCGGTATTTGCCGTGTCGGCGAAGAGTTCGTCAGCATCGACTGCACCGAGCGGCGCATGCGGCAGTTGCGGCGATCCCCGCGGCCCGGGCGCGTGCTCGATGCGGGATATGAATTGAGCAACCCCACTCAACGAGGTCCCTCGCGTTGCTCGGGATTTCGGCGGCGGGCTCAGACGCCCACCAAACGGCTCAACTTGAGTGGGCCACCCTCCGAAATAAATGTTCCCCCTTTCGCAAAGTGCGCGAAAGGACGCGAAGCCGCCCGGCTGCGATCTAAAGCAGTTTCGCGATGGCCTTTATGTCGATGTGTTCGTTGTAGCGATCGTGATGGCGAACCCACGCCATAGGATACGGCTTGATGCCTTCCTCGTCGCGTCCCTGGGCCGTCATGTCGAGCCAGTTGTACGTGGGCAGCAGGATGTCGAGGCCGCGGGCGTACGTCGAATAGGTGTGGAAGATATCGCTGCCTTTCTTGAAGAACACGCTGGCACCTGGACCTTCTTCCCCGGTAAAACCTGAGGTCCCGTAGTTGTAGAGCTTTTTGCCGCCGGCGATCTCCTCTTTGGAGTAGGAAACGCCGAAGTCGTGATTGAAATCGGTTCCGTGGGATGTGACCCAGGGGAATCGCCATCCCATGCGCTTTTTGAAGGCTTCGATCTCCGGCAGCGTGGCGCGGGAAATCGCAGTGAATGCCGTGTCGCGGTGCGCGAGATGCACGACGGCGCCGTCGAACGAGTCGGCCAGGAACGAGCAACTGGGGCATCCTTCCTTCCATCCCGGGCCGAACATGAAGTGATAAACGATCAGCTGGCTCTTGCCGTCGAACAGCTCGGCGAGCGTGACCCGTCCGCCCGAGCCTTCGAAGATGTAATTCTTTTCAATTTTTTCCCATGGCATTGCGCGGCGCTGACGGCTGAGTTGGTCGCGCAGGCGCGTGAATTCTTTTTCTTTGGCCAGCAGTTGTTTGCGCGCGGCCAGCCATTCTGCGGGAGATACGACTTTTGCTTCTGCTTTCTCAGTCGTTGCGGTTGCCATTTCATGACTCCTTTTTCGATTCATTTTGCTGAACTTTTTTCTTACGGAGAGTTTTTGCGATGAGAGCGGTCAAACCGCCAGTCGAGACCACGCTGCTAATGACTACACCCGCGCTGGCTGCACATGCTGGACACATAACGTCCTCCTTACTTCGTCGCGCGCTCTGCCCGTGCCTTGATGAGGGAGTTGATCTTGCTCCATCCCTCGGTTACGCCGCGCCGGTGCTCTTCCTGAATCAGGCCAAACGCCTTGTGATGAAACTTGATCAGTGTGCTTCCCCCGCCTTCATCGCTGAGCCGGTATTGCAGGTTGGAGGCGACCGCATATGACATGAAGAGCGGCCCGGTGATTTCGAGCAAAGTCGGGCGCTTGATCGCCTGCACGTGTCCCCAGAAATGGCCGTTGTTTTCACCCAGATCGCGGAACCAGCGGCCGCCGGGCCAGGCCTCGAGCTTCATGGGCATTTTGGCCTCGGGAGTTTCGTTTTCGGGACCGAGCTGTTCGAGCAAGGCTTCGAAGGTTTGCTCGACGCTGGCGCGAACGTGAATTTCCTGCGTGACCAGCAGCGTGCAACTCTCAATTCCGGGCATGGTTGGACTAAGACTCATGGTTTCCTCCTGTGTTGCCATCCAGAATTCTCGCCTTTTCCTCGGCGCGTTCCTTAATGCGCAGCAGTTGATGTGCCCACAGCTTCTCGAACGTCTTCGTCCACTCGTAGAGCGGGCGAATGGCCTCGGCGTTGGTCCGATAGAGCATATGCCTGCCATTGCGGCGGACGCGCACCAAGCCGACATCGCGCAGCACCTTTAGGTGTTTTGAGACCGACGGCTGCTCGAGCTTGAGCCTGATCACCAGATCGCCGACGGGCAACTCGCCCGCAGCGAGATGGTCGAGGATCTCGCGTCGCCGGGGCTCAGCCACGGCGTTAAAGGCGTCGGAAGTGGTGGCCGCCCGGGGCATGTTTGCAAATATATTCCGATATGGGAATATGTCAAGCGAATAATTTCGCGCTGCTAAACTGCCTGTATGCGCGTGAAGATTCTGGGCTCGGCCGCAGGTGGCGGATTTCCGCAGTGGAACTGCGCTTGTCCCAACTGCCGCGCCGTTCGGGCGGGAACATTCCCGGGCAAGGCGCGGACCCAGGCGCAGGTCGCGATCAGTGCTGATGGGCGTGCGTGGTTTCTGTTGGGTGCTTCCCCGGATCTGCGTGCGCAGATTGAGGCGACGCCCGAACTTCATCCGCGCAGAGATGGAGGAGTTCGGCAATCGCCGATTTCGGGAGCAGTTCTTTTGAACGCTGATGTGGATCACATTCTGGGACTGCTTCTCATGCGAGAGTTGCAGCCGCTGCATGTGTACGCGACGGAATCGATCCGGCGCATCCTGACTGAAGACAATTCCATGTTCGGCATGCTGCGACGGGTCCCGGGCCAGTTGACTTGGACGGCTTTTGAGCCGCGAAAGACTTTCAAGGTAGAGCGCACGCCGTTTCCGTCCATTTCCCAAGTTTGTCATTCCGATCCTGAGCGGAGCGAAGGGGAGGAATCGTCTGTTCGGCAGATCTGCTGCCGCGCGCCTTCCCTGGGCACGCATTTTCCCGCCTATGTTTCGCCCGAGCGTCGGTCCGAACTGCCCCACGGGGAGGCCTCGCTAGGACTCATCGTCGAGTCGGCCTCAGGCAAGCGCCTTGCCTACATGCCCGCCGTTCCGGACATCAGCGACGAACTCGTTCGCGAGTTCGAATCCGCCGATGTACTGCTGCTCGATGGCACCTTCTGGAGCGACGACGAACTCATTCGCCTGCAGGGTTCGGAACAGACCGCCCATCAAATGGGCCATATCCCAATCTCTGGTCCAGAGGGAAGCCTGCGCCGGTTGGCGCATCTGCGGCGTCCACGTAGAATCTATATACACGTGAATAACAGCAATCCCATCCTGAACGAGGCGGGCCCGGAATATCGGCAGGTGCACGAAGCCGGCTGGGAGATCGCGGAGGACGGATGGCAGTTCGAGCTGTAGAAGCTGGCGCGGCTGAAAAGAATCCGCTCTCGTTCGACGAGCTGCGTGCTGCGCTCCGGGCTATAGGTGAGGAGCGTTATCACCACAAGCATCCCTTCCACCTGATGATGCACGAAGGCCAGCTTAGCCGCGGACAGCTGCAGGCCTGGGCTCTCAACCGCTACTACTATCAGAGCATCATACCGATCAAAGATTCGATCATTCTTTCGCGCGGGCCGGATCCGGCATTCCGCCGCGCTTGGCGCAAACGCGTGATCGATCACGACGGCGACGCCAAGAGCGAAGGCGGCATCCAACGGTGGCTGAAGCTGGCGGAAGCGACCGGGTTGAATCCGGATGAAGTTCGCTCTGGGAGGGGAATTCTTCCGGCGACGCGTTTTGCGGTGAATGAATACCTGAACATTGTTCGTAATCGCAGCCTGCTGGAGGCCGTGGCCTCGTCGCTGACCGAATTGTTTTCGCGCGATCTCATCTCGCTGCGCATGGAGAAGCTGCGGCAGCATTATCCGTGGCTCGCGGGCGGCCTGGACTATTTTCAGGCGCGGCTGACGCAGGCTCCTGAAGATGCGCAGTTCGCCGTCAATTATGTATACGAGAATGCGAGCACGCGCGGCGAGCAGGAGCTTGCCATCCGGGCGCTGCGCGATAAATGCGACATTCTGTGGGCGCAGCTCGACGCGCTCTACTTCGCCTATGTGCAGCCGGGATGGCCGCCGCCGGGTGCGTTTCGCATCGAGGAAAAGTGATGGCGCCTCCTTCAGATGACAGCCAGCCGCGTCTCGCCGCCGGATGCCGTTGGGGCGGCGCAGAAGAGAATCGCGTAATCCTGTTTCCGGAGGGCGCCATCAAATTGCAAGGCACCGGACGTCAGGTGCTCGAGCGCTGCGACGGCCAGCGCACGTTTGGCGACATCATCGCCGAGTTGCAGAAGGAATTCGGAAAGACCGATCCCGAGAAAATTCGCACGGATATCAGCACGTTCTTGGAGCAGTTGCAGAGGAAGAGAATTGTGGACTACTGACAAGATTTTATAATCGGGTAATTTTGTAATTTGGTAATTGAAAACCAGTTGTTCCCTGCCACTGCCGATCGGATTGCCAACATACCAAATTACCCGATTACAAATTACAAAATTACAAAATGATTTCCGGCCCCCTCGCCATCATCGCCGAAGTGACCCATCGTTGCCCGCTGCACTGCGTGTACTGCTCGAATCCCTTGCAGCTGGCCGGAACCGAGTCGGAGCTGTCGACCGAGGAGTGGACTGACGTCTTCCACCTGGGGGGCAAGCTGGGGTTGCTGCATGTGCACTTCACGGGCGGCGAGCCGCTGGCGAGGACGGATCTTACCGAGCTGATCGCTGCCGCGCGAGCAGCGGGACTCTACACCAATCTCATCACCTCAGGGATTGGACTCAACGAGCCGCGGCTCGCGACTCTCGTGAACGCGGGTCTCGATCACATCCAGATCAGTTTTCAGGATTCGCGCGAAGAGGCGGCCAACTGGATTGCGGGCGCGAAGGCTCATGAGCACAAAATCGAGCTTTCCCGCGCGATTCGCAAGCACAAGGTCGCATTCACGGTAAATCTGGTCGTGCACCGGCAGAACCTCGATCACTTGGAAGAAATGATCGCGTTTATTGAGCAGTTGAGTCCTGAGAGAGTCGAAATTGCGCACACGCAATATTACGGATGGGCTTTGGCGAATCGCGCGGCGCTCATGCCAACGCGCGAACAGGTGGAGCGCGCGGTCGCGATTGTCGCCGCAGCCGAGCAGCGTCTCGCAGGAAAGATTCGCGTCGACTCGGTTGTTCCCGATTACTACGCGCAGTATCCCAAGGCCTGCATGGGCGGCTGGGGACGGAAGTTGATGCTCATTAATCCCGCGGGCAAAGTTCTGCCCTGTCATGCGGCCGAAGTGCTGCCGGGACTATCGTTCGAAAACGTGCACGAGAAATCGCTCGAGTGGATCTGGCAGGAGTCCGAGTCTTTCCGGTGCTTTCGCGGAGAAGACTGGATGCCAGAGCCCTGCCGCGGCTGCGACCGCCGCACGGAAGATTTCGGCGGCTGCCGATGTCAGGCCTTTTTGTTGGCGGGCGACGCGAAAGTCACTGATCCGGCGTGCTCGCTGGCTCCGGCGCACTCCGTCGTCGACACCGCGGTGCACAACGCAAATTCGAACGGAGCGATCGTGCGGTCGGTCACTGCCAACTCGTTTGTGCAACTGCAGAAGCTGACGGCGGATGTGTGGAGCTATCGCACCAATCCAGAGTAGGGAAACCCGATTTCAGATTGGAAAGCTTGGATTCGAGCACTACAGCCCCCGACAATCTGAAATCTTCAATCTGAAATCGTCAATCTGAAATCTGCCTTCTTTACCAGCGCACGCCCACGGTGATCGGCCGCAGATCGGTCGTCGTCCCGTCGCCTTTGCCGTGCAGGTAGCGGAACTCGACATAGAGATCCATGTTCGGCCGGATCTTGCGGGTGATGCCGCCGCCGAAGTTTTCGCCGAATTGATTCATGCTCGAGCTGAGAAAATTCCCATTCAGCGGCAGGCTGCCCGCATAACAGGTTCCCCACCAGGTGAAAAAGCCTCCGCAGGCGGAGCCCGGGATGGCGGTGGAGGAGTCGAGCTTTCCCGAGCGGCGATAGTAAGCACCACCGAACACGATGTATCCGCCCCAGTTCGGAGAAACGGGGATATTGATGATGGGATCGAACATGAAACTGTAAACGTGGCTGGTCGCGCCTGGGGCTTGCGCCAGTTGCAGCGTCTGATTACGCAGCGGCAGATTGTCAAACTGGAAATCGGCGCGCAGTCCGAAATACTTGCTGTAGTTGCGAGCGACGCCAGCGGCTGCGACGCCGCCTCCGCCGCGCACGAAATCTTTGGTAGCGCCGTTGGTGAGGCTGGCGCCGCCGCCGACGTTGAAGCTCCATTTCTTATAGTTGCGAGCTTTGACCTTCGAGGTTTCAGTTTCTTCCTGGGAGGCTTCCTGGCTGCCGCTGGGTTGCTGCTCTTGTTGCTGCTGTGCTTGAGTGGGCTGAGCCGCGGGTGGCTGCGTTTGCTGAGCCTGGAGTCCGGAAACTGAGGCGAGGAAAATCAGAAGGACGGCCGAAAAAAACGTGTTCAAGCCTGGGACCGCTCGGAACTCTCGAATCATTCACTCTCCTCCCGCTGCCGGGATACTGGCGGACCGCAGCGCTCGAAAATCAGACCTCGTCAACGACAGGCGCTTGTAAAAGAGCGTGTCCGCGATGCTCCCACTGGTTTTGCATGCAGCAGGCAGGCACCATCTTATCAACTTTGATGCGAGGTCGGTGCGGACAGAGGCCCGGAGGCGGGTTCGCAGTTTGCCAGTTCGCTTGACCCACGTATCATAGGACTTCGATTTTTGAGGGAAACGAATCTCGTGAACAGGCCCACCGGGGAAACAAAAACGAGTCTTGCCCACCAGAACAGCAAGGCAGGCGTGTGTCGGGTCGCATTGCTCGGCTTCGGGACGGTTGGGAGATCGACCGCAAAAATTCTTTGCCAAGGCGATCAAAGTTCGATTCGACTGACGCAGATCTTCAATCGCAACGTCGAGCGGAAAAAGCAGCCGTGGGTTCCGAGCGATGTGATCTGGACCGACGACGTCGATTCAGTGCTTCAGTCGGACGCCGACATCGTGATTGAGCTGATCGGAGGCCTGACTCCCGCGGAGCAGATCGTGCGCAGGGCGCTCGAATCAGGGAAGTCTGTCGTTACGGCCAATAAGCAACTGATCGCGCGCCACGGACCCGAGTTGCTTGAACTTGCCGCGAAGCACGGATGCCATCTCGAATTCGGAGCTTCCGTTGCGGGCGGCGTGCCGGTGCTGCCGGCGCTGCGCACCGGGTTGAGCGGAGATCGCCTGCATGGCATTGCGGGCATCCTGAACGGGACCTGCAACTATATTCTGAGCCGGATCGAGAGCGCGCGGATTCCTTTCAGCGAGGCACTCGAAGAAGCGCAGGCGCGCGGATACGCGGAGGCAGATGCTTCGGAAGATCTCGATGGCGGCGATGCGCGGGCAAAACTGGCGATCCTCGCGCTGGCCGGGTTGCACGCTCGGGTCGCCCCCGAGTCCATTCGCGCGCGGACGATTCGTGCGGTCGACTCCGTGGACTTTGAATACGCGGCCGAGTTGGACTCCACGATCCGGCAGATTTCGCGGGCCGAGTTAAGAGGGGAAACGCTGCTTGCCGAGGTCGGCCCATGCCTCGTCCCGAACGACTCACCGTTTGGCCGCGTGCAGAAGAATTTGAATCTGGTGCTGACCTCCGGGCAGTATGGCGGTGACATGGCGTTTCTCGGAGCGGGAGCCGGAGGCGATCCGACCGCAGTGGCGGTCGTTTCGGATGTAATGCTTCTTGCTGCCGGACTTGCCGGAAAAAGGCAAATTGCGCCAAATCCGGTTTCCGCCCCAGCCATCAGCAGTGATTTCGAGACGCCGTGGTATTTGCGATTTTTTGTTCGGGATCAACCGGGAATAGTGGCACGGCTGGCGCAGATTCTGGCGGCGCACGGGCTGAACATCGACGCCTTGTTGCAGAAGCCCGGCTTTGAGAAAGCTTCGTTGCCTTTTGTGATCACGCTCGAACCCTGCCGCGACTCGGCGCTACGTCCGGCTCTCGAAGAGATGTCGAGCCTGGAGTTTTCCATCCGGCCGTGTTTGTGCCTGCCGGTTCTTCGGGAATTTTGAGCAAAAGAAAAAGCGCCGGAACGTTGCCTGAAACCATTGTCATCCTGAGCGGCGAGCCGGCGCGAGGGACCTTACGAGACCGGCGAGCGTGGGTGAAGTGGAAGGGAACGCTTATCTGCATGCCGCTTAGAGGATCTTTTAAACTGCATCGGCGCAACATACAGTCGTACGGTCCCTCGGAGCGCTCTCGCGCTCCTCAGGATGACATCAGGTAACACGGAATTTTGAACTTAATTCCAGAAAGGGTTTTTCAAACCTGCCGGCGCCAGCGCTGTGTTATCGGCGCTCGACTCTGTACCCGACTCATCAGAGATCTTCTCATCGATGAAGCGGGAGGGCGGGGGAGCGATCACTTCTTCCTTCTTACCGGGGGTCGGATTAAAAGGGAAATCTGATTTCATGACAAACACCTCCAACTTTATGATCTGACTTCATTAAACACCCCTGAGAACTGGTTGCGGCCACGAAAATTTCTATCAGCCCTATTCAAAAAACCGTTCGCATTATTTCAGCGCGACTACTACTTCTTTGATCGTCAACGAAAGGGGAATCTAGAGGCCTCACTGCCGCTTTTCTACGCGAATTCGCGTATCCGGGGCTGTTACATCAATCAATCCAAGGTGTGATTCGCATCACTGACGGCTTGCGGCAGTGGCCGGAAATTTCCCGCTCAATTATCCTGATCGGTCAGACTCAACGCTCTCTCCTGTCAGCGCGAGTCTCCAAAGGTGCACGCATGAAATATCGCAAGTTCGGCCGTACTGGCTTCGAGGTCAGCGAAATCGGCGATGGGTTGTGGGGGATGAGCGGCTGGACCGGTTCCGATGAAAAAGAATCGCTCGTTTCTCTGCAGCTCGCGGTCGACATGGGCTGCAATTTTTTCGACACAGCGTGGGCTTATGGCGAAGGAAAAAGCGATGGCCTGCTGGGCGAGATCATGCAGCGCAACTCAAGCAGGCGGCTCTATGCCGCGTCGAAGATTCCTCCCGGGAACGACATGTGGCCGGCGCTGCCAAAATACAAGTACCAGGACGTCTTCTCGCCGAAACACGTTTTCAAGTACGCAGATAAAATCCGGCAGCAGTTGGGAGTCGAGAGCATCGACCTGCTGCAATTTCATGTCTGGGACGACTCCTGGACCGACGAGCCCGACTTCCGCTCGACCGTCGAGAAGCTGAAAAAAGATGGATGGATTCGCTTCTTCGGCCTGAGCCTGAATCGCTGGGAGCCAGAAAACGGCATCAAAGCGATCCGAACGGGGTTGGTCGATGCGGTGCAGGTGATCTACAACATCTTCGACCAGGCACCGGAAGATAAGCTCTTTCCCGTCTGTCAGGAACTTAAAATCGGAGTGATCGCACGCGTTCCCTTCGATGAAGGCAGTCTCGGCGGGAAGATGACTTTACAGACGCGCTTTCCGAAAGGCGATTGGCGCGCTGGATATTTCGGCCCAGAGAATCTTCCCAGGACGATCCAGCGCGTGGAGAAGTTGAAAGAGATCTTGCCCAAGGGAATGACCTTGCCGGAGTTGGCGCTCCGTTTTATCCTTTCGCATCCAGCCGTGAGCACGACCATCCCCGGCATGCGCAAGGCTGATCATGTAACCCAAAATGTTGCCGCCGGCGATGCGGGCCCGCTCGGCAAGGCTCTGCTGACGGAACTGAAGAAGCATCGTTGGGATCGCAAGCCGCAGAAATGGTCGGACTAGGAGGGGTATGGGTCACAAATCATCACTTCTGGTTTTACTGTTCCTCCTGCTGGGCGAATTGTGGGCGCAGAGTCCGCGCGGATCCTTGCGCGGGGACGTGCAGGATGCGAGCGGCGCGCGGATTCCGGCGGCGAAAGTCCTTGTGCACTCCACGGATTCTGCCCTGCAGCGCGAGGCGCTAAGCGATGAGCGCGGCGAGTTTCGTGTAGACGATCTTCCTCCCGGGCGTTATCGCGTTTCGGTCAGCGCCGGCGGGTTTGCCCAGGCTGAAGCCGATGTTGCGGTTGCACTGGATTCGGTGCGCGAGGTTACGGTGAGGTTGAGGACCGAAACTGCCCGCGAAACTGTCAGCGTCCGTAGCTTGACTTCATCGATCACGACCCAGCCGATTGATGTGGCGAACGTGGTGCGCCAGTCAGTTATCAGCAGGGGCGATCTGGAGACGCTGCCTCTGGCTTCGCGCAGCTTCGCCAATATCGCCTACCTTGCGCCGGGAACCGAACCCGTGGAACCGTCGGATCCGACCAAGGCGCGTATTACCGCGGTTTCGACTGGCGGAAGCTCAGGGCTGAATAATGAACTGTCGGTGGATGGCGGCGATAATTCCGACGATTGGATCGGTGGCTTCCTGCAGAATTTCTCTCCCGATTCGATCGAGGAATTCGCCGTGCGCACGGCCAACGAGGATGCCGATACCGGCGGGACGACGGCTGGCTCGGCCGTCATAACAACGCGGCGCGGGAGCAACGCATGGCACGGCGGCGGAGCGTTTTACGAGCGGGCAGCGGATCTGAATGCGCGCTTCCCCATCGAGAATCCGGCGCCCAATCCCAAGCAACCCTTTTCGCGCCAGAATTATGTGACAACTCTGGGCGGACCCGTGCATCGCGACAAAGTCTGGTTCTTTTCCTCGCTGGAGTACGTTCGGGAGAACGCAAGCATCGCCTACAGTCCGGCCAGCACGGCGCAGTTTGACGCGCTGTCGCAATTAGCGAGTGACGGATTGATTCCGGGCGTTTCGTCGATCTCTGTTCCGGCGAATGTCCCGATCCCTTTTCGCGATTATCTCGGTTCGCTGCGCTTTGACTGGGCGCAGTCGCCGAAGTCGCAGTGGTTTCTGCGCGCATCGGAAGACAGCTATCTTACGCATAACAATTTAGTGCAGCAGGCCACGTTGCCATCGACGGGGCTCACCACCCACAACAATTATTGGAACAGCGTGGTCAGCAACACTTACGCTTTCAGCCCGACGTGGGTGGGGTCATTCGTATTCGACGCCAGTGAACTGCATCTCACGCAGGCGCGCAACTCGACGCTGGGATTTGCCTTGCAGTTTCCTTTCAGCGCCACATCGTTAACCGTCTCCGGGTTCGAGACGTTCGGCGATAATCAGTTCGCCACGCCGATCACGTTTTTTCCTTCGCTGCGCAATCAGGAGAAGTATCAGTTGCGCTACGACATCAGCCATGCGACAGGGAATCACTCGTTCAAGTTCGGCGTAAATTTTATTCACGAGCCGGTGCTGAGCGGGGCGTTTCCGGGAAACGAAGAAACGCTATACACCTTTCCGAACGATCCCGCCTACTACGTCCAAAATGCCGCGACCCTGGCGCAGTTTTCGTCGGACTATGCCGCAGGAGCACAAACAACTCCAGCGAGCGACGGCAGCTTTTCGCAAAACGTGCAGCGGCTCGGTCTCTACGTGCAGGATTCCTGGCGCGTCACACGCCATCTCACGTTGAACTATGGATTGCGCTGGCAAACGACCTTTGGCCTGTTCACCGCTTCCGGGCACAACCAGTTGGAGAATCCCGCTTATTTGACGATGCAGGAGATCGGCGACCCGCTGATCACCGGCGTGCCGCATGACTATCGCAATCAGTATGGGCCGCGGGTCGGGCTGGCCTATTCTCCGGGGCAAGATGGAAAGACGGTGTTGCGCGCAGGCTTTGGGCTGTTCTTCAACGATCTTGCGCAGAATGGATGGGCCCCGGCTTTTCAGGCAGTCAACAGTTCTTCGGCGGGCGGGTGTTGCCTGAGCCCCGGAGAACCCGGGGCGCTGATTGATCCACATTACAAGACGCCTTATGGAATTCACGCAACCGGCGGGGTGCAGCACGCGCTGAACGCCCACTGGACGATCAGTGCTGATTTCACGCACGAACAGGGAGTGCACGGATATCGCGGCTACGACTACACGCCGGGAGTGAATGTCGATGCCGATGCGCCGAGCCTTTCTGTATTCCGGTCCGACAATCGCTCCAGCTACAACGCGCTGATGATCGTGGCGCAGGGGAATGTCAGCCATCGTTTTAACCTGATCGCGAACTACACGCTGTCGAGCGCCAAAACCTGGGGGTGTCTGTTAGGAGAACTTTGGGATTACGTGAATGGAGTGTGCGACCCGCTGAATGCGTTCGGCCCGGGAGACTATGGGCCCTCGGGCGAGGATGTGCGGCACCGGTTCGTGCTGGCGGGAACGGTTCATCTGCCGGGGAAAGTCGAGCTCACGACGCTTACGCAGGCAGAAAGCGCGCGGCCGATCACTCTCACCACGCCGGTCGGAACGCGAGCGGTGGTGAACGGAGTGGAGACGACCCTCGACCAGTTCCGGGGAACCCCATTTATCCAGGCGGACGTGCGCGTGAGCCGGCCAATCCTAATCGGGGATCGATTGGAGATTCGCCCCTTTGCAGAATTCTTCAATCTGTTCAACCGGAATAATCCCGGGGCGAATTATGTGACCGACATTTCGGCGTTACCGAATCCGGTAAACGATTTGACCAATGCGACTGCAATCTGCACCGATCCAGCCTGCACGTCGATGGTTCCGATCACCAATCCGCAGAAGCAGCTCTTGTTTCCCTCTGGCGCGCTGGGAGATTTCTTCGGCCCGGGAACGACTGTGGGGATTCCCTTTGCGGCACAGTTGGGCGTGAGGGTGAGTTTCTAGCCAAACTCCTCGGCAGTGTCGTGAATGCATGAACCACGAAGGACACGAAGTATCACGAAGGGCAAGCCTAAGCGTGTTTCCTTCGTGCGCCTTCGTGTCCTTTGTGGTAGACCAGGACACCACTCCACTCTTCTCTTGACGCCCTTGCTCGTTAGGCATACTCTCCCGCCGACGCTGGAGAGTGGCCATGGGCCGTTCTCAAACCCTGTTGCGTTCGCAGTGTTTCCTCGCCGGATTGGTACGCCCCATATCTGCGTCACTGATACTTGTTCTGTTGCTCTTCGCTTCTTCGATCAATGCGCAAGACGCAGGCTCGGCGGCGACCGAATTCTTCGGCCGAGGCGTTGCGATCACTGTCACCGTCCACGATCCTTCCGGGAGGCCTCTTTCCACTCCTGCGGTAGTGAAGCTGTTCCATAGCGCAATGCCTTCTGCCCAGGCGCAAACCTCGAATGGCAGCGCTGAACTTGTGGTCACCGATCTGGGCGACTTTACGGTGGTGGTCGAAGCGGCGGGATACGCAACCGCCCAAAAAGACGTCTCGATTAACGCAAATGGCCGGGAGGAGGTTGATGTTTACCTCCGCGCGTTGTCGGCGAATTCCTCCGTTGCGCCGGGGCGACCGCTGCTTGCCCCGAAGGCGAAAAAAGCGGTGGACGAAGGTTTGGCAGCCCTCGCTTCCGACAATCTAAACAAAGCGCAAAAACACGCCGCGGAAGCTGCGAGCCTCGCGCCCGGACATCCCGATGTGCTGTCTCTGCAGGGTCTGATCTTTCTAAAGCTGCGTGACTGGGCGAAAGCGCAGGAGGTGCTGGAAAAAGCCACGCAGGTCGATCCGTCAAACGCCAGTGCTTTCGGCGCCCTGGGCATGGCGTTATGCAATGCGGGGAAGTACGAAGGGGCCATTGCGCCGCTGGAGAAAGCCCTGCAGCTTAAGCCGGGTCCGGCCTGGGACACACGCTGGGCGCTGGCCAAGGCCTATTACGGGCAGGGCAGATACGAGCAGGCAGTGGAGATGTCGCAGGCTGCGCTGTCTTCGTCCAATGGAAAAGCGCCAGAGATCCAGTTGCTCGTAGCGCAGTCGCTGACGGCCGTGGGCCGTTTCGAAGACGCGGCGGGCGAGTTGCGAAAATTCTTACGCGATCACGCCGATCGCCGCGAAGCCGCCACCGCGCGCCGCTGGCTGGATGGCTTAGCGGCGAATGGGAAGATTCGGGCGAAGTGAGTTCGCTGCAGGGCCGAGAAAGCCTTTGCAATTCCAAGGACACCGGTTCAGAATTTCCGCGTGAAGCTGATTCTGCTACTCTTTTCTCTCGCCATTGCAGCAGGCGCCCAGGATATGTCGTCGCCGCCTGTGCGCGATCTCAGCACGTCGTGCTCCGATCCTTCTTATCAGCAGGCATGCCGATCCTATAACGAACTAATAAGTGCACGCGACACCGAAGTGATGGCACTGCTTCAATCACGGGATACATACGTCTGCTTCCGCGAAGGTGAAGACGTTTTCTATATGATTTCGCTGGGAACCCCACCGGGTGGGGACTTCAAGAAAATTGGGCAGAGCCCATTCTACAGGCCTCCCTATCATGGTCTGGTCTTCTATAAGCGCTTCAAGGGTGGTCAAGACGACGACTCGAAAATAGTTAGTGGCGAATGGACAAAGTTGGGGCCGGATGCCAGCCCGAACTTCGAAACTCCCGCCAAACAGATCCCGAGCCTCCACGTGACCGAGTCAGAGATTTCGTTCTATGAGGAATACAAGAATGTAGGCGGAGGCGAGACGACGTACTCGCTCCAGATCCGTCGCTCAACCATGAGGGCCTCAGAAACGTTCCAATGGCACATCTCGCCCGCAGATCCGAAGAAGCAGCCCAACAACGGTTCTGACACCGATTCAGGACATTGCATACTCTTCGACTGATGGATTGTAGCGACTTCGTAAGGACTTGAATCCGATGATTAGCCTGAATTGAAAAGACTAACTTAACTGAAACTTAGCAATCCTAAATACGCTCAATACGTTTATTTGGTACGTATATAAGGCCGCGATTTCGCCTAACCTCTCTCCTTTGCTTCTCCTTCGACTTCATGCAATAAGCCGCCGCATTTCCGCTTCGTACCCTTTACATATTCTTCGCAGGCGGGCCAGGATGCGGTACCCTTCAATCGGCCTATTCTGCTTTCCCATTCATCGGCCAAATATCGCCGCCTCGTGCCGCATTGGCCACATTCAACGAGCACTATCTTAACTTCGTCCACGATGCCTCTCGTAAGGCCTGGCTATGTTGTAAGGAACTGGCGACCCCGGAGGGACTTGAACCCCCAACCCTCAGTTCCGAAGACTGATGCTCTATCCAATTGAGCTACGGGGCCGCGAAATTCCTCCGCGCGGACGGGCGAGGCGCCGCCCCCACACAGGAAAACCGTCGAGCTACGCTCGACCGGACAGCTGAGGGCGGCTGTCCCTACATGCGTACCAATGGAAAAATCTGGGGTGGGAAACGGGAATCGAACCCGCAACCGTCGGAGCCACAGTCCGGTGCTCTGCCAGTTGAGCTATTCCCACCGCAAGAACTTCATTATAGCAATTGCGGCGCTACCTGGACGACGTGTTTGAGTTGGACGATATCGTTGAGAAAAATCGGGCTGCGAATGGGTGCTTGCACGCGAGATTCCTCGGCCCGCTGGTAAAAGCGCGGGCCTTCGGGATGACGCCTAGAACTGAATGGATGTATAAACCCCGGCTACACCCGGCCGATGCCCACGTATTCGAATCCCAGGGCGCGCAGACGGGCGGAGTCGAGAAGATTCTTGGTGTCGACGATGATGGGATGTTTCAGCAGGTGCTTGATGCGGTCAAAGTCGAGCGCACGGAACTCCGGCCAGCCGGTGCCCACGACCAGAGCGTCAGAACCTTCCGCGGCGGCATAAGCGGAATCGCAATAACGCACCGACCCGTTGAGGCGGCTTTTCGCCTCGGGAATGGCTACGGGATCATAGGCGCGTACGTGAGCGCCCTTCGAGACCAGCGTTTCCACTAAACGCAACGATGAAGATCCAGCAACCGAGTTGGTATTGGGCTTGAATGCCAGGCCCAGGATGCCGACTTCTTTATTCTCCACCGAGTTCAGGGCCTGGGAGATCTTCTGCACCAGCCGATCGGTGAGTTCGTGGTTCACGTCGCGAGCGGCGCTCAGCACCTTCAGCGACACGCCCTGCGCCTGCGCCAGTTGGGAGAGGGAATCCATGTCCGACTCGGCGAAGACGCCGCCCATGCCCGCGCCGGGCTGCAGACAACGTGGAGCGATCTTCTTGTCCAGGCCCAACGCCAGAGCCAGGTTCACAGCGTCGGCGTTCACCTTCTCGCAAAGGGCGGCGACTTCGTTGATGAATGAAATCTTGGTGGCCACGAAGGCGGTGGCCGCTTCGCGAACCAGTTCCGCCGTCGATTGATTGGTGACGATCACCGGTACGCCGCGCATCACCAGCGGATGGAAGATCTGTTTCAGAAGCTGGACGGCTTCGCTCGAGCTCGAACCCAGAATCAGGCGGTCGGGCCAGTTGAAGTCTTCCACTGCGCAGCCGTCGGTGAAGAACATCGGCTGCGAAACGATGGTCGCCTGCAGGCCGGCAGCCTTGATGTTGGCTTCCAGCGCCTGCGCAGTGCCGACAGGCACAGGAGTAACGACGGTCAGGATCGGTGGCTTTGGCGACAAGCGCGTGACGCGCATGGCGATGTCGGCCAGTCCTTCTGGCTTGTCTTCTGCGAGGAAGATCACACCCATGCGGCGTGCAAACGATTCGATATCGGTGGAGTACGCCAGGCGCCCGGCACGAACGTTGCGCCGAATGATTTCTTTCAGATTTTTTTCGAAGAAGGGGACGTTCCCCTGCGCCATCTCCACCATCCGGGTGCGGTCGGGATGGCAGCAGCAGACCGGAGTTCCAAAATCGGCGAGACAGGCTGAAATAACCGTTCCCAGATATCCCGAACCGTAAACGCCGATTTGCATGTGGTCTCTTTCCGTTCAGCCGGGAACCCGCGCCAGAGCTGGCTTTGAGCCGGATCGCCAGAGAACCGCTCTACTCTTTATTACAAATGCCGCTATGAGTTTTCAACGCACGGGAGGGAACTGTACCTGGGGCCATGTGCACGCGTCTGCAGTAACTCAACCAGGGGTAAAGTAATCGGCGGTTGATTACCTGCGGTTGGTTACAGAAGGTCAGCGGGAAACAAGGCTGCGGCCGAGCACCACGGCCGCCAGATCGCGCCAGCAATTGTCGGAATCTTCCCGAACAAAGGTCAGCTTGTCGACCAGGATGCGCCGCGGCCCGGCGTACTGATCCCAACGCTCGTGCGCCATCGAGTAAGCGTTCCGCGCCTGCTGCTCGGTGCTCATTTTCACGATCGTCAGATGGGGAATGTACGGCCACTCTTCTTGGAATTGCAGAGCTTCGGTGTTCAGCTTGCGATGCAGTTCGCACATGCGCGAGGCGGCGTCGATCCGTATATAAACCGTTGGCGTGACGGGGCAGAAGGTCTCGACCTGCCCCAGGCTGACCTGGAAAGGCTCTTCCCCACCGCAAATCCGGTCGAGCGTTTGCAGGGCCGAGGCCTCGGATCCCTCCAGCGGGCGCGGAGGCAGGATAGTCAGGTGAGCCGCCAGATGGGGAAGGTCCGGGTGCAGTTCCTTTCTGAGCTTCTCGACGAACTCCCCGGCCGGGTTCTTCAGATAAGCCACCAGGGCATAACGCGGCTTCGACATATTCTGGGGAAAAATTATACCGCGCTGGTCGAGGCGGCATGGCCGGAGCGAGGGGAAGCTCATTTATAATCGGGAAAGTCGGGGCGTAGCGCCTGTGCGATCCCTGAGCACTGTCATGTCCACAGTGCTAATCGCGTGATCCTAATCACACAACCAAAGCTAATCCCACTGGCAATCCCACCGCCACGGGTACTGTCTCACTCAGTGGTCACCTGTGGTCAGAGCCTCGACCGATTACCGCGACAGAATACCGTGCTGTCACCTGATTACCAGCCTTCCGTAGGGCTGTTGCATTGTGGAACAACCAAAGGAATCTCCCACTCGGCAGGATTCAACGGAGGGACTTATCACCGCAACGGGTGGTAGGGCGATCATATAAAGGATAAAACGGGGTCGGTGTACGGCAAGTTTTGCGGTCAGTTTCTGGAAATCTACGCGCAAGACTGTTCCGAAGCAACATAACAAACCGCGCGTCTGTGATCTATGATTACCTGCTCAGAGAGGAGGACAGTCTAATGCGCCCGAAGGTTCTCCGAATTTCCGCCCTCGTTGCGGTGGCTATAGCCGCCCTTCTCGTCGTTGTCGTTGGGCATTGGCCCGTTGGTCACAGGTTAACCGTAAAGGCATATTTCTCGAATGTCGGTGGTCTCCGTGAGGGAGCAACCGTGCGAATCGCCGGAGTCGATATTGGGTCAGTCAAGAGCGTGCGTGTGCGACCTGAACTGGGGCAAGAGCCCGTTGAGGTAATGATGACATTGAATCCTCCTTATGAAATCAAGATTCCGAGCGATTCAACTGTTTCGCTTGAAACGGCGGGCGTCCTTGGAGCAACCTATGCTGAAATCAATACCGCAAGCGCGTCAGGCGCACCGCTCGGGCCAAATGCGGTCCTCAAGACTCAACCTACCGAGCAGATGACTGCGCAACAGTTCTTAGAGTTTGTGGGTAAGGCTATTGAAAAAAAGAACTGTGATTGTGTCGTCCAGAATGAGAAAGCCGAACATTCTCCGCCTCCTGCGAAGCGGCCTACGATTTCTCGCTGAGGCGCAGGTTGGCATCTCGATTACTCCGCAGAATAGGCACAGGGCTTCCTATTGTGGCTGCTCTAAGGCTTGCCACCGTTGCTCACCTGCCTTAAACTCAAAGCACGGGTCGAATGCGGCCTAAGTGCTTTATTGTCGGGGCGTAGCGCAGCCTGGTAGCGCACCTGCCTTGGGCGCAGGGGGTCGTAGGTTCAAATCCTATCGCCCCGACCAAACATGAAACCGAGGTCCCTCGCATAGAACGCTCGGGATTTCGCCAGAGGGCTCCCGCTCCGCTCACGCCCGCTAAACGGCTCCAGTTCAAATCCTATCGCCCCGACCAAATTGTTTCTGTCGCTTCGCTCCAAACCGCCCGAGGACCGCGCATTTGCGGAGTTCGCTTGTGCTCCGGCCAGGCGCTGCGCGACCTGAACCGGCCGCTCCGCTCATTGCCGCCGACTAAGTTATTCCTGTCGCTTCGCTCCAAACCGCCCGAGGACCGCGCATTTGCGGAGTTCGCTTGTGCTCCGGCCAGGCGCTGCGCGACCTGAACCGGCCGCTCCGCTTACTGCCCAAGTTCCGTTCTGGCTTCACTTTGATCGCTCGCAACGGTTTGTCCCACGGACGGGTGCTTAGGATGCTTTCCGCACGGGCATTTTTCTGCGCAGGCGCGCTCCGGCCAGCACCATGGCACAGAGACGGTCGACGAAGTCCGGCGTGAGTTCGTCGTGGCGAATCAGGAAGCGCATGTAGATCGGTCCGTACAGTGAGTCGAGGAGCAGGTTGAGGTCGGTATCCTTATGCAGTTCGCCGCGAGCGATCGCGCGACGTAAAGTCTCGTAAGCTTCGCGGCGGCGTGGCCAGAGGAAGCGGTCGCGAAAAGCGGCGATCAGGTCTTTGTCGCTTTGACCGGCGGCAAGGATGGCGGAAACGATGCGGCCGCGCGGACTGCGGAAGACTTTGATCAACTGGCGCATCTGCCGGCTCATGTCATGGTAGACAGATCCAGTATCGGGAAATCGCAGATTGCGCGTTGTACTGTTGGCGAAAGCGTCGGCAATCAGGGCTCCCTTGTTCGGCCACCAGCGATACACGGTGGCTTTACCCACCGCAGCGCGATCGGCAACGTCTTCGATGCTGAAGCCGGAGAATCCGTTCTTGGCCAGGATCTTCAGTGTGCTGCGCAGGATGGCAAGACGCGCCTGTTCGCTGCGCGGACGGCCGGGCGGCCGCTTTCCCGCGCCATTCTGCCCATTCGCCGAAGTGAGGTCCTTCTGGCGCATGATCCATAACCTACCATATAATTCCAGTTCGGGAATTTAGAATCCGATACGCGGAGTATCGAATCTAAGAGTTCATTGCCGGGAAAGCTTGAAGGGCTTGGGGCAGCCGATTCGAGTGTTCATCGATTGGGGAGCGACGCTGACTCATGTGGATTGTAGCTTTAGCGCTCAGGCGGCCTTATACGTTCGTGGTGATGGCGATCGTCATCATCATTCTGTTTGTAGTCACCCTGTTCCGCACTCCGGTCGACATTTTTCCTGACATCAACATTCCCGTCGTCTCCGTCGTCTGGTTTTACACCGGCATGTCGCCGCAGGATATGGCAGACCGGATCGTCGCCAACTCTGAGCGTGGCATCACCACGACGGTCAACGACATTGAGCACATGGAGTCCCAATCGGTGTACGGGTTGGGCATCATCAAGGTGTTCTTTCGTCCAGGCACGAACGTACAGGGCGCGATCGCGCAGATCACAGCCATCAGCCAAACCGCGGTCCGCGGCATGCCACCCGGCACCACGCCGCCACTGATCATCTCGTACAGTGCATCCACAACGCCGGTGATCCAGTTGGGTCTGAGCAGCAAAACGCTGCCCGAGCAACAGCTCTTCGATCTCGGGCAAAACTTTCTGCGGACGTACCTGGCGACGGTGCCGGGAGCGGCGACGCCCTATCCCTATGGCGGCAAGCTGCGCCAGATCCAGGTGGATCTGGACATGCCCAAATTGCAGGCCTACGGTCTTTCGCCGAACGACATCGTCGGCGCAGTGAACGCTCAGAACATCATCCTTCCCGCGGGCACGGTCAAAATGGGCGAGCTCGAATACAACGTCGAGATGAATGGCAGCCCACAGACGATCTCGGAACTGAACGATCTTCCGGTCAAGACGGTGAATGGAGCGACGCTTTACATGCGCGATGTGGCGCATGTTCGCGATGGGTTTGCTCCGCAGACCAACATCGTGCGGCAGGACGGCAGCCGGGGAGCGCTGATGTCGATTTACAAGAATGGCAGGGCATCAACCCTGGAAATCGTTGCGGGCATTAAGAACATCGTGCAAATCGCGCAGCAGTCGCTGCCGCCGGACCTGACCATCAAGGCGTTATTCGATCAGTCGCTGTTTGTCCGGGCGTCGATTCAAGGTGTAATTCGCGAGGCTTTGATTGCGGCAGCTCTGACTGCGTGCATGATCCTGATCTTCCTCGGGGACTGGCGTCCGACCATCGTGATTTCGATTTCCATCCCGCTTTCGATTTTTGTATCGATCATCCTGCTGGGTGCGATCGGCGAGACGATCAACATCATGACGCTCGGCGGCTTGGCGCTGGCGGTCGGTATTCTTGTCGACGACGCGACCGTCGAGATCGAGAACATCGAGCGCAATCTGGCCATGGGCAAGGAAATGCGACAGGCGATTCTGGATGGTGCGGCGCAGATCGCCGTGCCTGCATTCGTTTCGACCTTGAGCATCTGCATCGTGTTTGTGCCCATGTTCTTTCTGACCGGCGTGGCGAAATTTTTGTTCGTGCCGCTCGCGGAGGCCGTGAGCTTCGCCATGCTGGCCAGTTACCTGCTGTCCCGAACTCTGATCCCGACGCTGGTGATGTACATCATGCGCGGGCATGAACATCGGGCGGAGGCCCCGAAGACGTACATGGGACGCTTTCAACGCGGATTCGAGCGCAAGTTTGAAGACTTCCGCCGCGGCTACGAATCGCTGCTGGAAACCACCCTTGAACATCGTGGACTGTTTGTAGCTTGTTTTCTGTTTTTTTGTGTGCTTTCGCTGGGTCTGGCCAAGTTTCTGGGAGAGGACTTCTTTCCGCAAGTGGATGCCGGGTTGTTGCGGCTGCATGTGCGGGGCCGCCCCGGACTGCGCGTGGAAGAGACGGCACGTCTGGTCAGCGAGATCGAAAATGAGTTGCGGTCTCAGGTTCCTTCCGGGCAACTGCAGACGATTCTCGATAACATCGGGCTCCCGAACTCGGGGATTAATCAGTCTTACAGTTCGAATGGCACCATCGGCACCAGCGACGCGGAGATTCTGATTTCGTTGAATCCGGAACATCACGTTCCTACTGCCGACCTCACCCGGCATCTGCGCGAATCTCTGCCGCAGCGCTTTCCCGGTGTGGAGTTCTTTTTTCAGCCCGCGGACATCGTGACGCAGATCCTGAACTTCGGCTTGCCGGCGCCGCTCGACGTTCAGATCGTCGGCACCGAGCAGCAGAAAACTTACGAGATTGCACAGCAGATCGCCAACCGGATGCGCCACGTTCCGGGAACCGCCGATGTGCACGTCCAGCAGCTGCTCTCGGGACCGACCTTGCACATGGATATCGACCGCACGCGGGTTACGCAGGTTGGGCTGACAACGCGTGAGGTAGCGCAAAGCGCACTCGTGTCGCTCAGCGGCAGTTTCCAGACCACCCCGAATTTCTGGCTGAATCCCAAAAACGAGGTCACCTATCAGATGGCGGTACAGGCGCCGCAATACCGGATGACCAACATGCAGGACATTCTCAATATTCCGATGATGTCTCCGCAGGGTCAGCAACTGATGGGGAATCTGGTGCAGGTATGGCCGGTGGCGCGTCCGGAGACGGTGAATCATTATGACGTTCAACCAGTAATGGACGTCTATGCCAGTACGCAGGATCGCGATCTGGGAGCGGTAGCAAGGGATACGGACAAGGTGCTGGCCACTTTCAAAGACAAGCTGCCGCGCGGAACGCGAATCGTGGTGCGCGGGCAGGTTTCGACAATGCGATCGTCGTTTATTGGACTAGGACTCGGGCTGGTTGGTGCCATCGTGCTGGTCTATTTGTTGATTGTGATCAATTTCCAGTCGTGGCTCGATCCATTCATCATCATTACGGCATTGCCCGGGGCTCTGGCGGGAATCTGCTGGTTCCTCCTGCTGACGCACACAACGTTGAACGTGCCGTCGCTCACGGGCGCTGTGATGTGCATGGGCGTGGCGACGGCGAACTCGATCCTGATGGTCAGTTTTGCCCGTGAGCAGATGGACGAGGGCATGCCGGCGGTGAAAGCGGCGGTGTCGGCCGGCTACACGCGCGTGCGTCCGGTGCTGATGACGGCCTTGGCCATGATCATCGGCATGGTGCCGATGGCGCTGGGATTCGGCGAAGGCGGCGAGCAGAACGCTCCGCTCGGACGGGCCGTCATCGGAGGCCTTCTGTTCGCCACAGTGGCAACGTTGTTCTTCGTACCCAGCGTGTTCGCGATTTTTCACGGCCGGAGAGAGCGCAAGCGGGCGGCGCAGAATTCATAAAAGGAACGGATCATAAGTGAGAACATTAGGGGATGTGGCACCACCGGAGTCAGAGATGAGCGCAGAGGATCAATCCAAAACATTTTCAGCCGGCGAACCACCGCAGGGCGAGCCGCAGGCAGAGACTCGGGCGCAACGAGACGATGCGATCAAGGCCATGGAGGAGAAGTCCCGCCATCAGAGGCAGACCCTGCAGCCCCCCCCGGAACTTCCGCCGGCGCCTCCGCGCAAGGCGTTGATGATTGTCGGAATCGCGTTGCTGGTTCTGATGATCGCGGGCGCTGCGACGCTCATCGGGCACGCCAGCCACGAGCGCGCTCTGGCAAAGGAAACCGAAGCGGAGACCATTCCGACGGTCGCAGTGGTTCATCCCCAAGCGGAGAAACCGGATGAAGAACTCGTACTGCCCGGTTCGCTGCTTGCGTTTGAAGAATCTCCAATCTATGCCCGAACCAACGGGTACCTGGTTCGCTGGTACAGGGACATTGGCAGCCGGGTCACGGAAGGCGAATTATTGGCAACAATCGATACTCCGGAAATCGATCAGGAACTGAATCAGACGCGGGCGGCGCGGCAGCAAATCGTTGCGCAGTTAGAACTGGCCAAGATCAGCGCCGAGCGCTGGGAGAATCTGCGGAAGAGCGATTCGGTGTCTGCTCAGGAGGCGGATCAACAAACCAGCGGATACAAGCAGGCGCAGGCGAATCTGGCGGCAGCGGACGCGAATGTGCGCCGTTTGGAGCAACTGGAGGGTTTCAAGAAAGTCTACGCGCCGTTTTCCGGCGTGCTCACCAAGCGCAATGTCGATCCCGGAGCTCTGATTAACGCCGGTGCGGGAGCGGCAGGGCGTGAGCTGTTCGATATCGCCCGCGTCGATCCCCTGCGGGTCTACACGAGCGTTCCCCAGGCTTACGCACCGTTCATCCGGGTGGGCGGCAAGGCAACCGTCACGCTGCAGGAATTTCCCGGGCAGAGATTCTCCGCCAACATTGCGCGCACCGCAGACGCTATCGACCCGAACACGCGGACGTTGCTCACCGAAGTTGATGTCCCCAACAAAGACGGGCGTTTATTGCCGGGCTCCTTTGGTGAAGTGCATTTTGCGGTGGGATCGAACGTAGACAAAGTTACGGTTCCGGTGAACGCGATGCTGTTTCGCGCGCAAGGGGCGCAGGTGGCCGTAGTCGGACCCGACAACAAGGTTCAGCTGCGCCACATCACCATCGGAAGAGACTACGGAACGAACCTTGAGATACTGGGCGGAGTGAACGCGAACGAGCGGATCATTGTGAATCCATCGGATTCGCTGGAAGAAGGGCAGCGCGTGAATGCCGCGTCGGCGCCAGGCTCTGCGGCCCCAGCCTCGGCGACGCCAGGCCAGTCTCCGCAAGCAACGCCCGGTCCTAAGAGCACGCAGCAGGAAGAGAACGCCCCGGAACAGCAACCGCGCAGTCTGCAGAACCAGCAGAAAGGGAACAGCCGGTGAAGCCCTCGGTTCTCGTAGCGTTTTCTGCAATCTTGCTGGCGCTGAGCGGTTGTACGGTCGGCCCGCGCTATAGCCGACCTGTGGCTCCGGCGCCCGCACCCGATGCGTGGAAGACGCAGCCACCCTGGGAGCAGGCAGCTCCCAAGGATACGATTCCGAAGGGAGCTTGGTGGCAAGTTTTTCACGATTCCCAGCTGGATACGTACGAACAGCAGTTGCTGAAAGCGAATCAGTCGCTGGAAGCGGCGCGTGGCCGGCTGAGCCAGGCACGTTCGCTGGCGCGAATCGCCACTGCAGATTTCTTCCCCCAGGTCGCTGCCGATCCCAGTGCATACCGCGAGCGCGGGTCGGGAAACCGCCCGCTAAACGGCGCAGCCCCGATCGTGGTCAATGGAGTAACGCAGGCAGTCAGGCCCTATACGCAAAACGTCTACTCGATTCCGTTCTCGCTGAGCTACGAAGCTGATCTCTTTGGACGGGTACGCCGCAATGTGGAAGCTTCGAATGCGAATCTGCAGTCCACCGCAGCCGATCTCGGAAACGTCCAGCTGGTGCTGACGACCGAACTTGCCGCTGACTACTTCACGCTCCGCGAGCTCGATGCCGAGTATAAGGTAGTTCAGGAATCGGTGGACTCTCAGCAGCGTGCGCTGCAGCTGGTGCAGGCGCGGCACGAAGGCGGAATCGCGAGTGGCCTGGAAGTGGCCCAGCAACAGACAGTCCTCGAGTCGACGATTTCCCAGGCCTCCTTGGTGCAAGAATCGCGGGCCCAGTACGAGCACGCGATCGCCGTACTTGTGGGAGAGCCGGCGCCAAGTTTCAGTGTGCCCGTTACACCACTGACGGCTACCCCGCCACCGGTGCCGTTGGGAGTGCCCTCGGACGTGCTCGAGCGCCGTCCGGACATTGCCACCGAGGAGCGGCTAATGGCGTTCGAAAACGCGCAGGTCGGAATTGCGCGCACCGCGTTTTATCCCCACATCACGATCAGCGGATCAGGAGGCTGGCAGAGTACCAGCCTGAGCTCATTGCTGAATGCGCCCAGCCTGTTCTGGTCGATTGGCGCCGACGCACTGGAACCGGTCATCCAGGGCGGACACAACCGCGCGAACCTCGCCGCTGCCCGCGCCGCTTATGATCAGTCGGTCGCGAATTATCGACTGTCGGTGCTAACGGCGTTTCAGGAAGTTGAAGACGGCATCAGCAATTTGAGCAATCTCTCGCAGGCGCTGTCGATGCAGGCAGCGGCGACCGAAGACGCGAAGAAAGCTCTGGACATCGCCAATAATCGCTACGTGGGCGGAGTTACGAACTACCTCGACGTGATCACCGCGCAAACAACGCTTCTCAACAGCGAACGCCTGCAGACGCAACTGCTGGGCCAGCAGATGGTGAGCTCGGTTTATCTGGTGAAGGCTCTTGGCGGAGGCTGGGACGCAAGCCAGATCAGCGACGAGCAGGTGCATCCGCAGGCAGGACAGATCGTGCAGCAGTAGTTGGCCTTTCGCAGCTCTCAATTGAAACCGTGCGGTGATGCGCTTGGGCGCCTGGCCCTGCTGAGTTCTTCAGCGACGAACCGGCTCGCCAATCGCTCTTGTGATGATTTTTGTCACGCTCTGATGTGATCCGCATCACTGAGCGATTTTGTCAAAAGGACGATAAACGCTCCATTCGACTCGATTTGGGACTCATCAGAGTCCGGGAACGGAGGGTCGGCCACAAGACTTTCGGGATCAGCGCACGTTCCCTGGCACGTTTTCATACGTTTTCATAATCCATCCAGATCCATCCCAGAGCTTTCTTGCCGACTCCTGCGACTGTCGAATCAGAAATTCCAACGGCCCACGTGCAGGCAGGAGACTGTCTATGTCGACAGGCGAGAGAGAAACAATCGGGACCCATCTGCAGAAAGTCGGTGTGTCCCGCCGCAGTTTTCTAGAGCTTTGTTCCAAGATCATCGTGGCCGCGCCGGTGGGACTCGCGCTGACCCACAAAGCCACGGCAGCTCAGGTGGCAAAACTGGTTGGCAAATCGCGCCGGCCTTCGGTGATCTGGCTGCACTTCCAGGATTGCACCGGCTGCACCGAAACTCTCCTGCGGACTTCCGCTCCCGATGTCGCCCATCTGATTCTCGATGTTATCTCCCTCGACTATCACGAGACGCTAATGGCAGCCTCGGGCGCCCAGGCCGAAGCGGCTCTGAAGTCGGCGATCGAAGACAATGCCGGGAAGTATGTGCTGGTCGTCGAGGGTGCGATCCCGACCCGCGATGACGGCGTCTTTATGGAGATGAACAGCCGTCCGGCGATCCAAGTCGTAAAAGAAGTCGCGGCGCGCTCGGCGGCGATCATCGCCATCGGATCCTGTGCTTCGTGGGGCGGAGTTCCCTCGGCCGATCCGAACCCGACCGGGGCCGTCGGCGTCGACTCTGTCGTTGAAGGCAAGCCGATCGTCAACCTGCCCGGATGCCCTCCCAATCCTTACAACCTCCTCGCAGTAGTGCTCGAGTACGTCACGATGGGCCGCTTGCCCGAACTCGATCAGTACGGGCGGCCCAAGTTTGCCTACGACCGCGTAATTCACGAGAACTGTCCGCGGCGCGCGCACTTCGACGCGGGACGTTTCGCGGCGGCATTCGGCGACGAAGGCCATCGCAAAGGATGGTGCCTCTACAAGCTGGGCTGCAAAGGTCCGGTGACGCACGCGGCCTGCTCCACGCGGCACTTCAACGAAGTGCCAGGCGTGTGGCCGATCGGAACCGGCGTTCCTTGCTTCGGATGCACCGAAAAAGGGGTTGTCTGGAAGATGGGAACGTTTGAAACCGTGCCGATCCATCTGGCAACGCCTCCCGACACCTATCCGCCGATCTACAGCACCGCCGGGCAACTCAAGGTTGGTGCGGCGGCAGTGGTGGGAGCGATCGCCGGCGCTGTGGGCGGAGCGGCGTGGGTGGCGTCGCAGCGCTTCCACAGCAGCATGGAAGCCGGGGTAACGCGAATCGCCGCTGATCGCGCCCACGCGGAGAAGGCCAAGACGCCGGCTGAGAACCCAATTCAAAAGGCTGATCCAAAGAAAGAGGGATGACGTGTCCATCACTCGGAGACAACTCATCTCGGGAATTGCAGTAGCGGGAGTGCCGGCCGCGGTAGCGGTGACGGTCGGCACCGACGTCCTGCGGGCAGGCGAGCGCGTTGAGGTTCCCAGCGCGGCCGTCGGGCTGCTCTACGACGCGACCATGTGCATTGGCTGCAAAGCCTGCGTTGCCGCATGCGCCGAGGCCAACGACACGCCGCCAGATACGCGGCGGGACAAATTGCATCAGGCGCCGTCGGATCTGAACGATCTGACCCGCAACGTGATCAAGCTGTACAAGCCCGAGGACGGCTCGGCATTTTCGTTTGTGAAGCGGCAGTGCATGCACTGTCTGGATCCCGCGTGCGCTGCGGGATGCCCGTTCCAGGCGCTGCACAAGGATCCGGAGAGCGGCATCGTCAGCTGGACGGCGGAAAACTGCATCGGCTGCCGTTATTGCACGATTACCTGCCCCTATCACGTGCCACGCTTCCAGTGGGCCGGATTCAATCCGCGTGTTACCAAATGCGAACTCTGCAGCCATCGGCTGGCGAAGGGCCTGAAGCCGGGATGCTCGAGCGTGTGTCCGACCGGCGCGGTGATCTTCGGACCACGTTCGGTCTTGCTGCTCGAAGCCAAGCAGCGGATTAAGAACAGTCCCGGCCGTTATTACCAGGATCGCATCTATGGCGAGACCGACAACGGGGGTACGCAGGCGCTTTACCTCTCCCGCGTGCCGTTCGAAAAACTGGGATTGCCGGAGTTGGGTCCGGAGTCGGTTCCCGCGAAGACGCTGCGCTGGCAGCGGCGCTTCTACCAGTACTTCGCGCTGCCTGCGGTGTTGTATGCCGGCCTGGTGCAGGTCATCCGCAAGAGCCTGAAAGGTCATGAAGAAGAAGCGCATCAGCGCGAAAAAGAAACCGGATTGAGGGCGCAACTATGAGCACCCCTGCCACAGATATCGAACGCGCTCCAAGCAATCGCTGGGAACGGAATGTTCCTGTCTACGGATTTCCGGTAGTCAACGGATTTTTCCTGGGCTTGCTTGTGCTGGTGCTGATCGCATTCGTTCTCACTGCATATCGCGAACTGGCCGGGCTGGGTCCGGTCAGCGGCATGAACGACGCCTACGGATGGGGGATCTGGAAGACCTTCAACGTAATGGTGTTGACGGCGCTAGGTTCGGGCGCATTCGCAGTCGGCATCGCGGCCTGGGTTTTCCGGCGAAAGAAGCTGCACTCGTTGATGCGCATGGCGCTGCTGACGAGTTTCCTGGCCTATGCCTGCGGATTGTTGCTGCTGGGCATCGATGCGGGACGTCCCTGGAATTTCTATTGGATCGTGTTCCCATGGGAGTGGAACATGCACTCTCCGCTGGCCGAGGTGGCGATCTGCATGTCGATCTACGCCATGATTCCGCTCGCGGTGGAGAACATCCCCCCGGTGCTGGAACGGCTGTGGTATTTCGATTCTCGGCTGCGGCCGGGAGTCGAACTCATCGAAAAACGGCTGCATTATTTCTTTCCCTACATTATTGCGGCAGCGTATCTGCTGCCCGGAATGCATCAGTCTTCGCTTGGCGCATTGATGCTGCTGGCAGGCGAGCGCGTCCATCCGCTGTGGCAGACGCCATGGTTGCCGGTGCTGTATCTGGGCGCGGCAACGTTCATGTCGTTCGGTTGCGTGGCCGGCACGACCATGCTCTGCTGCCTGGTCTGGAAACGCGGCATGGACATGGAAGTTCTCGATGAGGCCGCCCGGATTACGTCATGGCTCATCTTCGGCTGGCTTGGCTTGCGTCTGGTCGACATTCTGTTCCGCGGCGCGCTGGGGACGGCGTTTCACTTCGATCGCTTCGCGGGCGTGTTCTGGCTGGAAGTGCTGCTGATCGCCGCCGGGGGACTGCTGCTGATGCGATCCCTCAAGACGCACGATCCGCAGCCGATGTTCGTCGGATACATCCTGAGTTCGCTGGGCGGAATGATCTACCGCTTCAGCCCCACGACCCTAGCGTTCCGGCCGAATCCTGAAGCGCTTTATTTCCCGGCGACGGTCGAAGTTCTCGTCTCTCTCGGTTTCATCGCGCTGGGCGTGCTCGGTTTCCTGGTCGCGGTGAAACGATTCGCGATCCTGCCGGCGCCGCTGAGCGAATGGCATGACATGGCGAGCTACTTCCGCTTCCGGCGTCCTTACATCCGGTGGACGGGCTATTTCAAGTACGGACATTTCGGCGAGGACGAAAAAGAGCCGACGACATCCGAAGCAGCGAGTTCCGACTAACAGCAGGCAACTATGGCGAAACGAATCACAATTGATCCGATTACTCGAATCGAAGGCCACCTCCGCATTGATGTGGAGGTCGACAACAACGCGGTCTCGAACGCCTGGGCGTCGTGCACCATGTGGCGCGGCATCGAGAAGATTCTGCGCGGCCGCGATCCGCGCGATGCGTGGATGTTCACCCAGCGCTTCTGTGGCGTCTGCACGACCGTGCATGCCATGGCCAGTGTGCGCTCGGTGGAAGACGCGTTGAAGCTGGAGATTCCGCTGAATGCGCAATACATCCGCAATCTGATCCTGATTGCCCACGCGCTGCATGATCACATCGTGCACTTCTATCAACTCTCGGCGCTCGACTGGGTGGATGTGTTGCAGATTCCGAAGGCTGATCCGGCTGCGACTTCGAAATTGGCGGAGAGCATCTCGCCCTGGACGCGCAACTCGCGCAACGAACTGAAAGCGGCCCAGGATCGCGTAAATGCGGTCGCAGCGAGCGGTCAGCTGGGAATCTTCGCCAACGGCTATTGGGGACATCCAGCAATGAAGCTGTCGCCGGACGTCAACCTGCTGGCATTCACTCATTATGTGCAGGCGCTCGAATATCAGCGAAAGGCTTTGCAGGTGGTCGGAATTCTGGGTTCGAAGACCCCGCACATTCAGAATCTCACGGTCGGTGGCGTCGCCAATGCGATCGATCTCGACAGCCAGTCGGCGTTGGATATGACCAAGCTGGAGATGATTCGCGATCTGCTGGCTGACGTCGTCAAGTTCGTGCAGCAGGTCTATTTTGTCGATGTCTGCGCCGTGGCCGCCATGTATCCGAATTGGTTCAGCATCGGCAGTGGCGTGAAGAATTATCTTGCCGTGCCGGACCTGCCGCTCGACAGCAAAGGATCGGCGTACGATTTGCCCGGTGGTCACATCCGGGGCGGAGATCTCGCGGGAGTGAAGCGGTTCGAAACCGCGTCGGATGCGGCATTCCGCCAGGGCGTCACTGAGGATGTGATGCACGCCTATTATCAGGGCGAGAAGGCGCTGCATCCCTGGCAGGGTGAGACCGAACCTGCTTTCACCGGCTGGGATGGCGAGCAGAAATATTCTTGGGTGAAAGCCCCGCGCTTCAATGGCGAGCCGATGCAGGTCGGGCCGCTGGCTCAGGTGCTGGTCGGATACTCGCAGGGTCACGCCCTCACAAAGAAATACACCGACATGGCGATCGACAAAATCGCATCGATCGGAGGGCCTCGCGCCACTCCGGCGGCGCTGCATTCGACTCTCGGACGCCACGCCGCCCGCGCCATTCGTGCCTGCATGCTGGCCGAGTTGGCGCAGAAGCATTGGCAGTTGCTGGTCGACAATATCGCCAAGGGCGACTACACGGTTCACAATCAGCCGGTGCTGCCGTCGCATGAGGTCGAAGGCGTGGGAACGCATGAAGCGCCCCGCGGGACACTCTCGCACTGGGTCGTGATCAAAGACGAGAAGATCAAGAATTACCAGGCAGTCGTGCCCTCGACCTGGAATGCGAGCCCGCGCGATCGCGCCGGAGCGCACGGACCGTACGAAGCGTCGCTGCTCCATACGCCGCTGGCGCGTCCCGAAGAGCCGCTGGAAGTTCTTCGCACCGTGCACTCGTTTGATCCCTGCATGGCGTGCGCGTGTCACGCGTTCGATCCTTCGGGTCGGAAGATCGGGGTGGCGAAAATCCTGTGAGAACGGCGCTCATCGGCGGAATCGGCAATGTCCTGCTCGGCGACGACGCAGTCGGCCCGTATGTATTGCGGCTGCTCGAATCGCAATACTCGTTTGAAGAAGAGGTTGACCTTGTTGACCTGGGCACGCCAGCGCTCGACTTGACCCATCAGATTTTGGGACTGCGAGCGCTGATTCTGATTGATTCGGTCGCGAGTGATGACCCGCCGGGAACGGTCGTGCGGTATGGCAAGGAAGATATTCTGGCAGTCGCGCCGGCGGAGAGAATCGATCCACACTCGCCGGCACTGTCCGAGTGCCTGCTGACAGCGCAGATGCTGGGTGCCTGTCCCGAGCAGGTGCTGCTGGTGGGAATCGTCGGGGCGGAATATGAAGCGGGGCAGCCGTTGAGCGCCGCGGTGCAGGCCGCGGTGGCTGCCGCGATTGAAGCAGTTGTCAGCGAACTGAGTGAATTTGGCTATTCGTGTCAGAAGAAGGCGGGTGCGGAGCCAGCTGGCATCTGGTGGAGTGAATCGCGTTCCTCACTGTCCGAATCATCACAAATTTAAGTTTTGTCATCCTGAGGAGCGCCGCAGCGCTCCGAGGGACCGTACGACACTCTGCAGCATCGATGCTGCGGACGGGCCATACCGCGCTGCATACATTCTGGGTCTTCCTTTTCGCTACATCGAAGCTGGACATTGACGTACGGTCCCTCGCGCCGGCTTCGCCACCGCTCAGGATGACAATGCCGATAGTGAATTCCTCCATTCTTTCTTGGCTTTCATTCCCTTGAGTCACCCCGTTTCCGACTATAATGGCGCGCACGGACGCCGACTCATCGGACCGCCCTTCGCCGCGATGGCCAACGTTAATTCATCCAGCGTCGTCAGTGTTATGGACATGCGTCCGTTGGCGCGGCGCCGGCTGCCGAGAGTCGTGTTCGATTATCTCGATGGCGGTGCCGAAGGCGAAGTCACGCTGCGCGAGAACTGCCGCGCCTTTGAAGACATCACCTTTCGCCCGCGTCATGCTGTCGCCGTCCCCAACTGCGATTTGCGGACGCGCGTGCTGGGATTCGATCTGTCTCTTCCCGTACTGCTCGCGCCGGTGGGCTACAGCCGCCTGATGTATCCCGAAGGCGAAGTTGCGGCGGCGCGATGCGCGGGAGCCGCAGGGACCGCATATATTCTCTCGACCATCTCCGGGCATCGTATGGAGGACGTGAAGGTGGCGACTAGCGGGCCGGCGTTCTATCAGCTTTATCTGATGGGTGGACGCGAGGCGGCCGAGGGAGCGATTGCGCGCGCCCGCAATGCTGGATATTCGGCGCTCGTGGTCACGATCGACACCGCCGTCGCGGGCATGCGCGAGCGCGACTCGCGCAATGGCATGAAAGAAATCATGGGCGGCAGCCTCTTCAGCAAAATTCCTTTTCTGCCGCAATTCCTTGTGCGCCCGGGATGGCTTATCCGCTTCCTGCTGGACGGCGGCGTTCCCGACCTCGCCAACGTTGTGCTTCCTGGCAAAGGCCCGATGCCGATGACCGACGTCGGCGCCGCGCTTGCCAAGTCCACTGTGACATGGCAGGACATGCGCTGGATTCGCGAGGCGTGGTCGGGTCCGATCGTGATTAAAGGCGTTCTGACCGGAGACGATGCGCGGCGAGCGATCGACGAAGGCGCGGCAGCAATCTCAGTCTCGAATCACGGCGGCCGGCAACTCGACTGCGTACAAGCATCGATCCAGGCGCTGCCCGAGGTGGTTGCGGCGGTGAATGGCCAGATCGAAGTCTGGATGGACGGCGGAGTGCGCCGCGGGACCGACGTGGTCAAAGCGCTCTGCCTTGGAGCGCAAGCTGTTCTGATTGGTCGCGCATACGCCTACGGACTAGCTGCGGGCGGACCGGCGGGCGTGCGAAAGGCGATTGAGATTCTGCGCAGCGAGATCGAGCGGACATTGAAGTTGCTGGGATGCCCGTCGGTCAGCGCCTTGGATCACTCCTACGTGAATGCTGCGGTTGCGCGGCCGAACGAAAGAAAATTGGAAAGCCTGACCGCGTAATCCCTTCGACACCTATGGCAGATAAAGTCGCGCTCGTTACCGGCGCCAACGGCGGCCTGGGAGTTCCCGTCACGAAAGCCTTGCTGGACGCGGGCTATACCGTGATCGGCCTTGCGCCGCGGATCAAGCAAGCGGATTTTGATCACCCGAAATTCACTGCGTTGGCGGCGTCGCTCGACAGCCTCAATTCGGCGCGCAAGGCAGTCGATTCGGTGGTCCAGCGCTTCGGAAAAATCGATGTTCTCGCGCATCTTGTCGGCGGATTTGCCTGGGCAAGCATCACCGACACCGACGACGCAACGTTCCAGCGTATGTTCGATCTGAACGTGAACTCCGCATTCTACATTTTGCGAGCCGTTCTGACGCTCATGCGGAAAGCCGGGGCAGGAAGAATCATCGCCATCGGCAGCCGCGCGGCGGAAAATCCCGGAGCCAATGTCGGCGCCTATAGCGCATCGAAAGCAGCGTTGGTGTCGCTGATCGAGACAGTCGCCATCGAAAATAAAGACGCTGGCATCACGGCGAATGTGATTCTCCCGGGCACGATGGACACTCCCGCAAATCGCAAAGACATGCCCGACGCTGACAAGACGCAGTGGGTGCAGCCTGCATCCGTCGCGAGTCTGATCGTCTGGCTCGCAGGAGATGCCGGAAAGGACGTCACCGGCGCGGCGATTCCCGTGTACGGACGCGGCCTTTAGGGTGAATCACGTATCCCTTTCGTAACCTCTCTACTGCACAATTTTTGTTGCACATTAACGCAGCTGAAATATCTTGCATGTAATCTAAAAGTCAGGAGGGTTCATGGGCTCAAGCCGCGTAGCGAAGTCGTTACCGCTTCAGGTGGCCGCCATCTGCTATCGCCGGCGCGGCAGCGCGATCGAGTTCCTCCTGGTCAACACCAACGGCGGCAGCAAGTGGACCTTTCCCAAGGGATCGACCGATCCCCGGCTTTCGCATAGCCAGGCGGCCGAGCGCGAAGCGGCCGAAGAAGCGGGTGCGATCGGAACTATCGAGCCTCGGCACTTTCATCTCTACATCCATTCGAAGGGCGTGTTCTGGCAGCCCGGCGGAGTGCAGGAATTTGTGGTCAAGGCCTTCCTGATGGAAGTGCATCAGATGCGAAAGCCGGACGAGGCCAACCGCAAGCCGACCTGGGTCTCTCCCGAAGAAGCCAAGCGGCGTCTCGCCAAGGGACGTGAAGTGAAGTACTCGCACGAACTCGAAGCCGTCATCGACCGCGCTCTGGAGCGCATTCAGTACCACAGCGAACTCTGGGGAGCGTATCCGGGCGCGCGCTTTGTGCGGGCTGTTAAGGATGCCATCGCCGAAGCGGTCTGGCCTTAACTCACCGTTGACGTCACGGCCTAACGAACCTTCACTCCCAATGCCGCAACTGCGTGAGCAGGCGCAAGCCGAACGGCAAACTTGTCGTCGTGTCCACAACTGATGACTGTGGTCTTGTTGGGATATTCTCGGACCCAGATGACTCGATCGGGATTGACATAGACCTCCATTCCGTCGACGTCTTCAAACATTACGAACTCCACGTTGCCCTCCTATTCCCTTTCAGATTGCGCTTTGGTGGGCTGATCGGCGTCAGCCATCGCATTGGGAACTCCGACATCTTAATCCCTTGTCATCCTGAGCGAGATTTTCGTGCGCGCATGCGCACGAAACCGCAGTCGAAGGACCCCGTGGTTGCTGGCACTGCATGCGGCGTGGCAAGGAGTTTCGACGATAAGGCATACCGCCACCGAGCACCCCGTTCAGGCCGCGAATTCCCCGAGCAGCCGCCAATAGCACTCTGCTAGAAGGGATCCTTCGACTCCGCAGACCGATTCGCCTTCGCGAATCGTTCTGCTGCGCTCAGGATGACAACGCCTTCGGGTTCCCGCTCGGGACTGGCGACTCGGAACACGGGACTGGTTTGTGAGACGATAATTGCAGTCACGATTTTCAAGGAAACATGATTCAGCTTTCCGGCGCCGGAAAACGCTTCGGCCACAAGCTTCTGTTCGAAAACGTGGATTGGCTCATCACGCCCCGCGACCGGATCGGTCTGGTCGGCGGGAATGGCACCGGGAAATCCACGCTGATGAAGACTCTGGCGGGCCTCGACACCTTCGACTACGGCTCGCTGATCATCGCCAAAGGAACTTCCGCGGGATATCTTCCGCAGGATGGGCTCACGCTTTCGGGCCGCACGGTTTTTGCTGAGTGCATGTCGGTCTTTGACGATCTGCGCGCGATGGAGAAGGAACTCGAGTCGCTGACGCACAGCATGGCGGAGCTCGATCATACCAGCGCCGAATTTGACGCCGTGGCCGAGCGCTATCACCGGGTCGAGCACGAATTTCGCACGCGCGACGGATACTCGATCGAGGCCGAAGTCGGCCGCGTGCTGATGGGTTTGGGTTTCACTAAAGAAGACTGGGAGCGGCAGACCGAGGAATTTTCCGGCGGATGGCAGATGCGCCTCGCGCTCGCCAAGCTGCTGCTGCAGAAGCCGAACCTGCTGCTGCTCGATGAGCCGACGAACCATCTTGATCTCGAGGCGCGCAACTGGCTGGAAGAGTATCTGCAGGAGTATCCGAATGCGTTCATCCTGATTTCGCACGACCGCTATTTTCTCGACGTGACTGTCAACAAGATCGCCGAAATCTGGAACAAGAGGTTCTGGTTCTACACCGGCAACTACGACAAGTTCCTGGCGCAAAAAACGCAGCGCAACGAGCAGCTGCAGGCGGCCTATAAAAATCAGCGGGAGCGGATCGAGCAGCTGGAGATATTTATCAACCGCTTCCGCTATCAGGCGACCAAGGCGAAGCAGGTGCAGAGCCGCATCAAGGAACTGGAACGCATGGAGCGGATCGAGATTCCGCCGGAAGAGAAGACGATCCATTTCAAGTTTCCGCAGCCCAAGGCGAGTGGGAGGATTGTGGCGGAATTTCAGGGAGTGGCGAAGACCTATCCGGGAAGGATCTTCCCACCCAACGAAAATCGCGTTGGGTGGGGCACCCACTCGAAGCAGGTATTTGAGAACGTCAGTTTCATGATCGAGCGCGGCGACCGAATCGCCTTGGTCGGCGTGAATGGCGCGGGAAAATCGACACTGATCAAGCTGCTTGCGGGCAGCGAGCCGTTAAGCACGGGAGAGTATCGGACCGGGCACAACGTCCAGTCGGATTACTTCGCACAGGATCAATACAAGGAACTCGATGCCGACGCGCGCATCATTGACGACCTGGGCGCTGTCTCGCCGCGATCCACTGAAACCGAACTGCGCGGCCTGCTGGGATGTTTTCTGTTCTCGGATGAGGATGTGTTCAAGAAGATCGGCGTGCTCTCGGGCGGTGAGCGTGGCCGCTATGCGCTGCTGCGGATGCTATTACATCCGGCGAACTTTCTGCTGCTGGACGAACCGACCAACCATCTTGACATGCGGGCAAAGGATGTCCTGTTGAATGCGCTGATGGATTACACCGGAACTGTAGTGTTCGTGTCGCACGATCGCTATTTCATCGACAAGCTGGCGACGCGCGTTTTCGAGGTCGGTGGCGGAAAGGTCGAGATCTTCCCGGGGAATTACGAAGACTACCTGTGGCGCAAGCAGGGCGGACAGCACGTTGCGCCGACGCTAGAGGATGTGCCGGGGATGGAGTTGGTGGGGGAGGAGGCGGCCCACCCTCCCGCAAAGAACGCGGGAAGGGTGGGGCAACCGACTTCTTTGAAAACCACGGCCGTGGGTACCCCAGTTTTCGCCGAAGTTGCGAGAACTGGGAATGAGATTTCGGCCGAGTCATCCGACGGAAATGGCGCGAGTGCCCCGAAGAAGCGGCTGAATCCGATCAAACGCAAGCAGATGGAGGATCGGGTTCAGCGCCTCGAAGAAGAGATTGGGCGCACCGAGGATGAGATCGCGCGGCTGGAGGCTGCGTTGCAGAATTTCATCAGCGCAGAGGAGAGCCAGCGGCAATCGGCGGAACTCGAGAAGCACAGGGCATGCCATCAGGCGCTCGCCAAGGAATGGGAACAGTTGTCGGAGGACTTGGAAAGCACTCAATAGTTTGTCATCCTAGCGCAGCGAAGGATGCAACTCACGCATGCCGGGGCTGACCGGCCTTAGAGCCTGTGCGAACGCGGCCCTGAAGGGCCGCTCTTCCACCTCCGCACCCGTACAACATCTTCCGTAATCTCTCCCAGCGACTTACCCCTGTGCGATAGTCAGGGTGGCCAAGTGGCCAGGAACTGGCGAAGGCCACAAATTTCAAGACCACCGCGCATCAAGGCTTCGGGCGCCACCGTATCCTTAAGATCAGGGCCGTCGCCGCGCGGAATCCCAAGGAAGGTCGCATGCTTCACTCTTCGGAGAATTCTTTCCTGAAGCCCGGATCCCCGGCTTCCAACCCCAACCCTTACAACCCTGTCAAAACCGTCACCGCTCCCGTAGATCAGGCGACCATTGGCCGCACGCTGGTCATCAAGGGCGAAATCACCGGTTCGGAAGCGCTGTACATCGATGGCCGGATCGAAGGCAAGATCATCATGCCGGAGAGCCGGGTCACCATCGGCCGCAACGGCAAAGTCGACGCCAGCATCCAGGCGAAAGAAGTTGTGGTCATGGGCAAGGTTACGGGCAACATCGATTGCACCGACCGCGTAGATATTCGTGCGGAAGGATCGGTTTCGGGAGACATCTCGACGGTGCGCATTACTGTGGAAGATGGCGCGGCGCTCAAAGGCGGCATCACGGTGCGCGCTGAAGGCAAGGCGAGCCAGCCGCAGGCCAAGCAGGAACAGCCTAAGCAAGAACAGCCTAAGGCGATGGCTGCAACCGCCGGCAACGCGTAAGCAGAATTCTGCAAAAATTGAAGAAGGGCACGCTGTATGCGTGCCCTTTTATTCTTGTAGCGGGATCGTTGCTGACTTCCCCACTCAAGGCACCCTCAGTACTCTTATTTCTTATCTGGACGGAATTCCAGCGACGCGGAATTCATGCAATAGCGCAGGCCCGTCGGTGCTGGGCCGTCCTCGAAAACGTGCCCCAGGTGAGCATCGCATTTGGCGCAGCGGACTTCGGTGCGCACCATTCCGTAGCTGCTGTCGCGGTGCTCGATCACACCGCCTTCCTCCGTTGGCTTATAGAAGCTCGGCCATCCCGTGCCGGAATTGAATTTAGTATTTGAATCGAACAGCGGCGCTCCGCAACAGACACAATGATACTTTCCAGGCTCTTTTGTGTTCCAATACTGGCCGGTAAAGGCGCATTCGGTGCCGGCTTCGCGCGTGACGTGGTATTGCTCCGGCGTCAATTGCTTCTTCCATTCGGATTCGCTCTTGACAACCTTTTCAGCTGTATTTTCGGTCATTTTGAACCCCATTCTTGATTGCGTAGTTGTTAGATGTTCTGCGGACGGAGAAGTATCAGCGAGCTTCGAGCTGAGGGTCGAGAAACACGAGGCGGATTAGCTCAGGCCCGCGGACCCAGACTTCACAGCTTCAACCCCTTCAGATACTCCCGGAACGGCCCGCCTAAGTCACTTCGCTTGAGGGCGAATTCCACCGTGGCTTTCAGGAATCCGAGCTTGTCGCCGGTGTCGTAGCGCTGGCCTTCGTACACATAGGCATACATTTTTTCGCGCTTGAGCAGCATGCGCATACCGTCAGTGAGTTGTAGCTCGCCACCTGCTCCGGGGCTCGTCTTGGCAAGGCAGTCAAAAATAGCCGGCGTCAGAATGTAGCGCCCAATCACGGCCAGGTTCGAAGGAGCCTCTTCAAACTTCGGTTTCTCCACCATGTTTCGAATTTCGAACAGGCGCCCGTTAAAACCTTCGGCCGCTTGCGCGTCGAGCGCCCCGTAGGAGGAAATCATTCGTCCTTCGACTACCTGCGCTGCGATCACGCTGCACTGCTTCTGATCGAAGACGCTAACCATCTGCTTGAGGGCGGGGACTGGATGGTCGATGACGTCGTCCGCCAGCAGCACCGCAAACGGCTCGTTGCCGACCAGTTCTCGCGCCATGAGCACGGCGTGGCCGAGTCCGAGCGCTTCCTTCTGGCGGACGTAGGCCACGTGCATCATGTCGGATATCGAGCGGACGATCCTGAGCAGATCGTGTTTGCCGCGCTCCTCGAGCATTTTTTCAAGTTCGTAGCTGACATCGAAATGATCTTCGATGGCCTGCTTGCCCCGGCCGGTGATGATGACAATCTGGTCGCAGCCGGACGCCATCGCCTCCTCGACTCCGTACTGGATGATGGGCTTGTCGACGACGGGAAGCATTTCCTTTGGTTGTGCTTTGGTCGCGGGCAGGAAGCGGGTGCCCAGTCCAGCGGCAGGAAAAACGGCTTTGCGGACTTTCATGGTCATGCAGTCTTTACATCGCTCGGCGTGCGCCGCGAGCGTTCATTGTAACTGGTCATAGTTGCAGTTGGCATACCGGATGGAGGGTAGATGAAGGACTACCAAAAAGTCACAATCCCCACCCTACGAAAACCGCGTAGGGTGGGGCAGCCTCTTTCCTGATCCTATTTTCCGACGACGAGCACGACAAAGCTATCTGGCAGAACTGGCGGATAGCCGCGTGGATTCTGGGGCGTGGGCGCCGGACGGGGCCCGAACTGCGCCGCGACAGTGTAGGCGTTGTGTGTTTTTGTGTCGACCGCCATGGTGCGGGCACTTTTCTGAGTCGCGACGTTCTCGACCACGCTGAACTTATCCGGGGATTCCTCTTTGATGACAGTCAGAACTCCATCCTGGCCGCAGGAAGCGAAGGCCAGTTCTGTTTCATCATCGAAGGCGGTGGCGTCAACGCCTTCACCGATGGCCGGCGTAGCGAGCACTTTGCCGCTGTCGGCATCGACCACGGCCAGCATCTTGTTGTCGCAGCCGACAAACAGGCGGCGATGTTTGCGGTCGATGGACAATCCGCTGGGCTCGGTGCAGGGCGCGAGCGGCCAGGTCTTCTTCACTTCCAGCTTTTGGGGATCGATGGCGGTCAGTTCGCTCTTGTCTTCGATGTTGACGAAAATTTCGCCTTTCGCGTCGCTGGCGGCAAACTCCGGCTTGCCGTCGAGGGGAATCCTGCCGAGGACCTTTCCGTCGCTCGCATCGATGGCGGTGGCGTCGTGGCTACGGCCATTGAAAGTGAAGACGCGCTTGGTGGCAGGATCATAGAGGATTGCATCGGGATTCTCGCCGCCGACTTTCACCTTTTCGCCGATCGGCGCCAGAGTCTTGATATCGAAAACCGTAACGGTGCCTTCCCGGCCGTTGCTGGTAAAACCCTTGCCAAGTTCGGGAGCCAGCGCGATGCCGTGTACGCCGGGCGTGTCCGCGATGTCGCCGACGCTCTTGCCTGAATCGAGATCGAGAACCATGACGTGTGTGCCGCGGGAAATATAAAGGCGGCGCGCGGTTGCGTCGGCGGTCAGGTAGTCCCAGCCGCCCTCGCCACCCACCTTATAAGTTTGGATGACGTGATATTCGGGACCAGCGGGGGGCACGGCCATCCCCGCCGGGGACAAGCTAGTCGACAGGCCGATTAGAGAGAGCCACATCGTAAGCTTCGCGGTCATGAGTTCCTCCTGAATGATCTTCCTAGCTTATGGTCTTCGTAACTCCTACGCCGGATCCTTCCCGTGGACGCGAAGTGGCGCCTTTGCATCGAACTCGTGGGGGTTTAGACCCGAAGTAACTTTACCTCATTTCGGCTCGGACCCTAGACTCGTCATTATGGATGTAACGCCGCCATCTTCGTTTGGGGGTGAGGTGTTTAGTAACGCACCCAAAGATCCCCGTCTTCAACCGACTCCGGATTTTGGGACGCTGGGGCCCGGGTCGGATGTCACTCCGTACGGACAGCCGGCCCAACAACCGCAGCCCAGTAAATCAGCTCTGAAGTTCATCCATCTGTTCGCAGCTCTGATCGGAATGATTACTGCCATGGTGGCAGGAGGGATCGGGCTAATTCGTCCTTCTTCTCCGAGTCAAGCTCAACGACATCAGTCCGCCGCACCCAAAGACTTGCGCCAGATCGATGGCATGATGCCGCAGAAGCAAGCCGAAGCCCTGCTCGAGATGGCGGTAGCCCATTCGGATGCCGCGGTAGAGCAAATTTCCGCCCGCTCCGGCTGGTGGCGGGGACAAATTCAGTGGAACCAGCAAATCGCTTCGCTCTCGACTGCAGCTTTGAATTCGAACGACATGCGCATTCGGCAATCGGGAGTCGAAGTTGAGCTCGCAGCCTACGGCCTCGCGAAAAATTCTGCCAGCCTCGACTATCTGGTTCAGACGGCAGATTCTCCGGATCATCAGCAGAAAATCTGGGCGCTCTGGGCGCTGGGGTTGATGGGCAATCGCGGCGTAGAGACTGGGCGTGTGGTCGAGACACTGACTTCGCACCTGAAAGATTCCGATGTCGACTCGCGCCGCTGGGCGGTAGAAGGAATGGCGCTCACCGGAAGTGACTCGACGATCCAGCCATTGTTGAATGCTATGCATGATGATCCGTCACCACTGGTCCGCGAACGGGCAGCGTGCAGTCTGGCCGAGTCCGGCCTGTTCACGCCCGATCAACGGATGACAGCCGTTCCGCAGCTGCTTGACTACACGGACGATCCCGCGCTGGATGCGCAAACACATGGATGGGCGTTTCAGGCGCTTGGGGACATCAGCCACCAACATCTGCCAAACGATTCCGCTGCGTGGCGGAGGTGGTATGAATCAGCGAAATCCGAGTAGCACGAATTTCTTGTAAGCCTTTCGTGACCGTGACAAGATTCAGAAAGCAAAAGGAGCCAACGACATCCCCCAACCTATGAACCCATTACACGTAGTTGTGGCATTGACTACGCGAGACAATGATTACCAAGCCGAACAAGCCGTGTCTGTATCGGACATCGCCGCGCGCCTCGGCGTTAAAATCGAAATCATCTACGCCGACAATGACGCCGTAAATCAAACCCAACAGCTGATCAAGATCATCCAGAACAATGAACGCAAGCCGGCGGCGATCCTCGTTGAGCCGGTCGGAACCGGTATGCCGCAGGTGGCGAAAGCCGCGGTGGCTGCGGGAATCGGCTGGGGCATGATCAACAGTGCCCCGGATTACATTCCGGAGCTACGACGTGCCGGCAACGTGCCGGTGTTCTCGATCAGTACCGATCAATCCGAAGTGGGCAGAATTCAGGGCGAGCAGGTCGGGGCGCTGGTGCAAGAGGGAAGCATACTTTACATCGAGGGGCCTTCGACGAGCACCGCGGCTCAGTTGCGCACAAAGGGCATGCTCTCAACCAAACCGGCCTCGGTGACGCTCAAGAACTTGCGCGGCGACTGGACCGAGCGCAGCGCACATCACTCGGTCGCGTCCTGGCTCTCATTGGCGTCGTCGCGCCAGATGCAGATCAAGGCGGTGATCAGCCAGAACGACGCGATGGCGATAGGCGCGCGCAAAGCGTTGGCCAATCTTACGGAAGAAGATCGCGAGCGCTGGCAGAACGTTCCATTCACTGGCTGCGACGGCGTTACCAAAACCGGGCAGGACTGGGTACGCCGGAAATTGCTCATGGCGACCATCATTACAGCGCCGGCGGCGGGCCCGGCGCTGGAGTTGCTGGTCAAGGCAGTAAAGAGTGGAGCCATGCCGCCCGAAAGCACGCTGATCTCGCCAAAGTCATTTCCCGCGATCGGGGAATTGCAGGCAGAGGCGAAACGGGCGGGTGCGTAGGGAATGCAGTGGCTAGTGAACAGGGAATAGGTACCAAAATGGTTTGTCATTCCGAGCGTAGCGAGGAACCTGCTTTTGGATAACGCGTCCCAGAGCAGATTCCTCACCGCCGCTACGCGCCGGTTCGGAATGACATCATTTGATGCCGGCTTGAAATGACGACTGTTTCAATCGGCCATCTTTGCAACGTGCACTTCGAAGCCGGTTTTCGGCAACAATGAAGTCAGTGCGAACGCCTTGAATCCATCGCCGGTCACTTCGGTGTGTCGATAGACACCGGGTTCGCTCTCGATCATCTCGCGGCGACCTTCCATGTCCGCAAGAAACGCCTGCGCCTGGCTTACGCCAACTTCGGTCTCCTTCGCGCGCGTGACGATGGCTTCAGAGGCGTACGAGCGCACCAGCTTGGGCCAATACTTGGCCAGCAGATCAGTGCTGGCGAAAATGTCGGCCCAAATGATTCTGCCGTTCACGGCGACGACGACGCCCACCGCGTTGCGATCGCGCAGTTGCCGGATCAGGCTCTCGTAATTGTGCTCGATAGGCTTCACGATCTCGTCCACCTGCTTGCGGACTTCTACATTCTCATTCACCTTGGCATAAGACGTAGTCTGTTGCAGTTCAACTCCGACGGAGGGCGCGGCGCCCGTAACCTGCACGGTCTCGGCCATCGCTGCCTTCTGCTTGTTCACAGCGTCCCACACTTCCTGCTGGTTTTTGTCAGCCATCGCCTTTCCGCGAACGGAAGGCTGGGCCATCATCGCCATGGGAACCGGACCTCCAGCGGATCCGCCACTCTTCCCGCCGTACATGGCTTCCGACGCTCCGAAATGGTCACTGCTCGCCACCCAGCGGCCCGGTTCAACACAGAAGACGCCGAGATCGATCGGATCGCTTTCCGCAGGGACGATGCGGTCTTTGCCGATCACGCGGTCTTGCTTGCCGCCGCTGACGATCTCGCCGGCCAACAATAACAGCGGCCTGCTGGAATTGTTGACCAGTACCAGGCGGTTCACTTCGGCTCCATCGTAGCGATGGATGGGAGCGCCATGTCTCCGAACCAGCCCTTGCACGCTGCCCGCTTCAGTAACGACAACCTCGCCCGAGCGCAGGCCTTCATCGAGCGTCAGGAATTCGCTCGTGGAATAAGTCTTAGTCGCGACTACAGGGAACACGATCAGATTCCCGTGCCGGATCGGATCCAGCACTTTGTATCCAGAAGTCGGGCCGACTTCTCCCGCGTGCGCGTCGCGCTGATCGATCACGATCGCGCTCGCTACCGTTAACAGCACCGCCAACGCCAGAAAACTTTTGGGACGCATAGGGCTCCTCCCTTGGGGCGGCGCGTCCGTCTTCCTAGTTTGGAAGCCGAACCGGAGTTACGGGCGTAACTCCAGGCTGGACGCGCCGTCCGTGTCGACTCCGCTGGAAGAACGAAGGAGGGCGTGGGGACTTGCGGGATTTTTCGTCGCCAGTGCTGCCTGAAGTTGTCATCCTGAGCGGCGCTGAGAGCGCCGCGAGGGACCTTACGCCGGTGTGCGCGCCGATGCAGTTGATGGGAACAAACTGGCAGCCTACGGCGCCCGTGCTTCCCATCGACTGCCGTTCAGCTGGCGAGCGACGTACGGTCCTTCACGCCGGCTTTGCCGCCGCTCAGGATGACATCTCCCGTGTTGCGTTCTCGAAGGACGTTATGCGGCCATGTAAAATTGAAGAATCATCCTGGAGCCTTGTTTCTGATTGTCTTTTCTCGACCAACTGAATCCGCAGCAGCGTGAGGCTGTTGAGACCACCGAAGGCCCTGTGCTGATTCTGGCGGGCGCGGGTAGCGGCAAGACGCGCGTCATCACCTACCGCATCGCCTATCTGATCGAGCACAAGGGCGTGATGCCGGAATCCATCCTCGCGATGACCTTCACCAACAAAGCCGCTGCTGAAATGGGCGAACGCGTCGACAAACTGGTCGGCGGGCTGAGTATTGCCAAGCCGGTTATCTCGACTTTTCATTCGTTCTGCGTGCGAATGCTGCGGCGGGACATCGAAGCCTTGCGGATTCCGTCGACAGTGCCGGGCCAGCCGCCGATCGGACATACCAAGAACTTCGTGATTTACGACGAGGCGGATCAGCAGTCGGTGGTCAAGTCGCTGATGAAGCGCTTCGGTCTCGATGACAAGCAACTCACCCCGCGCACGGTACTGGCGCGAATTTCGTGGGCGAAGAATCACATGCTCGACCCGCAGGAACTGTATCTGCAATCGGCAGATCCAAAAACCGAAAAAATCGCGCATCTCTACGAGGAGTATCGGAAGGAATTGCGCAAAGCGAACGCGCTCGATTTCGATGATCTGCTGCTCGAAGCAGTGCGACTTCTGAAGTCGGCGCCACAGGTGCGCGAGTACTACAACCGGCGTTTCCAATATCTGCTGATCGACGAATACCAGGACACGAACCGCCCGCAGTACGAACTCATGCGTATGCTGGCCGGCGAGCATCACAACGTGTGCGCCGTGGGCGACGAGGATCAGTCGATTTATTCGTGGCGCGGCGCCGATATCCGCAACATTCTCGAGTTCGAGCAGGACTTTCCCGAGGCAAAGATCATCCGGCTCGAGCAGAACTATCGTTCGACGCAAAACATTCTGCAGGCGGCGTCGGCGGTGGTGGCGAACAACGTCCGGCGCAAAGGGAAGAATTTGTGGACCTCGCGCCAGGGCGGCACCAAGATCGGGTATTACGAAGCGCCAGACGGCGAGAACGAAGCGTTGTTCATTGCCGATTGGATCGCGCGCTATATGCGCGAAGCTGCCGAAAGAGGAGACACGCCGCGAGCGGCTGTTCTTTATCGGACGAACTCGCAGTCCCGCCTGTTTGAAGAGTCCATGCGGCGCTACGGGCTGAAGTATCACGTGGTCGGAGGATTTTCGTTCTACGAGCGCGCCGAGATCAAAGACATGATCTCGTACCTGAAAGTCATCCAGAATCCGGATGACACGATTTCGCTGCTGCGCGTCATCAACACGCCCGCCCGCGGCATTGGCAAAGGGACGATCGACACGCTGGAGCGGCTGGCGCTCGAGACCGGGCTTTCGCTGTGGGGAGCGACGGGGGAAGCCATCAAGCGGCAGTTGCTGCCGCCGAGAGCCGTTGCGTCGCTGCAGAATTTTCAGCAGTTAATCGAAGATGCGCGGGCGATGCTGGCGGGCAGATTCGAGGAACGCTTAGGTGAAGGTGTGGCGCGTGCGCACGCGAAGTCGAGTGCCAGTCCCGAGGGAACGGAATTCGATAGCCCAGGGCGTAAGCCCTGGGAAGCCGAAGAAGCTGGAGCGAGTCCCGCCAGGGTCGACATTGAACCCGGCGGCGCTACGTCGTTTGAACCCGAAGAGTTCGCGAACTTTTCGTTTGATTTTGGGGCGAACGCCGCTGAAGTAGTGGCTGGGGCTGGGGAGGCGGGACGCCTCCCCAACAGCCGGCAGGATGCCGCCGCTACGCCCGAAGCGGACGCGTCCTTTCCAGCTCCAACGACTAGCACGGCCGACATCCTGAAATTCCTGATTGACCGCACCGGATACATCAAGCTGCTCGAGGAAGAAGACACGCCGGAAGCTTACTCGCGCATTGAGAACCTGCGTGAACTGGTGAACGCGGCCATGGATTCGCGCGATCGCGGCGAGACTCTTGATCAATTCCTGGATCATGCAGCCTTGATCGCCGACGCAGACGATTACGACGAGCGCGCGCAGATCACACTGATGAGCCTGCACGCGGCCAAGGGACTCGAGTTCCCTCTCGTGTTTCTCAGCGGCCTGGAAGAAGGATTGTTCCCACATTCGCGGACGATGCTCGTCCCGGAGGATGTCGAAGAAGAGCGGCGACTATGTTACGTCGGGATGACGCGCGCCATGGATCAATTGATCCTGACGAGGGCGGTTTATCGCCGGCGCTATGGAACCGATTTGCCGGAGGCCGGAGTGCCATCAAGATTCCTGGAGGAGGTGCCGGCTGGGCTCATCGAGGAATTGGGGGTGCGGCAAAGGACCGGAGCTTCGCTCCGCCGGACCCATTCGACTCCCTTCGGTCGCTCAGGGCAGGCTAACGAGGGCGCCCGTCCCCACACGACTACAGGTGACTTCGAGTCCTCGCACTATTCCTACGAAGATGAAGACCAGAGTGCATCCTGGGACCACGGCCGAAATTCCCAGGTCTCGCAAAACCGGCGAGACCCGGGGCACCCCACTCGCCCAACTCTCCCGGCTCGCGCATACAACTCGATCGAGAATATCGCCGAGTTCTTCGCCAGCCGCGGAAAGAAATTCTCGATCCCTAAGTCGGCCCCCGTCGAACAGCCCACCGGCAAGCGCGGATTCCGTCCTGGACAGCGAGTGCGACATCCGAAATATGGCGAAGGCACGGTGTATCAGCGCGAGGGAGAAGGCGAAGAAGCCAAGATTACGGTACAATTCCCTCGCTTCGGCTTGAAGAAGCTGGTGGAGAAGTATGCCCAGCTGGAGCGAGCCTGAACCAGATTTGGTAATTTTGTAATCGGCTAATTTGTAATTTGAACGGCCTTGGTTCGAAAATTACCAAATTGCCCGATTACCAAATTACAAATCCAAAGGAATCATGGCCAATACATCAAAGTTGTCCCGTGAAGATCGCAAGAAAGCAAAACGCGGCGCGCGCAAGAAGCGCAAGGCGGAAAAGCCATTGAAGCCGCGGGATTATCCGAGGGGATCGAAGAAGCCGAAGGTCAAGAAGATGGCCCGCGGCCAGGCGAAGCGTTAACATTTTAGACCCCACCCTTCGAAAATCACGAAGGGTGGGCCACCCAGTCCAGTCATTGTGGTGGGATATCCGCTCGACACTCCATAGGGGAGAAACCACAACCCTTGTCACAACCCGCCACTTCCGAGCCTCCATCGAAAGAAGTTGTACGCACCTCCGACAAGCAGATTTTCTGCTGCAAGTCGATCGACAAGCTGATTTCCGAATCGGAGGCGCCCGGGCAGCGCCTGCAGAAGACGCTCGGGCCGTGGTCGCTAACGGCCCTGGGCATTGGCGCCATCATCGGTTCGGGAATTTTCGTGCTTACCGGGACAGCGGCCGCCGGGGAATACTTCCAAGCGCCGTCCATTCTGCATGCGCAAGTGCTCGATATTATCTGGAACTTCCTGCAGGGCGGCGGCACCGCGGCGGTCCTCATGCATGGACGCCCGCCCGCCGGGCCGTCGATTGCCGTCTCGTTCTTCCTGGTCGCGCTAGCCTGCAGCTTCGCTGGACTTTGTTATGCGGAACTGGCGTCGATGATTCCGATCGCCGGCAGCGCCTATACGTACTCCTATGCGACGCTCGGCGAAATTTTTGCCTGGATCATCGGTTGGGACCTGATCCTCGAATATGTCGTGAGCAACGTGGTGGTCGCGATCGGGTTCAGCGCCTACACCAAAGCGCAACTCGCGTCATTCGGGCTCAACTTGCCGGACAAGTGGTCGACGCCAGTGTGGGAGTCCGGCCATTGGACGGGATCGTATTTCAACATTCCCGCATTTCTCATCATCTTTATCCTGACCGTGCTGCTGGTGCACGGGATCAAAGAGTCCGCGGAAGCCAACAACATCATGGTCGCCATTAAGATCGGCGCGATTCTCATCTTTCTGGTGGTCGGCGGAGCGCTGATCCATCCTGCGAATTGGAGGCCGTTCGCGCCGTCGGGATTTGGCGGCATCGTGACCGGAGGGGCGATCGTCTTCTTCACCTACATCGGCTTCGATTCGGTTTCGACCGCGGCTGAGGAGGCAAAGAATCCCCAGCGCGACCTTCCCTTCGGCATCATTGCCTCGCTGATCGCGTGCACGTTGTTGTACGTCGGAGTATCGATCGTACTGCTGGGGATGATGAAGTACACGACGTTCGTCTCCGGCGAGGCTGCCGAGGCTCCAGTTGCGTATGCGCTGAAGATGCTGGGCGCGAGCCGCTGGTCGCGGTCCGTGATCATCATAGGCGCGCTGACGGGAATGATTTCTTCGCTGCTTGTCTTTCAGTACGGACAGGCGCGGATCTGGTATGCCATGTCGCGGGATGGATTATTTCCAAAATTCTTTTCGGCGGTGCACAAGAAATTCAAGACGCCGCACTGGTCGACCTGGATCGCGGGATTGGCCGTAGGGGTTCCGTCCGGAATTTTCGCCATCAGCGACGCGGCGGATTTGTCGAACATTGGGACGCTGTTCGCATTCGTGCTGGTCTCGCTCGGCGTAATCATTCTTCGACGCACCCAGCCGGACCGGCCGCGTGTCTTCAAAGTGCCGCTGGTGCCATGGTTCCCGTTGATCTCGATCATTCTGTGCGGCGGCCTGATGACCGGCCTCACGGTGATCACGTGGGTACGGTTTATTGTGTGGCTGGCGCTGGGGCTGCTGATTTATCTCTTTTACAGCCGGCATCGGAGCGAATTCGCGAAGAAGTAGAGACACTGCATCCGGGGTCAACATGAGTTTTCATCACGTTCCGCCCTTACCAATGCAAACCCAGATTCTGC
>Ga0335081_10000250_pt1 | contig 101309 bp, 87 predicted proteins | sample Lox_Sample_35_FD_206713 | JGI IMG/M metagenome (GOLD analysis project Ga0335081, IMG submission 206713) | Soil microbial communities from Loxahatchee National Wildlife Refuge, Florida, United States - Lox_Sample_3.5 | ecosystem: Environmental > Terrestrial > Soil > Wetlands | place: USA...
TGGCCCGCCTGCTGCTGGCCGGCTCCATCAACAACATTCAAGTCTCGTGGGTGAAGCTGAACCGCAAGCTCTCGCAGCTCTGCCTGCACGCTGGCGCCAATGATTACGGCGGCACGCTGATGGAAGAGAATATCTCGCGCGAAGCCGGAGCCACAGCGGGCCAGTACACCAGTCCGGAAGACTTCCAGGCATTGATCCTCGATGCAGGCAGAATTCCTGCCGAACGGAATACAACCTATTCCCGCATCACAATCAAGACGCCGCTCGAAGAGCTGATTGCTGAGCAATCCCTGGAGCCGGAGTTCGCTTGAGCTCGACCTCGACAAACCCGGTGCGTCCCATCGCGATTATTGGCGGGACGGGTCCGGCAGGCATGGGCCTGGCCTTGCGCTGGGTGCGCGCGGGCGAGACCGTCATCATCGGATCACGCGACGAAGGACGCGCCCAGTTGGCCGCCGCCACGATCAAGCGCAGAGTCGGCAATGACGCACGAGTGCGGGGCATGGAGAATTCCGCTGCGTGCGCCGCCGCCGACATTCTCATGCTGACCGTTCCCTTCGAAGGACAGGCCTCGCTCATCAAACGCTTGAAGCCCTCCATCACTCCCGGAAGCATTCTGATCGACGCCACTGTACCTCTGGCCGCGGGCATTGGAGGCCGTGCCTCGCGCACCCTGGGAGTGTGGCAAGGCTCCGCTGCACAGCAGGCGGCCGAACTCGTCCCGGATGACGTCAGCGTAGTGGCCGCTTTCCACAATGTCTCTGCCGACCTGATGGGCGGAGATAATCCGCTCGATTGCGACGTCATCGTCTGCAGCGACGATCCCGACGCCGCGCAACTCACGCGCGAACTGGCCGCCAAGATTCCCGGTGTTCGCGCCATCGATGGCGGCAAACTCGAAAATGCCCGCATCGTCGAGCAAATTACCGCCCTGCTGATCGGTCTGAACATGCGCACCAAAGGCCACGCCGGAATCCGCATCACGGGATTGCCACCCAACGCTTACCGCTAGCCAACCTTCCACGGAGTTTCTTTCTTGAGCCAGAATTACCTCCTAGACGCGGCCCGGCAGTATCACAGCGGAACGAAGCACTCTTACCTCGGCATCCGCATGCATCCGCACGTCCTCGATTGGGAGAACAAGCCACTGCTCTTCAAGATCTATCCCACGCTGGAAGTCACCAGGCTGCCGAAGGATTTTGACGACACGCGCACTCCTGCACTGAACGCGATTGCGGCCGCTCTCCCGCAGGAAACAGAGGCGATCCCTGACCTCGAAACGCTGGCCCAAATTCTGTTCTTCTCGGCTGGAGTCACCAAGAGCAAAAAGTTCGAGGGTGAAGAGCGATTCTTCCGCGCCGCGGCCTGTACGGGGGCGCTCTATGAAGTCGAGCTCTACGTCGTATCTGGTGATCTGAAGGCGAAGATTGGACCCGGCTTGCCGGCGGGTGTCTATCATTTCGGAGCCGCCGAATTCGGGCTCCGCCAGCTCCGTGCGGGCGATTTTCGCAAGGCGATCGTAGAAGCGTCCGGCAACGATCCTTCAGTGGCGCAAGCTCCGGTAACGATCATCTGCACGGGCACGTATTGGCGCAATGCGTGGAAATACCGTTCGCGCACGTATCGCCATTTCGGTTGGGACAACGGGACGATCCTCGCGAATATGCTCTCGATCTCTGCGGCCATGAAGCTTCCGGCAAAAATCCTCACTGGCTTCGTCGACTCGAAGGTAAACGGTCTGCTAGGACTGGACACGAACCGTGAAGTCGCATTTTCGTTAGCGACGATCGGATATCAAAAAACGGGCCTTCCCGACTCGCCCGAGATTTCCCCGCTCGATCTCGCCGTAGTTCCATACTCGAAACAGGAAGTAGATTATCCGGCGATGCGCAAGATGCATGAGGCCTCTTCATTCGAGTCACCGGCGGAAGTCACGGCCTGGCATGGAAAGACTCCCGCGCATGAGATTCCGCCGGCGAAATTTCTGATGACGGCTCTGGAACTGCCCGAACCGCGCAAGACTCCCGAGGACACCGTGGAGCAAGTGATCGCGCGCCGTGGATCGACCAGGCAGTTTGCCCGTGATCCGATCACATTTCCCCAGCTGTCGCTCATGCTCGACCGCGCCACGCACGGCATCCCTGCAGATTTTCTCGGACCGTTCGGCACTCATCTGAATGATCTATACCTGATCGTCAACAACGTGCATGGGCTCGCCGCCGGGGGGTATTTCTTTCACTGGGAAAAGAAAGAGCTTGAACTGCTGAAGGACGGAAATTTTCGCGAGCGCGCCGGTTATCTGGGCCTCGAGCAGCAGCTTCCAGCCGATGCCTCGGTCGACGTGTTCTTCCTCGCCGATCTCAAGCGGATTCTGGAACGTTATGGAAACCGTGGCTACCGGGCCGTCCAGTTGGAAGCGGGAATCCTGGGCGGAAAATTTTATCTGGCGGCCTATGCCCAGAAGCTCGGCGCGAGCGGCCTGACGTTCTACGACGACGATGTGGTCAGCTTCTTCTCGCCGCACGCGCGAGGCAAGAGCGCAATTTTCCTGATGGCACTGGGACGAAGTGTAAATCGCAAATAAAAAGGTTGCCCCACCCTTGTCGCGTATTGTGCGACAGGGTGGGATTTTCGAATCACTAGGACTACTCCTCCACCACCGGCGTCGACATCTCCTCTGCCGGCTGCCCTCCGGCCATGTTTTGGGCCATGATGAGCTGGCGCGCTTCCACGCGAATCTTCGGCCAATGAAGCCAGAACCACCAGGCGCCAACGATCGTGACCACGCCACCGATGGCAACCGTCCGGGGAGCGCCAAGAGAGTCCGAAAGCGCGCCGGACAGCAGCGATCCGAGTGGCGCCATGCCCATAAACATCATCGAGTAGATCGCCATGACGCGTCCGCGAAGCGCGTCGGGAACCATCACCTGAATCAATGTGTTCGACGACGCCATCTGCAGCATGATGAAATATCCGGCCGGCAGCAGCAGAAGAACGGAAAGCCAAAAAGATTTCGACAGGGCAAACAGCATGAGGCTGATGCCAAATCCCGCACAGGATATCGCGACCCATCGTCCCAGCCCCTTGACTCCAGATCGTGCTGCCAGAGTTAATGCTCCAAACAGCGCGCCAACACCGGCTGCGCCCATCAGGATTCCCAACCGCACAGCGCCCAGATCGTGCGACCCGATGAACGAAGCCAGTTCCTGCCCGCCCTTGTGCAGGATCCTGTCCGCAAAAATCGGCATCAGGACGACATAAGGCATCCCGGTGATGCTCACCAGTCCGAGCAGCAGAAGCAGCGCGCGGATTGGCGCGGTATTGTTTGCGAATTGGAATCCTTCGACCAGGTGCTCCCATGGGGAAGTCTTCGCCGAGACTCGCCCCGGGGCGTGAACACGCATCAGCATCAGGCCGAGGATCACCGCGACGTAGCTCACGCCATTGGCGAAGAAGCACCAGGCCTCACCCCACCGCGCCACCAGAACGCCGGCGACGGCCGGACCGATCACGCGAGCTCCGTTGAACATCGAGGAATTCAGCGCGATCGCGTTCATCAGGTCTTCTTTTCCAACCATGTCCACCAGAAATGACTGCCTGCCGGGAATGTCGAATGCGTTCACCACGCCCAGCAGGGCGGCGAGCACAAAGATATGCCAGACCTGTACTTTGTGCGTCAGCGTGAGCGCGGCCAGAATGAAGGCCAGAATCATGGATGCCGTCTGCGTCGCGATCACAACGCGCTGACGATTCATCCGGTCGGCTGCAATCCCGCCCAGCGGCGCAATCAGGAATACGGGGAATTGGCTCGCGAATCCCACCGACCCGAGCAGGAGTCCCGAACCAGTGAGCCGGTACACAAGCCAGGACTGGGCGACGGTCTGCATCCATGTGCCAATCAACGAAATCAGCTGGCCACCAAAAAAGAGCTGGAAATTACGGTGCCGCAGAGCGCGTCCGGCGGCCTGCCAGTTGAGTTTGTCGCTTGCGGTCGGCGTGCCCGATACTCCGCTCGTTGGATTGGGAACTTTCAAATCTGACACAGTCGCTGTTTTGGATAATGCCGAGGATGTTCACACTTCTACATTTTCTACTATATCCCGCAATCTCAGGCTGTCAGCGGCATTTGCCTTGCATCCCGCCGCCAGAGTTTTCCACAGGTTGCTTCCCAGCGGAATCGGTCAATGCGCAAGTCTCAGCGGGGCACTACTTTGAAAATGATTGCAGGAATCGAATTTTTGACTATCATCTGTCGCCATACTGGGCTAAAGTAGCGGTCTGCGCTTCCCCGGCGATTCGACGACGGAGTAACTCCTATGACGACTCCTGCAGTTCGGATTGAACGCCGTGTCGGACAAAGATTCCCTTATCTTCTTCCGGTGTCTTTGCGGCGCGGTTCCGATGCCGTCCAGGCCCGTGGGTTCACGCAGGACCTGAGTTCGCGCGGCGTTTTTCTGTTCACCGACGCCGCTTTAACCGAGGGCAGCGAAATCGAACTGACGCTGCGGATGCCCTCCGAGATCACCCTGGGCGAGAGCATGCCCGTGTGCTGCCGCGGACGCATCCTGCGCGTGCTTCGTCCGGCGGAAGCGGCGCCTCGCAGTTCCCACGGGGCCGAGACCAAAATTGGCGTCGCGGTCCGTTTCGACGGCTATGACTATCTCCCGGACTCGGAAGGTTCGGCCAATGCCGCACGCATCGCGGCTCTTCACTCGCAACGCGAGGAAGAGTGGCCGGCGCCGGCTGCGCCACTCGGGCGCTGACGTGGAGTTATCGACTCGGTATGAGCGAGTTTCCCCTGGCACGTTCGTTCCCACCGATGGCGCGAAAGTGGTCTTTTCAGCGATCGTCCCTTGACATAGAATGTGGGGTAACTGAGACAAGGTCCCGAGGGCGTTTCTAAGTTGTCGAATTCCTCCCAGCCATTCAGCGGCCACTTCCGTTGATTGCTGTGTGCGCAATGGCGCGGAGGGAAGTGTGCGATTGATTACCTAGGTCACTTGGCGGAGACTGCGTTCTCTTTCTAACATGCAAACACCGAGAGAAATCAGCGAGAACCGCGTCATGCATGGGATTGCTGTCGCCGTCCTGACCGAAGATCGAGATCATCTGGCAACCCTGCAGACCCGGTTGGAAGCAACGCGGCTGGGACGAGCCGTTTTCAGCAATCTGGGATTCCCGGTCGGCCCGACCGACACCATCCTTCGCCAACTGCAAGATTCCCGGGCCGAAGTCGTCATCATCGATATTTCCTCGCAACATCCGGATCGCGCGATTTGCGCGATTGAATTGATCCGCGCCACGACGCTGCAGATCGCGATTTTTGCGAACGGTGAAATGACCCAGCCGACCAACATTGTGGCCAGCATGCGCGCCGGAGCCGGGGAATATCTGGATCATTCCGCCGGATCGGAGGCTCTGCTCGAGGCGCTCACCCGTTACAGCTCCACACGCACCCGCTCGTTGGGGGGAGCCGGAAAGGCGCGCGTGTTCACATTCCTCGGAGCCAAGGGTGGCGCCGGATGCACCACCGCCGCGGTCAATACGGCGCTGGCTTTGCAAAAGGCGCACGGGAACGTCGTTCTGCTCGATTTTGCGCCCATTGGCCACGCCGCGCTGCATCTCAATCTGCGGCCGCAGTTCGGAGTTCTGGATGCGCTGCAGAACCTGCATCGGATGGATTCCCAGTTGCTCGATGGTTTGATGACCGAGGCGAAAGATGGCTTGCACCTTCTCGCCGGACCGCAGCAGCCTTATCCGAACGAGCCCACGCCGGGAGAATTGGCGCGCCTGTTCGATCTGCTGGTGAATCATTATCGGTTTGTGGTCGTGGATGCTTCGAGCCGATTGGACCCGACAACGCGCTTACTATCGGATCTTTCGAACGCCGTACTGGTTATCGCTCAGACTGATGTGGTTTCACTCTGGAGCGCCAGCCGCATCCACACCTTCCTCGAAGAAGGAACGGGGCGTGACCGCCTGCGCATCGTGCTGAACCGTTACAAGAAGATTCCCGGTTTTAGCGAGGACGACGTCCAGCAGGTCACGAACTGCAAGGTCCTCTGGAAGGTTCCCAACGCGTACCAGACCGTTTCCCCCTCGATCGACCATGGCACTCCGGTCGTTCTGCACGAGGGCTCGGAAATCAGCCGCTCTTACCGCTCGCTGGCCGAAACTCTGGCCGCGGCATCATCGAACTCGGACGGCAGCCCAGACCTGATCTACGGCCAGGAGGATGCGCGCAAAAAGGCGCCGGGCCGTTTGAACCTCAATCCGGCCCGCGCCGGGCAATAATCGCTACTGCCTGGCAGCAGGTGCGGGCGCAGCGTCCTCGGGGAACATCTTGAACACCACGCTGTGCGTCTGCGCCGTAACTTTCTTGTTCACGTCGGTTGATTTTTCCGTCAACATTCCTTTGATCACGAAATAGCCTTCGTCGCTACGGCTCTTGCCATCGCCACGGTCCACGGTTCCACTGAAGTCGAACGTCACTCCGTGGACCATTTCCGTGGTGAATGTAAGCTTGTTCCCATCCAGTTTCCCGGTCTTGAAGAACTGATCCAGGAAGGCTCCCTTATCGCTTTCTCCGTCGCCGTAGCGGGAAATGAAGCCGGTGACGCGGCCTTCATCTTCCACCGTAAGCTGGACGAATTCGCCTTCCTTCAGGAAAGCGTACATTCCAGAATAAGCGTGAGGGTCGTTTTCAGCCTGCGGCGGAGCCGGCTTCGAATCGCTCGAAGATCCGGCCTGCTGAGCGAACATCAGCGAAGCGGTGACAACCACACACGACACGAACAATAGGTAGATCGTCGACTTCATGACAGGTTTATCCGTGGGACGCTGATGCCGCTTGGGCCGTTATTTTTTGGTCGCCTTTCCTTCCATGAAGGGCATCCACTGCTTGCCGTCAAGCGAGACTTCGAATTTGAAGCTCTGGCTGGTGGGCGAAAGTATCTTGACCGTCATCCTTTGCTGTATCTCCTGCCCACCATAGTTGGCAGAACTGTTCCACGTCCAAGTGTCGCCGCTGAGGGTCCCCTTGGAGCTGTCGTGTCTGCCCGAACTGTTGAATTGGTCGAAGGTGTAGGTGTTCTGATCGGTGTCATACCCCATGTATCCGACAGCTTTTCCGTCCCCGCCGAGTTCGGGAGGCATCTTGAAAGCGGAGTGGCTTTCGAGGAAGAAATTGCCGGGCATCCACGAGTTGGTGTCCGTGGAGGTGAACTTCCCACCCATGCCCCATGGTCCTTGCGCGATGGTAGCTTCGGTCGTCCAGGTTCCCGCGAAGTAGTCGAGTTTCTTCACTTCCGGCCCGGGCGCGGTGTTCATCTGGGCAAATGCGGACGCAGATACAAGAATGAAGATGACGATCAAAACGAATTTGCGATTCACTGGGACGCTCCTTTGAAAATCTGCTTACGAAAAGTCGGATCGAAATGAAACGCTGTGATTCTACTTGATGTTGGCGATCGGGTTCTTGCAATGGTCTACGTTCCCCAGTCGCCCCAGTGGGTCGGCGTGGTCTGCTGAAACTTCATCTTCCAGGTGTCGCCCTGCTTCACCCACACCGAGCTGAAATGCTGATAGCGTGGCGGAGGTCCCTGGTCCTCAACCGGCGGGACCCGGACGACAGCATCGTAGGTGACGATAGCGGCGTCGTCTCCGAGCGAGAGAACTTTTATGTCGTAGGCCTGAATGTTCTCGCCACCCTGACTCAGTTCATCGATTCTCTCCTGACGATCGGCCAGTTGCCCGTCGGCCCCAACATAAGAGAAGTCATCCGCCAGCGTGCGCTTGAGAAACGCGACATCAGCCCTCTTCGCCGCCTCGATGAAACTCTTTTCCAAGCTCAGGACGGTCTGCTCGGACGCCGACAGCGGCTTGGCGGGAGCATTGGCCTGTCCTGCAGCAGTAAGGCCAACAGCACAACTGAGCAATAATGCGGTTACCACCAGGCTGGATTTCATGAACGCCTCGGTATCTATGTCATCCCGAGCAAGCCGCTTTTGCGCAGCGAGGGACCTGGGCGATCCGCGCGACGCGTCGCGCAGCTTCTGTTTATAAAAGCCGCGACGCAATAATCGCGCGTTTGGATCGCATCCGAATCAAGCTCGAATTCGTTGCGCCAATTCCACACGCGGTACCGACACCTGCTCGCCGCTCGCGAGGTTTTTTAGCGCAAAGGCGTTCGCTTTGACTTCGTTCTCGCCGACGATCAGGATGTATTTCGCACCTGCCCGCGTCGCGGCCTCAAACGATTTTTTCAGCCGAAACGAATCGTCTCCCAGCTCGACGACAAGATCATACTGGCGTAGCTCCTTCGCGAGTCGGGCGGCTTCGCCATTCATACCCGCCATAGGAGCCACGTAGACGTCCGGTTTCCGCATGACCGTCTCGGCCGGCGTCTTCTCCTGCAGAGTCATGACCAGACGGTCTTCGCCGATGGCGAATCCAATACCCGGCGCCGGAGGGCCGCCGAGCGCTTCGGAAAGCCCGTCGTAGCGGCCTCCGCCGAGGATGGCATTCTGCGCTCCCAGCGCTCCATGCGTGAATTCAAACGCCGTGCGGGTGTAGTAGTCGAGTCCGCGCACCAGACGCGGATTCAGCGTGAATCGAACACCTAATTTAGTGAGAATGTTTTGGACGGCATCGAAGTGCTGGCGGCTTTCCTGACCTAAGAACGCGGTGATGCGAGGTAGCCTTTCGATGATCGGCTGATCTTCTGGCACTTTGCAGTCGAGCACGCGCAGGGGATTCGTCAGCGCACGACGCTGGCAATCGGCGCACATCTTGTCCTTGACCGACTCAAGCGCGACCCGCAACGCTTCGTTGAATTTCACGCGCTCCTGCGCTGATCCGACCGAGTTCAACTGAAGATTCCAATCCGTGATGCCAAGCCGGTTGAGAAGCGTTGCAGTCATTTCGAGGACTTCGGCATCCCGCGCAGGAGATTCGCTGCCCGCCGATGCCGGCCCGATCACCTCGGCATTGATCTGATAGAACTGCCGGTATCGTCCCTTCTGCGGACGCTCCCGCCGGAACATCGGGCCAATCAGAAAGAGCTTGTTCAATCCGCGATCGCCAAGTTTGTGCTCGATGTACGCGCGCACGATACCGGCAGTCGCCTCGGGGCGTAGGGTGATTGATTGTCCCTTCTCGCTGGCAGCTCGGCCGCGATCCTCCCATGTGTACATTTCTTTCGAGACAATATCGGTGTCTTCGCCGACTCCCCGGGCGAAAAGGGCAGTCTCCTCGAAGATCGGCGTGCGGATTTCCTGGAAGTTATATGCGCGGAACACCTCGCGCGCCGTGGCTTCGACAAAGTTCCACAGCGCCGTATCCGGCGGGAGTAGATCGCGCGTTCCTCGAACGGCTTTGATCATCTAATTATCTAGTCCCTGTCATCCTGAGCGCAGCGAGCGCGAATGCGCTCGCGCAGTCGAAGGACCCCTTTCCCCGCAACGAAATTGGCGGCTCGTCAGGGAATTCGCATTCGGGCGCGTCGTGCAAATGCCTTACGACATTCACCTTCACTCCCGCGGCTAGGGATCCTCCGACTCCGTCTGCCCTTCGCGCATCCGCGCGAAACGGCCGACTTCGCTCAGGATGACATGCTTCTTTCTTTCAAATACTCATCCTTGTACCCAAGGTAATTCCTCGCGTACCGCAGAATTACGTCCTGATCCGCGGCGTCCAGCTTGCGGCGGAATTTGCCCGGAGAGCCTATCCACAGCGATCCCGGCTCGACGACCGTCTTTTCGGGAATCAAGGTCCCTGCTGCAATGATCGACCCTGCGCCGATGCGCGCGCCATTGAGAATGATGGAACCCATGCCGATCAGGCAGCGGTCCTCGATCACACAGCCATGCAGGGTAACCGAGTGCCCGACGGTTACGTATTCGCCAACATAGACGCCCCACTGCTGCTTCATGCCGTGCAGAACGCTGTTGTCCTGAATGTTGGAGTGAGCACCGACGCGAATCTCGTGGACATCGCCGCGCAGCACAGCATTCATCCAGATGGAGGCATGCTCGCCCAGCACGACATCGCCGATGATCTGTGCCGAGTCGTCGACATAGCAGGTCGCCGGAATCGTCGGCTTAATGCCTTTGAAAGATCGAATCATGCGGATTGAGCGGAATTCTGAAAATACCATGAGCGCACGGTTGGGGGCGAGGTGCGGCTGCAGTGTGAGGCGTCATCCCGAGGTGCCGCGTTCTTACGAGCGGCGCGAGGGATCTCCCGAGCCCGACAGTCTCTGCTTTGGGAGATCCCTCCGCCCGCTGGTGAAGACGCGGGCGTACGGGATGACGCCTTCAGTACTGGAATCCATTCACCAACGGCTTGTCTATTCGTCTGTGTTCGCGGTGGTGAAAGCTCCTTCCCGTTCCGTAACCCTGCCGAAGAACCGTGATCTCAATCACAGAATTCGCTTCGCGTCGAATGCTACTCTGCGCAGAGTTTCTCAATTTGCAGAGAGTTTCCCGGCCGCGCGATGCGTCTTCCGGTCCTCTTCTGCTGAATGTCCCTTGCGTCCGGTTAACGCCACGGGACGCCCCTCCGAGTCGAATCTCGCACTCAGGGGCGAATTATGTCGTGGACGCGCCGCTCTCTTCTTCTCTCCGTTTCCTTGCTCATCCTCATGCCAGCCACCTGTGCCCATGCGCAGGATTCCGCCAGCGGATCGATTCGCGGTTCCGTGCTCGATGCCAGCGGAAGCCGCATCGCGCAGGCGTCAATCGTCGTTGTGAATGCCGCCACTGGAGCGCGTTACACAGCTTCAAGCGACTCTGAAGGCAGCTTCGTTCTGGACCTGCTCCCTCCTGGCGATTACTCGGCGCGTGTCGAGGCGCAGGGAATGTCGCCGCAGGTAACGCCACAGTTGCACGTGGATGTCGGCGGGGTCGCCCAGCTTGAGTTCCGCCTCAAGATCGCCGGCGCGCAGGAGAGCCTGACCGTCTCGGCCGCACCGCTCCTGGTGGAAACCAAGCCCAGCGCAGTGTCTACGCTGCTCGACGAGCGCGCTTTGAACGACATGCCGCTGAACGGACGGCGTTTCTCCGATCTCGCGCTCTTTTCCGGCGGCGTGACGCAGGATCCGCGCGGCCTGACCTCGGCCACCAACGGCGATCTATCCTTTGGCGGCATCCGCGGCTTCCAAAACAGTTTTCTGGTGGACGGTGGCGACTACAACAACGCCTTCTTCGCGCAGGCCCGCGGACGCTATCGCGCTCCCTATCAGTTCTCGACTGAGGTGGTGCAGGAGTTTCGTGTCTCCTCAAATTCCTATGGCGCCGAGCAGGGACGCTCGGGAGGAGCGGTCGTCAACGTCGTGACCAAGTCAGGCGCGAACCATGTCCACGGCACAGGTTTCTACTATCTGCGCGATAGTTCTTTTGGCGCAGCCGATGCGTTCCTTGCCTTCAAGCCGCACAATCGCCAACAGCAGGTCGGAGGCACGATCGGCGGCCCGATTAAGCGGAACAAGATGTTTTTCTTCGCCGGATTCGATCAGCACATTTTCCATGTGCCGAACGTCGTCGAGTTTCTCGACGGGAGCGCGCAGGTCGTGCCCCAGGCCGCAACCGGGCCCTACACGCCGGGAGATTACGATTCCACCGATCAGGCTTTGGTGTTCGCGGCAGCAGCGCAGCTTACATCGCTGGCCGGGGAATATCCATCTGCACAAATCGGGAACTCTTCCTTCGGCAAGCTGGACATCAATCTCACCCCGCGGCATCAACTTGCCTTGCGGGTCAACACGACGCGCTACTGGGGATCGAACAACGTCTTTCTGGATCCAGGCAGCCCGGTCACCTACGACGCCATCAGCGACAACGGTGAAGAACTGGTTTCGACCGAGTCGGCGAATTTGTCTCTGACCAGCAGCCTTTCGCAGCGCTGGATCAGCCATTTCCGAGCGCAGTTTTCGCGCGACCTGCAACATTCGACCAGCAACACCGGCAACGTTCTGGTGAAGATTCCAAACATTCTCGACGGCATGGGACGCTCGAACATGCTTCCCCGCCAGACCCGCGAGCACCGCCTGCATGTGGCCGAAACGCTAAGCGTGGACACCTCGCGGCACAGCTGGAAGTTCGGCGGCGACGGCCTGTTAACCTGGATCTATGACTTTTTTCCCAGCCAGCAGAGCGGCGAGTACCTTTTCTATCCCATCAAGGTGGATCCCTTCACTTACCAGCCGATGGAAGCCGGACTGCAGCTTTCGCCACTGCGCGCGTTCGCGCACGAAGTCCCGCACTATTATCTGCAGAATTTTGGCTCTGCGGCATCGAATCCCGACACAAATGAATATGCCGCTTTCGCGCAAGACGCCATTCGCGTCACCGATCGGCTGGCTGTGAATCTGGGCGTGCGTTGGGACCTACAGACTTTCGCGACTGCAGGGTTGATCTCGAACCCCTTGTTCCCGCCTTCGGGGAAAGTGCCATTCCAGCCTTACAACTTTGCGCCTCGCGCCGGCTTCGCATACTCGCTCGGCAAGACGCGGCCGCTCGTGGTGCGCGGCGGATACGGCATCTTCTACGTTCGTATTCCACAGATCTACAACTCCGTGGTGCAGACCGATAACGGCGTCACGGACTCGCAGGTCTTCCTCAACAACACGCAATACTTTGACGAACAGGTGTTTCCCTCGTATCCGAATCCGCTGGTCAGTTGCTCGCTCAATGGTGCGGGCTGCGTCTTGCCGCAAGGATTCACGCAAGGCGTGACCCACAATGTCTCGGCGTTTGCCAGCAATTTTGTTACACCGCGCGTGCAGCAATCCAGTCTGACGCTGGAAAAAGAGATCGCCGCACGCACAACTGTTTCACTGTCATTGCTGAACGTGCGCGGGGAGCACCTGATTCGTGCGCTGGATGTGAACCTGCCTCAGCCTTCCGCTCTGACCTATCCAATCTTCGATTCGACGGGCTCGATTTTTCAGGGCGGATATTACACAGTGGACTCGTTCGCCACTTGGCAGTTCAGTAGGACGCTCGATTGCCCGTGGCCGCCCTGCATCAATCCGCTGGGACGCCCGATTGCGCAACTGGGGGCGATCGACGAATTTCAGTCGGCAGCGACCAGCAACTACAACGGGGCCACGCTTTCGATCAACCGCCGCGTGGCACGGGGAACCTACCTGCGCATCTCTTACACGTACGCGCGTGCGATTGACGATGGACAGGACGCCCTTGTCGCAGGTCAGCCGGCCACGGTCGAGAATTCGTATAACCCGAGCGCCGAACGCGGACCCAGCGTCACCGACCAGCGGAATCGGCTGGTGGTGGCCTTTTCCGCCGAGCCCCGGCCGTTCCACCGTGAACATCCGCTACTCGGGCGATGTTTCAATGATTGGAAGTTCTCCTCGGTCGTCAACTACGGCTCCGGCCGCCCGTTCAGCGCCACCGTTACCGGCGATCCCAACCAGGATGGCAACGACCTTAACGATCGACTTCCCGGCTACACTCGCAACGCATTCACCGGGCCCGATTACGCGACGGCCGATCTGCGCCTTACGCGCATGATTCGCCTGCACGAACAATACAAGCTGAATCTCATGGCCGAGGCATTCAATCTTTTCAATCGCGACAATCAGCGCGTTGCCATTACTTCGAACGGGATGCTGACAACCGCCAGCACGTTTGTTCAAAGCTCGGTGACCGCGAATATCGCTCCCTCTCCGGGCTATTACGAACTGCCAAGCAATTTCACCAAGCCGAACGCTGCGTACGCGCCACGGCAGGTGCAACTGGGTGTGAAATTCGTCTTCTGATGTAAGACAAACCATAAAAGAGCTTGACACGCGTCCTTATGGGCTGTACTTTCTGTATGAACAGAACTTACAGGAAGCACGAGCCGCAGCCGCTCGGCAGGGGACCTCATGCCGATTCGTTTTTCCGATCTCTGGCGTTCAGCCGGTACCATCAATCGTTCGTCCTATTGCGTTATCGGCCTGCTCGGCTTTGTGCTCAAACATAATATCGACCGGATCGTCGCCAGCTATGGATTCCAGCGGCCCTGGGGGATGTTCAACTATTGGGTTCCCTTGCGGAATATCGCCCGCATCACCGATTTGCAGAGCAGTGATGCCAGGTTCCTCGCAACGATGGTCGCTCTTTCCTTGCCTTTTATCTGGGTGGGCGTGACGCTGACGATGAAGCGCCTCCGCAGCGCAGGCCTGCCCACGGAACTCGTCGCGGCATTCTTCCTGCCGTTCGCAAATCTGTTGTTCTTCCTGATCCTCTGTGTCTTGCCAGAGCGTGCTCTTACACAACATGCGCCGGGAATTCACGCCGAAACCATGTGGGTGAGAATAGTTCCGCATAGCGGCTTGGGAAGCGCTGCGATTTCCTTGCTTCTGACCGTTCCGTTCGGTTTTGCCATGGCGGTCTTCGGGGCAAGAGTGCTCGCGAACTACGGCTGGGGAATGTTCGTCGCGCTTCCGTTCGTGCTCGGATTCGCCGCGGCGGCGATTTACAACGTCCACCAGCTTCGCAGGCTCGGGCCGAGCGTGGGCGTTGCCTGCGTCTCGGTCTTGTTATTGGGAGCCGCGCTGCTGGGATTAGCCTTCGAGGGCATCATCTGTCTCGTCATGGCCCTGCCAATCGCGCTGCCGCTGGCGGCGTTCGGTGGGTTTTGCGGCTATCAGATGCAGAAATGGCATCGGATCGAGCGCGGCTCGCCGGCATTTCTATCCCTCATGCTCATCGTTGTCCCCGGCGTGCAGCTTATCGAACATGCAACGCTGCCGTCGCCTCCTCACTTCGTGGTAAGGACCGCGATTGATATCCAGGCGCCGCCAGAAAAAGTGTGGAAAGCGGTAGTCGCCTTTTCCGAGATCGCTCCGCCAAAGGAGTTGATATTTCGGGCCGGAGTTGCATATCCCGTACGCGCCGAAATCACCGGCAGCGGAGTTGGGGCCGAGCGCCATTGCGTCTTCTCCACCGGCGCCTTCGTTGAGCCGATCCAAGTCTGGGATGAGCCGCGGTTGCTGAAATTTTCCGTCACTCAAAATCCTCCGCCGATGCAGGAATGGACTCCGTATTCCCATGTCGATCCGCCCCATTTGCACGGCTTTCTGGTCTCAGACGGTGGACAGTTCCTGCTCACTCCCTTGCCCAACGGAGGCACCCACCTCGAAGGAACGACGTGGTATCGCCACGGTTTATGGCCGGCTCAGTATTGGCGCGTGTGGTCGGACGCGATCATTCACAGGATTCACTTGCGCGTCCTGAACCACATCCGCGCGACAGCGGAAAGCCGGGCAGAAACCCCGCCAGCAGGCACCGCCGTCTCAAAATGAGTCATGCACAAAATGGGGCAGAACAGGGCGGAAATCCATCAGAATCCCTTGACTTGCCGTAAAATCCTTGTAATAACTATTCGGTCCGGCTGGACGGGTCTGGGGGTGTGTAAGGTTGGCAGAGGTTCGGCTGCAAGAGGGAGAGTCCCTCGAGAACGCGCTGCGCCGGTTTAAACGCAAAGTGCAACAGGAAGACATCATCAAGGAGGTTAAGCGTCACTCCTTCTACCTGAAGCCCGGCGAAAAAAAGCGCGTGAAGGCTGCGCTGGCCCGTAAGCGCGCGCGCAAGAAAACACGCAAAGAACAGGATTAACGCTGGAAGGGCCGCTCCATCCCGGGGCGGCTCTGCTCAATCTGGCCCCCACCAGTATGAGCGGCATCAGGGATTTCATAGTCATCACATTCTCCTGGCATATTCGATTGCAGTAACTACGCGCCGTCTGGGTGCGTGGCGGGCCGAGTCCATGGGGCAGTACAGAGGGGGAGTTGTACACAACCTGCATTTCTGGGTTACCACCGCAGTTCCTTCCCCGCGAGTGGGCGCGCGGAAACGGGCTGAAGGGAGCCATCCTCAATGGAATTTCAGGACAAGGTGCTCAAGTGTATCGACTGTGGGAATGAATTCATTTTCACGGCTGGGGAACAGCTTTTCTTTCACGATAAGCAATTCAAGAACGAACCCAAGCGGTGCAAGGCCTGCAAGGCGAAGCGGTTGGCCGTGCTGAGTCCGCCTGCCGCTACGGGACAGACATACCGCTATACCAAAGTTGAGACGCAGGCTACCTGCTCGGGTTGCGGAAAGCAGACGACCGTGCCGTTCCGGCCGACGCAGGGACGCCCGGTGTTCTGCCGTGAGTGTTTCCAGTCGCGGCGGGCGCCGGCTTCAGCCTGATCCTCCGCCTTACACCCTCGTGCTCCGAGCAAGCCCGAAGTGTGCGGTACCATAAGGTGTGGCTGGATTCTTCGTCGAAAACTTCGGATGCCGTGCCACCCAGGCCGACGGCGCCGCCCTCGAACGCCAGTTCGAGGAACTTGGGTTAGAGCGCGCTTCCACGGCGGCACACGCCTCGGTTGTCGTTCTGAATACCTGCACGGTCACCACCGGCGCCGATCAGGATGCCCGGGCGGCGATCCGCCGCGTTCGCCGGCAGAACCCGGATGCGCGCATTGTGGTCACAGGATGCTACGCCCAACGCGCTCCCGAAGAGATTGCCGCACTGCCGGGTGTGAGTCTGGTCATAGGAAATTCGCACAAGCATCAGTTAGCTGAAATTGTCGAAACGGGTTCTGGGTGGCGCAGCGCTTCCAGCGTTGCAAAGGACGGATTTTCTCGAAAAGCTTCCGCCCCTGCGGTCGGGCGTTTCGTCCCTGTCGCCAATCTCACTGAAATTCCAGAACTGAGAACTGAGAATTCGATCTTCGTCTCTGATATCTTCGCCCATACAGACCTGCTCGCGGCCCCGGTGTTCGACGCCGCCAACGAGCGCACCCGCCCCAATCTAAAAGTTCAAGACGGCTGCGATAACCGCTGTTCCTTCTGCGTGATCCCTTATGTCCGCGGCCAGAGCCGCTCGCTGCCAATGGAGCGCATTGTGGCCGAGGTGAACGCGCTGGTCGCGTCCGGATATCGCGAAGTCGTCATCAGCGGGATCAATCTCGGACGATGGGGTCGGGACTTGGCGGACAGCACAACAGCACATGTAGGGACAGCCGCCCTCGGCTGTCCGGGCGAGCCAAGCTCGCCAGTGCTCGTAGATCTCGTCCGCGCCATGCTCTGCGAGACACCCCTCGAGAAGCTACGGATCTCCTCCGTCGAGCCGATGGACTGGTCCGACGAATTGATTGATCTCATGGCTTCTTCGCCGCGCATAGCCAAGCATGCGCATGTACCAATGCAGTCCGGCAGCGATGCAGTTCTGCGCCGCATGCACCGCAAGTATCGGCCCTGGCACTACCGGGAGAAGATCGAGAAAATTCGTGCCGCGATGCCGAGTGCAGCAATTGGCGCCGATGTCATGGTTGGCTTCCCCGGAGAGACCGAACCCGAATTCGAAGCGACCCGGCGGATGGTTGAAGACTTGCCGTTCACTTATCTTCACGTCTTCACCTACTCGGCGCGACCCGGGACTCCGGCTGCAGAGATGCCGAATCAGGTTCCAGTACAGGTCGCGCGCGAGCGCAATCGCATCCTGCGCGAAATCGCCGTTGACAAGAAACTCGCGTTCATGCGCAGCTTCATCGGAAACACCATCGAGGCCATCACACTGAATGTCGTCGGCAAGGACGACGACGGAGAGTTCACCAAAGCACTGACTCACAATTATCTGAAGCTTCGGTTGCGTGGCAGGCACGAATCAAACCAGTGGAAGACTGTAATTGTTCAGGATGTACACGGGGGATCGCTGCACGGAGTCCGCGCTGTATAATTTTGTAAAAGTTAATCGACTGTTGTAAAAGTCCACCTGCCAAAGTTTGCGCGTGCCTAGAATCACGCAGGCCCGCCATGAAGTTTCTCTCCGCAGTTCTCTGCCTGACGGTACCCCTTGTCTTGACCCTCCCGCTCGAGCGGGGGCCGCAAAAAGGCGCAGCTCCAGAAGCGACCGGCAATGAGGCCTGCGCTTCCTGCCATTCAGAAATTTACAAATCGTACCTTACGACCGCCATGGCGCACGCCAGTGGTCCGGCGCTGGAAGGGTTCGTGCCCGGCGAATTTGACGACAAGATCTCGGGTGTGACCTTTCGCGTGTACGAACGGGATGGCCGGGCCTGGATGAGCTACGAGCGTGGCGGTGAGTTAAGAGGGGAGCGCGAATTTGTTTACTTCATTGGAACCGGCAAGAAGGGACGCACTTACCTGTTCTTCAACGAGGGATACCTGTTCGAAGCCCCAATCAACTGGTACTCGCAGGAGAATCGCTGGAACATGACGCCTGGATACATAGAGGCGCGGGAAGTTCCCATGAATCTGCCTGCGTTTTCGAGCTGTCTTAATTGCCACACCAGCGGAATGCAACCTCGAATCGCCGGTACTCGAAACAAGTTTGCGGGGAAACCCTTTCTGCACGACGGGATCACGTGCGAACGATGCCATGGGTCTGGGGAAGCACATCTCGATGGCAAGGGGGCGATCGTCAATCCGGCGAAGCTTTCGTCCGAGCGGCGCGATTCAGTCTGCATGGAATGCCATTTCGAAGGAACGGTTGCCGTGGAGCAGCCGGGAAAGCGAATTCACGACTTTCAACCCGGCGACCTGCTCTCCGAGTATGCACATTACTTCCTCGCCAACGACAACCAGCCACAGAAAGCTGAAGCGCTGAGCCAGTTCGAAGCGTTATCGCTGAGCGCGTGCAAGCGCAAAAGCGGAGATAGCATGTGGTGCGGAACCTGCCACAATCCGCATCGCGAGCCGAAGCCGGAAGAAAAAGCCGCGTACTACAGAAGCAAGTGCCTCGAGTGTCACGGAGAGGCGTTTGCAGCGAAACATCACGCCAACAAGCCGGATTGCATTAGCTGCCACATGCCGGAACTCCCCAGCAAAGATGTGGCTCACACGCAATCCACCGATCACCGCATCCTCAAACGCCCTGGAACCCTATCGCTTCAAGGTGAAAGCCCGGTGCACGAGACCCGCCTGGAAGCATTTCCCAAAAACACAGCTTCGCTGGTTACGACCCGCGATCTGGCATTGGCGTGGCAAGCACTGGCGCGGCGTGGCTTCGCCGATGCTGTGCGCCAGAGCGAAGAATACTTGCGCAAAGCTCTGCAGGAAACTCCGGACGATGCCAGATTGCTCTCGTCGTACGCATTTGTCGAGCAGCAACGCGGAAAGAGCAACGAGGCGCGAGATCTATACCAGCATGCGTTGCAACTGCGGCCGCGCGCGAACACCTCGGCGGCCAACCTGGGAATCCTGGAAGCTCGCTCGGGGGATCTACGGGATGCCGTCAAGTTGTGGCAGCCAGCTTTCCAGCGTGTGCCCTATCAAAGCGCGATTGGGATGGACCTTGCATTTGCCTTCTGCGCGGCCGGTCAGAAGGAGGATGCGCGACATTATCTGGAGCGCGTGCTGGAATTCAATCCCGACGACGGAACGGCACGCAAGATGCTGGCTCGCCTGGACACTGACTGCAAGCCGCAAAAATAGGGTTAGATACTCAAGGCTGCCCCACCCTGCGCGACTTTCGCAGGGTGGGATGACTTGCAGCTTACGGGTTTACTTCTTCAACGTAATTCCCAGCTCCTTCAGCTGCCTTTCGCTGACCGGCGTCGGCGCGTCGCACATCAGGTCCACGGCGCGAGAAGTCTTCGGGAATGGAATCACTTCGCGTAAACTCTCGGCTCCGGCGAGGATCATCACGATGCGATCGAGGCCCAGCGCGATACCGCCGTGCGGAGGCGTGCCGTACTCCAGCGCTTCGAGGAAGAATCCGAAGCGCGACCTGGCTTCGTCGTCGCTCATCCCAAGGGCCTTGAAGATCTTCTTCTGAATGTCCTGACGGTGAATACGGATCGAGCCCGAGCCCAGCTCAGTTCCGTTCAACACAACGTCGTACGCCAGCGCCCGCACCGCACTCAGCGTTGACTGCGGATCGTTCACCGAATCCACGCCCTGCTCGAGCAGTTTCATGTCCTCTTCGTGTGGTGAAGTAAATGGATGGTGCGCCGCCATCCACTGCTTCTCTCCCTCATCCCACTCGAACATGGGGAAGTTCGTCACCCAGAGAAAGCGGTAGTCCTTCGCCGCATCACCTGTCTTCTTGAAAATCCCGTGCCGATCGGCATACTTCTGCGCCAGCGCAAGACGCAGCAGGCCAGCCGATGCGTAGATTGAGAGCTCCGAGGGTGTAACTTTGCGATGCGCCGGCATCGCCGTTTGCGGACCAGTCTGGGCAGATCCTGCGACAAGAACGATGAGGTCGCCATCCTCCGCCCCGGTTTTCTTCGCGATCGCGGCCGCCGCTTCCGGATACTTGTTGCTGATGCGCTTGAAATCTTCGTAGACGCGCGCGCCACCCTTCGAATGGAACATCGGCTTGATGTCGTCGCGCTCTTTACGCGACAATTCGCCAACTTTGGGCGTGCGGATCGCAATCACCGGCAGATTCGCGTTGATCGCCAGTTCCTGCAAGTTCTCCGGCGTGAAGCAATCGCGTACATCGGTGAAAGGAGGCAAGCGCAGATCGGGCTTGTCGATGCCATAGAGTTGAATCGCTTCGTCGTAATCCATGCGTGGGAATGGAGCCGAGATTTTTTCGCCCATCGCCGCAAAGGCCGCCGTAAGAAATCCCTCGACCACTTCCCACACGCGCTCCGCCTGCGGATACGACATCTCCAGATCAATTTGCGTAAACTCCGGCTGGCGATCGGCACGTAAGTCTTCGTCGCGGAAGCAGCGCACGATCTGGAAATATTTGTCGAAGCCGGAGATCATCAGAATCTGTTTGAAGAGCTGCGGCGACTGCGGTAACGCATAAAAGGCCCCAGGCTGCACGCGGCTGGGGACGAGATAGTCGCGCGCGCCCTCGGGCGTGGAGCGGGTCATGAACGGAGTCTCGATCTCGAAAAATTCCAGCGACGAGAGGTAATCGCGGATTGCCTTGGCGACCTTGTGCCGCGTTTCGATGTTGAACTGCATCGCATCGCGGCGCAGATCGATGTAGCGATATTTCAAGCGTGTCTCTTCATTCGTGAGCGCGGTGTCAGACGGCAGGAACGGCGGCAACTTCGACTCGTTGAGAATACGGATCTCGTCGGCGATGAGTTCGACCTCGCCGGTCGGCATGCTGGGATTGGTGGTGTCGGAGTCGCGCCGCTTCACGGTACCGATCGCCGCGATGACGTACTCGTTCCGCAGCGTATCGGCCTTGGCATGTGTGGCGGCGTTGAATTCCTTATTGAAAACCACCTGCATCACGCCCGTGCGGTCGCGCAGATCGACAAACAGCAGGCTGCCATGGTCCCGCCGGCGATTGACCCATCCCATGAGCACGGCCTTTGTGCCCGCGTCTGAGGCACGTAACGTGCCGCACATGTGCGTGCGGCGCAGATCTCCTAGGAAGTCGAGCAAAGTGATTCCTTACAGTAAAAATCTCGATTGTAAGCCGAACCAGAGATTATAAACGGTTCGCAGTGCGACGCGGATGTCCTTGCGGCTATCCCGAGCGTTCGATTCGCATCTAGTATTAGAGGGATGTCCGTACTGCAGCCGATCGCCGAAAAACCAGAACCGACGCCAGTTCCCGGGCTAACTGTCGAATTGCCTTCGCGTCCGCGCGTGTTCTTCGGAAATTTGCGTGATCTGATCTTTCCGCGCCGCCTGCCGCCGCTTGAACTGGAGTGCAGAGCTGGCGAATTCTGGCCCGATGTTTTTGTTCAGCGGCCGGTAGCCTGGGGAAGATTTCTTCAGTCCTGCGGATGTCACGTACTCGCATTGACCCTGCTGATCGCTGCAACGAGATTTTTTGCAATGCAGCCGCGCGTCATTGCCAAGCCGGCCTTCGACTATTCGCAGGTCGTCTACTCGCAGGGTGAATATCTGCCACCGCTCGATACCCGAAGAGAATCGTCCTCTGCACCGCACGAACCAGACCCGGAGTTCGCGCGCCAGACGATCATCTCGGTTCCGCCCGAAGCCGACAATCACGAGCAGACGATCGTTGCGCCACCCCCAGTCAAGCTGAAACAGCACATTGCTCTGCCCAACATCGTGGCCTGGTCGGACGTTGAAAAGCCCAAGCTGGCGATTCCATCGTCCCCGTTGATTCCCGCGGCTGAGGTCAGCCGCATCACGCCTTCGCTGCAGGCACCGGTCGTGGCACCACCGCCGGATATGGCGCGTGTAGAGGAACGCCGCAACGCGCCAGCACTGCAGAGTTCGGCCGTAGCTCCTCCACCCGATGTGAGCCCGTCGGCACCGGCTCGCTTCGAGCAGTTACAAGCGCCGCTCATCGCGCCGCCCCCTGCGATCGACAGTTCGACTACGCGTCCGCTGGGCGATCTGAATATTGCGCGCAGCGACGTAATCGCGCCGGCGCCACAATTACCGATTGCCGCCCAGAGAACAGCATCCCCTGGGTCGGTCACGGATGGCATGATGCCGCAGGTCGTTGCCCCGCCGCCCTCTGCTTCGGGATCCGCTCTGGCCGGAACTTCGGCTGGGGCAGCTGGGCGGATGATCGCGCTGAGCCTGCATCCGGCAATTGGAGCGCCGGCGGATTCCGTCGCAGGAAATCGGCGTGGAACTTTCGCCGCGACGACGAAAGGTCACGCCGGAGCATCGGGTAATCCGGGCAGTGCGAGTGGGAACGACACCGGCCTGGGAGAAAATACAACCGCAAAAAAAAGGAGCGACCTTCCATCCGGCCTGTACGTTGGGAATGCGGCAAGCAGTTCGACGGTGGCTGGCGATCCCGCCGGCGTGCGGCAGAATTCGGTGAATCCCAATCTGCTTGCCAGTGCACGGCCGCCGCGCGTGAGCACTACAACCTCGCCGCAAGCCGGCAACTCAGCCAGGCTTTCCGAAGCGGAACGCGCTGTCTTTGCCGGGCGCAAGTTCTATTCGCTCACTTTGAACATGCCGAACCTCAATTCGGCCGGAGGCAGCTGGGTCATCCGCTTCGCCGAGCTCGATCACACCCCGCATGACGCGAGTGTTCCCAGCGATCTCTCAGCGCCGCATGCGACGCGCAAAGTCGATCCGGCTTACCCGATTCAGCTGATGCGCGAAAACGTGGCGGGCACGGTGATTGTCTATGCGGTGATTCATGCAGACGGGACCGTAGGAAATGTGCGTGTGCTGCAGAGCGCTGATGAGCGACTGGATCGATTTGCGACCGAGGCCGTCACGCAATGGAAATTCGATCCGGCAACAAAGAACGGGGCGCCGGTGGATGTCGAAGCGACGTTCCAGATTCCTTTCCGGCCAACGCGATTCGGAACGAGTTTCTAATGTAGCGCCGCCGTCTCGGTGGCTCTCGTGCGGGCGTCCCGCTCGCACCTGTGAGGCAAGATGCCTTCGCGACAGCCGGCAGGATGCCGGCGCTACTACGTCTTCGCCGCGCCCTTGCGCTTCTCCAGCGCGGCATAGATCACCGGGTCGGTACAGATTTCGTAATACGACCGGTCCGTCCATCCTTTGACGGAAAAATCCGCCGGATTGATGCGCGGGATGCGGCTCTCCCGAACCACGATTTTGCGGAAGATTTCGCGATCCACCGGTACCGTCGCGCTGAACAGCTTGTACTCGCCTTTGTCCGATGACGCCAGCGAAGCCGGCAGCTTCACTTTCAGGGGCTCGAGTGTGATCTCCTGCTCCAGTTTGCGGAATGCGGCTTCGTTCATGCGGATGCCGCCCAGATTGAAGCTGAGAATCACGTCTTCGGGATTGCCGTCCTCATCGATCTCCGCGCTTTGAAACGCATAGACGTGGAACGGCCCCGCCTGCGGCTCCATAACCTTCCGCGCTCTTTTATTACAGGAAGACAGCCGGTCGCTTTCGTTCAGCGCCTCCGAGATCATGATCTGGTGCTCGCCATCCATCAAGTAGAGCGGCGCCGCTTCCTGCACGGTGATGCCGAGTCCGAGTTCGAGCTCTGGCATGCCCGACCGCTGCATCAGTTCGTTGTATCCGCGGACGATCTCGATGATCTCGCGCGCCAGCACGGCCATGCGGCTGACAGCCAGACCGGGTTCGCCTTCGCGCTCCAGAATCGCGAGAATGATGGCGTCGCCCTCCAGAAATACTTTCTGCGCGCCATATTTCTCGAGCAGCTTGTTCACCGGATCGTAAAAATTCAGGCTGAAGTACGACGCCGGGTTCAGGCCCTTTTCCATCATCTTGCGCGTCAGGCGGGTCGAGTCCCGGACGTCCGCTTTAAGCACAACGTGCCGCAAGACGCGATCAGAATCAGATTCTTTCTTCTCTTCGGGAAGCAGAAATTCGTAGAGCGTGCCGTTCACCCGCGACAACTCTTGAAGTCGCTCGTTGGCGGCCAGATTGATGGAGTCAAGCGCAGCGTTCAGAACTTCCAGCCGCCGCAGGTCGCGATGATAATGGAAAAAGTCAGCGAGGAATCGTGCAGCCACTTTCGCCCGTTCGCTCCCACGGCAGGCGGCCACCTTCGCGACCGCAGCATACAAGCTGTTGGGAGAAAGGCTCCGGTGCTCCTGAATCATGCGGTCGACCCGATCACACTCCGTACGGTCGATCAGTGCATTTTTCAACTGCTGCGGATTGATGCGGGGGGCATACTCGCTGAGCAGCGGAACAACGTGATAGGACGCGATCACGTTCTCCATCACCTGCTCATCTTCCAGCAGGCGCACCCATTGCGCCAGACGCTCCTCTTGCGCAATGCCTTCTGCTGAGTCCTCCGGCGTCCCCGATCCCACGAGCTGGCGGGCGTTCTCCGGGACGTTCATCCACGAGTCAATCGTTTCCGCGCTGATCTCCTGGCCATAAAGTGAGCGCAGAAACCCAGAGACCACCTCGCGCATGCGGCCGTAGCGGTCGGGATCGCGATCCCAATTGCCCAACATCACGTAATGCTCGGCACACAAATAATCGTCGCGGCCGTCATCGGAAAACAGCAGCCGGTTCATAAACAGCGGGTAAGTGAAGTAGGCGCCGCCGCTGGTTTCTTCTCCAAAAAGCGAACGCCGGGTCCGCGCCAGCGTGCTCTTTTCAATTTCCCGCAGGGTTTCGAAGATTTCCTGCCCGGCCTTGCGCAAAATGATCTTCTTTCGCACCTGAAAGCCGGCCACTCTCTCGTGGTACTTGTGCGCAGTCTGCTGGCGGGCGTTGTCAAAACTCTTCAGCATGACCCGGCAGCGCTCCACGACCTGCGCGAACTGCGCATTCATTTCGACGCGCAGAAATTTCGTGACCGCCAGGCGCGCCAGCAGATCGATGGAGATTTTGCCTTCCTTTTTGGCGCGATTCAGCGACGCGACCTGCAATTCGGTGAGGGCCGATTTCCATGCGCCCGGGTCATGCTTGGGGCGGATGGCGCGTCCGATCTGTGCCCGCAGCCACGATGGCGCCTGCCCAGCTTGCGGACTCTCGGACCCGATCAGATCTTCCAGTTCCCCATGGCGCGCGATCAAGCGCGCAACGTGCTCCCGCGCCAAATCGACAAATCGCGGGCTGAGGACTACATCGTGACGGAGATTATCGATCCCGACCGCTACGCCCTGGAGCGAGACGAATGGTGTTGACGCGGACAGATTCGGCAGCGCCGGTTTCTCCGGCGCTCCGCCCAGGCGAAATATGGGAATTCTCGGCATCCGCGAAAGGAGGTCCCTCGGAAGTTGCTGATTTCAAACGTACATTTGAGACTAGCATGGGGACCGAGGTGGCTAAAGTTACCTAGGTTACGGGGTCGTAAGCTATGGGATTTATTGGGCTACTGTTTCGGCGCAGCGCTATATACTTCGTGAACCTTCGTGGCCTTCGTGGGTTGGCTTGAAAGGCATTCACCACAAAGGACACGAAGTTACACGAAGGGATCGAGTAATCACATAAACATGGGGAGCTCACCACTCGCGGGCTGGCAGAACTTCTACGTGATCGTCGGATCTTCGGCCGGCGCGCTGATCGGACTGCAGTTCGTGGTCATCGCCCTGCTCGCGAATCTGCCCCGAGCGGCAGGCCAGGGACAGTCTGGCGCCGCCGCATTTGCCACGCCCAACATCGTTCATTTCGGAACGGTACTGCTGATCTCGGTGATTCTCAGTGGACCTTGGAACAGGATCGTCGGCGCCGCTGTGCTCTGGGGATGCGTGGGCGTCACCGGCATCGTGTACGAAGTGATTATCGCTTGGCGGATGCGGACGCAGACAGTGTACCGACCCGTTTTCGAAGACTGGATGTTCCACGCGGCGCTGCCACTTGCGGCTTATGCAACGCTAGCTGGATCAGCCTTGGCTGCATGTTCACGGGTTGGAGTGGCGCTGGGCGCCGTAGCCGTGGCGGTGATCGTTCTGTTATTTGCTGGAATTCACAATGCCTGGGACGCCGCGACGTATCACATCTTCGTGGTCAGGCCGCGGCACGAGGAGTCCGACCAGTCGAAGTAGCAATAAAGGCGATCGGCAGCTAGATCTTCAGAAGCGATTCGTCGAACCAGACATCGACATGTTCTCCCGCCAGCTTGCGTGCGTTCAAGCTGCGACTCCTCGCGTCTATTCCTTCTTGTTCTGGTTGCCCGCCCCGTGCAGGCTTCCATCCAATGAGCAAAGCGTAGGAGGCTCCGAATTATCCACGCGATGGCGAACGGGCTTCAGCGTCTTCAGGTACGCGAAGATTCCCGCCAGGTCTTCGTCGGTCATGTTGCCCACAACCGACCATGGCATCGTTTTGTTCAGCTCACGGACCCCGACGGTGCCAGTGCGCATGGCCTTGATGAACATGGCCGCATCGTAATAGGGGATCCCTGAAGGATCGGGCGTGAGATTTGCGCTCGCGACCATCCCCCAAGGTGCTTGCAAAACCTGTCCTCCCGAGAAATCCAGCCCTGGAATTGGAATATGGTGGTTGTCGACGGGAGTATGACAATCCGCGCAGCCGGTCAGGTTCACGAGAAATCTCCCCCGCTTTACGGGATCAGAAACGTCGGGCGGCGCAACCGGACTCGTAATCGGCTGCGGATCGTTTCGCATGATGTACTTGACCGGAAAGATGATTTCAGTCTTCGGAAGTGGGTTCGCGACGGGCTGCAGGGTTCGCAAATAGACGATGATCGAGGCCAAATCTTCATCGGGCATGTTTCGGTAATGAGCGAAGGGCATGATTCCGAACAGGGCGCGTCCGTCATGGCCAATGCCCTCGCGAATGGCGCGTGCCAACATGTCGTCGGTCCAATTGCCGATGCCGCTCTCTTTATCAGGCGTCAGATTCGGCGCAAAAACCTTGCCTGGAAGATCGCCATAAGGGAGCTTCTGTCCTGCGCCAGCCATTCCGGGGAGAATCGGATCGTCGCGCTTGCTCCAATCATGCGGTGAGTGACAATACAGGCAGCCGATTGAATTCGCCAAGTACTGTCCGCGTTGCAGCCGCGCGGGTGTTTTCTCGAAGGTGCGAGAGGTAAGTGGTCTTGAACGTGGACCGAGAAACGCTCGTGGCCCGAGCACTTTCACTCCAGCCACTCCAACAACAACAATCAGAACGATCACAACGAGCAGCGCTCTTTTCCAGCCAAACTTCATGCCGGCCTCCGAATCAAAGGCGCGATAATTGCAGGCTGGAACCCCGATGTCAACTGATGCTCATCAGCGTGGGACGCTGGGAGCGGTCCTCTGGTCCGGCGCTCCGAACTCGAACAGGCTTCGATTTGTGCGGAAACCTCTACTGCTGGCTCTTCACCCGCGCCGCTTCGAACTCATCGCCCTTCTGCCATCCGATCAGTTTCGGCGAACTGGCGGCTTCCCATCCCAGGGCGAATCCGAAGCGAGCCATGGCCGAGTCGCCGACGAAATCCATCTCAGGACGGTACTCGTCGCTGGGCTGGTGATAGTGCTTCTCGACGTACTCGCGCTCTTGATCCATCCCCCATGATTCGGGATGCCCTTTGAACTTCATGCCTTCATTGATCGAGAACGATGGCACGCCCACGCGCGCCATGCTGAAGTGATCGGAGCGGTAGAAGTGACCGGCTTCCGGCCGCGCATCGGGGCGGATCGCCAGCCGGAACTCCTTCGCCATGGCCTGCACGGTGGGATAAAAAGTCGTCCGCTCGGCTCCAGAGACTTCCACTTCCTCGGGCGCACCCAGCGGCTTCACATCGTCATAGTTGAGGTCGAGAGAAATCTTGCCCGCGGCAAACGGCGGATGCTGGCCCAGGTACTCCGATCCCAGAAGTCCCTGCTCCTCAGCCGTGACCGCGGCAAACAAGATTGACCGTCGAGGACGCTGTGCTGACGCGCCAAATGCGCGGGCCAGTTCGAGCAGGATGCCGCATCCGGTGGCGTTATCGTCAGCGCCGTTGAAGATGTTATCGCCGGGCATATCCGGACGGATGCCGAAGTGATCGTAGTGTGCTGTATACATCACAGCTTCGTCGGCGACTCTTTTGTCGGAGCCCGGCAGAATCGCCAGCACGTTATTGGACTCGAAATTCCGCACCTTACTGACCATATGCGCGCGTAACCGTGCCGCAAGATTGACGGGATGAAAGTCGCGCGACTGCGCTGACTGCATCACTTTGTCGAGACTCATGCCCGAGGCTGAGATCAGCCGCGAGGCGACATCGAAGTGAATCCACGACGCGACTTTCAGCGCGGGGCCGTTGAACTTGAGATACGACTTCTCGCCGGAGTTCGAGTTCCGCACCACTTCCCACGGATAGCTCGCCATCTGCGTCTGGTGCACCAGCAGCACGCCTACTGCGCCCTTGCGCGCTGCTTCTTCGAACTTGTAGGTCCAGCGGCCGTAATACGTGAGCGCCTTTCCCTTAAAGAACTTCGGATCGTCGGATCCAGGCTCGTTCACGAGCATCAACAGAACTTTGCCGCGAACATCGGCGCCTTTGTAGTCGTCCCAGTTATACTCGGGAGCTTCGATTCCGTAGCCGACGAAAACGACTTCGGCGTCTACGTCCGACTGCGGCTGCTGGGTCTCGTCATAGGCGACGTATTCATCGAGCGGCCTGAGGTTCATCGCCTCGCCATGCTTGGGAACGAGCGAGAACTGCGTCTCCGGCAGAGTCGTGACGCCGACCAGCGGAACCTTCTGCATATACGTGCCGTGATCGCCTGCCGGTTTTAGGCCGTACTCGGCAAATTGCGTCGCAATGTACTCGGCAGCGAGCTCTCCGCCGCGCTGACCGGTGCCGCGGCCTTCCAGCAGATCATGCGAGAGATAGCGAACATGCCAGCGAATGTGATCCGGATTGATCGTCTCCAGCGCGACGAAAGCCGCGCCGGGCAGGCGAGTCGAAGCCTGTCCCTTTGCGCCGCCTGCGCCACCGGCCGCGCCTTCGCCCCAAACGAAAAGGCTGACGCACAAGATCAGGCACGCCGACAGTAGTTTGACTGTTCCTTGCATGGGTTCTCCCCGAGCGAAGCGCCCTCGCCGGAAGGATTTTCTTTTGAAATCTAGGGGAATTGTAACGGAGGATTAATGCCGGGTTGCATGAGAAGTTAAGAACCTCCGGTGCACGGGAGTGCACCGACCGTTGGAATCCGGGCGCATTCAAGCTGTCCGGCCAGCAGAATATCAGCTCGTTACCACGAATCTTAGGGGGATAGCGCCGAACCGGCCCTAGTTTTTCGACCCTCAACCCGCGCGGAAGTCGCGGACATCTTCCCCAGGCTGGAACAGGGCGGCCGGAGGGATCTTTCCAATCTCGGCCATCTTGCGGCCGATCTGCTCGAAATCGGCCTTTACCCATCCCACGCTGGAGACTTCGATTTCGCCATCCTGGGCAATCCAGAACACGGTGGGGACGTTCGTCAGCCCATAGGCGTTCGAAACGGGATAGGTACGGGTGTCATCGAGGAGAACGGGGAAGCTGATGCCGAAGTCTTTGGCGAACGAGGCCGTTTCACTGGCATCGTTCTGCGAGACGCCAACCAGGGCCACGCCCTTTTGCCGGTATGCCTTGGAGAGCCGTTCAAGGAACGGGAAGGCATACTGGCAGGTTGGGCAGGACACTTTGAAAAACGCCAGCACAACCGGGCCGCGCGCCAGTTCGTCAGAAAGCGAGAACCGCTTCCCATGGAAAGATTTCAACTCAAATTCGGGAGCTTTCGTCCCGCTTGCTAATGCCGCCATCGATCTTCCTCCGAATAATTGCCCAAGCCAGCGCACATCGCCCCCACTGAATCTTAGATGATTGAAGCCTTCCATCGGCTTCAGAGCGGTTTCTGCGCCAACAGGTCCGCTCGTTTGAGGATTTTGCGGGCAAGCCCAGTCAAAGGCAACCGGGGTAGCCTTCGCAGGGAAATCCACTGCCCACCATTGCGGGCGTTGTCAGTAGAGGACCACACGTGCACGGTGTAGTCGGTAACGGTTATTGTATGGGGGAGAGTAAGAATTAATCCGGAATGACCGCCCTCAGCTTTTTCAGCTTCCTTCAAAGCTTTGTCATTCCGAACCTTCGCGAAGCGAGGGTGAGGAACCTGCTTTTTGGTCTCTCGGGGTGATACCTCTGGCAACTCCCACATTCCCGGCATCAGGGATGTGTTGCGTGGACGCAGCACCAGCAGCACGGAGCCGTTGCGACGATGTAATGCATAGTGAATCTCACGTTTTTTCTGCGGAGCCGCAGTCGTTTCCACGGGCAATTCTCCACGCGTCGCGCACAACTCGACCACCGGACACGTCGGGCATGCCGGAGCCCGCGGGGTGCATACGGTCGCGCCGAGTTCCATCATGGCCTGATTGAAATCGCCTGGACGCCGCCGATCGAGCAGATCCTGAGCAGCAAGCCATAAGCTCTCTCCCGTGATCCGCTGGCCCAACCTCCGCGCGAGAACCCGTTCCACATTCCCGTCGACAACTGCGACCGGCTCACCAAAAGCAATGCTGGCGATTGCCCCTGCCGTATAGCGGCCAATCCCCGGCAGCTCGCGCCACCCGGCGGCTGTTTCCGGAAATCTTCCTCCGATATCGCGGACGACCGTTTTCGCGGCTGCGTGCAACATGCGTGCGCGCCGGTAATATCCCAGCCCGCTCCAAGCGGCGAGAACCGACGCTTCTTTGGTCGCTGCCAACTTCTGTACCGTGGGAAATCGGCGGAGGAATTCGTGATAGTGCTCGATCACCGCCGCCACGCGCGTCTGCTGCAGCATGATCTCGGAGACCCACACGCGATAGGGATCGCGATCCTCGCGCCAGGGAAGGTCGCGTGCATTGGCGTCGTACCACGCCAGCAGGCGGCCGCGGAACTCGGCGTTCCTGGGCAAGATCTTGGCGGGTAGGTGTGCCCACCCCACACCGATTCCTTCCATCATCACGCAGTCCGCATTCTACCGCAGGACTTTGTGAGTCCTTCTTGCCATTGATTTCGTGCTTTGGGCGCGGAATAATACATCCGCCTGGCATCCGCAGTATCGCGTGAGCATTCTCACGCCAAATCTCGAGAGGTACCATGAACGACTTCAACCGCAAGGTGGAAGGTGCATCGGCGCGCGTCAGCCAAACCATCAACGAGGCCGCCGAGCGCCTGGAGAAGGAAATCCCCGAGTTCATCAAATACCTGAACGACGAAGTCGTTCCTGCCATGCGCACGCATTCTACAAAGGCCTTGCGCGTGGCTTCGCAGAAGCTCTCGGAATTCGCCGACTACATGGAGCAGCAGAATCCGTCCAAGTAGGCGCTTCGTTCGCGACTCATCCCCGCTCGCCTCTTCCTCGGCGTCTGGCTGGGAATGTGGCTATGCTGTTCTTCGTTCTGCTTACGATTCTGTTGATCAGTGCGTGCAGCCATCCCAAGACGGCGCGGGTTGATGTGCCGCCGCCTCCGCCGCCGGAAGCAAAAGCAGAGCCGTCTAGTCCGGCGCCGACCATTTCGCAGCCGCCCGCAAATCTTTCATCTCCAAAGATCACTTTCCCCGAAGAGAACGCCGACCTCGCCGAGCCGACGCTGCCACCGAACGCGAAGCCCATCGCCACCGAGACCGGGCTGGCCAGTTGGTATGGGCCTCCGTATCACAACCGCCGCGGATCAAATGGCGAGGTCTACAACATGCACGCCATGACTGCCGCGCATCGCACCTATCCGCTGGGGTCGATCGTGCGGGTGACCAACGTCAAGACCGGATCGACCGCGTTGGTGCGCATCACTGACCGCGGGCCGTTCATCCCCGGCCGAGTGGTCGATCTCTCGCTGGCAGCGGCGCAAAAGTTGGACGTCGTGAGGCCCGGAGTTGCGGAAGTGAAAGTTGAGCTGATGCAGTCTTCTGCGATGCCCGACGCGCCAGGCAAATGGGCAGTGCAGATCGGCGGCTTCCCCGACGAAGATGTGGCAGAGAAGCTCGCCGATCATCTGACACGCCGTTATCACACGGCGAAAGTCTTGCGTTTCGAGAGTCCGGCGGGCGATTGGTGGATCCGCGTCCGCGTGCTCGACGACGACCATGAGCGCGCGCAGAAACTCGCAGCCGAAACCAGGACTTCGGAAGGCGCGGTGTTCCTGGTGCGCTTGGATTAGAACCTGTCACGCAAAACTGAAATAAACGGAAGAGGGCCGAAGTGACAGCCCCTGCCCCCAAAAGTTCGGTGCCCGATGCCGGCATGACAGCCGGACTATCTTGGCTTACGAACCACCCCGTGGATTGCCTGCGTTCCGAAATGGACAGTAGGCGCTCCCCCAAATGTCATCGTGATATTCGAGAGTTCAACAATGCTTCCCCCAGTGATGTCGACAGTTAGACTGCAGGGCGTGGTAGGCGGGCGTGCACTTCGACATAAAGGGAGCCGGGTTACCGTCATTGGTAACGTAGACCGGGCCGCTCAATTCGAAACCCCCTGTTGTCAGCGGTGTGACGGTGGCGTGGGTCACTGTTATGTGATGAGTGTGAGGATGGCGACCCGTCATCGAGCTGTTGTCGTCGGCCGAACCCGGATTCAGCACCACCCAGTAGTCACTGTGGGTCATGTTGAGGGTGGCGGAGAAACTGGCCGCACCGGACTCTCCATATAGGCCCAGAGACCACTCGCCGTGCATTTCCCAAGGCCCACTTACTCCGCTGACGGGCGTGTAGTCATTGATCAACCCGCTGAATGGCGCGTATGGGAATCGGCTTTGAGCCCACGATCCAGTGGCCAACAGCAAGACCGCCGCTACGCATGCCGTCCACCAAGAACACCTGCTTTTCATCATAAGCCTCCAAAACTGAGAAATCGTGCCGGGGGCACCGGAAACTTATCGGCTGGCACGCCGACAGAATCGGGTAACAGGACTCTCGGGTCAACACGCAATAGCGGAATGGATGATTTCCCGCATAATGCCGTCTTTTGCTGTGACCATCCCCGAGGGTAGAATCAGGCAACCTGCCCCGGCGGGCTTCCCCCCGCAGGAGACTCAATGGGTGAACCTGTTCCAGGCATACGTGCACCCGAGCGCGCCCCAGAAGAACGGCTGGATTCTTGGAAGGAAATTGCGGCCTACCTCAACCGCGACGTGACCACCGTGCAACGCTGGGAGCGGCGCGAGGGGATGCCTGTCCACCGCCATCTGCACGAGAAGCGTGGTTCCGTTTATGCCTTAAGGTCCGAGCTTGACGCCTGGGTAAAAACTCGCAAAATCGATGTCGAGGAGGAAAGAAAAGAGCTGCCTGAGGAGGTCCCGCTGGTATCGGACGTTCGCCAAGTCTCAGCGGGGGGCTGGAGACTGTCTTGGCGATTTGGCGTTGGTTTTGCCGTAGCCGTACTCGTCTTGCTTGGAGGGGCGTATTTCCTGTCTCGAATCCGGGCGGGAAATGCGAGCAAACCGACAATCAGGTCCCTGGCAGTACTGCCGCTGGCAAACCTCTCGGGCGATCCGGCCCAGGAATATCTCGCCGACGGCATGACCGAGGCGATCATCGGACGGCTCTCCATGATTGGAGGGTTGCGGGTCATTTCCCGGACATCGGTGATGCAGTTTAAAGAGAGGCATGCCTCGGTTCCGGAGATCGCCAAGGCGCTGCACGTGGATGCGATCGTGGAAGGTTCTGTGATCCGGGAGGGGGACCGCGTGCGTGTCCACGCCCAGCTGATTCGGGCCGCGACGGACGAACACTTCTGGTCAGAAACCTACGACCGCAATCTGGGAGATGCACTCGAACTTCAAAGCCAGGTGGCGCAATCGATCGCGGAAAAGGTGGAGGTGACGCTGACCGGAGCGGAACATGCCAGGCTGGTAGCGGCACATCCCGTGTCGCCGGAGGTGTATGAGAGCTATCTAAAAGCGGAGTTCATGTTGACCGCCCCGGGCCAGCTCGATCTCAAAAAGAGCGTCGCCTATTTTCAGGAGGCGATCAACAAGGACGCGACATTTGCACCAGCCTATGTAGGATTGGCAGAAGCCTACAGCGCACTCGGAACAGTGTTTGGCGGAGTGCGCCCCGACGAGGTGCGCACGAAAGAGATCAATGCCGCCCGGAAAGCCTTGGAGCTAGACCCCACGCTGTCGAGTGCACACGTGCTATTGGCAAATGCCTACGACGAAGTGTGGCGGTGGGCGGAGGCACAGGCAGAGTATCAGCGCGCGCTGGAGTTGAATCCGAATGACGCCGAAGCACATTTGGGATATTCAGACTGGTTGCTCTCCCAAGGACACACAGACGAGGCGCAGCGATGGGTACGGCGCGCACGTGAGTTGGATCCTCTAGGGATTGATAGTCAGAACGTAGGATGGACTCTCTTCCTGTCGCGACACTTCGAGGAGGCGATTCGCGAACTGCGAAGCGGAATCGCCCTGCATCCCGACGACGCCGGGGCCTACTGGTTCCTTGGGTTTGCTCTGAGCGGCAATGGTCAGAATGAAGAGGCCATTCCGGTGCTGACGAAGGCGCTCTCGCTGAGCCGCGGCAATCCAGCAGTAATGGGCGTGCTGGTAAGGGCGTATGTTCGCGCCGGGCATCGATCAGAAGCACTCCACCTGCTGGAGCAATTAAAGCAACGGCAGAAGCAAGGCTACGTCCCGGCCGCGGCTTTCGTAAACGCGTATCTTGGACTGGAAGACCGGGATCAGGTATTTGCCTGGTGCGACCGGGCGTATCAAGAGAGGTCGACCATTCTCCGTTGGATCAAGGTGCATCCGTTCTTCGACCCAGTGCGCGATGACCCGCGCTTTGCGGATCTGCTCCATCGCGTGGGACTGGATCAGGCTCTCTAAGGCTGACAGATTCGCGCTGCGAATGCTATCGTGACGCGAGGTGCGCCAGCCATGCCAGATTCCCATTGCCTTTTCTGCCGCATCATTCGCGGCGAGATTCCATCAAAAAAAGTTTATGAAGACGAGCACCTCTTCGCCTTCGAAGACATCAATCCGCAGGCGCCCACGCACGTACTGATCATTCCGAAAGCGCATTTCGCCGGTTTGAAAGAAGCTCAGGCCGATCATGCCGAGATCATCGGCCGCTGCCACTTGGTGGCGGCGGAGATCGCCCGCCAGCGGAAAATCGAGAATGGATATCGGACAGTACTCAACGTCGGCCCCGGCGCGGGGCAATCGGTGTTCCACCTGCACGTGCACCTGCTGGGCGGACGCACCCTGACTTGGCCTCCGGGATAGGGATGCCGTACTTGACGCCTTAACCGCCAGTGATTACAATGTAATTACTTGAGGATCTATGAGAGTCGAACTCACACGTATTGGTAATTCTCGCGGCATTCGCATTCCCAAGCCGCTGATTGAGCAATGCGGTTTTGGCGATCAAGTCGAGTTGCGCGTGACCGCTCAAGGGCTTGTAGTAGCGCCGCATCGCAGTCCTCGCAGCGGATGGAAGGAAGCTTTCGCTGCGGCGACGCCTGGCAAAAGCGAACTTCTGCTGAGAGGATTGCCTCCCAACTCGTTTGACCGTGAGGAGTGGAATTGGTGATGGTGCCACGCCGCGATGAGGTCTGGCTGATTCGCCTTGATCCGTCGCTTGGCGCCGAGATTCGCAAGACTCGTCCATGCCTGGTTATCTCTCCCGATGAGATGAATGAGCCATTGCAGACCGTGTTGGTTGCGCCGATGACCACAACTGTCCGCAACTATCCGACCCGAGTCACGCTCAAATTTCAGGGAAAGACTGGGCAGATCGCATTGGACCAGCTTCGCGCCGTGGATCGCGAACGCCTGGTTCGAAAGCTCGGAATAGTCCCGGCAAGAATCGGGGAAGAGGTTTCGAGCGTACTACTGGAAATGTTCGCCCGCTGACCACGAGCAAGGTATGGCGCGCCGAAGACGGCCGCCTACTGCACCATCGGCCCGGCGTCTTCCGGAGCGCCATGCCGCCTTAGCAACTGCGGCAGATTCTGCGAGAACGCGGAGCGCGGCAGTACCATATCGCATCCCACTTCGTGCGCCTTCTGCTTCAGATCACCCTGCACGTGCGACAGGAATCCGATAATCGATGTGCCCTTTTTCAGCTTGCTTTTCAGTTTGGGAATCAGCGTCAGCGGCTTCACACTGTTATTGTTCAGATCGAAGATGATCAGCGACGGCTTTTCATCGCCATTTTGCTCGAGTTTGTCGGCCATGTCTTTGTCGGTCTTGACGAACTCGACTTTGACATTGAGCTTGCGCGCCGTCTCCTGGATTTTCGCCATGAAGAAAAGGTCTTCGATGAAGGCGAAGATGCGAGAATTCGCCTCTTCGGTCGCGGGCAAAGGCTCGGGTTCAGGCTGGGGATATTGCGTGCCGAATCCGGGACGCTGCCGTCCGCCCTTATGTCCGTTGTGATTGCCGGACAGAGCGGCACGATAGCTGTGATCCATGGGCGCGGTGTAGATGCCGTCTTTGTTCTCGCGGCTCATGCCCTGCCCGGGACGGTGCCCGCGCTGATTGTGTGGACGACGTCCTCGGCGCCGCCTTCTTCCTCCCCCACCGGAAGATTTTCCTGGTCCTGCGTTCATAGTCCTCTCAGTCCTCTGACGCTCACTTGAAAGTCGTACAGAATTTGTTCAAGCCTAAAAACCGATAAGCCTTGCCGTTTCCGCCCCAAGGGCCAGAGCCCGACCGCGTTGCATTTTCTCTCTGCGCACTAGCGGGAACGCGGGAAACACACGATGGAATAAAACCCCAACCCAGAAACGAACCACTTCGCGAATAAAGACCGAACTCTTCTTATCGTAGTATCGATTTTCCGTTTATCGGATCCGTCGAGCGCCGCCTCGGAATGGCTGGCGCGGAAGGCCTGCGCGGGAACGAGGCCTAAACAAGAACAAGTTTATCGTACTCGCACCCGGCCACAACGCGCAAGGGCCTGCCATCCCCGGTTTTGCACAGGAAGACACTGTACGGGAGTGCTCCCCAAAGGCTTACATTTCCAGCGAGAGGTCCCGGGCCCACTGCTGAGCGCTCCAATAGTGTTCCGCAAGCTCTTCGGGATGCAGGCGCAGACTCTCACACAAGCTGGATGCCGCATCCCACTCGCCACTCTCGTGTGCCAGCATCAGCTTAAAAACCGGACGAAGCGCACTCGGTTGCCCCAGCAGAGCGGCCTTGGTCGCCGCATCCAGGCGAATTCTCTCGAGCACCTCGGACATTGGCATTTCCAGCATGACATCGATCAGCGACAGCAACCCCAGAAGGAACAAATCCGATTCGCCGTGGGGTACAAGCGGTCCGAGGAGTTCGCCGAACCGTCCTCTGACTAAGGCGGAGAGCACCAGGTCGCTGGTCTTGTCTTGCCCCGCGCCGACGGCCGCTACGAGCCGGACCCATTTTCGCACATCGCGTTCGCCCAGAATCGTGAGCGCGTGACGGACCGAATGAATCTCAGTTTTGAATCCAAAAACCGCCGAATTCAGATAACGCAGCAAACGATAACAAACAGAAGTTTCGCATTTGATCAGCTTTTCCAACGCCGGGACGTCGAGGTCCGAACGCGAAACCTCCTGCAGCATGCGCAGATAGTGCAGGCGGTTGGCCGGCATGTCCCGGGTGCTCAACATCTCGGGCCGGCGGAAGAAATATCCCTGGAAATACACGAAGCCCAGATCGCGGGCGCGCAGGAAATCGCGCTGCGTCTCCACTTTTTCCGCCAGCATCAGGCACTTCCACGGACCAAAGCGCCGCACCAGATCGGAACGCTGCTGGTCGGTGGTGAGCTGCATGTCGACCTTGATGATGTCGGCCAATTCCACCATGGATTCGCGCCGGTCGCCGGCCACGAAATCATCGAGCGCGATCATGTACCCAGCCAGCTTCAATGCGTGACAGGCAGCGATCACGTCCGGATCGGCCGCCACGCTTTCCAGGACTTCGACCACCGTAGAGGTAGAGGGCAGTAGCGTGACCAGGCCTTTGATGAGGGTGTTGCGCGTGCAGTTTACGAAGGCGCGGCGCCCGTCACATAAGACATCCAGGCCCATCAGCAGCGAGCGATCGAGGGTTGCTCGTGAGGCTTCGTCCTGATCTCCGGTAAAGGCGTTTTCCAGCCCGTCGCGAAACAGAAGTTCGTACCCAAATACGTTTTCATCCCGATCGAAGATGGGCTGCCGTGCCACATAGCGAAAGGTTTTCGTTTCCCGCACGGCTGCCGCGGGCGGGGTTGGACCTGCAGATAGTTCTCCCACGATCTGTTCTATCGGCAGAAGAACAGAAAAGGTTCAAACGTGAAGAATTTCTAATCGGCCCCGGAATCCTCAAAGGACGGAGCTGACGCTTATCACGCGTTCACCCTGTTGCCGCAGCGTCATCCCGAGCGGAGCCGCTCTTCAGGCGAAGCGAGGGATCTCCCGTCGGACGAAAGCCATGCAAGGGAGATCCCCGCTGACAAAAACGCGGGGCTTCGAAATGACGCCCCGGCTCGTAACATCTGCTGCTCTACGCCCGTTGCGATCCGCCGAGCTCCGTGAGCGCCGATACAATCTTTCCCGACCACTGGGCAACTTCATCCTCGCGCAGGGTGCGCTCGTCAGACTGAAATTTAACCCGCAGCAGCACCGAATATTTTCCGGACGGAATAGATCCACCGCGAAAAATTTCGACCGGCCGAAAATCTCTCAGCTCGCCAATCCCCAATCCCGTAACGGATTTATGCATCTGCGCGAACGTTACATCGTTGCTATACACGAACGAAAAATCGCGCTCCACGACTGGATACTTCCCGAGCGGGGCAAAGTGCGGCTTGCGCAAACCGACCCGATACAACCGCTCCAGATCAAATTCCGCGAGGTAGACATCTTGACGCAGCTTTCGCGCGGCCGCAATTTCCGGATGAATCTGCCCGAATTGAGCCACGGACGCGCCGTTCAGAGAGGCACGCACCGAGCGTCCCGGGTGAAAATGATCCGCAGCACCGCGCTCAAATGTGGCATCGCCCGCAAATAGTGAGAGCAGATTCTCGACCTCACCTTTTACGGCTCGGAAGGCCTCGACCGCCGCTGCCTGCTCACCTTTGCTGATATCAAGTGCGCCACTCGCCGTCAACGAGGCGCGTACCGCATCGATCGTGGCGCCGAAACAGGCTCGGCGCGGCTCCTGACGCTCGCTCTCTATCGTTTCGTAGATGCTGCCCATTTCGAACAGACGGGCTTCATTCACATCGCGGTTGAGGTTCCATGCCAGCATGTCGAGCATGCCCGGTACAAGCGACGTCCGCATGACGGAAGCTTCTTCACTCAGCGGATTCTCGAGTTCCAAAACTTTTGTTCCGCCCGAAAACCGCTCCGCATCTGCGTGTGAAATAAAGGTCAGCGACAGAGCTTCGTTGTAGCCGAGCGCCAGCGCCCGCGCGCGAAACGCCGCATCTGGAGCCGCATGTGGCCGTTCGACAACGGCTCCGCTATAAGCCGGCAAAGTATTCGGAAATTTGTTGTAACCATGCAGGCGTGCGATCTCTTCGATCAGGTCGATCTCGCGTTCCACATCGAGGCGCCAGCTCGGAACATGCACGCGGAACTGCGCTTCGCCCTGCCCTTCCGGAACCAGCGTGAAGCCAAGGCGCTTCAAGAGGCGGAAGATCAGTCCTGCGTCGAGGCCTTCGCCAAGAATGCGCCGGACTTCGCTGACATGCAGCACGATGGGCGCCTGATCCATGCGCTTCGAGATCACATCGACGACATCGCCAACGAGTTCCCCGCCGCCGGAATCGAGAATCATTTGCGCGACGAGATCGCAGGAAGGAACGGTCGACTCGAAATCCGCTCCGCGTTCGAAGCGGTGGGAAGCATCGGTGTGCAGCGCATGTCGTCGCGACATTTTGCGGACGGTCGCCGGGTCCCACCACGCCGACTCGATCACGATGTTGCGAGTCTTGTCAGTGATCATCGTGTCGTATCCGCCCATGACGCCAGCGAGGCCGACCGGCTTTTTGGCGTCGCAGACGACGAGATCGTCTGTGGTCAGCTTGCGATCGACGCCGTCGAGCGTCTTCAGCGTTTCTCCTGCGCGCGCTTTGCGGACGACGATCTGTCCGCCTTCAAGCAGGTCGGCGTCATAAACGTGGGTCGGCTTGCCGATCTCCCACAGAACATAGTTGGTGGCATCAACGGCATTCGAAATGGGCCGCTGATCGAGCAATTGCAGCCGATGCGCGATCTTCTCGGGTGACGGCTTGATCTTTGTGTTGCGAATAACGCGCGCGGTGAAGCGGGGACAGAGTTCCGGCTCCTCGACGGTGATCGAATATGCGTCGTTCGCCAAACTGGACGTATCCTTCTCGGTGGAAGAGCGGCCCTTCAGGGCCGCGATGTCGCTGTTTGAAGAAGCGGCTTTAGCCGCTGAGGGCAACGAAGGAGTAATCGGCTTGAGCGGCAGATCGTAAATTGCCGCTGCCTCGCGCGCGACACCGTAATGATTCATCGCGTCGGGACGATTCGTCCCGATCTCCATCTCGAAGACCGTATCCGCGCCTGCGCCTTCTATGCCTTCAACCCCGAGGCCAACGTCGGTCAGGTCCTCGGCAAGCTGCCGGTCGTCTACCGTGAGATCAACGAAGTCGCGAATCCAATGTGCGGAGAGTTTCACTTGAGCGTCTGCCTTTGTCCTGGATTCGTGGCCTCAGCTTTTTGCAACCGTCGGAGTGAAGACCAAGTCACGACAACCATCGTAAGAACAGTTAGCAGGCCTGGAATTGCAGCTGTCCAGGGAATGGTTCGCTGCAGGAGCATCCTGATTCCATTAAGAAGAATGAGACCCCAGATAATCAATCCTGCCTTTAGTCCCTTGATCGCTCGCACTCGGCGGGAATGAGCCTCGTCAGCTGTTTCCACCGCCGCCTGTTTCCGAGCGGCGCGCCTTATAAGAACGGTCAGCAGCAGGATCGTGAGTATGAATAGGCACAATACTGGCACCGTGATCGAGCGAGGGACCAAGCTGCCAGGGTGTGCGTGAATGTACCAAAATAGGGTGCCGCCGGCACACAGCACATAGAGAAAGCTGATGCAAAGCAGAAGAAGAACGGTCTTTGTCTCTAATTTCATCGTGTATCACGCCCGACCTTACCTCTGAGGAGGCAATTACACCCACTGCTGCAAAAACCTCACGTCCCCCTGAAAGAACAACTGAATGTCATCCACGCCATACTTCAGCAGCGCCAGACGATCCACGCCCATGCCAAACGCAAATCCCGAAACCTTCTTCGGGTCATAGCCGTTGTCTTTCACGAATTCGAACACATTGGGATCGACCATGCCACAGCCGAGAACCTCGATCCATCCCGTCTGCTTGCACGGGCGGCACGGGTCCGACCCGCGCTTGCCGCTGCCGTCGCAGATGAAGCACGTCACATACAGCTCGGCGCTCGGCTCCGTGAACGGAAAGAATGACGGTCGGAAGTGCGTCTTCACGTTCGATCCGAACAGCGCCTTCATCGCGTGGTCGAGCGTGCCCTTCAGATCGCCGAACGTAATGTTCGTATCGACCGCCAGGCCCTCGATCTGATGAAACATCGGGGAATGGCTCGCGTCCGGCGGGTCGTTGCGATGCACTTTGCCGGGAATCACGATACGAATCGGCGGACGCATCTTCTCCATGGTGCGAATCTGAACCGGAGAAGTGTGTGTGCGCAGCAGTAGGCGCTCGCGCTGCGGCTTCGACTCCTGCCCGGCGATGAAGAGCGTGTCCTGCGTGTCGCGCGCCGGATGATTGGGCGGGAAATTCAGCGCTTCGAAGTTGTAATAGTCCGTTTCGACGACCGGACCTTCGGCGACTGAATATCCGAGGCGCTGGAACACCGAGACGACCTCGTTCTGCGTCTTGATGACCGGATGTTCAGCGCCAATGGGGCGGCGAATGCCGGGGAGGGAAATGTCGACGGAGTCTGACAAAGCCTTCCCGAGTGGATTAAGGTTTCGAAGAGTGTTGGCTTGGCCCTCAAGGTCAGATATCTGGCCGTCTAGCCAAAAGCGCACTCTGTTAACGCTTAGACCTACAGTCTTCTTGGCATCGCTTGGAGCACTCCTAAGCCAAAGCTCGTTGACCTGCGTCAGAATGCCACTTTTTCGTGCTTGCCATCGATTTCGAAAATCGTCAAACAACTGGCCCTTTTGAACCAGACTCAGACTTGATGACTTTGACTGCTCCAGAAGGTTCATCGCTTCCTTCTGGAATGCAGTCTGCAGCTGGAGGACTGCATCTTCCAGCGTCAGGTCCGAATAGTCCGTGAGTTTGGGTACGGTATAGGTCACGATCTCTGATTCAAGCCGAGATGAGAATTCCCGGCAAGGTCTGGGACGGCGTTTGAATACTAGGGATCCTTCGACTGCGCAAACCGACTCGCGTCGCGAATCGGTTTGCTCCGCTCAGGATGACAATTCGAAAAAGAAGCTACGCCAGCGCGCCCTTGGCTTGCGTCGCCAGGCTCGCAAAGCCGGCCGCATCGTTGACCGCCAGATCCGCAAGAATCTTGCGATCGAGTTCGACGCCGGCTTTCTTCAGCCCGTGGATGAACTGGTTGTAGCTCAATCCATTCAGTTTGGCGGCGGCGCCGATGCGCACGATCCACAGCGAGCGGAACTGGCGCTTGCGCTGCTTGCGTCCGGCATAGGCGAATTTCAGTCCGCGCTCGACCGACTCTTTCGCCGAACGGTACAGCTTCGATTTTGTCAGGAAATAACCGCTGGCGCGGTCGAGTATTTTCTTGCGTTTCTGGCGGCGTTTGGTTCCGCGCTTTACACGAGGCATTGCTGTTCTCCTTTTTGGGTTCGATTCAACGGCGGCTGGAGGTAGGAATTGATACTCACCTCTTCACACGCCTCAGGGGTCAGGGACTAGCCCTGCCTCTCTCACTGGTACGGAATCATCCTCAGCACTTTGGCGAGATCTCCATCGCTCACCAGAGCCGAATGGCGCATCTTCCGTTTGGTTTTTGTTTCCTTCGACGTCAGGATGTGACGCAGCTTCGCGTGTCCCCGCTTCACCTTCCCTGTCGCTGTCTTCTTGAAGCGCTTGGAAGCGCCTTTGTGTGTTTTCAGTTTTGGCATAAAACCTCAGCAATTAGCACTTGGCAATTCGCATTTAGCAAAACAGAACTTCGCGTTGGCATTAGCCGGGATTGGCTAAATGCCAATTGCTAATTGCCAATGGCTTGATTCTTACGACGCCGGCTTGGCCACTTGCGGCTGAGGCACGGGCGCAGGTTGCGGAGCGCTGTGCGCCGCGGCCTTCTCGGCCTTTTGCCGCTCCCGCTCGCGTTCCTTGTCCGTTTTTTTCGGAGCCAGGATCGCGTGCAGCGTGTTGCCTTCCTGCCGCGGCCGGAACTCAACGATACTTTCCGACTCCACGTCTTTGATCAGCCGCTCCAGAATCTGGCGGCCGAGTCCGGTACGCGTCATCTCGCGCCCGCGAAAGAAAATCGTCGCCTTAACTTTGTCGCCTTCGCCCAGAAAGCGGAGAACGTGATTCCTTTTCGTCTCGTAATCGTGGTCATCCACATTGATGCGGAACTTGACCTCTTTTACCGTGATCGTCTTCTGGTGCTTCTTGGCTTCGCGCTCTTTCTTTTCCTGCTGGTAGAGATACTTCCCGTAATCCATGATGCGGCATACGGGAGGCTGCGCGGTGGGCGAAATCTCAACCAAATCCAGATTCTTCTCTCGGGCTTTGCGGATGGCCTCGTAGGGAGGCATGACGCCTAACTGCTGTCCATCGTCGTCAATCACGCGAATTTCGCGGGCCCGAATCCTATCGTTGGTGCGGACAAAACGCTTGTCGATACATTCCTCCAGCGCTCTAAGCGACTGAGAATAAAGAATTATAGCATGATCGTGCTACGATTCACGTATGCCTCTGTCCGACACGAGTCGCGCCGCGAAGAAACTACAGATGGAGATCTTTGCCGCCATGTCGGGTGAAGAGCGGATCCTGTGGTCACTGGAGGCCAGTGAACTGGCCCGCGAGTTCGCCAAGTCCAAAATCCGCAGCGATCATCCAGACTGGAGCGAGCCAAGAGTATCGAGGGAAGTTTTGCGCTTGCAATTTCTGCCTAGGGAGCTACCTGCCGGCCTGCAATGAGCTTCGCGGATGCATTTCGAAGAATCGTCGAGCATCTCAATCAGTGCAATATCAATTATATGGTTGTGGGGTCCTTTGCCAGCACTTATTACAGCGCGCCGCGGAGCACAGCCGACCTTGACGTTGTCATCGAAGCGACGTCGGAGCAACTGAAACGCCTGGTGGCCGATCTGCAAGCCAGCGATTACTACGCTGAACTCGACGCCGCGATGGACGCTCTCCGACACGAATCCCTGTTCAACGTGATTGACACCGCGACCGGCTGGAAGATCGACCTAATCTTTCGCAAGTCGCGCCCATTCGATCAGGAAGAATTCCGGCGCCGCGTGCCTGCCAGACTTTTTGACATCCAATTGTTTGTGGCCAGCGCCGAAGATGTGATCATTTCGAAACTGGAATGGTCAAAACTCGGGGGATCGCAAAGGCAAATTGAGGATGTGGCAAAAGTCCTGGCGGTCCAATGGACAACCTTGGATAAGAACTATCTGTCAAAATGGGTCAGGGAGTTGCAGCTGCAGGAACAATGGTCTACGGCGAAACACTCCGCTGAGATCGACGATTGACGCTGAATTAAGATTGATCTTATGTGCCGCAATATCAAGATTCTTTTCAACTTTGCACCTCCGGCCACCGACGATGAAGTGCGCGCGGCGGCGCTGCAATTCGTCCGCAAAATCTCGGGATTCAGCAAGCCGTCCAAAGCGAATGAAACTTCGTTTCTCGCCGCGGTTGAAGAGGTGACGATGGTTTCACGCCGCCTTCTCTCTTCGCTCGAAACGACGGCACCGCCGAAGAATCGCGAAGAAGAAGCCGCCAGGGCGAAAGCGCGAGCCGCACAGCGGTACGGAACGTAACGCCGCGAGATTGGAGGTTCGCGCCAGCTTTCTTCGAATCCGATACAATCCTCCGGCATTCAGACTCTACCAATATGCGAATATTGCGCACCGCACTCCTTGCTTTTCTCGTCACCGCCTGCTCCTTTTCTTTCGCGCAACTGCCCAACCCGGATCCGTCCGTCGTCGAGCAAGGTAAATTCACGCTCCACAAATTCGAGCAGCCGATCGGAGAGGAAACCTACGAGATCCGGCGGGACGGCGGTTCCCTCGCCGCCAAAGTGGATTTCAAGTTTATTGATCGCGGAACACCCGTCCCGCTCACGGTAACTTTTCGTGGCTCTTCCGACCTGACGCCGCAATCGTTCGAGATCAAGGGAAAAACCGCTCGTCCGGTGTCGATCGACAAGGCGGTTACCCTCGCCGATGGAACCGTTCATCTGCGCACCCGCGACAAACAAACCGATGCCAGTCCACCCGCTGGTCCGTTCTTCACCATCGCTGGCTATGCCCCCGCTACCATGCAGATGCTGATGGTCCGTTATTGGGCCGGGCACGGCTCTCCTGCGCAATTGCCGACACTTCCCGATGGATCGGTGAAGATCGAGTCGCGCGGGCAGGATGTGATCCACGTCGGAGATAAAGACGAAAAGCTCGATCGCTACACCGTCGAGGGTCTGATCTGGGGACGCGAGACGCTGTGGTTCGATTCCAACCGCAAGCTCGTTGCCGAGGTGAGCACCGACGCCGAGTTCGACCACTTCGAAGCCATTCGCGACGGATATGAAACCGTGCTCGGGGATTTCGTAGGCAAAGCCGGCGCGGACGGCATGAGCGCTCTGGCCGAAATTTCCAAAGGAATCCCGGGTAGCCGAAGTGCGACTCTCGCGATCGTCGGTGCGACTTTGATCGATGGCACCGGTACTGCCCCGCTCCCTGATTCCGCCGTTGTCATTCACAACGGCCGCGTCGTCGCCGTGGGTCCTCGATCCGAAGTAAGAATCCCCAAGAAAGCCATCGTCCTCGATGCCAAGGGAAGATTCATTCTGCCTGGCCTCTGGGACATGCATGCGCACTTCGAGCAGGTCGAGTGGGGACCAATCTACCTGGCGGCTGGCGTGACCACCGTTCGCGATTGCGGCAACGAATTCGAATTCATTACCGCCGTACGCGATGCCGTCGCACAAGGCCGCGGCCTTGGTCCTCGATTACTGCTCGCCGGCATTGTGGATGGTACCGGCCCGCTCGCTCTCAGCGTCCAACATGTGGATACGCCCGAGCAGGCCCGCATGTGGGTTGACCGTTATCACGCGGCTGGATTTCAGCAGATGAAGATTTACAGCTCGGTGAAGCTGGAAAATCTGAAAGCTGTGGCCGACGAAGCTCACCGTCTCGGCATGACCGTTACGGGGCACGTTCCGGAAGGCCTGAATGCATTCCAGACGATCCCGGCAGGACAGGACCAGATCAACCACATTCAATACATTGCCGATATCATGCACGCGCCTTTTGCCGAGGGCATGAGCCGGGCGGATCGCAGAAAAGCTACTGCAGAAATGGACCTCGATTCTCCTGATGCCCACAAAGCGCTGTCATTTCTGAAGGAGCATCGCACGGTCGTTGATCCCACCCTGGCATTATTTGAGCTCTTCACAGCAACCACCGCGAAGCCCGTTGCCAGCTTTGAACCCGGGGTCGAAAAGATTGCACCCGAACTGGCGCAGCCTCTCACAGACGTCGAGCCGCCATCGGAACGGTCCGAAGTCGGAGCCAAACTCTTCAGTAAAGATCTCGCAATCGTCGGCGCGCTGCACCGCGCCGGAGTCCCGATCGTCGCCGGAACCGACCAGGCCGTTCCCGGCCACAGCCTGCATCGGGAAATCGAGCTTTATGTGCAGGCCGGATTCACTCCCATGGAAGCGATCCAGGCCGCGACCATCGTTCCGGCGCGCGTGATGGGACTGGAAAAAGAATTGGGCACGGTGCAAAAAGGCAAGCGCGGCGACCTGATTCTGCTGACGGCCGATCCCCTCGCCGACATTCACAATACGCGTGCAGTCGAGTACGTGATCACCAACGGCACGATGTATCACACGGCCGAACTCTGGCAGAGCGTGGGGTTCAAACCGTAAGGCAGGGATGGGGCCAGGGATTAGGGGCTAGAAAACCTGACCTCTGGCCTCTGGTCCCTGACCCCTGACCGCTGCTTCTCTGTGCTAGTCTGCCTTTCATGGCAACGCGTCTCACAAAGCCACGGAAATCGAGTCCACACAATTCGCACGTTCGAAAAAACGGTGCGCGGATTCCGTCGAAACACTTTCTCAGCGACAAGGTTTCGCACTTCACTGAGTCCGTCATCCGCGAGATGACCCGCCAGGCAATGCTTTATAACGCCGTCAATCTGGCGCAGGGCTTTCCGGATTTTTCCGCTCCACCGGAAATCAAAGAGGCAGCACGGCAGGCCATTTCCGCGGACGTGAACCAGTACGCCATCACCTGGGGCGCCAAGAGCCTGCGTAATGCAATCGCACGTCAGATGGGTGTGTGGCAGGGCATCACTGTTGATCCCGAAAACGAAATCACCGTTTCTTGCGGATCGACGGAAGCGATGATCTCGACACTGCTCGCCGTGTGCAATGCCGGCGACGAGGTCGTGATCTTCGAGCCGTTCTACGAAAATTACGGCCCGGACTCGGTCCTAAGTGGGGCGAAGCCGAAGTTCGTAAAGTTGCGTCCACCGAAGACGGACGATGGCGAATGGACCTTCGACGAAAAAGAATTACGCCGCGCCTTCGACAAGCACACCAAAGCGATCATCGTAAACACGCCGAATAACCCTACCGGCAAGGTTTTTACGCGCGCGGAATTGGAACTGATTCGCGATCTTTGCGTCGAATTCGACGTGCTGGCCATCACCGATGAAATTTACGAACACATTCTTTACGACGGGACCGAACATATTTCGATGATTTCGCTCGAGGGAATGCGCGACCGCACGGTGACGATCAACGGCATGTCGAAAACTTACAGCGTCACGGGATGGCGCGTGGGATGGGCAGTTGCGCCCGAGAAGATCACGAACGCCATTCGCAAAGTGCACGATTTTCTGACCGTCGGGGCGCCGGCTCCGCTGCAGGAAGCGGGGGCGGCGGCGCTCAGTTTGCCGCCGGAGTACTACAAGAAATTGGCTGAGGGATACTGCACTCGCCGCGACCATCTGATGCCGGCGCTGGCTTCGGCCGGATTCAAATGCTTCCGCCCGCGCGGAGCCTATTACGTCATGACGGACATTTCAGCGTTCGGCTACAAAGACGACGTTTCGTTCGCGAAATTTCTGGTGCAGGAAATTGGAATCGCGACCGTGCCGGGATCGAGTTTCTATCGCGATCCGCGCGACGGCGCGAAGCAGGTGCGGTTTGCGTTCTGCAAAAAACCGGAAACGCTGGACGAGGCGGCGCGAAGGCTCGGGAAATTGCGGCGGCATTGACCTCAGGGGCTAAAGCCCTCTCGATTTGTCGCCTGAACGCGGCCCTAAAGGGCCGCTCTTCCGCCGGCTCTTGAAAACGCCGTCGATCATATCCAATTTCGGGGAAAGGGACTTCCTGCTGGCGAATAGAGCTCATTTGTCCACAAAGATGTGGAGTATACTGCGAAGAAGTCGGAATTCTTTCCCAGGACTGTAGCCTTATGGCGTCCAACGTAGTGGAACAGTTGTCGGAGCAGGTACCGCCCGACGATTTTCAGGCTCTCGAAGACAAGGTTTACCGCACCATAGAGATGTACAAAGCTGCGCGGCAGGCGCAGGCTACTGCCGAACGCGACGTGCAGCGCTTGCGCCAGCAGGCCGAGGAGCGTGAGGAGGAGCTGGTTCGGCTGCGACGCGAGAGCGTGCAACTAAAAAAAGAGCGGGAAGACATCCGGCTGCGCGTAGAAAAGATGCTGGCGCAGATTGAGTCGATGGCGGAAGCGAGCTAGAAAAGGCACGCCCGAGACGTTGGCGACGACGTCTCTTTGGAGAATTGAATGGCGACAGCGACCAAAGATCAAGTCATCCGAGATCCGCAGAACGCCAGCGTGCGCGTCGAAATCTTCGACCAGGCATACAATCTGCGCGGATCCGATCCCGAGTACATCCTCAAACTCGCCGAATATGTCGACAGCAAAATGCGCGCCGTCGCCGAAGCCACCAACACCATCGACACCGTCCGCCTGGCCGTGCTCGCGGCCCTGAATATTGCGGACGAATACCATCTCCTCAAGAAAAAACAGGATGGCGGGGCAACCGATTATCAGAAGCGCGCGCATCAATTAGCAAATGCGCTCGATGAAGTGCTGCGCGACAACCGCAAGGCTGGATAATCTGCCGCAGCGTGTTCTGCTGACGCTCGTGTTGCTCAGCGGCAGCGCCTTTTCCCAGGAAACAACCCTCCGATCGCAAGCCAACGTCGTTCTCATTCCCGCGCTGGTCAAGGATTCCGGCGGCCAGGTTGTCTACGATCTACAGGCTAACGATTTCGTCATTGAAGACGACGGCGTCGAGCAGCCGGTGCGCCTCGATGAAGCGCCCGAAGCACAGCCTGTCTCGCTCGTCGTGGTGATCCAGAGAGGCCGCCGCGCGCCTTACGAATTCCCGCGCATGCAAGGTTTGCACACCATGCTGGATCCTCTATTTGAATCAGGGACAGCGCGGGTCGCGCTGGTCGAGTTCGACAGCAAAGTCGAACTCACGCGTGATTTCACAAACAACGAGAACGCGGTGGATCGCGATCTCGCCAACCTGCAGTCCGGAGACAACGGCGCGGCCATCCTCGATGCCGTGAATTACTCGGTCGGCCTGCTTCGCAACGAACCGGATAATCGCATGCGCGTTTTGCTGCTCATCAGCGAAACGCGCGATCACGGCAGCATCATGAAAGTCGATAGCGCGGTCGCGGCTATCGGACGCGCGAACGTCCTGATTTACAGCCTCGCGTTTTCACCTTCGCTTTCCAACGTTCTCGATACCGAACGTGGATCGAACAAGGCGGAAATGCACAATGGCATCAATTTTCTCGACCTCGCATACCGCGCTCGCCAGGCCATGCGCAAAAACGTGCCCAGCGCCATCGCGCAAATGACCGGGGGCGAATACCAGCTTTATTCCAGCCGCAAGAAGTTCGAAATGCGAATGACGGACTTCACCAACCATTTGCACAGCCGTTATCTCCTCAGCTTCACGCCGGCCGACCCGCATCCCGGACTCCATCAAATCAGAGTCCGCCTGCGAAATAGAAGCGATGCCACCGTGCTCGCACGCACAAGTTACTGGGCCGAAGGAACTTCTCAGAAATAGTGCTGCGGGAAAGTCGCAAGATTGGCCGGGATTTCTGTTCTTCCGACGGCTTCTCGGGTTCAGGGAACCAAATGTTCGATGCCGGCATCCATTTCCACATCCACATGAGCCGGCTGGGAGGAACCATGCATCGTAAGGCGTCGCTGGCTTCTGCGGCTGTTTCCCTCATCCTTCTTGCCTCAGTTACGGCCATGGCGCAGGAAGATGATCCGACCGAAGAGATACGCTCGATGCTGCACATCGCCAGCGGCCTCCTTCCTCAAATCGACAAGAACCAGCAGCCCAGCATGGCGTTCAACATCAGTGGACAGCAGACGCGGATCGGCGATCTCGCTGGCGCGCTCGCCACTCTGCAGCGCGTCAAAGACGAGCATCAGGAAGTGTGGGTGGCGAGCAGCATTGCCTCCTCTCTGGCGTGGCAAGGACGGGTTCCTCTGGCTCTGACCGTGGTGCGGTCGTCGGGGAAAGGCGACGCGCAGGGAAGAGCGCAGGCTTACGCGTCGATCGCGGGGACGTTGGCTGAGAGAGGCGCGTTCGACGAATCTTTGGGAATCGTAAAGTTGATCGAGGATGGCCCCGACTATCTCGGCAGAACAAGCCTGCTGGTTCAAACGCTGATGGTCATCCAATCCAAGCAGTGGGCGGCGGGAGACGAAACCGCGGCAAATAACACCCTCAACGCCGCTTTGGAGGCGGTGGAGCGCGAGAAGGAGAGTCCTTTTACCCCAGAGTTCGCCGAAACAATGCCGGCTCAGACGTATGGCGGAATTGTTGGGGAGTTAGCGCGCGAAGGAAATCGTGCTGCGGCATATGCGGTGCTCGAGCGACTTTATGACATCGTCGCCGATTCCGCGGGGCCGTCGAAGGAGGATCTTCTCTACACCTTGTCGGCAGCGCAGGCGAATCTGGGCGACTTCGAGCTTGCGCTGGAAACCGCCGCACAGATGGACCCTGGGGAGAAGCGCGATAATGCATTGTTCATCGTTGCCCTGGAGCGCACGCAACACGGGGATCCGCAAGGAGCTCTCGATCTGGCGCTGGGGCTCTCTGTCGAATTTTCGCGAGACGCCTCTTTGCGTTCGATCGCGGATGCCATAGCTGCTTCCGGAAACTACATCGAAGCGCTTTCCACTATTGACAGGATTCGAGGCGCAGGCGAGCACGCTTATGGTCTGTCCGAGTTGGCTTTCGAACGCGCGGAAAATGACGATCCTGCGGCAGGACTGCTCACTCAAATCGCCTGGGACGCGGCCCGGAACGCCGGTAGGGAAACGAAGCCGTATGTCTTCGCTCAGATCGCTGTGGCCAAAGGCATGACGGGAGATTTCAACCACTCGCTGGAGATCATCAACGCGATGGCAGATCAAGATAGATTCTGGGCGGTCCAAAGCCTGGCTGAGATACTCGTCCACGCGGGAAAGAAAACCGAGGCCATCGCCTTAGCGGAGAGTCAACAATCGGCATATCCCAAGGCGTGTGCTTACCTGGGAATGGCCAGTCAACTCATCGCTGAAGAAAGAGAAGCGGCCAGCCGGAATCAACGCAATCAGCCATGAGTCGGGCAAGGGAAAAGTGAACCCGACGTTACTTTGGTTGCAAACTATCTGCCAACTTTTTACCTCCTTTTACTTGCCAAGATTGCCGATCTTCCCCTAGCATCCGAATTGAAAGCCGGCCTGCCAGGTTGGTGATGGCGGGTAACCGATTTTTGAACCAATGCAGAATGAACGGGAGCTCGACTCGAACTAGGATCCGGTGAGCGACGCTGCGCCATGCGCAGATGCCTAAAGGGTCTCGGCGAGCGCCCAACGTCTACCGACGGGTTCATTCTCGGCCCCGTCACACGGCTCAGTGGGTCGGCTTGATGAAACCAGCTTTTGGCTCTTAGCTTTTAGCTAAAGGCCAAGAGCTAAGAGCTAATAGCGCTTTCCTGCTAAACTGGTCCCAGTAGCGAATTCACACCTTCGCGCATCCAATAGACTGTGTTCCCGCAACTGTTCCACATCGGAAAGTTCTTTCTGCCGACGTACGGATTTCTTGTCGCTCTTGGCGTCCTGCTCGGCCTCTGGGTCAGCGTACGCAATTCGGAGCGTCTGGGCTATAACGGCGACGACGCCTGGAACCTGGGAATTCTCGTCGTCCTGAGCGGAATCGTCGGCGCCAAAGTGCTCTACATCATTGACGGCCTCATTGAGCACAACATGCGCGCCAGCGACTTTTTCACGATTTCGACTTTGCAGGCCGGAGGGGTGTTTTCCGGTGGATTGCTGGCCGCGTTCGTCGCCGCCGCCTGGTATGTGCGCAAGCATCACATGCCGCCGCTTGGCACCTGCGATGCCTTCGCACCAGGCCTCGCGTTAGGACACGCGATCGGGCGCCTCGGTTGCTTCGCCGCCGGATGCTGCTACGGAAAAGAGACGCATCACTGGTGGGCCGTGACGTTTCACAATCCCCTTGCCGCGTCGATTACGGGAACGCCGCTCGGCGTGCCGCTCGAGCCCACTCAACTGATGGAGTCCGCGGTCGAGCTTGCCAATTTTATCTTCCTCATGTGGCTGCTGAAGCGCAGATCGTTTGATGGGCAGATCATCGGCGCTTTCATGTTCATCTACGGCATCGCGCGATTCTTCATCGAATTCCTGCGCGGAGACCCGGATCGCGGCATGCTCTTCAACGGCGCAATTTCCGTCACGCAGTTGATCGCGATTGGCCTGGTGCTCGCCGGAGGCATCATCTGGTGGCTGCGCCCGGGATCCAAGTCCGTTCCGGTCGCGACCGCCAGCGCCACACGATAACTGCTGCATCCACGTTCAACTACTTCGTGTGCGAGGAAGATGGGGGTGCGAAAACCGCGTCCCGTTACTGTCCCCAGGCTGGACAATTACCTTGTCATTCTGTATATTCAGTTTGTACTGAAAGGACCGATATGGCGGAACTGACAGGCTTGCAGAAGCAGTACATCCTGCATTGGGGCGAAATGGGCACGCGCTGGGGGATCAATCGCACGGTAGCGCAGATTCATGCGCTGCTCTATCTGTCACCACGGGCGCTCCCGGCCGAGGAGATCGCTGAGACGCTCAGCGTGGCACGCTCCAACGTGAGCACATCGATCCGCGAACTCGAAACCTGGGGCATCGTGCGCGCGGTGCACGTTCTCGGCGATCGGCGCGAGCACTATGAGTCGATGAAGGACGTATGGGAGATGTTTCGGCTGGTGATCGAGCAGAGGAAGCGGAGGGAGATCGATCCCACGAGGGAGATGCTGCGCAGATGTCTGGCCGAGCTGGACCCGAAGGAGTCGGGTGCAGATTACACGCGCGAGCGGTTGGAAGCCATGGCCGGATTTTTTGAAGCGGTGACGGAATTGCATGACCAGATGAAGAACTTGCCGACGGGGACGGTGAGGAAGCTGTTGCGGATGCAGGCGAAGATCAGGAAGAAGGCAGGCTAGTTGCCGTAGCGGTCAGCCAGGTAACGGGCGAGGTCGGATTCGAGCTGTCCATAGTCGGAGTGGATCGTCGCGCGGAGGGCGGCCTCGGTGGAACTGCCCTGGCTGAGACGTTCGAGGATGCGCTGCAGATCGCTTAGGCCGTAGGACTCGTTGATGTAGCTCACGGCGGCAAGACTCTCCGCATACGCAACGTGTGCCTCAACACCGGAAAAGCGCATGAAGTTGCCTTCGAGAGCATTCAAAGGAATCTGTTGCTGGGCTTTGAAAAGCAGCGCGAGCTGATGTCCGTCAGAGCTGAGACTGCGCGGTTCCATCAGCTGCGCGATGCCTTCATTAAGCCACGGCGGGCAACGCCCCGCCGAGAGCTGGCGGACAAAGGAGTGCGTCAGTTCGTGCTTGAGTACGCGGGCGAGATCGGGCGTCACCGAATTCAGACCGCTGATCGGAATCCGCAGCTTGCCGTCATTGATCGCGCCGGCCCAGGTTGGGGCCTGAGTCACGTCGAAATATGCGGTGTTGGTGTAGAGCGTGACGATGATGTTGTCGCGCTGCGGAGTGCCGAGGTCGCGGACAAGATCGTCGTAATCGGCTTCGAGCGTGGAGAGAATCTGATTGCGCAGCGCGGGGGAAGTTTGGTCTCCCTCATAGTGCAGAACGAAGTGGGTGCTTTCATTCTGGCTGAAATCGGTTTCGGTGTTCTGCTCGCGCTGAGCCTTCTCCAGAAGCTTCTGAACAGCCGGGTCGGGCCGGAGCTGCAGCGATCGCTGAAAGGAAGCGACCGCATCTTTCGTGTGGTCGATGGCAAACTGCGAGTAACCAAGCACGGCGTAGGCATCGGCAGATTGCGGAGCGGAGCGCACCGCGCGCTCGGCATAGGGCACCGCCTGGCTGGCGTTGCCAGTGCGCAGCAACAGCGCCGCGTAGTAAGTAAGGATCGTCGAGCTATCCGGCTGGAAGCGCAAGGCGTTTTCCAGATGCTGACGCGCCTGCGCCACGTTGCCGTGTTCGAGTTCGTGCTTGCCGGCGATGAAGTCGGCGGTTGCGCTCAATTCAGGATTGCCCTTGGCCTCAAGGCTGGCGAGCACGTCGACGTCAACTTTTCCTTCCTTAATGATTCGTCCAACCAGGTCGCCTTCGTTGGCCAGGCTGTCGGCGGGAGTGAAGGAGGGGAGATCCGCGATTCGGGCTGCTCCAGAACTGTGAACGGGTGCACCGCCGGCATCGACGCTGGCGACAGAAGATTTAGGAATGGCGTAGGTGTCCTCGCCAATTTCGTATTCGTAGCGGTTTCCGTTTTCCTGGACGTGGTCGGCCACAATGGTGCGGCCATTCTTCAGATGAATCGTGTCGGCCCACGCACCGTTCAAAGCGGGCGCCAGACAAGCTACAAGCAGGATGACACGAGGCGGCATTCAGGCGCATTCTAGCAATGGGGGTAACTCCAACCTACGTGACGAAGGTACTAAGAACTGTGCAATGAAACAGCGGTGTAAAGTTGAGCGGCCCTCAGGGGCTAAAGCCCGCACCGTCGCCGAGGCGGGACGGCGCGCCTTAAAGGCGCGCCCTTTCAAAGCAGATTTGAGATGGCTTCTCATAAGCGGGCTGGTTCTGTGGTTCGCGGGCGGCAGCGCCCCGCCCTGTAAAGCGGCTGAGACGGCGAAGCCTGCGGAAGATCTTTATCTGCAAATTGGCAAAGTAGGCCTGGACGCGACGCGCGTGTATCTGGTGCGAGGCGGATCTATTACCCGCCCCGGAATTCAGATCACACTGGAAGACGGGACGATTGCCTTCACCGAAGATATCGGGGGTAAAGTCACGGGAGCTTTCTTTGAGGGCGACGGCGAAGTGCTGGTCACACCTCCCAATGACGTAGAACGGCGGTCGATGAGCCTGTTCACGGGGATGGCAATCCTCGAGGAACGTTTCGCGACGGCGTATTTCCGATTCAACGATGATGTCGTGAATGAACTTAGGCCCGACCTGCGGGCGCCGGAGAATCCGCAAGAATTTGTACAGCACTGGAGCATGACCGCGCAAAACCTGGCAAGCGGCGACGCCATGAGGATGCTTTTGACCCTCAGCCGAAACCTTCCGACTGCTACGGGAAGGCCGGCGGAGGCCGCAGACGCGAGCGGAGCGGATCGCTTCCTGCACGCGCGCTTACAAGGACTTAGGTTCGGAGTCTTCGACGTCTACTACGATTCGACGCTACCCGAGCCGGTGCAGGTGGGGCAGGTGAAGGCGGCGGAGAGCGGGCAGGACTTTTACGATGTTTGGACTTCATTCGCGCCCGGCGCGGAAAAGGCAGGTTCTGCCGACACGGACGGCACGCCAGAGACGACTGAGGGAGCGCGCCTGAACCGGATCGCGGTTCGCCGCTACACGATCGATGCCGAAGTGGTGCCGCCAAAGCAGATTCGCGCTCGTGCACGGCTCGAGTGCGAAGTTCGCGAAGCCGGTGTGCGCACGTTGGCCTTCGAGCTTTCCCGGTATCTACAAATCGAAAGCGTCAAACTCGACGGCAAGCCGGTGGAGTACATCCAGAATCCGGCGCTGGAGGGAACGCAGCTCTCGCGCCGGGGGAACGATATAGTGGCGGTCGTGCTGCCCGACGCGGCGCAAGCAGGACAGAGCTTCGTTCTGGAATTCGAATACCAGGGAGAAGTGCTGGCCGCGGCAGGCAGCGGATTGTTGTATGTGGGGGCGCGCGGCACGTGGTATCCGAACCGCGGGCTGACGATGGCGAACTTCGATCTGCAGTTCAGCTATCCGCAGGAATGGACTCTGGTCGCAACGGGAAAGCCGGAGGAGATCGTGACGAGTCGATCGCCGGGCAAAACTGGCGAGCAGGCCTCGCGCTGGGTTTCGGAACGGCCGATCCCGCTGGCGGGATTCAACCTGGGCAAGTACCGCGAAGCCTCGACGCGAGCCGGTGGGGTGGAAGTTAAGACGTACGCTGCGTCCGGGGTGGAGAGAGATTTTCCCACGCCGACGATCAAAGTGATCGAACCCAAGTCCCTGCAGCCGAGGGCGCAACCGCAACAGGTGGAGATTCCGCATGCACCGTCGCCGGTGATGAACGAAGTGCAAGTGGGACAATCGGCGGCGCGTGCGATCGAATTTTTCGCTGCGCGCTTCGGGCCGTTTCCCTATAGCCGCCTCGCGCTGACGCAAATGCCCGGGCGCGAAAGCCAGGGGTGGCCGGGGCTGATTTTCCTCTCATCGTATGCCTTCCTGAGCAAAGAAGAGCGCGAGGAGTTGCACTATTCTCCCCTGCGGATTCTGCTGCAGGAGACGATTCCCGCCCACGAAACGGCGCATCAGTGGTGGGGGGATGTAGTCAGCTGGCAGAGCTATCGCGATCAGTGGTTCTCGGAAGGGCTGGCGAATTATTGCGCGTTGATGATGCTGGAGGAGAAGGATCCGGCGGGATTCCGCGGAATCATGGAGCAGTACCGCCGCGAGCTGGTGGAGAAGAATAAAGATGGAATGTCGCCGATGGAGGCCGGGCCAGTGACGCTGGGGACACGGCTGGTCTCGTCGCGGTTTCCAGCGGGATATGACGAGATCGGGTACGGACGGGGAGCGTGGCTTTTTCATATGCTGCGGACCATGATGAGAGATGGTGCGCAAGAGCGTGGACGTCAGATCAGGGGTGACAGTCCGGATGAGCCGTTTATGCGAGCGCTTAGAAAAGTGCGCGAGCGCTATGAAGGGAAGGCCATCACCACGCGGGAATTGCTGAACGTGCTTGCCGGGGAGCTTCCACCATCTTTGCGCTACGAAGGGAACAGATCGCTCGACTGGTTCCTCGATGGCTGGATCAATGGGACATCGCTGCCCAGGCTGGAACTGAAATCGGTGAAGATGACGCCGAAGGGCGCGGGCGTGGCAGTCAGCGGGACCATCGTGCAGGCGGAAGCTCCGGAGAATCTTGTGACCTCAGTCCCGGTGTATGCTGCGGTTGCGGGAAAGCAGCTCGTACTGCTGGGGCGAGTGTTCGCCGATGGCGAGGAGACGCCTTTTCATTTTGTGACTCCGGCGGGAACGCATCGGCTGGTGTTGGATCCGTACGAAACGGTGTTGACCGCGCCGAAGTAGAGACGAGTGATTAGCAATTAGCAATCAGCATTTTGCTCTACAGTGCCGTAGTGGGAACCAAATTGGGGATGGGGTTCCCGAATTGAACTAGTTTTCTTGCCGAAGAGCATTCCTGTCTAAGTTTCCTCTGATGTAAGTGGCGTGTTTCTGATTCCTTCCGGGTTGCGCGCGCGTGGCCACGAATTTGCTCAAGACAATTCCGTTCGATGTGAAGCGACGCAAGAAGCTTTCACCACAGAGAGCACAGAGGAAGTCACCAAGCGAGGTACGGACGTTGAATATGGACGACAGTTTGAGGGCGAACCGAGAGAACGAGTGGAACATAAGGCAAGCGACCATTCTGCTGGTTGAGGATGAGGCGTTTGTGCGGGAAGTCGCGGCGGAAGTACTGCGAGTGGCAGGATACTGCGTCCGGACCGCTGCGAATGCGATTGAGGCAGCGAAAATTTACAACGAGAAGCACGGCAGAATCGACTTGCTGTTTAGCGACGTGAAGCTGCCCGGCGAAACCGGTTCGGCACTAGCGAAGCGGTTGCGGCGGAACAATCCAGGACTGCGGGTTCTGTTGGCTACGGGATATGGCGAGCTTATGAGCGGACATCCCGATGGAGATGAATGTCTGGCGAAACCTTTCACCAGCAGGGAGCTTTTGCGACGGGTCGAAGAAGTGCTGAGCCCAGCCGCAGAAATCGGCTCAGGGGTGGCGGGTTCTCATTGGTTGGAAGGTTCTTCGGGGGGCCTGGGACAAACTTTTTGCGTATAGCAATCTTCATGCACCGCGTGTCCATCCTCGTCGGTCTTGCTCGATTCGAGTCGAACAGGTTTGTGGCAGATGGGACAAAGAGGCTCCCCGCGCGGACGATGGCTGGACAATTGGCTCAACATCATCAATCCAGCATATGCGGGCCGGGTGAGTGCGAGCACGCCAAAGTGCGCCAAGGTGTTTGAGACTGTTCTGATTTCGTAACGGATTTCACTTTCTTACTTGACGTTCCTACTTCTCCGCTTAAACTCCCTCCAATTTCAGACTGGGGCCCGACTCCACTCCGCAAGAGGTCGGCGATGCATTCCAAACTGCAAGTTTCCACTCTCGTACTCTTCCTGCTGTGCACGTTTTATACCCCGCAGATGTTCGGCCAGAATCCCCCGATCTCTGCCACAGCGATAGTCCATAAATCGCGACCCAGTGAACTGCACAGGTCGAAAACGCAGCATGAAATTGTCGTACCCTTTTGGACGCTCGAGCCGGGGTGGAACACGCAGGTCGAAATACGCAACAACCTCGCGCATGGAGACCTTGACGTAATCGCAGTCCTTCGCCGCTCGGACGGCAGCGAGGTGCAGGCTCCGCCGCTCACGATCTCTTCTGACCAGATAAAGAAAGTGGACCTGCAAGCCGTGGCGCCAGACTGGAATGGACGTGCCGACTCATTTGGCTCATTGTTGCTGCGGTACAACTCGGTAAGCACGGGCAACGTGTACGCCGCCGCGCTAGTCCAACGCGTCGGCCATCCCATCAGCTTCCATTTCGATGCCTATCCAGTGACGCCTTCGTTCGCGACTGGAAGTCACGAAACCGTGTGGTGGCTGCCGCAGCCGACCTCGGATGGCTATCTGATCGTCAGCAATTTCTCGGGATCGCCCGTCCAGGCGCGGCAAGTCTTTACTCAGGGCAAGAGTCGGTACGTGAGCCCTTTGACCCTGGCGCCGCACCAGACCGTGCGTACGAGCATTCGGGAAGCGGTGCAAGGCGCTGGATTCCAGCCGACGCAGGGAGGAGTGAAGGTAGACCTCGATGCGGGAGCAGGCTCCGTCTACGTGGCCGAAGTCCTTTTTGACGAGATTGCGGAGTTTTCCGCGCTCATGAAGGTATTCCTGAGAGATCCCAGGGTCCCCATCGAGAGCTTCACCCTGCGCGCTCCTTTGGTGGGGCTATCCACTCCCGACCCCCTATTGGGCTTTCCCGAGGGAACGGTGCTGCATCCTACAGTATTGCTGCGCAATGCGACCAGCCAGGCGATTGCCGCTTCGATGGTCGTAAATTGGAGGGGCAGCGGGAAGTCGACTGGGACGGTTTCGGTGCACTCTGCCCCGCTTGCGCCAGAGGAGACGCGAGTCGTGGATATAAGTTCCCTGCAAAGCCAAGGCTTGCCAGCTGACGCTCACTGGGCCAACGTGGAGATCACCTATACCGGCAGGCCGGGAGACTTGGTGCCGCTGGCGGCCAGCTATGACCAGACCAGCCGCTACGGGCTCCAGTCTCCGTTTTCCGACAGCTTGAGCTTCATGTGGAAAGGTGGCATGTGGCATGTGGACGCGCAGCATGGCACCCTCATCACCACTGGCAACGCCGGGCAGAAGAACAGCCGTGTCGCGATAAAGCTATTCTATGGGCAGACAGGAGTGTACGAGCTGCCGGTACGAACTTTGGCTCCAGGCGGACAAGTCTGGATCGACGTGGGAGAGTTGATCCATGACCAGGTTCCAGACCAGCAAGGGCAGGCGATGCCACCCGACACCATGGAAGGCTCGTATGAGATTAAGGATTTGGACAACTTGGAGATCGGGTATTTATACGAAGGCAAGCTGGTAACCGACCGGACGTTTGGGCACGCAACCTATGGCTGCGCCGGATGCTGTGCGTATGGAGGAATAGGCTATGACGGGATCTACCTGGAGCCGAACCCGTCGTACGGGTTGGTGGGAGGAGGCGACCAGTACATAGCGTGGGCGACCAATGTATGTGATGAGACAGACAACGAGGTCACGGCCACTTGGACCAGCAGCGTCCAGGCGGTGGCCACCATCAATACAACAAGTGGCTATGCATTATTTCACAGCGTGGGCACAAGCGTGATTACGGGGACCGCGAAGCTCCAATCCGTAGAAAACCCGTCCTGCCGCCCGCAGGTGTTTCAGAGCCAGGCACCAGCGACCGTGTTTGACGTAGGAGCCACTGGTCCGCCCTACATCTTTGTGGGAACTGATGCGAACGAAATCCGCGCAAATGAGTATCAAGTTACTAATGCTGCGCACACCGCTCTCCCCAGCCCTCCTGGCGGCACGTGCTGCGCCGCGTCCAGCGACGCGTCCGACACGGTCACTCTGACCCCTACGGGAAATAACCCCTATACATTTCACGTCGAGACGCTGGACCAGAGCGCGACCGCTGGTGATCGGACACTCACGTTTGAGTATGATCTTTCAGGTGATGGAGCCTCCGTGCAGCTCAATGTGACGGCCCGGAAGTTCGCGTATTTGACCAACAACAACCCGGGAAACGACTGCCACCTGCAATATGGGACGAACCGGACTTACGCTTACACGGTGTACACACATCCCGATGGAAACGCTGTCGTAGCCAACGATGGCCTCGTAGGCACCGCGGTTGGGGAAAGCTTCAACCCAAATCTCACGTGCATGACCGTTACTGGCAACGGTGGATTGCAACCAAGCGGACAAATCTTTGATAACGTTACCTCTGGCTGCTCTACCGCACCTCTTACGTGCACCCAAACGTCCGCTCAAAGCCTCAACGTTGCTGGGTATCCAGTACGAACGAACACACTGCAGTGGACCAGCAACGGGGTTATCTACACTAGTAACGGTCCAACGCAATGACGATACGCACCACATTTGCGTGTTTGCTGCTGGCGCTCTTCGCACAGTCTCCGTCTTCGCCCTTAGCCAAGAAAGACCAAACCGTCGCACCGCACCCCCTCCAGGCGAGAATAGAGCACTTCCACCTCGTCGATGCTATTCTTCGGGATGGTCTTTCGGAGCTCAGCCTTGCCAACGTCGAAGGCCTCCACTTGGGATTTGAGGAGATTATCCGGGACCGAATTCAGGATGATCCCAGGGGCCTGAACCCGCACTTCTCGTTGCACTTGGACGGCAAGACCGTGAGGGAGATTTTAGATGCTCTCTGTAAAGCTGACCAACGGTACGCGTGGTCCGAAGACGAACGTTCAATCAACGTCTATCCTCGGACTGCAAAGGACGACCCATCCTATCTCCTGAACCTACGGATTGACCGGATTGCTGTCAGCGATATACCGGATCCGAACCAGGGGCTCACCCCGCTTTCAAAGCTATTCTCAGAACAGCAGATAGGATATTTTGGCTCGGGGCTGGGGGACAACAAATATTCCAAACCATGGTCGGCTGTCTTCGAGCGTCTGACCGTCCGCCAGTTTATCAACAGGATTGCCGAGCATATGGGGCCACGCACATCGTGGGTGTGGGAAGGTGGCAAGCAGGAAAGGATGTTCACCTTTCTAAAGGGTGGCTTCAACACCTACAGGCCCGTCCCATAGCCGGGTGGCGCTACATGTTTCTCTGCGACCCAGCCCACTTCACGCGCGTTTGCGGCGGCGAGTGGCCTGGATGATTTGATCCGGAATTTCTTCCAGCGGAACGATGCGGTGAAGGATGCCCAGCTCGGCACACACGCGAGGCATCCCGTACACCGTGCAGGTGGCTTCGTCCTGTCCGATGGTGAGTCCTCCGGCGCGATGGATGGCCTTCATTCCTTCGGCGCCATCGGAACCCATGCCCGTCATAATCACGCCCATAGCACGGTTGTGGTAGACCGATGCTACTGATTCCATCAGAACGTCGACGGAAGGCACGTGGAGGGCATCATGCGGGTGCAGGCCGAGGGAGATCATGAGGCGGGAATCGTCGCGACGTCGCTGCACCCGCATGTGCAGCCCGGCAGGGGCAATGTAGGCAGTTGCGGGCTTGAGGAGCTCGCCATGCGTGGCTTCGCGCACCGCGAGAGGGCAGAGCGAATCGAGACGCTGCGCAAAGTGCGAAGTGAATCCCGCCGGCATGTGCTGCACGATGACGATTGGCACAGCCAGGTCGTGAGGCAAATGGAAAAGAGTCTGCTGCAGGGCCCTTGGGCCTCCGGTGGAAAGGCCAATGGCAATGATCGCGGCCGAAGTGGCGGGAATGGGCGACATCTCGTCGTGTCCGGCGGATTGCGCCGGCTTGCGGGCATCCGCGATGGCTTTGCGCCTTCGGGCAATCGCGGCGGCGCGAATCTTTGCGATGAGGTCGGAGCGGATGTGGAGAATGTCGAGCGAAGTCCCGGACAGACTCTTCGGAACGTAATCGAACGCCCCGGCACTGAGCGCGTTAAAGGTGATCTCGGCGTCCTTTTCGGTGACGGCGCTGACCATGATGACGGGCCGGGGGAACTCACGCATGATGTGGCGCAGAGTCTGCAGTCCGTCGAGGCCGGGCATTTCGACGTCGAGAGTGACGACATCAGGAGCCAGCGAAGGAATCTTCTGCAGTGCGTCTTCGCCACTGGTCGCTGTGCCCACGACTTCGAGATCCGCTTCGGAGGCGATCATGCGGGAAAGGGCGGTGCGCATGAAGGCGCTGTCGTCGACGATAAGAACGCGAATCGGAGCCCGGGCTATCAGCGTTTCCGTCATGACCGGTAGATGGCGCGCACGAGCGACTGCACTTCCTCCATATAAGAATCGAGTTCAAAAGTCAGGCGCGCCCAGTCGAAGTCTTTCAGCTCGGGGCATTGTTGCGACAAAACCTCAAATGATGGTTGCTCCAGCAGACTGATCTGCCGGTTTTCCGTGTAGCCGTGGTTCAGGCCGCTCATGCGGCAGAGCAGGTCGCTGAGTTCGACCAGTGCAACCAGCCCGGCGTTATCGCGCGATTCCGGGGCGGTATGATGGAGCGACACGACGTCGCGAAGATCAGGGGAAAGCTCCCAATGATCGGCGAGGAGCCGTCCGCTGTCGCAATGGGTGAAGCCCAGTTTGGCCTGTTCGGCTTCGTGCAAGGGAATGCCTTCGGCGCGGGCGAATTCGTATGCGACACGAAATTCCTGAGGCAGAGTCCAGAGATTAACGATGATGCCGAGATCGTGGAGCAGGCCGGCAAGATAGGCCTTGCTGGGATCGGGATAAGAAATGGTGCGGGCGAACTGCCGGCAAACAAGGGCGCATCCCAAGGAATGCTCCCAGAAGACCACCGGATCGATGCCGGCGCCGTCCCTGGGAGTGATGTTCAAAACCCCGCAGGACATGGCAATGTCGCTGACGCGCTGAATGCCGAGGCCCATCACGGCGGAGCGCAGCGAATCGACTTTCTGCCAGCGGCCGAACAGTGGGCTGTTGGCCATCTGCAGACATTGCGCCGCCAGGGACTTGTCCTGCGCGATCATATCGGTGAGCCTCTGCACATCGAGCTGCTCGAGCGGCCGTTCCAGATAGCGCAGCAATGGCGAGAGCACGGCCGGGATCGTCGGGATGTGGTCGAGTCCTTCGATCCGCGCCAGCAGCGCTTTTTTATCTGCGGTCATGATGCCTGCTTTCCCGCCTGGGTCCGTTCTCCCTTGACATATGCGGTGGCACGGGGCAGGTGAACGAGGCGAAAGTCGTCGTTGACCCCGTAGAGTGACTCGGAATGTCCGAGGAAGAGATACCCGTGGGGGAGGAGATTGTTATAGAAGTGCTGGATGACGCGGCGCTTGGAGGCGAGATCGAAATAGATGAGCACGTTGCAGCAGAAGATGATGTCGAGACCTTTCATGAAGATCATGCGCGCGTCATCGGAGAGATTGAGCCGGCTAAAGTGGACGCTGTCGCGCACCGCAGGCTGAAGCTGCAGCTGACCGTCAGCAGCGGCAGTGAAATATTTCTGGCGGAAATACGGATTGAGATTGCGCGTGCTATAGCTGCCATAGAGTGCGGTTCTGGCTTCTTCGAGAGAGCGCTGGTTGAGATCGGTGGCGAGAATTTCGATTTTCCAATCCTTGAGGCGGCGCGACTCCTCGCGCATGAGGAGGCTCAACGTGTAGGGCTCTTCGCCGCTGGAACATCCGGCGCTCCACATGCGCAGGCGGCGGAAAGGGAGCTTGGCCTTGGTTTCGATGATCTTGGGCAGCACAATCCGGCGCAGGGCGTCGAGTTGGGTCTGATTGCGAAAGAAGCAGGTCTCTCCGATGGTGATTTCGTTGAGCAACGCGATGAGTTCGGTCTGGCGCATCGGCTTGGTCGTGAGGCATTCGAAATATTCGCCGAGGGTGAGGGCTTGGAGTTCCTTCATGCGGCGGGAGCAGCGGTCGAGCAGCAGGCGAAGTTTGTTGTCGGGGTGGAAGATCCCGGCGACCTGATAAATGAGGTCGCGAATGCGAATGAGCTCGGGATCCGGAGGTCCTTCAGCGGCTACAACGGAATGCGCGGCGGCGGCGGTCATGCCGAAGCCTTTCGGGGGGGGCTACTCCGCGGGAGTGGCATGGCTTTCCTGAGAATTTATCGGCGGGGATGGGGGGAACTTTAGGATCGAAAAACACTCAGGACAGGACACAAGGGGCACAGAGAAGAACGGGATCGGACAAAGAAAAGCTGGTTTCTCGACTCGCCTACGCGACGCTCACGGCTCGCTCGAAATTGACAATCTTCAACTGCTGCTACGGAATCGCTGCCGACGGTTTGGTCGAAGCAGCGGTGACGACATCGTGACGCACGATGTGCTCGGTCAGGATGACGATATCAACTCGGCGGTTTTGCGCCCGTCCCGAAGCTGTGTCATTGCTGGCGATGGGGTGATATTCGGCGTATCCGGCCGCAGAAAGACGTTCGGGAGGAAAGCGATAGCGCACGATCAGCAGGCGCACAAGTTCGGTGGCGCGCGCGGTCGAGAGTTCCCAGTTCGACGCCATCACTGCCGTGTGAATCGGGACGTTGTCGGTGTGGCCTTCGATGCGCAGCCGACAGGTGCGAACGGCAAGAATCGAAGCGATGCGGTCGAGCGCGGGCACGGCTTCGGGGCGGAGCGCGGCCGAACCGCTGTCGAAGAATCCGAACTCGCGCAGGCTAATGACCAGTCCTTCGCTCTCGCGATGCAGAGCGACGGTGTGGGTGGAAATTTCATGCTGCAGCGCTTGCTGGAGTTCGCTCTGAAGCGTGTTCAGGTTCGCCTCTTCCGATGCGGCGCTGAGCGAATCGCTGGGCGGAGAGGCGACGTGGCCGATCTCGGCAGTGCGCTTGGCGTTCTCAATTGCCTGCACTGTGCTGAACGGCAGGGGTTCGGCCATGTTGATAGGTATCTTGGTGGTCGATGCGGGAAAAACTCCCAGCTCCTGAAATGCCACTTGAATGGCCATGGCGAGACGCCCGACCTTGCGCTGATCAACTTGCGCCGACGCGTAGAGCACAACGAAGAACGCGAACAAGAGCGTGATGAAATCGGCATAGGAGACGAGCCAGCGCTCGTGATTGGCGTGTCCGGGACGTTTGCGGCGGATCATGCCAGAGGCTCTTTCTCGACGTCTTTACCTTTTTCGGGTTTCTCGGCGTCCACCAGGAAGCCGTGCAGCTTGGTTTCGAGCATATGAGGATTCATTCCTTCTAGAATCGAGGCGACGCCTTCCAGCGTCATTTCGCGCGTGATCTGTTCTTCGCGGATACGCGACTTCAGTTTTCCCGAGACCGGTAGATAAAGAAGATTGGCCGAGCCGACGCCGTAAATCGTGGCGACGAAGGCGACGGCGATGCCGCGTCCGACTTCGTCGATCTTGTCGAGATGCTGCATGACCTGAATCAAGCCGAGCACAGCGCCGATGATGCCGATGGTCGGGGCAAAGCCGCCGGCCGACTCGAAGACCTGCGGGACCTGCTCTTCATACTCCGCCTGATTGTTGAGTTCGAGTTCCATGATCTTGCGCAGTTCATCGGGTTCGGTGCCGTCGACGGCGAGCATCAGAGACTTCTTCAGAAACGGATCTTCAATTTCAGCCAGATCGGCATCGAGCGAAACAATGCCTTCTCGGCGGGCCTTCTGCGCGTAGGTCACGAGCCGCTGCACGGTGGATTCAGGATTGGATTTCGTAGCGACGAAGACAGATTTGAGACGCCGGACCGCGTTCAGTACGACCGGAAGAGGAAACTGCAGCATCACGGCACCGAGGGTGCCACCGAAGACGATCATCGCGGCCGTGGGCTGAAGGATCTGGCGCAGGTTGCCGCCTTCGAGCAGAAGTCCGGCGAGAATGCCTCCGATTGCCAGAATCACACCGCCGAGGCTGGATTTATCCACGTTCATTTCTCCAGATCGTTGGCGAGGTTGTCGGCCGGAGGCTTCGGCAGAACAGCATGCGCGGAAGACGCGTCCCAGGTGAGGGAAAGCCCGGCGAGCACGGAGCGGCGGAATTCAACGATCCGCGCCAGAACGTCAGCGACCTTTTCCAGTACGACGATTTTTTCTCCTGTGATGAGCGTAACCAGGGTGTCGGGCGATTGCTCGACGAACTTGATGAGATCCGAGTTCACAACCAGCAGTTTATTGTTGAGGCGCGTGAGTTGAATCATGCGGATCCGTTCCTGATTGGGCAAACCGCGAAAGGAGTGAGGTAGAGCACTCCTGAAAGAAGAATCGGCAGAGACGGGAAGTTGGTTTAAGAAGCGGGATACACGGCGGCGTTGGGCGGTTGGTTACGACAGGGAGTGCACGAACGAAAGCGGGGACTAAAGCAGTTTTGGGAACCGCCGATGGACAGGAAAGAAAATTCGGGGTTCCGCGAGCAAAAGGAGCTTCGCTGAACATCCTGAGAAAACGCTCAGGAAAACCGAACCAAATTCAAAACAAAGGAGCGGCTCAAATGCCCATTGGAATCCTGAACAACATCGCATCTCTGTCCGCAGAAAACCAGTTGTCCGCCACAAATAACGCACTGCAAAACGTGCTTTACCAGCTGTCTTCGGGTTCGCGCATCAACACCGGCGCGGACGACGCGGCCGGCCTGGCGATCGCGAACGGCTTGCAGGCCAACGTTACGGCTCTGACCCAGTCGGAACAGAACGTTAACAACGGCGTCGGCATGCTGCAAGTGGCTGATGGCGCGCTATCGCAGGTCACCACCCTGCTGAACCGCGCTGTCACACTGGCAACCGAATCCTCCACCGGCACGGTGTCGGATTCACAACGCGTTGCGCTGCAGTCAGAATTTGCACAGATCAAGGCCGAAATCGACCAGATCGGCAGCAACACAACGTATAACGGCGCGGCGATTTTCAGCGGCGGCAGCACCAACTTCAATCAGGCGGCAACCACGGCCAACGCCGCCGCGGCTCTGGCCACTGCCGTCAGCGGCCAGTTGATCATCAAGAGCACGGGTGCGGCTTCGCCGATCTACACCACCAGCGCCAGCGACACAACGGTCGGAGCGGTCATCAACGACATCAACAACTCTGGCACCGGGCTGGTGGCAACCCTGGACAGCGCCGGACAGATCATGGTGACCGATACCTTGAATCGCAGTACGGGAGCTGCCAATCAGCTCTCAGTCGACGCCGCCACTGATACTTTCAAGCTGGCCACGGTACAGAGCGGAGCCTTCACGAACACCACAAACTCGAGCATGATGAACGTGTTCCTGAGCGACTCGACGGTGGCGGGCAGCAGCCAGATCGGTGTGCAGTTGGGATCGTTTTCCAGCAGCAATATGAACGGCGTCAGTCTGGCGAACGACAACCTCAGCACGCAGAGCGCGGCCCAGACGGCTCTGACCGACATCAACAATGCGATTTCGCAAATCGCGGCGTTGCGCGGCCAGATCGGCGCCAGCACAGAGCGGTTGCAGAGCGCCAGCAACGTCATCAGCAGCCAGGCCCAGAACCTGACTTCGGCGGAGAACGGCATCACGGCAGCCGATATTCCGACCGCGGTGGCGAACCTGACCAAGTACTCCATCCTGGAGCAGACCGGTATCTCCGCTCTGGCCCAGGCCAACCAGCAGCAGCAGCTCGTGCTGAAACTGTTGCAATAGTTCGAAAGCGCAGAGGTCCCACCCTGTCTCGCCAAACTCTGGCGAGGCGGGGCCGGGGCGAGGCAAATCAAGTCCCACCTTTCTCCGCCGGTGAGGCGGCGGCAAGCGTGGGGCAACCGTATTCTCCGGAGCTCGCTATGAGCATCAATCCAGTAGCCAGCATCGGCTCGATGGCGGACGCGGAATCGGCAGCCGCTCGAGCGGCGTCCGCACAAGCGCCGCAAGTGGCACGCGGGTCCGCCTATGTCCCCGATTCGGGAGGCGCTCCAAAACAGGAAACTCCCGTCGTTCAGGCGACGGCGCCAGTGCTCGAAATTCCACAAGATGAAGTCCAAGTGCAACGAGACAGCCAGGCCAACAACGAAATCGTGATTCGATACGTGGACGGTTCCGGGAACCTGGTCCTACAGGTTCCAAGTTCGGAGGTGCTGAAGCTGGCACAGGCCATTGCTCAGACATTCGAACGGCAAGCGAGTAGCCAGGCCGACCGTGTCGAAGTGACGACAGGTGAAGGAGGAAACCCTCGTGGGCATTAGCTTCAATCCGTCAAGTTTGCTGAGTGGGCAAGGGCTCGACGTAAACACGGTAGTGAGTGAAATGCTGAGCCAGCAGAGCGGGCCATTGACCGAGTGGCAGAACGAGCAGGCGACTCTGCAAACCCAGGCCAGCGCATTAACTTCCATTAATAATGATCTTAGTAATCTGGCGAGTGCCGTGTCGGCATTGTCCGATCCGTTGGGGGTCGTGAGCTCGCAATCTGCCACGTCTTCGGACACGAGCGTGCTGACGGCCACGACGGATTCGACCGCCACTGCTGCGACTCACACCATTGTGGTCAGCAATCTCGCCAGCGTCGGGACGGTGTATACCGATGCGGTCAGCGGGGGTGCAGGCGTTTCGATCCTGCCCGCAGGTGCAACCAGCGGCGACTTGAAAATCCAGATTGGCGGCGCGAGCGGAAAGACGGCCGACATCCAGATCACGGCGGGGACAAACGACACGCTGACCACGCTGGCCCAGTCGATCAACCAGCAGAGCAAGGCGAATGGCTGGGGGATTACCGCTTCGGTCATTACGGATGCCACCGGCGCGCGGCTGGCAGTCTCAAGCACGGCGACGGGAACCGCGGGAGCGCTGTCCATCGCGAACAATACGACGAGCTTGAATTTCAATGCCCCCCTGGGAGGTCAAAACGCATCCCTGACCATCGATGGCATTCCCTATTCGAGCGCGAGCAACACGATCACAGGAGCGATCGCCGGTGTTACGCTGAACCTAGCGGGAGCCGCGCCGGACAGCCCTGTATCAGTTTCCGTTGGCGTCGATACGCAGGGGATCAGTAATGCGATCACAAATTTTGTGTCCGCCTATAACCAGGTAATCCAGGACATCAATCAGCAGTTCACGGTGGATCCCACGACCAATAGCGAAGGGCCACTCGGGTCCGACAGCGCCTTGCGCACGCTGCAGGCGAACCTGATGCAGGACGTTACGTATTCGATCACGGGCAACAACGGAATCGTGAATCTGGCTTCGCTCGGCATCAACATGAATGACGACGGGACGTTGACGGTGGGGAATAATCCCAGCGGACAGAGTATGGCCCAGGTGTTGGCGTCAAATCCGGGCGCGGTGCAGAGTTTTTTGCAAAATGCTTCGCTCACCGGATTTGCTAACACCTTTAACACCGATCTGACCAACCTGACCAGTCCGACCCAGGGCATCCTCAACGTCGACCTGGCGCAGAACAAAACTGAGCAGCAGAGCCTGACCACGAATATTAACAACTTCGAGGATCAGCTGGCGGCGGAACAGAAGCAACTGACGCAGCAGTTCTCGCAGGTGAACGCGTCGCTGCAGGAGTATCCGTTGCTGCTGCAACAAGTGACCGAGACGCTCGCGACGATGGACGGCAGCACCGGCTCCAGCGGAACGGGCAGTTCTTCGCCGACGCTCACTTCAGGCCTGTAAACGATGAATCCAGGATTAATGTATCGCGAGGCGGCGGTGGCCGGGGCAAGCCCGGTGCGGCTGGTGATCCTTCTCTACGAGCAGGCGATTGAAGATTTGCGGCGGGCGCTCGCTGCACAACAGAAGGGCGCCATCGAAGCGCGTACGCGGGAGATCAATCACGCCATTCTCGTGCTCGGGCATCTGGAGGCCACGCTCGACAAAGGGCAGGGCGGCCGGGTGGCGGAGAACCTCCAAAATTTCTATCAGCAGTTGCGTGCCGGCTTGACGGAAGCACAAGCGCGGCAATCGTCGTCGCTGCTGGAAAAACAAATTTCCTTGCTGATCGAAGTGCGCGATGGCTGGCTGGAAGTCGAGCGGCAACTGCGGGCGGCTCGGGTACAGTCCGAAGCACCAAACCGCACGGACTGGAGCGCCTGATGACGGATTGCCTGATCCCATCCGCGGATCTGACTCATGGATTTCAGGAAACGAATCGCCGGCTGCGATTCTGGCTCGAGAGCCTGGCGTTGTCGAACGACGCAGACGTGAGGCCGCGCCCCGCAAACCCGCAGCAGATGAGCGGATTGCTTTCGGAGTTGATGCGGGCTGGTGTCACCCTGCGGTCGCTGCCGCCGAATAGAAACTTAGCGCTGCAAAAAGAATTGAACGAATACCGGGAACTGGTGGAGCGCTTGCGCGACATGCTGCCGGCGATTCATGAAGGGCTGCTCCGCGAACGTGCGCGACTGGAAGACGAGCGCAACCGGCTGGTCTCGGCGTCGCAGTGGGCAGAGGCGTCCAGGCAGACGCTATAAGAAGAAATAGAGGATTGTTGATTGAAAAGCAAACCCCTTGGATTTGGTGGTTTTCATCATCAAATCAACAATCATCAATCAACGGTGCTCCTTGCTACACTTCCTCCATGATCCCGCTCACGGGTATAGAAATCCGCCCCGGTTCGATCTCCGACATTCTTGAAATTGCGCGCCAGCGCCGGCGTATGTGCGAAGACATGAACTACACGGACGCTCATGCGCTCTCAGTCATGGAGAGCGCAACTGCACAATACTTGAAGAAGGCAATTCCGGAAGGTTCGTTTCGCTCGTGGGTGGCTTGGGAGAACGGCCGAGTCGTCGCTGGAGGCGCGGTGGTGATCAGCCCATGGCCGGCGCATGCATATGAACTGGAATGCCGTCGCGCAACGATCCTTAATGTCTATACCGAACCGGAATACCGCCGACGCGGCCTTGCCCGCCAGATTATGGAGACCATGATTGCGTGGTGTCGGAAAGAAGGCTTCGCGCGAGTGACGCTGCACGCCAGCGACAACGCTCGTCGTCTGTATCAATCGCTCGGATTCGAGCCGAACAATGAAATGCGGCTGAATCTGCGCTAGAAATTGTTGATTAATGATTGTCGATTGAAAGCCAAAACCGCGGACCCTTAGGCTTTTAATCAACAATCAAAAATCAATACTCAACAATGGTATTCTTCCCCCATGCTGGCGCCCTACGCCGTCCGCGTCGAAGACTCCCACGGACGCCGCTTCCCTGAGCCCCAGCACCCCTATCGCACCGACTTTCAGCGTGACCGCGACCGCATCATTCATGCGCGTGCTTTCCGCCGGCTCGAGGCCAAGACGCAAGTCTTTACCCGCCGCTATTCGGATCACTTCCGCAATCGGCTGACCCATACGCTCGAGGTCACGCAGATTTCTCGCACCATTTCCGGAGCGCTGCATTTGAATTCTGATCTGGCTGAAGCGCTCGCCCTTGGGCACGATATCGGCCATCCGCCGTTCGGTCACGCCGGAGAAAAGGCACTCGATGCCGCCATGCGCGAGCATGGACTCGCGTTCGACCACAATCTGCACGCGCTGCGCATCGTCGAAGATTTCGAGCAGCGCTATGCGGCCTTCCCCGGGTTGAACCTCACATTCGAAGTGCGCGAGGGGATCATCAAGCACTCACGCGACTACAGTTCGCAGAATCATCCGGAACTGGCCGAGTACTTGCTCGATCAGCGGCCCCCGCTCGAGGCGCAGTTGATCGACCTGACGGACGAAATCGCCTACAACACCGCCGACCTTGATGACGCGTACGAGGCGCATCTGCTCACGCTGGAAGAGATTCGCCAGGGCGTGCCGATTTTTGAAAAGTTCTATGGCGAGGTCGCGGAGATTTATCCGAATGCAACCGAGAAACTCAAGTTCAACGAAGTGCTCCGGCGATTACTGAACCGCTTCGCCGACGATCTGATCTCGACTACGAGAGCGCGCGTGGAGCGCGCTGGAGTGGGATCAGTGGAAGATGTGCGGCGACATCCCGAGCGGCTGGCGGCGTTCAGTGCGGCGGTCGACGCCGAGCGGCGACAGGTCAAAGAGTTTCTGCACGAAAACGTCTATTTCAGCCCCAGCCTGGCGGATGAAAAAGAAAATGCCGAGCGCGTGGTGCGCGAGCTGTTCGGGTTCTGGATAGTCCATCGTGACGCGCTTCCCCGCAGCTATCGGGAGAAGGCGAAAGAGGAATCTCTGCCGCGCGTGATCTGCGATTACATTGCCGGCATGACGGATCATTTCATCTTTGAGCAGCATGAGAAGTACTGCGGATGAGAAAGCGCGATTAACAAACGCGGGAAGCCGCGCCCTTTCAGAACATCGGATAAACTCCCGGGTCTCGCAAAGGCGGCGAGACCGCGCTCCCCCATCCCGGCTCAAACCGAACAGGGAGTCGATGTTAGCTGTCGTACTCTCACGTGAACGAAAGCAGGGGGCAGGTCACTGTGAATATTCCACTCCTCCCGGATGTAGTCCGCAGGGCCAGGCACGTCAGGCGGCGTCATTCGGCGGGCTTCATGTTTCCTGTGAATTGACGGCAGAACGAGGAACTGAAATTTATACCTTGAGGCGTGGGTTTAATCTGCTGAATCTCGTTCGGGTGGCTGTCTATCCAAGCCCTCCACAGGCTTTTTTGTTCGTTCTCCTCCTTAGGCCAGTCGCCAAAAGGGAGGCTGGGAATATTGGCAGTGGGCAGTAGCTTCGAGAGGTATGGCAGCACCATGCTACTCGGCAGCTTGACAGTCACGTCAGAGTACTTATGCTCACGGTTTCTGTCGACGTAGGCAAGAAATCGCGCGTCTGAGTCCAACAACTGTCGATAAATTTGGACTGTAAAAGCCCCACCGATACTGTCGAAATCATCTCGTAGCAACAATTGCATTTTGTCGACATCATCCGTTAAGCTCCGGCAAGCAAAGTACTGCAAGGATTCCTGATCACCCATCCTCGCCAGTATGAGTCGAGCAGAAGACCTTCCCGCGTACCTACGATCGCGCAGTAGAGACCTAAGGTCTTCCAGATCGCCGGCCCGTTCCATCTCAGTCAAAGCTGAGTCGTCACCTTGGCGAGCGCGTTGCAGAAGCGACGGGGAGCTAGTTCGTGCCGTGGTCTGAGCGACCACGATGGCTAATGGCGCTAGAACTACCAGTAGGAACATTATTCTCATGAGTCGACGCCTTTTCTATTGATCCTGCGGCTGCGGATTGGCAAGCTCCCCTGAGATAGGCTGCCATTAGTTCCGGTCGGGTTAATCATGTTCCACTGCTCCAGACTTATATGGCACGGCCTGCTACCATCATCACTCTCCTTCATAAGGTCCTTGTCATCGCTGCTGTTATAGCCAATCCCCAGCGCATGTCGGGGGCACCCAGGGCTGATTTATTCAGTGGGCTGAAGATCCGAGGGAACAAGGGTTTCTACTCGCCCGCCACCTTCGCCACCACGTCAAACAGAATCCTCGGGCCGCGGCGCACTTCTTCGACGCGGATGCGCTCATCATTTCCGTGTTCGGTCGAGCCTTCTTCTTCCGTCGCAGTATACGGATTAAATCCATACGCAACGATGCCGAGCGGCCGATAGCGCTGATTCTCCGTATACCCGCTGGTGATATGCGGCACGACCGGCGCTCCGGGGAAATATTCTTCGGCGATATCTTTGATCGCCGCGAAGAGTGCGTTGTCGGTTCCGGAATAGTTGGCCACACGAAATTCTCGATTCAGAGGCTCAATCGTGACATTGGGATCGTTCACCACATGCCGTAAAGCCGCGAGCACGTTCTCGGGATTGCCTCCCGGCAGAATACGGACATCCAGATTCGCCCACGCTTCCGGCGGGATGACATTCGTCTGCTCAGACCCGCCGAGCATGGTGAGAGAGATGGTGTCGCGCAGCAGAAAATTCAGCGACTCGTCGTGCTCAACTTCTTCCTGGAATTTCCTGTCCTCGATCGCTTTTCGGATATTCCGGTAATAGGCCTGCTGATCCGCCGGCTCGTACGGAGCCATGTCGCGCAGGAACTCCTCAACCACCGGCAGCACGTGCAGCGGTGTGCGGTAGGCGAGAATGCGATCGAGCGCTCGCACCAGGCGATTGGGCGCTGCGTCGGGATTCGGACGTGAGCCGTGCCCTGGGCGTCCATGTGCCACCACGTGCAGCCAGTATGTGGTTTTTTCACCGACGTCGATGCCGACGTACTTAACCTTTCCGTCCTCGAGCAGATTCTCTCCGCCTTCGTTGATCAGGAACTCGGCATTTCCGAGCAGGTCCCGCTGATTCTTGATGAACCAGTCAGTCCCGGTCCCCTCAGCTTCTTCATCCGCCACGGCGAGGAAAATGACGTCGCGGTCGAGCTGGACTTTTTCTCGTTTCAACATGACCATGGTGACGAGTTGGGCGAGACCTTCATCTTTCATGTCCTGCGCGCCGCGTCCCCAAAGATAGCCGTCTCTGATTTCGCCGCTGAAGGGAGGAACTTTCCAGTGCTCGGCGTCGCTGGTGACGACGTCCATGTGATTGAGCAGGATGATCGGACGTTTGGTTTTGCTGGTGGTGTGCGGAAGGCGTGCCCAGAGATCGCCGCGACCCGGGGTATATTCGAAGGCGCGGTTCTCGATTCCTTCCTGGTCGAGAATCTTTTTGTAGAACTCGACTGCATGCATTTCATTGCCTGGAGGGTTGGTGGTGTCGACGCGCAGATACTGCTGCATCCAGGTGACGGCGAGATCTGCATATTGCTGCAGACGGTCGGAAGGGATTCGGGACGAAGGCGTCGTCCCACTCTTTTCCTCGGCGTCGAGCGCCGCGATTCGAGACGGGGAAACTAGAACAGACAGAAGTGCCAGGGACATTCCGAGCCGAAATCCCAACAGCCTCCAACCTGAGCGTTCGAAGCGCAAAAGCTCCTCCTCTAAGATAGTTGTTCCCTCAGCGGCTAAAGCCGCCTGCTTTCGTGCAGATGAACGACGCGGCTTGAAGCCGCGTCCTTCCGAAGCAGTAATCGGATCATGCCCTGCTAATTCCGGTTACCACGATTACTTTGGGAAGGTGACTGCTCCCTTTGCACTTCCGCCTGCGCCGCAAAGCACACAGCACCTGCCTTTGTTTTTCACACGCAGTTTTTATATCAGGTTTCCCAAAATTACCCTGCATTCTGCACTTATGGGTCGCGAGGGATGAAGTGAAGCGTTACAATATCCATAGCTTTCAACACTTTAGCCCATGAACTTTGGTGCCGGATTTGGCATCTTACTTGTATTCAACCAATTCGGCCCGTCGTTTGGGTGCCGAGAGTTTTCAAGGGCCTTGCGTGGCGTCAGCGCAGGCCGGCTCAGCGAATCTGCTGGCTTTCTTTACCCGCTCAGGGGACGCAATCTAAATTCAAGCACGCCTCGGGCGTGCCAGTGGAGCTAGATGCTCCTGCAAAACTTGGAGGAAGTTCATATGAAGCACCGCCTTTTGATTGCCCTGCCCTTGGCCGCCATGCTCGCGTTGCCGGCCTTGGCACAGAACACGTCGTCATCCTCGAGCCAGGACCAGAGCCAGCCGGCTGCTACACAGCAGACGCAGTCGACGCAGTCCGCCTCGACCGATAACAGCACGGGCAACGCCACCGGGAAGGCACCGCTGGCCGCTCCGTCCCGTGAAGGCTTTTGGGGACGCATCAATCCATTCGCCCGCAAAAAATATGTGCAGCGCCAGACCGAGCCCATCCGCGACCGCGTGAATGAGCTCGATGAGCTGACCTCGGCCAACAGCAAGCAGATCCGTGACACCGATGCGCGCGCGACCCAGGGCATCAAGCTGGCCTCGGACAAGGCCAACGAAGCCGACCAGCACGCCATCGACGCTGGCAACCGTGCCAACCAGGCACAGCAGTCGGCCCAGCAGGTCACAACCCGCGTGCAGACCGTTGAGAACGTGGTCAGCAACATCGATCAGTACAAGGCCTCAAACCAGACTGAAATCCGCTTCCGCCCCGGCCAGACTATCCTCAGCAAGAACGCCAAGGACGCCCTCGACACGATGGCGACCAGCGTGAAAGGTCAGCGCGGCTACATCATCGAAGTGCAGGGATTCTCGTCGGGCAAGGGACAGGCCGCGATCACGACTTCGCAGAAGATGGCCGAGTCGGTGGTTCGTTACCTGGTGCTGAACCATGAGATCCCGGTCTATCGCATTTATCTCGTCGGAATGGGCAACGCCCCGCTTCCGTCGAGCGATGAGACCGCAAAGTCGAAGCGCATCAGCGGTGGCCGCGTCGAAGTCAGCCTGTTGAAGAATGACCTCGAGCAGCTCTCCAGCAATTCGGCAGCCCCTGCCGCCCCGGCCATGACAGCCGATCAGCAGCAGCAGCCGAAGTAAGTTCCCAGCGTTGGCAAAAGTCAAAGCCTCCTGCGCATACAGGAGGCTTTTTTGTTTCGGCAGAAGACATCCATTCCAGGATGTCATTCCGCAGGAGCTGTGAGGAACCTGCTGTTGCCCGGTTCGGGATGACGCCTTCATAACTTTGAGTCGAGATACGAATTGAGCCGAATGCGAGGTTCAATCACAGAGAGGGAGCTTGGGAGTAACTCCTTGTTGCTGCGCCTTCTCGTTGAGGACCACTGAGTCTGGCTGCGACACCGGCACAACCGCCGTCACGCGTGTCCCGAATCTGTCGGAATGAAGCTGGAGAGTTCCCCCAAGCAGCCGCAAGCGTTCGCGCATGCCGCGCAGTCCGACGCCGCTATTCGCAGACGCCACAAAGGCAGATTCCGGATCGACCGTTATTCCCTTGCCCGCATCTTCGATGATTACCCGTACTGTCGCGCCTTCCAGACGAATGTGAATCATGGCGGTCGGGCTCGCCGCATGGCGATGAATGTTCGTCAGACACTCCTGCACCACGCGAAAGATGGATAGCTCCACTTCGGAGGCCAGGCGGGGGAATTCGGTGGAGATGTCGAGCCGGGCGTCAATCTTGCTGCGCTCGGCGAATCCCACTACAAAGCACCGCAAAGCCGAAGTCAGGCCCGCCTCATCCAGCAGCGGCGGATGCAACAAATGCGAGATCGTCCGTATTTCCCGGCTGAGTTGTTCCTCCATTTCGGAATTCTGCAACAAGCGTTTGACTCCCTCGTCGCTGAGCTTGTGCGATTCGGCTTGCAGGAGCGTTGAGTTCATGTGGATCGCTGCGATCAGCTGTCCAACGCTGTCGTGCAGCTCGCGGGCCAGGCGCCTGCGCTCTTCGTCCTGCAGCACCGTCATGCGTGCCGTCAGGTACTCGAGTTGGCGGGTCTTCCGGTGCAGCTCAGTGAAGACCCGCACCTTGGCCCGTAGGAGCTCCGGAATAATCGGCACAGGAATGTAGTCGACGGCGCCATGTGCGTAACCCTTGAGTCCGTCGACGTCGCGCACGTGAATTGCGGAGACGAAAATGATGGGGATGTTCTGAAAGCGCGGATGCTGATGGATCATTTGCGCGGCTTCGAGTCCATCCATCCCGGGCATACTGACGTCCATCAGCACGAGCGCAATTTCGTGCTTCAACAGCTGCTGCAGCGCCTCCATCCCAGAGGCAGCCGTGATCAGGGTTTCACCCAATTCGGAGAGCATGGCTTGGTAGGTGAGAAGTTTGCCGGGCTGGTCATCGACTAACAGGATATTCAGTTTTTCATTCATGGCGCGACTTGCCTCCATCCATGCCTGGGCTGGGGGGAGCACACGCCTGGAGGCCTGAACTGCTATCAGTGGCGCTTAAAGTTAGACCGAAAAGCGGACAAAGAGAAATACAGGGAAACCCTGGGTGAGCTACGGTTCTTACTGCATAGCCCGGCCCGATCCACGAACCCGAGGCGGGCAGGCGCCCGCCTCGCATAGGCGCTTCACTTCTTGGGTTGGGAACCGGAACTGTTCGGGGGCGGCATGGCTGCCTGCTGTTCGCTCGTGGGCGGGACAATCCCTTTAATCCGCATGTAGGTGACGAGGTTTCCGTAGTGTTCCATGTTGTGGCCAATGTTGAGCTGCAGCGCGGCAAACTTCGAAATGTTGTTTCCGAAAAAGCTCACCACTTGTGTGGACGCGGCATCGGTCATCGAGTCGTAAACCTTGTCGCAATAAGCGAAGCCGTCCTTCAGCGCGGCGACCAGATCGGCCTTCGAAGTCTTCGTCTTCTCGATATTCAGGCCAGGATTCTTCTCGCCCGAGGCGAGCGAACAGAACAAATACTGGGCGTCGGCCAGGTGTCCGATGATCTGGCCGTAGCTGCGTACGGTGTCGGCCGGCTTGAAGCTGTAGTTCTCCTCTGGCATTTTTTCAGCGGACCGCAGCAGGATTCCCTTCGTCCTCTCATAGCTGCGCTTGTTGGTGGTGCTGAACGGGTCTGAGGACTGCTTTTCCTGAGCAAAGACGGGCAGAGCAAGAAGACACAGCAACATTGTGGACAGAAATTTGCGCATAAATCTCCTTTCGAGTGGAATGCAAGGGTAGCAGAAAACCTGAAAGGGATTGTTAAGAGACGGAGTGCGTCCGGCAATCCAGCTCACTCCAGATGAAATGCACCGTCGCTCCATTCTTCGGGGGCGACATCGGCGAGGGTCTCGGTGAAGTCCCAGCGGTGCCCATAAAAATCCTGAGCATTGTATTGGCGCTCGCCATAGGGCTGGTCCTGCGGCTCCGTCAGGATGACGGCGCCGTTTTGCCGGGCGCGCTCGCAGTGGCCCCCGGCATCTTCGATGCGAACCTGAACGATATGCGAGCGGTCTGGTACTGCATTACCCTCGGCGACGGTGACGCAGCCATCTCCGGCTTTCATCTGGATGCGGTGATTAGCGATGCGAAGGCGGACGGTGAACCCAAACGCCTTTGACAGCCAATCGGCGGCCGCACTGGGATCGGGATAGATGAGCACCGGAATCACGACGCAGGGCGGCACGGATCGGTTGAATCGCATCTGGCAACTCTATCACTGAGGCTCACCCCGCCGAGAGGCTTAAGCCTTCCAGCTTTTTGTACTTCGCGATCAGAGGCGCTATGCGGGGTAGAATCTGGCTCTCTAGCAGGTGGTCAGGAGGCTCGATTCATGCAAGCGCCCACGCCAGCGAACATTTCGGGAATGATCCTCATCGGCAAATCGTTTGTGATCAAAGGGCAGGTTTCGTGCGAGGGAGACCTTTACATCGACGGGCAGGTCGAAGGCAGCGTCGATCCGAAAGGCAATCGCCTGACCATCGGCCCCGACGGACGGCTCAAAGCCAACGTGACTGCGCGGGCCGTTGTCGTGCAGGGCAAACTGGAAGGCAATATTCATGCCAGCGAGCGAGTCGACCTGAAGCAATCTGCGGTCGTCGTTGGCGATATCGTAACCCAGAGCATTTCGATCGATCCCGGAGCGGAGATCAAGGGACGCATCGAAGTCCACGGAGGAATTTCCAGAGACAAATCGTCGAGTGCGGCTGCTGCATCACCGAAATGATCTGAATATGCTGGAGTGCACGATTTCCTGTTGGTTTTCGAGGACAAAATCTCCGATTGATCGCCATCTGCGGTTTTGACCCTCCTTTAACGTGAGACTAGAATCCCGTTAGACCATCGTGGGGAAATCCAATGATCCGAGGCGCATGCCTTCTTCTGCTCGTGAGCATATTGTCCGGCGGAGCGTTCGCCGAGGACGACAAAGATCACAATCATCACGAAGAGCTGACCGAGAATCAGCTCGGGACGGTGCACTTTCCGGTCTCCTGTGCGGCAACGGTCCAGCAGCCATTCACGCGTGGAGTCGCGTTGCTGCATTCGTTCTGGTACGAGGAGGCGGAGAAGGAATTCCTGGACATTGCCAAAACCGATCCGCATTGCGCCATGGCGCACTGGGGTGTGGCGATGAGCATTTGGCATCAGCTATGGAACCATCCGGATGAAAAGGTGATTGCTCGCGGTCTGTCCGAATCGAGGCAAGCAGAGAAGCTGGCGGCAACGGCGACTCCACGGGAGAAGGGCTTCATCGCCGCAATTGTGGCGTTTTATGGAAACTCGCGGCAGGGAGACTCGAATGATTCTGACTACGAGCACCGCGCCACCGCGTACTCGGATGCGATGAAGAAGGTGTACGAGGCGAATCCTGACGACCACGAGGCGGCCGCATTCTATGCGCTGTCGCTGCTCGCCTCCGAGCGGGATAACGACGAGACATTCGCGGCCCGGAAACAGGCGGCGTCTGTCCTCGAAAAACTCTTTGCCATTGAACCCGATCATCCCGGAGTCGCGCACTACCTGATCCATACCTACGACAAGCCGCAGCTCGCGGAACTCGGCATCCCAGCCGCGCGGCGATACGCCATGATCGCTCCGGCCGCGCCGCACGCGCTGCACATGCCGTCGCACATCTTTGCGCGGGTGGGGCTCTGGCAGGATGACATCAAGTCGAACTTAGCCTCCGTCGAAGCCACCCGCAAAACCGCCGCGATGGGCATGGGCGGCGAGGGACATCAGTTTCATGCGATGAGCTTTCTCGTCTACGCATATCTGCAAAGCGGACGTGAGGACGAGGCCGCCAAAATCATTGCCGGACTCAAAACGATGCCCAAGATGGAGTCGATGTACGGGCCCGACTACAACGCGCAAAGCCGGGCCGAGGCCGAATTCCCGGCTCTATACGATCTCGAACTCCGGCGGTGGTCCGACGCCGCCGCGCTCACGCCGCCCAAAGATGCAATGCCCGGTGATCTTGAAGTCATCTATTGGGCGCGGACTATCGGGGCTGCGCGCGCTGGAGACCTGACCCAGGCGCACAAGGATCTTCGGCAGCTCTCGGACCTGCGCCAGAAATTCCGCGATGAGAAGAAAACCGGATACGCCGAAGGCGCCGATCAGGACTATCGGGAAGCCGAGGCCTGGATCCTGCATGCGGAGGGCGAGGACGACAAGGCCACTGGTATTCTCCGCGCTCTTGCCGATAAAAATGACAAGCTGGGAAACGAACCCCAGAGCGTCCCCGAGCGCGAAATGCTGGCGGACATGTTGCTTGAGGCCAAGCGCCCGCAGGAGTCGCTGATCGAATATCAGACTGACCTGAAGGTGAATCCAAACCGCTTCAACGGACTCGCCGGCGCGGCCCGCGCCGCCGAAGCGGCCGGCAAGCAGAAGGAAGCGAACGAGTATTACGCCCAGTTGGTGAAAATCTGTGAAGGGGGAGATTCGACGCGTCCGGAGCTGAGCCGGGCGAAGGAGTTGGTGGCGAAGAAATGAGAACTGTTGAAGGTAGGGAACGAGTCCGGCAGCCGTCGCATCTCAGAACGAGTCGCGGAGCGACGTAATGAGATAGCCCAGGACGTAAGTCCTGGGTAGGGTTCAGAAAAGGGCACCGAGTCCGGTAGGGACGGCACCTTCCGCTTGTGCGCGGCTGCCCATGGATCCTTCGCCGCTCAAACCCGCGGCTCAGGATGACAAGGGGTAGATGTTGTGACCAATGCACCGTTGTCGCCTTCGTTAGGCCTTGATTCGCTTAGTTTGTTCCCGCCGCTTTTTCTACTTCCGCCAGCAATTTGTCCAGGTCCGCACGAGAGAAGTAGCGCCCGTTCGCGACCACCCCAGAAATTTTCTGCGTGTTGCGAATATCGTCCAGCGGATTCGCGTCCAGAAGGACAAGGTCGGCCAGCTTGCCTGTCTCGATTGTTCCCAGTTCGTTCTCGCGTCCGAAAAATTTCGCCGGGTTTAGCGTTGCGGTCTGCAGTGCTTCCAACGGAGTGAATCCGGCCGCGACGAATCGCTGCAATTCTTCATGCAGGCTGAAGCCGGGAAAGATGTAGACGCCCGGCGGTGTATCCGTGCCCGCGAGAAATGGAATTCCGGCTGCGTGCATCTGCTTGACCACCTGCAATTCTTTTTCGACGAAGCGGCGGCGCGTCACGAGATCGTCGGTATTGAACTCGTGCTCTACCTGATCCGCAAATCGCTTCCAGGTCACATCTTTCCAGGACGCGGGCACATACTTTGAGCGTGGATCTTTGGCGAAATCGCTCAGCTCGATCAGGTTGCCGCCACGCTCCCACACGAGAGTGGGACACTGCCATGTCTGATTCTTCGCCAGCAGCGCAAAAAGCTTCGAAGCACGTTCAGGATCGTAAGTCGATAAGAACTTACTTTCGGATTTGCCGCCCTTGATGAACTCATCTTCCAGCGGCGATGCCCCTTCGAAAATCCCAATCAGGTGCTCGAAGCTCTTCTGCCCGGCATTCGACATCTCCGAGGCGCGCACGGAATCAGGCACGTGGCCGACAAAGGGGATCCCTTGCTTCTTCGCTTCCTCTGCGATTGCGAAGACGGCATCGCGCGGGATCAGGGATTGCAGCTTGATGAAATCCACTCCGCGTCGTTTCAGATCATCGACCGCGCGACGGCCATCTTCAGGAGTCTTGATCGCGATCGAACTGGGAAATCGCGGCTGCGGACCATCGAGCATCGGCCCGGCCATCAGGATGCGCGGGCCAACTAGAGTGCCGGCAGAAATTTCTTTACGCCACTGCTGCAGCATGTCGAGATCGCTGCCCATATCGCGCACGCCGGTGGTGCCGTTGGCGATGAAGAGCGGCAACGTGATCTCCCGTGCGTGCGAGAACCATTCGCCAAAAACGATGTGCACGTGCATGTCCCACAGGCCGGGGATGAGGTATTTCCCGGTGCCATTGACCTGCACTCCGGAGCTTTTTCCTTTGCCCGGCTCGAAGTAGTGGACGTCGTCGATCTTTCCGTTACGGACGACCACGGTGCGGTGCTGCAACGCTCTGCCCTCGGCGACGTCGATGATGGTGACATTGTTGATCGTGACGGGTGGGAAAGATTGCGCGAAGCCGATGGCTTGGAAGGCTACCGCCAGAAAGCAGATGAGAACGCGGTTCATCGAGAGGAAATGTTAGGTTCAGGCCGCGGGTTGCGTCAAAGTCACGTTTGTCATTCCGAACGGCGCAAAGCGGCGGTGAGGAACCTATTGTTCGCCACAAGTAAAGTCCAGCTTTTTTCGGCTTGTCACCCTGAGGCGCCGGTGTTGCGCCGAAGGATCTATGTATTTTGTTGCGAGTTGAATAGATCCTTCGCTTCGCTCAGGATGACAACGCTCCTACCTTTCGCGTGTGAACTGTCGAGCTTGAGCTCGACCGGACAGCCGAGGGCGGCTGTCCCTACATGTTCCCTGCCGCTAGCTGTGCACGTGAGGACTCTGCGGGGGATTGTGGCCGCCGGTCGACTTTTCTCTTATGACCTTCAAATCGAGATTCACGGGCAAGGTTTTCGGCGGGAAGCATTGGGCGTTGTCGCAGGCCTGATAACGCAGCACTCCGTGCATCACGTACTTGCCGGGAACGACTGACTTGAGCGGATGCACGGCAAGGTTGATAGTGAAATCTCCGCTATAGACATTAAGCTTTTCGTCCGGCGAAAACGGAAACGCGACGTCTTTCCCGGCGGGATAGTCAATCTTGCCGAGAACGATGTCGGTGGGGACATCCATCTTCAACTGGGTTGGAATCAGAAACTCCGATTTCGGCGTATTCGAGTTGATGTGAAATCCGCCTGCGACGCGAAAATTCAGGCTTACCTTCGTTTGTGTCGTGCGCTGTGCCGTGACGAGCCCGACCGGCGCCATGGAGACGTAAGGCGCTTTGGCTGATTGCGCGATGGCCGATCCCGCCAGCAGAGCAAGCAGACCTAACGTATTCGCAAAATTTCTCCGCCGGGTCATAGGCGAATGCCCCATAGAATCTCAAGACCTGAAGAAATTGTAGTGTGGATGACAGACTCTTTTCTATTGTCACTTCTGAGGCTGCGCAGCTCTTGCCTGAGCCGACGCGGGCTGGGTGTCGAGCGCCTTCTTGATCGAATCTTCAATCTCGCCCTTGCCCTTCAGCCCAATGATCCGGTCGACGATTTTCCCGTCGCGCCCGATGAAAAAGCTTTCAGGTAGCGCGGGCACGCCGCCGTACTCATCGCCCACAGCTTCTTTCCCCAGCAGCACCGGATAATTCACGCCCATTTCCTGGGCGAATTTGGCGATATCTTCCTTGCTGGAATCATCCATTGCGACGCCTACAATCTGCAATCCGTCTGCACCATACTTCCGCTGCAACTCAACAAACCAGGGCATCTCGATCTTGCACGGACTGCACCATGTAGCCCAGAAGTTCAGGAGAACCGCCTTGCCGCGGAAATCGGAGAGCCGCGTGTTCTTCCCGTCGAGCGATTCCAGGGTGAAATCCGGGGCAGGCATCGACTTGCTAAGGATTGGCGGCGCTTCCAGCCCACCTCGACGCGCCATGTGGAACCCGATGTAGAGCATGGCCGCCGCGACCACTGCTACGACGAGCAGCGCCAGCGGATTGCGGCCACGTGGCGGCAGGGGCGGTGGTGCAGGGTTCAAATTCTGACTTGCGCCGTTAGCTTCCGGCATTTCGGGTTGAGACATCCCAGCTGCAGACATAAAAACGAATCCCCTCACCAAGCAAAACGATTCAGGAAAGACAACCAGCTTGATATCAGTGTAAATCGTCCGATCCCGAGCAGCACACCCAGCGCGATCAGGACGCCGCGGGAGGCCGCTTCCAACGAAACGCCAAAAGCAGGGTCACTGCGACTACTACCGCCACGAGAAGCATAGCGACAAGCCCATTTCTGGTTGTGATCTCTTCGAGCCAAATGGCAAAGCGATTCAGGAACGAGAGCCAGCTCGAGATCAGAGTGAACTTGCCAAATACCAAAAGGAGGCCGAGTCCGATCATCAAACAGCCCGATGCGACTTCGAGGGCATGCATGTGGGAACGGAAACGGCTGTAGAACTCCAGGAAGCGTCTCATCAAGAGCGATGTGAGCAGGAACGGAACCGCTAAACCCAGTGAGTAGACCCCCAGCAACAGAATTCCCTTGGTTAGTGTTTCTTCCTGGCTGGCGAAGCCCAGGATAATCGTCAGGATGGGGCCAAGGCACGGGGTCCAGCCGAAGGCGAACGCGAAGCCAATGATGAATGCCCCGATGACGGTGCTGTTGCCCTTCACCCTATGGAGGCGGGCGTCTTGCAAAAGGAAAGGGATCTGAACAATGCCGGTCAGATGAATTCCGAAAACGATGACGACTACCCCAGCCACGATCGAGAGCGTGTGCTTGTAGAGCGCGGCCAGTTGCCCGATCTCGGTCGAGATCGCCCCCAGCGTAATGAAGACGACGCTGAAGCCCAGGATGAACCCGATCGAATTGATCATCACGCGGCGCATGAGCTGCGCATGCGGCGACTTCAGTTCCTCGACTCCCGCCCCCGAGATCAGCGATACGTATCCCGGCACCAGCGGCAAAACGCATGGTGAGAGAAAGGAAATCAATCCCGCAATAAACGCGGCAAGAGGCAATGGCAAGCCAGACATGAGTTTCTATTGTACGCGAGGGGCTTTCTACCTGATAAGACGCGTGGAGAGGGATTTGGTTGCGAGGTCCTAACTGTCATTCCGACGCGCAGTGAGGAATCTGCTTTTCCTGAAGCCAAAAGGCCGTTCGGAATGACAGCGGGAAGTCTACATCAAGCTATTTGGTCTTGGCCTTCACCGGCTCATCTTGCTTCGGGGGCGTTACCACCGCCGGCCCTTCATCTGGGGACTCGAGCAGCTTGCGGAAGACACCGGTCGGCAGTGTCGCATAGAGTGTCGCGCGGCTGTCATCCTGGCGAACTCGGAGACTATCAAATAGCGTCTTCACATCTGCGTCGGTTCCCGGAGAGCCCACCGACGCTTCGGCGCTATGAAACATCGTTAGAAAGACGTTCAGCTTGTCGACAATTGCCTTGGCGTCGTCGCTGCTTGAAGCCCACGCTTCCGCCCGCAGGTGCAGCACGCCGGAGCGCAGCGGCAGATGCAGCGGGTTATAGCTGGCCGAGATGACGATATCCGCCGGATGCGGCAAAAAATCCGCCCATTCTTCAAACGCCGGATTCGATGGATTCACTCGCGCCATCACCCATACTGGACTGGCCAACTGCACATGCTTGTAATAGCGCCGCAGCATTGCCGGGCCTCCGAAAGGAGAAGCCAGCCGGCGTGATCGGTCGACCATGGCATGGATCACGGCCGGGTCGTCGTGATTCGAGGCCGCGACCATGTCGATCCCCAAAATTGCAATGCGAAATGTGCGGCCCGTGAGTGGAATGGTGTAGATGTCGACCGAGTTGTAATTCTCCACCGATCGCGAGGCCTGCTTCAGATAGGCGACGCACTTCTCAGTGTCGAAGTGTCCGATAAAAACTTCGGAAAATCGCGGTTCCGGCGCCGCGCCGCCCGTTCCACCTCCCGGCCAACTTGCGGGATAGTGAACCGCGAAGGCCACCGAATCCAGATCGCGTTCATAGTCGAATCCGGTCTGCTGGATGAATCGGTCGTAGTCCGGATCGTGCGGGATGGGCAGAAAAAGCCTGCCGCCGTTCGCCCTGCGCGCCCATCCAAGGTCCGCATATAGAAAGGCGTCAGCCCCGGGCAGCAGACGGGCCGGTTCAGGCGGAGCGTTCTTGCGTAGCTGGACGGCCAGCGTCACCGCCGCTGCCACGATCACGACCGCTAAAACAATGGGGAGAGTGCGTCTGATTCGCATGAAGAGCGGTCAGCGGAGAAATGATAGCACCTAGGCCTCCAGGGCAGAATAGGTTGCCGAGAAGGCGCTGATGTCTGTCTTCGAATAAAGCATGATCGATTGGCTCTGGGAAGGAAGCCTGACTTACCGGGCATCAAACCGCCCTGACCGCGATGTCAGCACTAGCAGGATGCCGGGAAGGAAAAGACAAAACGCAAATCGTAGCGACTCCATCGCGGTAATCTCAGATGGATTGTCATCGAGACGAATCTTACTCGGATTCGAATTCTCATACCGGATGTCAATATGCTGGCCCGGCGACCACCTGGCAGCCCACACCTGCGCATCCAGCCGGTAGGAGGACGCGGGTGAATCCAAACGGGACTGCCGAGTCTCCCCTGCTACCGAATAGGAAACGTTGCAATGAAAGAAGTAGGAATTCGAAGAATGACCGGCCGAGCCAGGCCCCATTGTTGACCCTGATGAGAATTGGCGAAACTCGCCGCTCAGCACCGTGGCTTCCGATTTTGTCCATTGCGTCTGAATCCAGTAATGCGCAAATGCCAGATATCCGCTCAACAGAAGGAGGAGGATCGAGAAAAACATTAGCGCACGCCCCGCGAACCTCCCGAGGTTTCTCAATGCGCTTCCTGCATTAGAAAGCTGGCCAGTTGTCCCGGCCGATCTTCGCGAACCAAATAATGTCGTGATTGAGGGCTGATGGCTCACTGAATGGTCCCCATCGTCGCCGGATTGCGCCGATTCCGGGTCACCGATTGATCCCTAAATTTTCCATGACGCAGCCTGCGCACGCAAATTACGCTCGTCCCTTGAATGTCTGGAGTGATGAGGTGGGAGACCGCTTTCGGCGTAAGTGCCCCTAACCCAAGGCCTTTGTTGCGCCTGAACTTGCCCCTGTGATAATTTATTTAATTGTCCCGGACATTCGGAAGGGATCAGAGGGATACGTACGCGCGAGGGCGCGGCGATCCTTTGGAATTGCTGGCGTAGCTCAGTCGGTAGAGCATCTGATTTGTAATCAGAGGGTCGGGGGTTCGAATCCCTTCGCCAGCTCCAGAGTTGAGGCGGTTTGCGGGCGTGAAGTCCGAGTGAGAGCGAGGACGGGAGCACGCAGCCGAAATCCCGAGCGTTTTTTGCGAGGGATCTCAAGCTCCTACGACATTCGGGAAAGCAGTATCGGCGAACGGCGGACTCGGTTAGCGGCGCAACAGGTTTTTTCCAACGCACTCCATTCGGAACTTTTCCCGGCGTGCAGTGAATCTTCGCAGTTGTCTTTGTGCGCGACCCTGGTTTTCCTGTTTTGCGAAATTTGGGCCGTTTAGCGGGCGTGATCCTGAGCGCAGTCGAAGGAGGGAGCCCGCTGGCGAAATCCTGAGCCGTCTTTTGGTGAAGGACCTCGCAGTGCATGAGCTTTTTTGCACAGGTGGGTGAGTGGTTAAAGCCGACAGACTGTAAATCTGTTCCTCCTAGCGAGGTACGGAGGTTCGAATCCTCCCCTGTGCACCAGTGATTCACGTGAACCGTTTAACGGCAGCATTGATCGCATACGCGGTGCTTGGAGTCCTGACGTATCTGACGATCACGGATTCGCGGATTAGAGGGTTCACCTTTGTGATTCTGGCGTTGTTTGCAGTGAAGTCGATTCTGCGACGGAAAGACGTGTTGCATCCGGATAAGAACAGCGATGAGGAGTAGGTTTTTGCTGAGGGCTGACGGCCGAGGGCCGACGGCCGACGGCGGGTTGACGAGCCGATGTAGCTCAGTTGGTAGAGCACTCCCTTGGTAAGGGAGAGGTCACCAGTTCAATCCTGGTCATCGGCTCCAGAAGATCTGGGAAGGGCACGACTTTAGTCGTGCCGCCAGGAGTTACCGTAAAGAGCGGCTTTAGCCGCTGCGGTCAAAAGTCGAGGCGATTGGCGGGCGTTTGAGCCGGCCGGCGAGATCCTGAGCGAAGCGAAGGACCTGATGTTGTTGCAGGGCGGTAGGGAGAAGCGGGAGTAACTCAGTGGTAGAGTCACAGCCTTCCAAGCTGTTGGTCGCGGGTTCGATTCCCGTCTCCCGCTCCATTTTTCTGGTTGGGGATGACAGTGGCTTTTGAACAGGCTGCCATCAAGGTTGAGCAGGCTGAAGAATTCGGCAAGCTGCAGGCCGCGATTGAGCACGCCCTCCTGCCGGACAAAGTTGAGAAGTTCCTGAAGCAGCTCCATCGCAAAGGAATTCGCATCCGTGACATCGATGCGGTGCTTGCGAAGCGAGTGCTTGAGGGCTTCAGCGAACCGGGATTGAATGCGCAGCAGTTGTACCAGGCGCTGACCGTTTCTGATCAGGCTCAGTTGCGTGAGTTTTATCTGTCGAAGCTGGAAAGCGTCGACAACGCACTGCGCCACAAGTTTAAGAAGCTGTATCAGTACTACTGATCGCGTTTTGCGGGCGTGAGCGAAGCGGGAGTCCGCAGCGATCATCCTGAGCGAAGCGAAGGATCTCTTCGAGTTACATAGGTCCTTCGCGGCAAAGGCTGCCGCTCAGGATGACAAGGGTTTTAACTGAGAGCTGAAGGCCGAGAGCTGACGGCTCAAAGCTAAGAGTTAGGAGCTAGAGGCTGGGTTATGGCGAAAGAAAAATTTGAACGGACCAAGCCGCACTGCAACGTAGGGACGATCGGTCACATCGATCACGGCAAGACCACGTTGACGGCGGCGATCACCAAGGTTTTGCAGAAGCACAATCCGAAGATCGTGTTCCGGTCGTTTGATTCGATCGACAACGCTCCGGAAGAAAAAGCGCGCGGCATCACGATCGCGACGGCGCACGTCGAGTACGAGACCAACAACCGGCACTACGCGCACGTCGACTGTCCGGGCCACGCCGACTACATCAAGAACATGATTACGGGCGCGGCGCAGATGGATGGCGCCATCCTGGTTGTCGCTGCGACGGACGGTCCGATGCCGCAGACGCGCGAGCACGTGCTGCTGGCGCGCCAGGTGGGTGTGCCTTACATCGTGGTGGCGCTGAACAAGTGCGATGCGGTGGACGATCCCGAGCTGCTCGATCTGGTGGAACTGGAAGTGCGCGAGCTGCTGAAGAGCTACGGATTTCCGGGAGACGATGCGCCGGTGATTCGCTTGTCGGCGCTGGGCGCTCTGAACGGCGAGGCCAAGTGGGAGAAACAGATTGACGAGCTGATGGCGGCGGTGGACAAGTACGTGCCGCAGCCGCAGCGCGAGCTGGATAAGCCGTTCCTGATGCCGATCGAAGATATTTTTTCGATCTCGGGTCGCGGCACGGTGGTCACGGGCCGAATCGAGCGCGGGAAGATCAAGGTGGGCGAGGAAGTGGAAATTGTGGGCTTCCGCGAGACACGCAAGACGGTCGTGACCGGCGTCGAGATGTTCAAGAAGCAGCTGGACGAAGGGCAGGCAGGGGACAACGCGGGCCTGTTGCTGCGCGGCATTGGCAAGGACGACGTGGAGCGCGGCATGGTGCTGGCCAAGACGGCGTCGATCACGCCGCACACCAAGTTCAAGGCGGAGGTGTACATCCTGACGAAGGAAGAAGGCGGGAGGCACACGCCGTTCTTCAAGGGATACCGTCCGCAGTTTTACTTGCGCACGACGGACGTGACGGGCGTGGCGGAGCTGCCCGGCGGCACGGAGATGGTGATGCCGGGAGACAACGTGAGCCTGGTGATCGAGCTGATCACGCCGGTGGCGATGGAGAAGGGATTGCGGTTCGCGATCCGCGAAGGCGGCCACACGGTAGGATCCGGAACGATCGCGGAGATTATTCAGTAGTAGGTGTAGCGCGGACGCCCTCGTCCGCGTTGCATGGAACGGAAATGTTGCCGAACGCGGGCGAGGCGCCCGCGCCACAAAGGCTAAGTTGGGAGTGAGCAATGCCCCGAGAAATAGTGACAATGCAGTGTGGTCAGTGCAAGGAACGGAATTACTCGACCACGAAAAACCGGAAGACGACGACCGAGCGGCTGGAGTTCAAGAAGTTCTGCCGCCGTTGCCGCAAGCACACCGAGCACAAGGAAGTGAAGTAAATTTTGTAATTTGGTAATCGGTTAATTTGGTAATTGAAAATTAGGGTAGTGAAGGGTTTTCAAATTACCAAATTTCGAAATTACAAAATTACCAAATGGCGCTAGGGGCGTAAGCTCAACGGTTAAACTGCCGGTCTCCAAAACCGGACTTGGGGGTTCGAATCCCTCCGCCCCTGCCAGAGTTTTGGAGAATTGGGCACGAGAGGTGAAGAAGTAGTGATGGCAGTCGAAACGAAGAAAGCGACGAATCTTATGGCGACGATGGGCGGCAGCTTCGGCGACCAGATTAAATCTTGGCCGGAGCGGATCAAGTCTTTTTACAACGACGTGCGCAGTGAGATGCGCAAAGTGACCGCTCCCACCTTGAAGGAAGTGCAAGCGACCACGACGGTAGTCGTCATCACCGTCGCGATCTTCGCCATCTACTTCTGGGTGATCGATTTCGTCATCCAGCGCGGCGTCACCGCTTTGTTCCATCTGTTTAAGTTGCGTGCCTGATGTCGCTCGACGTAAGGGAAGAAACACCCAATATGCAGGACGAAGAAAAAAACGAAACCGCAATCAGCGCTGAAAGTACGCCAGAGCCACAGCCGTCCGCTGCGGCTGAAGCGGCGGCGCCAACCGAGGCTCCCCGCAATCCGAACATGAAGTGGTACATCATCCACTCGTATTCGGGATTTGAGCGCAAGGTGAAAGAGTCGCTCGAGTCGCGCGTGCAGGCGTTCGGACTGCAGGGCAAGATCGGCAAAGTGCTGATCCCCACCGAGTCGGTCACCGAAGTTCGCGGCGGCAAGAAGTACACCTCCGAGCGAATGTTTTATCCCGGCTACGTGCTGGTTGAAATGGACATGGACGATCACGTCTGGCACGTGGTCAAGTCAACTCCGCGCGTAACGGGATTCGTCGGCACCGGACAGCAGCCGACGCCGCTGTCGGAAGAAGAAGTTCAGCACATTGTCTACAAGGTTGCTGACAGCCGCGAGAAACCGAAACTCAAGGTCAAGTTTGAGAAGAATGAGTCAGTGCGTATCACTGAAGGGCCGTTCGCGAGCTTTACCGGAGTGGTCGACGAAGTCAATGAAGACCGCGAGACGCTGAAGGTGATGGTCACGATTTTCGGGCGATCGACGCCCGTGGAATTGGAATTCAATCAGGTGGAAAAAGTAGCGTAGGTATTGGGAAGGGCACGGCTTCAGCCGTGCCGTAAGAAGCCCACAGAGACCGGGCTTTAGCCCCTGAGGGCAAACGTCTCGAATTGAAAAGTCCGCAGAACGATGAGCCAAAAATCGTAGACTCACGCTGCCGACGGAAGAGAGAGCATGGCAAAGAAGATTACAGGTTACGTGAAACTCCAGATCGCCGCCGGCAAGGCGACTCCGGCGCCCCCGGTGGGCCCGGCGCTCGGGCAGGCGCAGATCAACATCATGGAATTCTGCAAGCAGTTCAACGCCAAGACCAGCCAGAAGGAACTGGAAGGGCTGATCATCCCAGTGGTGGTGTCGGTCTACAACGACCGCTCGTTCACCTTCATCACCAAGACGCCTCCGGCATCGATTCTGTTGAAGCGCGCGGCTGGCATCGCCAAGGGATCGGGTACGCCGAACAAAGACAAGGTCGGCAAGGTCACGGCCAAGCAGGTCGAGGACATCGCCAAGCAGAAGATGCCAGACCTGAACGCTGCCTCCATCGAGACCGCAGTCAAGAGCGTGCGCGGAACGGCGCGGTCGATGGGGATTGAAGTCATTGGGTGAAGCGGATTTGGTAATTGGGTAATTTTGTAATTTGGTAATTGAAAAGCGACCACCGCCGAAGGTCTTCAAATTACCCGATTACCAATTACCCAATTACAAAATTGTCAAAAGCACCACGGTCGCTTGGAAACTGAGCGCACGGTGGGAGACAAGGAAGAAGCAATGAATAAGAAGGAAGGAAAAAACATCGCCAAGGCGCACGCGGCAGTCGAGAAGCGGCCCTACGTCTTACAGGATGCGGTTCCGCTCCTGCAGAAAGTGAAGTACGCCAAGTTCGATGAGACCGTCGAAGTAACCATGCGGCTGGGAGTCGATCCCAAGCACGCCGACCAGATGGTCCGAGGCACGGTCGTTTTGCCGCATGGGCTTGGCAAGTCGAAAAAGGTTCTGGTCATCGCGACCGGCGAGAAGATCAAAGAAGCGGAAGCGGCGGGCGCCGATTACGCTGGCGGCGAGGAGATGGTCGAGAAGATCACCAAGGAAAACTGGACTGATTTCGATGCCCTGATCGCCACGCCCGACGTGATGAAATCCGTCGGACGCCTGGGCAAGATTCTGGGTCCGAAGGGACTGATGCCCAATCCGAAGACCGGCACGGTGACCTTCGACGTGGGCAAGGCCGTGCAGGAAGTGAAGGCCGGCAAAGTCGAGTTCCGCACGGACAAGACCGCGCTCGTTCACTGCCCTGTCGGAAAGATTTCGTTTACGCCTGACAAGCTGATCGAGAACGCGACTGTCCTGATCACCAGCGTGATCAAGGCCAAGCCGTCGGTCGCCAAGGGCAAGTACATCAAGGGATGCTATCTGAGTTCGACGATGGGGCCGGGGATCCAGCTGGATGTGGCTCCGATCGAGGCGGCGGCGAAAGCGTAATTCGGAATCGCGCCAATCGCGTGTTTCCTGTGCCGCAAACTGCGTCGGCACATCGCGCGGCGCGCCCAGATCCTTCGGCGACGAAAAGCATGTCGCCTCAGGATGACAAGTTCGAGAGAGATTGAGAGGAATTGATATGGCGGTTACCAGAGCAAAGAAAAAAGAACAGGTCGAGAAGCTGAGCACTGACCTGAAGAACGTTTCAAACGTGGTCGTCGCGACCTACACGAAGCTGACCGTCGCCCAGGACTATGAGCTGCGCAAGGCGTTGCGCGGCGCGGGCGCGAAGTATCAGGTCGTGAAGAACACGTTGGCCGAAAAGGCAGCCAAGGGAACTAAGGTTGAAGGCGCGCTGAAGGATCTCGCTGGCGTCACTTCGATCGCCTATACCACTGGCGATCCGGTCGCGATGGCCAAGGCGCTCACCAAGTACGCCAAGGACACGCCGGAGTTCACCTTCAAGGTCGGCGTCGTCGAAGGCCGCGTCATCAACATTAAAGAAATCGAAGCTCTCGCGACGATGCCGTCGAAGGAGGAGCTGATGTCGAAGCTGCTGTTCCTGATCAACGCCCCGGCGCAGCGCCTGGCTACGGCGATCAATGCCGTCCCGCGTAATCTGGCGGTGGTCATCAATCAGGGCGTGCAGGAAAAGAAGTTTAAAGAAGCTTAAGAGATTTTGTAATTGGGTAATTTTGTAATTTGCTAATTGAAAACCAAATACAGATACCCAAAGGAGTTTTGGTTATCAGTGCCAAGGGTTGCGCAAGCCTGGTCTTAGCGTTGTCTGGCGCAAAGAACATGGAAAGCGCACTGGAAACTTGCCCACGGATAACGCAATCGGGCGGAAGCCTTGAATTGAGTAGTGATGATGATTGGGTTTCAAATTACCCGATTACCAAATTACTCGATTTCCGAATCTGATAACTGGAGAAGAAGAAAATGGCGGATTTAGCGCAGTTGGAAGAGTCAATCGTAGGCCTGTCGCTCTTGGAAGCGGCAGAGCTCGTGAAGAAGCTGGAATCGCGTCTGGGCGTGTCGGCGGCGGCAGCGGCTCCCGTGATGGTGGCGGGCGGCGGTGGCGCGGCGGCGGCGGGTGCGGCTCCGGCGGAAGAGAAAACCGAGTTCACCGTCGTCCTGAAGGAAGTGGGCGCCAATAAGATCAATGTGATCAAGGCCGTCCGCGAAGTCACCAGCCTGGGCCTGAAAGAAGCCAAGGAACTGGTCGATGGGGCGCCAAAGAACGTGAAGGAAGGCGTTTCCAAGGAAGAGGCGGAGACCATCAAGAAGAAATTCACCGAGGCTGGCGCGACCGTAGAAGTGAAGTGACCGCGTTTAGCGGGCGTGAAACCGACCTGAGCTTGTCGAAGGGAGGCTGGGAGTCCGCTGCGGTCATCCTGAGCGAGGCCACGTAGGGGGCCGAGTCGAAGGATCTCGGTTCGCACCGTAGTCGGTGCAAAATCGTTTATTTTCAACGTTCCTACTTGTGAACCGCGGGCGGCGATGTTAGCATCTATATAACGTCGCTTCCCGGGATTTCACTCGAGCGCGAGCGAGACTCGCGAGGGGAAGTCGAGGCAGGCGCTCTGCGGGCAGGCGGAGCGGAAACAGGCCGATTAACTGGCGCGAAAGAGTTCAAATCAGAAATGGCGAAACGCCTTCAATGGCGTCTGCGGGAACCACTGTCCCTGCGGGCGCCCTGTCGTCTTTTAGGTTCTAAGTTGTTCCGGTTCTGCACTTAGTAGGTCCCGCGGCGCGCCCAGAAACTGACGCGCCCACATTCCGCGGTTTGAACCCGCGATTCGACCGCAGCCTTCGGTTGCGCGTCGCGATTGGGAGTTTCTTAACGATGAAAAATGCCTTCCGTACACGCTTTGATTTTTCCAAAATTCCGGCCACCATCCAGATCCCGAACCTGATCGAGGTTCAGAAGCGGTCGTATGACCGTTTCCTGCAAATGGACAAACTGCCCAGCGAGCGCGAAGACGGCGGCTTGCAGGCGGTGTTTCAGTCCGTCTTCCCGATCACTGATTTTCGCAACGTATCACAACTTGAGTTTGTGGATTACGCCATTGGTAACTGGGAGTGCAAGTGCGGACACCTCAAAGGTCTGCATCACCTCCGTACCACTTGCAAGAACTGCGGCAACACTGTCATCACCGATCCGTTTCACCCCGGCGACGTTCTGTGCTCGAAGTGCGGAACCTACAACGCCAACACGCCCGATTTCTGCAACAAGTGCGGCGACCCGGTCGGCCTGCAACTGAAGTATGACGTGGCCGAGTGCGAAGAGCGCGGCATGACTTACTCCGCGCCGCTGAAGGTCACGATGCGTCTGACGATCTTCGACAAGGATGCCGAGACCGGCAACCGCTCGATCCGCGACATCAAGGAGCAGGAAGTGTTCTTCGGCGACGTTCCGCTGATGACGCAGAACGGTACGTTCATTATCAACGGCACCGAACGCGTGATCGTAAGCCAGTTGCACCGTTCCCCGGGCGTCTTCTTCGAGACGGCCAACAACCGCACCTATTTCTTGGGAAAGATCATTCCCTACCGCGGCTCGTGGGTCGAGTTCGAGTACGACCAGAAGAACGTGCTTTATGTCCGCATTGACCGCAAGCGTAAATTCCTGGGCACAATTTTCCTGCGCGCTCTCGGTCTGCGCTCCGGCGAAGACATTTTGCGCACGTTCTACACCGTCGACCGGCTCGCTGTCCGGGACAAGAAGCTCTACTGGACGCTCGATCCTGCGAGCGAAAAGCCGACGAATCTGCTCGGCATGAAGCTCGCCCGCAGCATCAAGAACAAGTCGGGCGACGAGATCGCGCACTCCGGCCGCAAGATCAACGCCCAGGTTCTGAAAGATATTCAGAAGGCGAAGATCACGGAAATCGAAGTCGACATCACCGATCTCGAAGGCGCGTGGGTGGCGAGCGACGCGGTTGACACGACGACTGGCGAAGTCCTGCTCGAGGCCAACTCCGAGCTGACCGCAGACAAACTGTCGAAGATTCTCGACTCGGGCGTAGTCGAAATGTCGCTGTTTTTCCCCGAGCGCGACGACGTGGGCACAGTCATCAGTCAGACGCTGAAGCGCGATTCGATCAAGACGCCGCAGGAGGCGCTGATCGAAATCTACCGCAAGCTGCGTCCCGGCGATCCGCCGACGCTCGATACGGCGACGGCTCTGTTCCACGGCATGTTCTTCGATCCGCGGAAGTACGACTTCTCGCGCGTCGGCCGCCTGAAGTTCAACATCAAGCTGTTCGAAAATCAGGAAGCCACCTCGCTCGACAAGCGCACGCTCGATCCCGAGGACTTCTACGCCACGATTTCGTACCTGCTGAAGCTGCGCAAGAACATTGGCGCAGTCGACGACATCGATCATCTCGGCAACCGCCGCGTTCGCGCGGTCGGCGAGCTGATGGAGAACCAGTTCCGCATCGGCCTGGTCCGCATGGAACGCGCGATCAAGGAAAAGATGTCGGTCTACCAGGAAATGTCGACGGCCATGCCGCACGACCTGGTCAACGCCAAGCCGGTGATGGCTGCGATCCGCGAATTCTTCGGATCGTCGCAGCTGTCGCAGTTCATGGATCAGACCAATCCGCTCTCCGAGATCACGCACAAGCGGCGTCTGTCGGCGCTGGGGCCGGGCGGCTTGTCGCGTGAGCGCGCCGGATTCGAAGTCCGCGACGTTCACCCCACACACTACGGACGCATCTGCCCGATCGAGACGCCGGAAGGTCCGAACATCGGCCTGATCTCGTCGTTGAGCTGCTACGCCCGCATCAACGACTACGGCTTCATCGAGTCGCCGTATCGCAAGATCAAGAACGGCCGCATCATCGACTACGTCACCATCGTGAACGTCGGCGATAGCGACTTCAAAGTCGGCGATCACGTCGAGAAGCACGAGATCGAAAAGATCAATTCCGAGCTGAAAGAGAAGCGCAAGAAGCCGGCGACGATCGAGCCGTTCTCGTTCTATCTCTCGGCGTGGGAAGAAGATCGCCACACCATCGCACAGGCCAACGTGGAACTCGACGATAAGGGTCGCATCGCTGCGGAACTGGTCAACGCCCGCAAGGCCGGCAACTTCGTGCTGGTCGCCCGCGATGAAGTCGATTATGTCGACGTCAGCCCGAAGCAGTTGGTATCGGTTGCCGCGTCTCTGGTGCCCTTCCTTGAGCACGACGACGCGAACCGCGCACTGATGGGCGCGAACATGCAACGCCAGTCCGTACCGCTGCTGCGCGCGCGGGCGCCAATCGTCGGCACCGGAATGGAAGGCGTTACGGCTCGCGACTCGGGCGCGGTGGTTCTCGCTCGCCGCAACGGCCTGGTGGATTCGGTCGACTCCGAGCGCATCATCGTGCGCGTCGAAGGCGAGCATCATCCCACGCAGCTGTCGCGCGAAGTCGGCAGCGACATCTACCAGCTCACGAAGTTCAAGCGCTCGAACCAGAACACCTGCATCAACCAGAAGCCGGTGGTCAAGAAGGGCGAGCGCGTCGTGAAAGGCCAGATCATCGCGGACGGTCCGTGCACCGATCACGGTGAACTGGCGCTCGGACGAAACGTCCTGGTCGCCTTCATGCCGTGGCGCGGCTACAACTTCGAAGACGCGATCCTCGTCTCCGAGAAGATGGTGAAGGAGGATTACTACACGTCGCTGCACATCGAGGAATACGAGATTGAAGCGCGCGACACGAAGCTCGGTCCGGAAGAAGTCACGCGCGACATTCCCAACGTCAGCGAGTCGATGCTCCGCAACCTGGACGAAGCGGGCGTGATCCGCATCGGCGCCTCGATCAAGCAGGGCGACATTCTGGTCGGCAAGGTTACGCCCAAGGGCGAAACCCAGCTCACGCCGGAGGAGAAGTTGCTGCGCGCGATCTTCGGCGAGAAGGCCGGCGACGTGCGCGACGCTTCCCTCTACTGCCCGCCGGGCATTGAAGGCGTCATCGTCGACGTGAAGATCTTCTCCCGCAAGGGCCAGGAGAAGGACGAGCGCGCGAAGGCCATCGAAGCCACGCAGATCGCCAAGTTGGAAAAGAACCTTTCGGACGAAATCCGGATTCTGACCGACGAGCGGCTGAAGCGTCTCGACAACATCCTGGGCGGCAAGGAAGTGCAGGCCGATCTGCACGACGAACGCACCAACAAGCGCCTGCTGTCGAAGGGTGCAATCCTGACACGCGACGAAATCGAGCGTATCTCGACCCGCAACCTGAAGCGCATCAAGTACGCGGATAAAGATCCGCGGGTGAACGAGCAGATCGACGAGATCGAGGAAATGACCTCGCGTCAGATCGACGTGCTCAAGAAGATCGTCAACGAGAAGAAAGATAAGCTGACCAAGGGCGACGAATTGCCGCCGGGCGTGATCAAGCTGGTTAAGGTCTACATCGCCATGAAGCGCAAGCTGAGTGTCGGTGACAAAATGGCCGGCCGTCACGGCAACAAGGGCGTCATCGCACGCATTCTGCCCGAAGAGGATATGCCGTACCTCGAAGACGGAACGCCGGTTGAAATCGTTCTCAACCCGCTCGGCGTGCCTTCCCGTATGAACGTGGGCCAGATTCTCGAAACCCACCTCGGATGGGCGGGCTATGCACTCGGCGACAAGATCAAAACGATCTTGAGCGAGAACACGCGCACCGAAGCGATTCGGCGCGAGTTGAAGGCCCTGTTCAAGGACTCCCAACTCGCCGACACTATCTCCGAGATGAGTGATGAAGAGCTGGAATCCGTGGCTCCGACGCTGACCAAGGGCGTGTTCATGGGATCGCCGGTATTCGACGGCTCCAAGGAAGGCGAGATCAAGGCGCTGCTCGAACACGCCGGACTGCCGACCTCGGGCAAGACAAATCTGCGGGACGGCATGACGGGCGAGAAGTTCGAACAGCCGGTCACCGTGGGCTACATCTACATGCTGAAGCTGTCGCACCTGGTGGACGACAAGATTCACGCTCGCTCCATCGGTCCGTACTCGCTCATCACCCAGCAACCGCTGGGCGGCAAGGCGCAGTTCGGCGGACAGCGCTTCGGCGAAATGGAAGTCTGGGCGCTCGAAGCGTACGGTGCGGCGTTCATCCTGCAGGAGCTGCTGACGGCGAAGTCCGACGACGTTTATGGCCGAACCAAGATTTACGAGGCCATCGTCAAGGGCGAAGCTGCCATGGAGCCGGGCGTGCCGGAATCGTTCAACGTGCTGATTCGCGAATTGCAGTCGCTCTGCCTCGACGTCGAGCTGATCAAGGTGACCGACAAGAAGCCAACGGCGAGCGCAGCAGCAGACTAAGAGCAGGGATTAGGGTCAGTGGCCAGACTTAGTTTCTGGCCACGGCTTAGCGGAAAGCAGCACGAACGGGAAGGGCACGGCTTTAGCCGTGCCGACCAGGCTCCAAGAGAGTCGGGGCTTTAGCCCCTGAGTTAAAGATCTTGATTTGAGGCCACTGCGGCATCCGAGCTCAATGCCGCATGAAGAGGCAAAAAGTTCGATCCAGGTTCAACTGAGAACCGGGAACTGAGAACTGGCAGCACGAGCTCCGTCAGCGGACGCGTCAGAGCCGCAGGAAGCGGAGGAACACCTTGTTTCGTTCGAGCCCATTCGAAATGGCAAATGTGATCGCGGACTTTGATGCCATTCGCATCTCCCTGGCCTCCCCGGAAAAAATCCGGAGCTGGTCGCATGGCGAAGTCACCAAGCCCGAGACCATCAATTACCGCACCTTCAAACCCGAGCGCGACGGCCTGTTCTGCGCCCGCATCTTCGGCCCGGTCACCGACTGGGAGTGCCTCTGCGGCAAGTACAAGCGCATGAAGCACCGC
>Ga0335081_10000252_pt1 | contig 100827 bp, 86 predicted proteins | sample Lox_Sample_35_FD_206713 | JGI IMG/M metagenome (GOLD analysis project Ga0335081, IMG submission 206713) | Soil microbial communities from Loxahatchee National Wildlife Refuge, Florida, United States - Lox_Sample_3.5 | ecosystem: Environmental > Terrestrial > Soil > Wetlands | place: USA...
TCTTCGCCGACATCGCCAGCAACAACCTTCCGCGCGACGGCGGCGTGTTCTACATCCGCGGCGGCTACTACAACCTCAACTATCCCACCCAGACGCCGCCGATCCAGAACCACAACTATCCCGACCCGGCCGGCCTGACGGCGACCGAGATCAACACGATCAACCTCACCAAGTCCGGCGACGACGACCACCCGAGCTACACCGACCGGCAGCTCAGCGAGGCGATGGCGGCACGGGTGATCAACGCGATCGCTTCCAACCGGGAGATCTGGGAGCACAGCGCGATCATCATCACCTACGACGAATCGGACGGACTGTGGGATCACGTGCCGCCGCGCATCCTGAGCTACGGCCCCGACAGCCTGCCGCTCGCGCGCGGCGTGCGTGTGCCGATGCTGCTGATCTCGCCCTACGCCCGCGTGCATGCGGTCTCGCATGTCGAGGGCGACCACAACGCGGTGATCGAGACGATCAATGCGATCTTCCGCCGGTCCCCGCTGTCGCAGCTTCCTGACGAGGCGCAGGCGCTTGCGCAGGGCAATTCGCCGGCCTTCAACCAGTTCGCGCCCGCCGGCTTCCAGCAGAAATATCTCGGCCCGCGCGATACCAACTCGCCGATCACCGACAGCCTGCTGTCCGGCTTCGATCCGGCACGCCTGCGCGGCGAGCTGCCCCCGCTGCCTCCCTCCTACGCGATGATCCCGGACAGGATCGTCGAGTCGTTCCCGCATTTCGGCGGCCACGGCTGCCGAGCGATCGGGATCGTGCCCGAGGACAAGCGCCAGGGAATCGTCAACCAGATCCCGCCGAACTTCAACTCGCTGCCTTCGACCCTGCCGGCCTACAACTAGCAAAGACGAAAAGTCCGGCACCGGCTCCCGGTGCCGGACCGTCACAGCGGTCGGCAGCGATCGTGGCCTGAGCCGGGTGCGACGGCAGGCCACTTTTCATTCCCGGACAAATCACCCGAACCGAAGGGAAGGGCGTCAGTGATATTCGTGCGTGCCTGTCTGCTCGTCATGCTGATCGCCGCGCTGGCACCCGCCGTCCGCGCCGGCAGTATCCTCGATCGGGTGAAAGCGGCAGGCGTCATCCGCTGTGGCGGCGCGCCGCAGCCGGGCCTGCTCGGCGCCGGACCGAAGGGCGCCGCCCCCGGACTCTTCCTCGACGTGTGCCGGGCGATCGGCGCGGCGGTGCTCGGGCCGAACGGCCGATTCGAGCTTCGCCAGTACGAATCGTCCAAGGACTATGATGCGGTGCGCCAGGCGACCGACGACGTGTTCTTCCTCGACGCGTCGCAGATCATCGACGAAGGGCTCGCCGGCAAAGTCGTGCCGGGGCCGACGGTCTTCTTCCAGAGCACGGCCGTCATGGTGGCCGAATCCTCTCCGGCGCAACGCTTGCGCGACCTCGCCGGGCAGCCGATCTGCTTCTTCATCGGCGGCAACGCCCAGCGCCATCTCGAAGCATGGTTCGCGGCGCACCACCTCGATTTCATCCGCATGACCTACCGCGAGGACGTCGAGCTCTACGACACCTACAACGCCCAGGTCTGTCGCGGACTCGCGGCCGAGACGACGACGCTCGCGGCGGTGCGGCTCGACGGCGGCGTGAACGAGCTGAAGAGCCGCATCCTGCCGGACCGCCTGGCCGTGTTCCCGATCATGGCGGCGACGCCGACCCGGGACGCGCAATGGTCGGCGATCGTGGCGTGGACGATCCATACGCTCCTGCGCGCCGAGGTCCGCAAAGCCGCCTGGGCGGCCGGCGGCGTCGACGCGCTGCCGATCAATCTCGCCGAGCTCGGGCTCGCCAAGGACTGGCAGACGCACGCGGTCGCGGCCGCCGGCACCTATGGCGATATGTTTCGTCGCAATCTCGGCGAGGGCTCGCCCTACAAGCTGCCGCGCGGCCTGAACGCGTCCTGGCAGGATGGCGGACTCTTTGCGGCTCCCTACGCGGAATGAATGGCGCGCCGCGCCCTATTTCGCCTGCACGGACGGGAGCGCCAGGATGGCGGTATCGTGGTCGTTCTGCAGCGTCACCTCGCGTGCGCCGACTGCGCGCAGCACCCAGCCCTCGTGTCCCTCGCCGGTGCGCAGGCGCACGATCGTCTGGGTGGTCTGGTCGACGAAGACCGCGATGCCCTCGGCGCCGGCGACGGTGCCGACGAGCGACATCCGCGGCCGCTGCGGCTCGACCGGACGCGGCGGCGGCGCGGGCCGTGCCTGCACGACCGGCCGCGCCGCGACCGGCGGCGCCGGGGGCCGGCGCGAGGCGGAGAAGAGCGGCCGCTCGCGGGTGGCGGTCAAGGCACTGAGCGGAACCGCCCATAGCGGATTGCCGGGCTGGACCGCGGGCACCCTGGCCGCCTGCGACATCTTCGTGCCGGTGTCGAGATCGAGCGAGGGCGGCCGCGGCACCACACGCAGATCGGGACCGACCGCGCTGTCGGTCGCAGCCGTCAGCGCCACGGGCCAGCCGATCGCCACGACCGCCATGGCAAGCCCGAGCGCGGCGGCGACGCGCATCATTTGCCACCTCGCCATTGGCCCGACACGCTGAGCACGACGCGCAGACGCCCGCCCTCGCCGCGCGTTACCGTATCGGGCACCTGCACGACGAGCTGGTCGATGAACAAATAGGGCATTCCCGCCTCGAGATCGTAGAGCAGCTTCTGCAGGTCGGCCTGCATCACCTCGCAGCTCGCGACCAGGCTGACGAAGCCGGATTTCGACGCGGCGTCCTGCACGTCGACCTGCGAGGAGAGGACGCTGCCGCCGACCTGCGTGACCGCGCCGGCGACCCGCTGCAGCAGCGCCGCGCCGGCGAGCGTCACGGTCTGTCCCTCGATGAACGGGGAGCCGAGCGGCGCATCGCTCGCCGCCGCGGTTGGCGCCGAGAGCATCGGGCGGCCGCGATCGAGCTGCGCCAGCAACGCTTCCGCCTCGGCCACGGCCTGCCGCCGATCGAGCAGATCGGTGGCCGCAAGCCAGGCGGCGGCGATGAGGACGACGACCAGCGCGAGATAGGCGCCCGTGGCGAGGACGGGGAAGCGCGCGGGCAGGCGGTCCAGTCGGTCGTCCATCGTCATGACCGCGGCGTGTTGACGGGCTCGATCCGCGCCTCGATGTGGAAGCGGTCGCCGGGATCGGTCGGCGCGCGGGTGGTGGGGGCGAAGAACGTGGCGTGGGTGAAATGCGGCGAATGCTCGATCAGCCGGATCAAGCCGGGCGCGTCGCGCGTCACGCCGATGATCTGCAGCTTGTTGCCCTCGACATGCAGCTCCGTCACGTAGGTGTCGTCGGGGAGGATCTCGGACAGCGCTTCGAGCACGATCACGGTCGCGGGCGTCTCGCGCTTGCGCCGGTCGAGCAGGGTGGTTGCGTCGTGCGCAAGCCCGTTCTGCCCGGCGCGCAGCTGGACGCGGCGCGCATTGATGTTGCGGGCAAGATCGCCCCGGCGCGCCTCGAGATCGCCGCCGATCACGAGGTCGGCCGCAAGCGCGACGCTCGCGGCCGCGGCGGCAACGAGCAGGACGACGAGCAGGACGCGGCTCACCCGCCGCGGGTCGAGCATGCCGCGGACGCTCTGGTCATAGACCTTGATGCTCGCGGCGGCCGCCGGACTGTCGGCGGGCGCGGTCAGCACCGCAATCGAAGCGGCGCCCGATTGGGAAACGGCCTGCAGGATCGGCCGCACCATGGTGCGCGCCGTCGCCGCCACCATGACGGCGATACGGTCGCTGGCGATGTCGGTGGGGCGACCCCAGCCGAACACCGCGTCGCCCGCCGCCCACGGGGTGAGCCGATCGATCTGCGCGCGGACGATGCCGTCGAGGAATTCGACGGCGCGTCGGGGCAATTCAAGCTGGCGAAAGACGAAGCGGGACGGGCGCAGCACGATCTCGACGCGATTGCCGCGAATGGATTTGGCCAGGCTCTCGGGAAGCTCGCTCATGGCGGCATCGTCGAGGCGCAAGAGCGCGGGCGCGGACGGCGCATCCTTGGGCAGACGCAGCGTGAAGCCCGATCCGTCATCCTCCTCGACGAGGCGCACGACGCGCGAGGACACGAAGCGGCCGAGCGCCGCGACCAGCACGGCCGCCACCGCGTCGAGCCAGCGCGAGACGAATTCCGCGATGTTACGCAACACGGCCATTGACGCCCTATCCGCCCGTCGACGCGATCTGATCGAAGTCGTCGCGCCAGGACAGTATACGATAAGGTTCGGCGCCGTCATCACCGAGCAGAATGACGATATCGGCGTTGGCGCGCGATCCGTCGTCGAAACGAACGCCGACCGACACCCGCACGGCCGCACCCGCGTCGACGGTGGCGGCCTCGCGCGCGCCCCCGAGCGCTGCAAACACGACCTGCGGGTCTTGGGGGGCCGACTGGCGCGCCGCCAGCACGGCGTTGACCTGCTCGGGGGTGACGCCCGGCAGCGCGGCGAGGACGAGGGGCGAGGCCGCGAGCACGTTGACCTGCGCCGAGCCGTTGAACACCGTGACGTAGGGGAGCACACGCTCGACCAGCGCGGGCGGCAGGCCGAGCACGAGCCACAGCTCGCCGACGTCCTGGAAGGGCGCGCGGCGCGGCGCGTAGGCGAGGCCGGCCACGCGGTAGGCCTCGGCTTCCGCATCGTCCCCGCCGGTCTGCGCCGGCGGGCTGCGCCAGGCGATCACGTGGTCGGCATAGGTTTCGGCGTCGGCCGGGCGCGCGCCGAGGGCGGTGAACAAGCTCGTGAGCAGCGGCTTGGGCGCGGCATTGAGATCGATGCGTCCCGTCTCCGACCGGAAGGCGGCAAGCACGGTGGCACGGCCGAGATGGAAGTCGAACTGTCCGGTCGCCGGCCGGCTATCCCTGGAAACCGAGGTCAGCTGATAGGCGGCCAATTCGAGCGCCGCCGTGAACAGCGCCTGCACCCTCACCTGCCGGTCGCTCGATCCGACCGCCTCCGCGGTACGCACCACATAGGCGGCATAGATCGCCGCCAAGGTCGCGAGCGCGAGCATGATCCACAGCACCGCAACGATGATGAAGCCGCGCTCGCGCCCGCGCCGACGATGTCCGCCCGCGACCATCACGGCACCCGATTGGGCGGCGGCGCGGCGGCGGCCGCAGGTGCGGACGCGGGCGCGGCCGCGCAATTGGCGGCGCGCGGATTGATGCATTCGGCGGCGAGCTCGACGTGGATCGTCGCGATGCTCGACACGGCGAGCGTCTGGCCGCTGACGGCGTCGCGTACCGTGACCCGAACGGCGCGCGGCAGCCGTTCGGCGCCGCGCCAGGTCGGCTGCCAGATGGCGTCCGGGCCCGCATAGGCGAACAGCACGCGAAACGGCGATTGCACGAGGACGGTCGGCGCGGAAAACTTGAGGCGCGGAATCAGGTCGGCGTCGGGCACGAGCGGAACGAACGGCGCCGTCGCGCGCGCGAGCACCGGGCCGCGCTCGCTCGCAATCTCGGCAAGCCGCACGATTTCGAGGCCCGGCCGGGAATTGGGCCCGACCGCGCCGCGCACGAAGGTGACGCCGAGCTCCGTGCCGTCGAAGATCGGGCGTTTCACGTCGGCGTTGGGCGAGATGAATTCCGCCGCCGCGAGGTCGGCGACGATCCGGTCGATGCCGAAGGCGAGCTGCTCGGCGCGCTGCACGCGGACAAAGCCGTGGTTCCAGCTCGGCAGCCATTGCCCCGTGATGGTGGCGAGCGCCGCGACGACGATCAGGAACAACGCGGTCGCGACTAGCGTCTCGATCAAGGTGAACCCGGCTTCGGCGCCATTGCGGTCGCGCATCAGCCCGGCCTCCGGCGCAACCGGATGGTCTCGATCCGCAGCAGCTGGCCGGACGGCGAACGCACGGTGATCACCACGCTTTGCGGCTGCCACGGCGTCGCCGTCCGCGGATCGACCAGATTGGACACGTAGGGCGCGACATCGATGCGCCAGCCGTAGCCCGCCGTCGTGCCGGTGGCGCGGCCCGGCTGAAGATCGTGGCGATCAGCCAGCGGCACGATCGACCGCAGGGTTTCGCGAAAGGCGACGCGCCGCTCGATCGACTGCGTGCCGCGCATCGAGACGGCGACGAGGGCGCCGATCGCCGAGATCGACGCCGCGACCACCGCCAGCGCGACGAGAACCTCGATCAGCGTGAACCCGGCGCTATCGTGCGGGCGCGCTCGCAACAACCTCGACCCCTCCGGTCAGCCAATTGACGCGAACCTGGTAGCCGGCGCCCGGCCGCCGCAGCGCGATGACGCCGCCGCACGAGCTTCCGCTCGCGAAGAAGGCGATCGTCCGGCCGGCGGGCCGGTCGCCGCAACGGGCGGCAAGCAGGGCATCGACCGCGACGTCGTCCGGCAGGCGAAGGACGCGGCCGGTCGCTCCCGACACGATCAGGCGCGCCGGCGCGTCGATCTGCGTCATCACTTGCGCCCGCCGAAGAACGGCCGCATTGCGGTCCTGCGTGATCAGGGCCGCGACGTCGATCGCATAGGCCTCGAGCCGGGCGCGCGAGGTGGCGCGCGGAATCGCCGGCAGGATGATCGCGGCGAGCAACGCGATGATCGCCAGCACGCAGACGATCTCAAGCAGGACAACGCCGCGCTCGCCGGCAGGACCGTCAGTGCTTCCAGCTCTCAATGTCGGCCGCCGTACCGGTGCCGCCTTCCTGTCCATCCGAGCCATAAGAGACAATGTCATAAGCTCCGTGCTCGCCCGGCGAGCGATAGACGTAAGGGTGCCCCCACGGATCGTTGGGAACGATGCCGCTGCGCAGGTAGGGCCCGTTCCACGACTCGACGCTGCCCGGACGCTGGGCGAGCGCCGTGAGGCCTTCGCTGGTGGTCGGATAGCGGCCGTTGTCGAGGTAGAACAGATCGAGCGAGCTCGCGAAGCTCTCGACCTGGATGCGCGCGGCCTTGACCTTGGATTCGGCGAGATAGTTGAGCACGCGCGGTCCGACCAGCGCCATGATCAGGCCGATGATCGTGATGACCACGAGTATTTCGACGAGCGTGAAACCCGCCTCGCCCCGCCGCGCGCGGCGGCGGGACCGGTTGTGACATCGTCCTGTCATCTGGCTGTCCCTCCCCTATGCTTGGCGCATGTCCTAATCGGCGAACCGGCCTCCACTTCGCCGGGACATGCGCTGGCTAGCCAACCACCTGGCTGACGGACAAGAGAGCGGTCATGACGGAGACTATCAGACCGCCGACCACAAAGCTAATCACGATGATTGCCGCCGGCCCGGCGATACCGACGAGGCGATCGAGGCTGCGCTGCAGCTTCGCTTCGTAGAATTCGGCGACGCGCGCGGCGATCATCGGCAGCTGGCCGGTCTCGTCGCCGAGCCGCAGCATGCGCACCGCCATCGGCGGCAGCGCCGCCGTGTCGGCGAGCGCATCGGAGAACTTGGCGCCATGCCGCACGCGGTCGACCGTGCGCTCCCATGCGGCGCCGTGCCCGGTCGACGCCATCATGTCGGCGAGAATGCGCAGCGTCGGCGTGAGGTTGACGCCGCTGCCGAGCAGGACCGACAGATTGCGGCAGAACAGCGCGGTGCGATGAAACGTCATGATCGAGCGCGCCAGCGGCAGCTTGGAAACGCCGTAGAGGATCGCGGCGCGCACGCGCGGCCGCCGCAAGGCAAGCCAGGCCGTCACGATGACAAGGATCAGCACGATCGCGAGCGGGGTCGTATGCGTCCTGACGAAATCGGACAGGTTGAGGAGCGCGACGACGATCGGATCGAGCTTGGCGCCGAAGTCGCGCAGCACCGAGCCGAACTGCGGGAGCACGAAGAACAGGAAGAACGTGAGCACGCCGCCCGCCGCGAACAGCACGAAGGCCGGGTAGCGCAGCGCATCCGTCAGGCGGCGACGGAGCGCCTCGGACCGGCTGCGCTCCTCGGCCAGCACCTCGAGCAGGTGGTCGAGCGTGCCGGACGCTTCGCCGACGCGCACCAGCGCAAGGTAGATCGGCGGGAACAGCAGCGGGTGCCGTGCGAGAGCCTCCGCGAAGCTTTCGCCGGCGAGCACGCCGTCGCGCAGATTCGCGACGACGGGACGCAGCCGGCCGAGATCGATGTCGCCCGACAGGAGATCGAGCGCATCGTTGATGCGCGCGCCCGCCTTGAGCAGGAGCGCGAGGTCGCGCGTGAAGACGGTCACGTCTTCGGCGGTCGGCCGGTTGAGAAACGCGAGCACGGACCACGCGGACGTCGTCGGTGGCGCGGCGCCGTCGTCGACATAGAAGAGCCCGCGCGCCTCCAGCCGGCGCGCGACCTCCTCGACGCTCGCCGCCGAGATCGTTCCGCTGGTCAAATCGCCGCTCGCCGTGAGCGCGCGATAGCGAAAGCTTGCCACGGCTCACCCGATCGTTGTCACGCGCAACACCTCGGCCGCCGACGTCATGCCGGCGCGGCATTTCGCGATCGCGTCATCCGCCATCGAGGCCATGCCGGCGCGGGCCGCGGCGGCATGGATCAGCTTGGAGTCGGTGTTCTGGCCGATCAGCTTCCTGATCTCATCGTCGAGCTCGAGCACCTCGAACACACCGCAGCGGCCGCGATAGCCGACCCCGCCGCAACGCTCGCAGCCGACCGGCTCGCACACGGTCTCGCCCGGCGCGAAGCCGAGCACCTGGTAGCGCGGGTCCGCCGCCATGTCGTCCGCCGTCAGCGCATGGCGCGCCTTGCACCGCTCGCACAGGATGCGCACGAGGCGCTGGGCGATGACGGCGCGCAGCGTCGACTGCAGCAGGAAGCCCTCGACGCCGAGGTCGATCAGCCGCGGGATCGCGGCGGCGGCGGTCTCGGTGTGCAGCGTCGTCAGCACCAGGTGGCCGGTGAGCGCCGCATGGATCGCGATATGCGCGGTCTCGGGATCGCGCACCTCGCCGACCATGATGACGTCGGGGTCCTGGCGCACGAACGAGCGCATCGCCGCCGCGAAGGTGAGCCCGATCGCCGGCTTGACCTGCGACTGGTTGATGCCGGGGATCTCGTACTCGACCGGATCCTCGATGGTGAGAATCTTGCGCGTCGGCTCGTTGAGGATCGACAGCATGGTGGCGAGCGTCGTGGTCTTGCCGCTGCCGGTCGGACCGGTGATGACGATCATGCCGTGCGGCAGCGTGAGCAGCCGGGTCAGCTTACGCTCGTCGGGCGCCGCGAGGCCGAGCTTGCCGATGTCGAGGAGCCCGCGGTCGCGCGGCAGCAGGCGCAGCACGGCCGACTCGCCGTGCTGCGTCGGCATGGTGGCGACGCGGATGTCGATCTCGGCGCGCCCGACGCGCACGCGCGCGGCGCCGTCCTGCGGCAGCCGGCGCTCCGCGATGTTCAGCCCGGAGAGAATCTTGATGCGGGAGATCAGCGCCTGCGGCAGGGCGCCGGGCGGGGCCGGAACGTTGCGCAGCAATCCGTCGACGCGCATGCGCACCACGAGGCCGCTGCGGCCGGGCTCGACATGGATGTCGCTCGCCCGCAATTCGATGGCGCGCTCGAACAGGTCGTTGAGCGCGCGCACCACCGGCGCCCCGCTCGCCATATCGCGCAGGCTCTCGATGTCGTCGTCCGAATGCGCGAGCGCTGCGTCCGCCGTTTGGCCGCGCTCGCGCTCGTCGTCGTCGAGCCGCTCGCCCAGCACGGTCGCGATGTCCTCGAACGAAGCGACCAGCACATCGACCGGACCGCCGAGCACGATCTCGGCCGCCCGCAACGCAGCCGTATCGGTCGGATCGGCCATGGCGAGCTTGCATCCGTCCGCGCCCTCGAACGGAAAGACTGCGGACTCGATGAGGAAGCGGCGCGAGAACTTGCCGACGAGGCCGGTGGCGGCGAGGAGCTGGGGAAGCTGGACGCGCGGTCGGCGCCAGAAACGCGCCACCTCGTTGGCAAAGTCGCCGACCGGAATTTCAGTCGACTCCAGGACCGCCCGAAGAGTTATTTCGCCGTTGGATGGCTTCTCGCCCCTATTCGTGCCGGATGCGACCGCGGGCGCAGAGTATTTTTCAAGTAAATACCGCCAAAACTCTTCCATGGAGCTTTGCGACATGGGCGGTCACGTCACTCGGTTCTTTCACAAAACATGACGATTGCACGACGAGAATTCGAGGCTTGACACGACTTAAGTAAATTTTAACAATCGAATTTCTCGCTGTCAATTTTTCGCGCGTTGCTTGTACGCGTGCTGGGGCCGGCGTTGGTAGGGCGCAGTCGAAGTAGCGTGAGACTCCCGCGCGGTCGTCCAATGGCGCGCCGCGTCGCGTGGAGCGTCGGCTTCCTGCTGGCCAGCACGATCCTCGCCGCCTGCAGCATCGGCGGATGGGACGCGCGCCAGATCGACCCGAAAGACAACCATCCGCCCGGCGTGATGGATCACGTCCGCTCGCTCGACCTGCTGCCGCGTTTCCCGCCGAACGCAGATTCGGCGACCCCGAACACCGCGAGCGCATCGCGGCCGATGGTGTACGCCGGCGCCGGCGAACAGACGGTCGCCCAGCCCGCACAAAGGGACGCGGCGCCGAACGGCGACGGCTATGACCTCAACTTCGAGAACGCGCCGGTGGCGACGGTCGCCAAGGTGATCCTCGGCGACATTCTCGGCGTCGGCTACACCATCGACCCGCGCGTGCAGGGCACCGTGACGCTGGCGTCGGGTCGCCCGGTGGCCAAATCCGACATCCTGTTCGTGCTGGAGAACGCGCTGCGGCTGAGCAACGTCGCGCTCGTGCGCGACCGCACCGGCTATCGCCTGATGCCGGCGGGCGATGCGATCGGATCAGGCACGATGGACCGGCTCGCGACGGCCGAGCCCGGCTACGGCATCACCGTGATCCCGCTGCGCTATGTCTCGGCGCAGACCATTATCAAGCTGGTCGACGGATTCGCGTCGAAGCCGGGGCAGATGCGCGCCGATGCGGCGCGCAACATCCTGATCCTGCAGGGCAGCGGCGCCGAGCGGCGCAATGCGCTCGAAATCGCCGCGAGCTTCGACGTCGACTGGATGCGCGGCCAGTCGGTCGGCATCTATCCGGTGCACAACAGCACGCCGGAGCCGGTCATCAGCGAGCTCGAGAAGATCATGGACAGCGGCGATGCGGGGCTCGGCCAGGGGATGGTCAAGTTCCAGCCGGTCGCCCGCATGAACGCCATCCTGGTGGTGAGCCGCAAGCCGGAATTCCTGCGCGCCGCCGGCCAGTGGATCAACCGCCTCGATCATTCCGACACCGCCGCCACCAACCTGCGCGTCTACCGGCTGCACTACGGCGATGCGCGCCACATTGCGGCGCTGCTCACCGAGGTCTTCCTCGGGCGCAGCGCCAGCGGGCTCAATTCCGCCAACTCGCAGATTGCGCCGGGCGCCGGGCTCACGACCTCGACGTCGGGCCCGCTCGCGGCGCTGAGCGCCCAGCCGCCGAGCTCGGCCGCCGCATCGGCGACGCCGGCCACCACGCCGACGACCACGCCGACGATGCGCGCGCCGGGCACCGACGTGGCGCAAGGCAACGGCGCCCCCGGCGGCATTTTTTCCGGGGCGAACGCTACCGGCCCGGGCGGCACCGGCGCCGGCGTGATGCCCGGCGTGCGCATCACCGCCGACGTGACCAACAATTCGATTCTCGTCTACGCCAACCGCGACGCGCAGCGGATCGTCGAGCAGACGCTGCGGCAGATCGACCGGCCGCAGCTGCAGGTCGCGATCGATGCCACCATCGCCGAGGTGACGCTCAACGACCAGCTGACCTACGGCGTGCAGTTCTACCTGCAGTCCCACCCCGACAGGGGCTCGATCATCAACAGCATCGGCGGCGCGATCATCGCCCAGCAGTTGCCCGGCTTCAATTTCCTGGTCGGCTCCGCGGCGACGCCGAACGTGATCCTCAATGCCTTGCACACGGTGACCGACGTCAAGGTGCTGTCCAACCCCTCGCTCGTCGTGCTCGACAACCAGCCCGCGACGCTGCAGGTCGGCGACCAGGTGCCGGTGTCGACCGGCACCGCGACCGTGCTCACCGCGAACAACACCGTCGTCAACACGATCGATTATCGCAACACCGGCGTCATCCTGCGCGTCGTCCCGCGCGTCAACCCGAACGGCAATGTGGTGCTCGACATCGAGCAGGAGATCAGCAGCGTCGTGCCGGGCACGGCCGCAAGTTCGCTGACGCCGACGGTGTCCGAGCGCAAGATCAAGAGCTCGATCGCGGTGCAGAGCGGGCAGACCGTGCTGCTCGCCGGCCTGATCCAGGACACCGAGAACCTCACCAAGAACGGCGTGCCGCTGCTCGACGAGATCCCGAAGATCGGCGACTTCTTCGCGCAGAAGGACAAGACGGTCGCCCGCACCGAGCTGATCATCTTCATCCGGCCGCAGATCATCCGCGACGCCGTCGACGCCAACGTGGTCGCCGAGGAGCTGCGCACCAAGATGAACGGGCGCCTGATCGGGTCGAACGATCGCGAGCACCACCGGGGAACGGTCGAGGGCCCGCCGCCGCCGTTTCACTGACGGCGCGCAATGGCGCGGCGCAGCGGACTTGGCCGGCGCGCGAGCCTCGCGCGCGCCGCATTCGCGATCGTGTCGGTCGCCGCGGCGCTCGCGAGCATTCTCGTCGCACCCGGCGCGCGCGGCCTGCTCGGGGCCGGCCTCGCGCTCGTGACGTGCGCGATCGCGCTGCACGACGCGCGGCATTTCCTCATTCCGAACTGGCTCAACGCGGCCGCCTTCGCGCTCGCGATCGCGCACGCGGCGGCGCTCGATCCGCACGCGCCGCTGCCGCCGATCGGCCTCGCGCTCGTGCGCGCCGGCGCGGCGGGCGGCATGTTTCTCGCGCTCAAGCTCGGCTATCGCGCGTGGCGCGGCCACGACGGCATCGGCATGGGCGACGTGAAGCTCGCCGCCGTCGCGGGCGCCTGGCTCGACTGGTTCGCGATCGCGGTTGCGATCGAGATCGCGGTCGTCGCGGCGCTCGGCGCCTATCTGGTGCGCCACTATGCCGGCCGCCGGCCGATGCGCGCGACCCACGCGCTGCCGTTCGGGCTCTATCTCGCGCCGGCGATCTGGGTCGCCTGGTTCCTGCAGGCGACGGTGCTTGCGCCGTGAGGAGGCGACGATGCCTTCTCGTCGCGCCGCCTAGGGATGCGCGACCGCGACGGGGCGCTCGCGCACCGCAACCCACCGCAGCGCCAGCACGCGCGCCGTGCCGATCTCGCCGCGCGTCATCTTGCTCGCCACCGCGTCGCGCAGGCGCGCGCAATAGTCGCGCGTCGCCGGCGGCGCGTGCGCGGCCGCGAGGTTGAGCCATTTGTGCGCCTCGATGTAGTTCTGCGCGACGCCTTGCCCCTTGTCGTAGAGCAGGCCGAGCCGGTACTGCGCGGTGGTCTCGCCCTGGTTGGCGGCCCGGCGATACCAATAGACCGCCGTCACGTAATCCTGCGGCACGCCGCGGCCGGTCTCGTACATGAACCCGAGATAGAACTGCGCGCGTGCATTGCCGGCTTCCGCCAACGGGCCGAAGATCACACCTGCCGCGTTGAAATTCTGGCGATTGAAGGCCGCCACCCCGGACCGAAATGACGCCGCCTGCGCCGGGGCGAGCAGCGCAAGCGCGAGCACCAGACAAGCGCCGAATCGTGCGGCGTTCCCCATTGACACCACTCCTTCGCGCCGACTCGAGGGGCAGTCGCGCGATGCCTGTCGCACCGCGCCATCAAAGCATGCCGTCCCCGCGCTCACAATGGAGCGCGGCAGCCGGAGCACATCCGGTTCCGATCGAATCGGGAGTGCTCGGGAGTCGTTGATTGGCACATGTCCTTTTCGGCGAGCTTTTCCGCGAGCCGGTGTCCGCTTCGCCGGCACGTGCGCTAAGCTCTTCCCGCAGCGTCAAATTCATTCTTGCTCCCGCAACCGCATGGTAGTATCCGCCTGAGCGGCCGGCCTCGCAGAATCCGCAGTCATCCGGTCTCGTTTCCATGCCTGGGCCGAGGCGACGGCTTAGTCCAAGGCGCATGGCGATCGATCATGCAAAAGGCCCAGGAGACGACACCCAGGAGCCTGGACGTCGTCCGCCCCACGCCCGGAGATTCGCCGACCTTGTCGGTGGTCTTGCCGAACTACAATCATGGCAAGCTGATCTCGCGCGCCGTCACGGCGCTGCTCGCGCAGGAACGGGCGCCCGACGAAATCGTCATCGTCGATGACGGCTCGACCGACGACAGCCTGCGCATCATCGAGGCGCTCGCGGCCGGATCGAGGGCGATTCGCGTCATCGCCAACCGCACCAACGAGGGCGCGACCGCCGCGCTGGCGCGCGGCCTCGACGCCTGTCGAGGCGATTACGTCTATTTCGCCGCCGCCGACGACTGGGTGCTGCCGGGCTTCTTCGCCACCGTGCTTCCGGTGCTCGAGCGTCATCCGCAGGCGGGGCTGGTTTGCGGCGAGTCGAATCTCGTCTCCGGGCGCACCGGCGAGCCGATCGGCGTGCGCCCGGCCGTGCGCCCGAGCAACCGGACCCGCTATTTCTCGCCCGGCGAGACGGCGGCGCTGCTCAGACGCGCCGACAACTGGATACTGACCGGAAGCGCGATCTTCGTGCGCGACCGCACGGTCGCGGCGGGCGGATTTGCCGCCGACCTCGGCTCATTCGCCGACGGCTATCTCGCGCGCAAGGTCGCGTTGACGCACGGCTTCTGCTTCGTCCCGCGAAAGCTTGCGACCTGGCAGGTATTCGACGACAGCCTCTCGCGCGAGACCGCATCGGACCCGGCCGAAGCGCGGCGGGTGCTCGCCAATGCGCTCGCGCGTTTCGCGCGGGATCCGGCGTTCCCGCCGTGGTATGGCGCGCTGTTTCGCCGCCGCCTGCAATTCGGGATCGCGCGGCTGGCGGTGGCGACACGGCCGATGAACCGGGCGATCCTGGCGCAGGCGGCGACGGGGAACCTCGCCGACCGGGTGTTTCTGTCCGCCGCCTTGCACCTGCCCCGGGCGCTCCTGCTCGGCTGGCTATGGCTGCGGTTCTGGCCGATGAACCCGCTCATGGTCCTGCGCAGCGCGATCTGGCGCCACTTCGCGCGTGCATCGTCCTGATCGATATGCGATGGCTGGCGCCACGGCGCAGACGGAACCGGGTGGACGGCGCAGCGTGACGATCGTGCAGACAGGACTTGCGACATTTCCGCCGCCCGAGGTGCTCGGGCGCGACCTCTATGACGGCATCCGCAGCTGGCGTCTATGGACAATGCTCGGGTGGAACGACATCCGCCGGCGCTATCGCCGCTCCATTCTCGGGCCGTTCTGGATGACCATCAGCATGGGCTTGCTGGTTGCGACCCTCGGAGCTCTCTATGCGCGAATCTTTCAAACTGACATCAAGACTTACTTGCCCTATTTGACGCTCGGATTTGTCGTCTGGGGATACATTGCAGCCTCCATCAAGGAATGCTGCCAGGCATTTTGGGCGCATGCCGATCTCATAAAGCAAATCAAGGTACCTTTTTCTGTTCATGTCTTGCGCGTCGTCTGGGCGAATTTCGTCGTGCTGCTACATACGATCATCATCATTGTCCCGATCTGGATCTATTATCGCCAGTTCCCGAACTGGGTGGCGATCGCCGCGCTTCCAGGCCTTGTGGTCATCGGTCTCAATTTGGTGTGGATCGGGATCGTGCTGGCGATCTTGAATGGTCGATTTCGCGACGTCGCCCAGATCGTGGAAACCGCGCTGCAGATCGCGGTCTTCGCGACACCGATCATGTGGCCGGTCAGTGCCCTTGGCGACCATCGATTCGTTGCGGACATCAACCCGATCTATCATCTGATCGAGCTGGTGCGAGCCCCGCTGCTCGGCGAGATGCCGAGCGTCTTGTCCTGGGTCGTAGCGGTCGGGGTCGCGGCAGCAGGCTTGCTGCTGGCAACCATCCTGCTGCGCCGGGCCAATCGGCACATCGTCTACTGGCTCTGAGAAGGCCACGCCATGGCGCTGATCGCCGCTCACAACGTAACGATTGATATTCCGATCTATGATGCGGCCAGCGGCTCGATCCGGAAGTTTCTGCTCGAAAAGGCGGTGGGCGGCCAACTCGCACAGCAGGGCTCGCATGTCGTCGTGCACGCGCTCAAGAATGTGAGCTTCGAAGCCCATGACGGCGATCGCATCGGTCTCGTCGGCCACAATGGCGCCGGCAAGACCACGCTGCTGCGCGTGCTCAGCGGCACCTATCCGCCGAGCAGCGGCATCCTCGACGTGCGGGGCCGCATATCGCCGATGCTCAATAACACGCTCGGCATGGAGCCGGACGCGACCGGCTTCGAAAATATCCGTATGTGCGCCATGCTGCGCGGGATAACGGTCCGTCAGATCGACGAGGCCATGGACGACATCATCGCCTTCACGGAACTGGGCGATTACCTCAAGATGCCAGTGCGCAGCTATTCGAGCGGCATGTTGCTGCGGCTCGCGTTTGCCGTCGCCACGGTCCCGCACGCGGAGATTCTGCTCATCGACGAGTCGATCGGCGTCGGCGACGAGCATTTCTTCCAGAAGGCCTATACGCGGCTCGACGCGCTGGTCAGCCGTTCGCGCATCCTAGTGGTGGCGTCGCATTCGCAGGATATGATCAGGAAGCTGTGCAACCGCGCGCTCTGGCTCGATGGCGGCAGGGTGGTCGGCGACAACCAAGTTGATCGCATCCTCGACGCCTACAGCCGGCGCGATCCCGCGCTGCTCGCGCCGGCTGCGGGCGACCCACGCCGAACCGCCGCGCCGACGATCGATTGACGGTCCGCGCATGGCTGCCGGGGCCTGCCCAAAAAGCGACTTTTTTGCGTCTGTGTATCGCCCGGTCGCCTTTCAGCTGCGGCGGCGGGTGCTCGGGGCGGCGAGGATAAAAGCCAATTGGCGGCTAGCGCAGCACCCGGGCGCGGCGGATGACCGGGATGGGTGACTCGCTGGGACGCAATGTGGTCCTCTTCCTGACGGGCCTCGGGGTCCTGTGCCTGTCGTTCTGGATCACGCTCACCGTCATCGACACCGGGGCGGAAATTCGCCCGAGCGACGTGCGGCTTGCCGATGTCCCGCTGACCAACAACGATGGGTCGCCGCGCAGCGCGCAGGCGACCAAGATGCCCGATCTTCCCCCTCCGCCCACCGGTTTTCCGTTCAGCGTTGCCTGGGACGGCATCGAGGGGCTCAACGCGCTGAACATGGGCCCCGGCCCGACCGGCGGCGGCAATGTGGCCCTCAGCCTCGTCGCGACCCGCGACAGCGGCCGCCATCGACTCGGCCTGGCGTTCGTCGGCGTGCCGGTGAACCGGCCGATCCGCGCCACGGCCTGGATCAAGGCGCCGCGCGGCACGCGCATCGACGTCAGTGTGCGCGACGGCGAAGAGCTCGGGCATGCGGCGCGCAACAGCGGATCGGCCGCGCTCGACCTCTCGCCCCCGAAGGTTCTGGCGTCGAGCGGCAATGTTCGCGCATCGATCGAGGCGGGGCCGAGCAACTGGGTGAAGGTCCCGATCGAGATGCCGTCGAGCGACGGCGTGTTCGTCATCTATCTCGGGCTGCTGGGGCCCGACAATGCCGCCTCCTTCAGCGGCACCGGCGAGCAGATGATCTTCGGCGGCATCGAGATGACCGCAGGTTGAACGACGCCGACGGGCCGTCCACGCATGGCGGAACCTGTGGAATGCGTGAAATGGCGGAACGATTGTCGCTTTTCTGCAACAGCCCGGCGACGTGCCGGTTTCTCGTGGCGCTTCCATAGGTTGAGCGGTCGAACCAGCCTGTGGTACCCACGTGGGATCAAAAAAGAAAGGCGGGAAACCGCGGCGCTGCGTCGGCATGGCGGTTGGAGCGCGCTACCGCGTCGACTATTCTGCGCCACGGTGGTCTGGGGGAATGGATGGACTCGGACGTCGTCACCGGCGGGGGCGGATTCATCGGCAGCCATCTGGTTGACCGTCTGATCGCCGACGGCCGCTCGGTGCGCGTGCTCGACAGTTTCGTCGTCGGTCGGCGCGGCAACCTGCGTCAGCATGACGGCAATCCCCGCCTCGACATCATCGAGGGCGACGTCGCCGACAAGGGCGCCGTGCTGCGCGCCTGCGCGGGCGCCGAGCGCGTGTTTCATCTCGCGGCGCGTGCCGACATCGTTCCCTCGATCCAGGAGCCCGAGGCCTACTATCGCGCCAATGTCGACGGCACGTTCAATGTCCTCGAAGCCGCCCGCGCGCGTTCGATCAAGCGCTTCGTCTATGTGGCATCGTCCTCCTGCTACGGCATTCCCGAGCAGTATCCGACGCCCGAATCGGCCCCGGCCGACCCGCGCTATCCCTATGCGCTGACCAAATATCTCGGCGAGCAGCTCGTCCTGCACTGGGCGAGCGTCTACCGGCTGCCCGCCGTGTCGGTGCGCCTGTTCAACGTGTATGGACCGCGCGCGCGCACGAGCGGCAGCTACGGCGCGGTGTTCGGCGTCTTTCTCGCCCAGCTGATGGCCGGCAGGCCGCTCACGGTGGTGGGCGACGGCGAGCAGACCCGCGACTTCACCTTCGTGAGCGACGTCGTCGATGCGCTGCTCACGGTCGCCAAGAGCGACAAGGTCGGCGAAGTCTACAACGTCGGCAGCGGGGCGCCGGTGAGCGTCAACGAGCTGATTCGCCTGCTCGGCTCGCCGCCGACGGTCGCGATCCCCAAGCGCCCGGGCGAGCCCGACTGCACCTTCGCGGACATCGGCAAGATCCGCGCCCATCTCGGCTGGACGCCGCGGGTCTCCTTTGCCGAGGGTGTCCGCATCATGCGCGAGAACATCGACCAGTGGCGCGACGCGCCGGTATGGACGGCGGAGCGGATCGCGGCGGCGACGGCGGACTGGTTCCGCTGCCTCGCCGATCAGCCGGCCGAAATGCGCGAGGGGGTCTAACGTGACCGAACCGAAAGTCGTTCCGCTGCCGCGACCCGGCTTGAGAGAGCCGGAAACGCCGTGGCAGGAAGCGCCGAGCCCGCGGCAGAAGGTCGTGAGCGTGCCGGAGGCGGCGGCGCTCGTCCAGCGCATGCGGGTGGCCGGCAAGCGCGTCGTGCAGGCGCACGGCACCTTCGACCTCCTGCATGTCGGCCATGTGCGGCACATGCAGGCGGCGCGCGAGCTCGGCGACGTGCTGGTCGTCACCGTCACGGCCGACCGCTTCGTCAACAAGGGTCCGGGCCGTCCGGCCTTCCCCGAAAACCTGCGCGCCGAGATGCTGGCGAGCCTGCAATACGTCGATCTCGTGGCGATCAATCCCGAGCCCGACGCGGTCAGCGCCATTACGGCGATCCGGCCGGACGTCTACGTCAAAGGACAGGACTACGAGAAGACCGAGGACGACGTCACCGGCAAGATCGTCGCCGAGCGCCATGCCGTCGAGGCGCACGGCGGCCGCATCCACTTCACCCACGAGGTGATGTTCAGCTCGACCGAGCTGATCAACCGGCATTTCAACGTGTTCGATCCGGCGGTATCGCGCTATCTGCACGGCATGCGCGGCAACGGCACGCTCGCCGAGGCGCTCGAGCTGATCGAACGCATCCGCGACTACCGCGTCGTGCTGGTCGGCGACGCCATCATCGACGAGTACCAGTACGCGGTGCCGATGGGCAAGCCGCCGAAGGAGAGCGTGATCGCCGGGCGCTACCAGGACCGCGAGGTTTTCGCCGGCGGCGTTTTTGCGGCGGCGAACCACGTGGCCTCCTTCTGCAAGAAGGTCGACGTGATCACCTGCGGGGGCGCGACCGACAGCCATGAGGAGCTGATCCGCGGCAGCCTGCGCCCGAACGTCGAGCTGCACATGCTGCGGCGCCCGGGCGCGCCGACGACCCTCAAGCGGCGCTTCGTCGATCCGACCAACATGCGCAAGCTGTTCGAGCTCTACGTGATGGACGACAGCCCGCTGCCCGAGGAGATGCAGCTCGAGCTCGACCGCCTCATCTGCGAGGTCGCGCCGAGCGCCAACGTCGTCGTCGCCACCGACTTCGGCCACGGCCTTATCGGCTCCTCCGCGGTGCAGACGCTGATCGAATACTCGCCGTTTCTGGCCGTGAACGCCCAGAGCAACAGCGCCAACATGGGCTACAACCTGATCACGCGCTATCCGAAGGCGGACTACGTGTGCATCGACGCGCCGGAGGCGCGGCTCGCCACCGGCGACCGGCTGTCGCCGATCGGCGAGGTGGCGCAGGCGGTCGTCAACGAGCGCGTCGCCTGCGGCAAGATCATCATCACGCACGGCCGCAACGGCTGCGTCACCCATGAGCGTGGCGGCGCGACCCACACGATCCCGGCCTTCGCGCGCAACGTGGTCGACACGGTGGGCGCCGGCGACGCGTTTCTCACCATCACGGCGCCGCTGGTCGCCGCCGGCGGCGCCATGGACAAGGTCGGCTTCATCGGCAATGTAGCGGGCGCGCTCAAGGTCGAGATCGTCGGCCACCGCAAGCCGGTGGAAAAACCCGCCTTGATCAAGGGCATAACGGCCCTGCTGAAGTGATAGTGACTGGCCCCTCTGCTCCCCTCCCCCCGCGAGCGAAGCGAGTGGCGGGGAGGGGCCCGGGGGCGCCACTTGCTCAGAGCAAGCGTCGTGCCCACAACATTCGGAGCAAGCGTAGTCCCCCCACCCCGTCCGCCGTCGCTGCGCGACGCGGCCGACCCTCCCCGCCAACGGGCGGGAGGGTAATCCCCCGCGGCTCGGCGCTGTGCATCCACGCGATCTCGCTTGCGTCGGACAATGTGCTAATGGTCGTATCAGGTGCTGTACATGGCGAAATCGTTCCAACACGTGCTGGTGACCGGCGGGGCCGGGTATGTCGGGTCGAACCTCGTCCCGAAGCTCTTGGCGGCCGGCTATCGCGTCACGGTGCTCGATCTGTGCATCTACGGCGACGTGCTCGCGCCGCATCCGGATCTGCGCATCGTCAAGGGCGACCTGCGCAGCGGCGCCGACGTCGCGGCGGCGCTCGCCGGCTGCGACGCCGTCATCCATCTCGCCTGCATCTCCAACGACCCCTCGTTCGACCTCGACCCGACGCTCGGCCGCTCGATCAACTACGACTGCTTCCGCCCGCTGGTGCGCGCCGCCAAGGACGCCGGCGTGCGGCGCTTCATCTACGCGTCGTCCTCCTCGGTCTACGGCATCAAGAACGCGCCGGACGTGCACGAGGACCTCGCGCTCGAGCCGCTCACCGACTACTCGAAGTACAAGGCGATGTGCGAGGACGTGCTGACGGCCGAGCGCGCGCCCGGCTTCGTCACGGTGATTCTTCGCCCTGCGACCGTGTGCGGCTACGCGCCGCGGCTGCGGCTCGACCTCACCGTCAACATCCTGACCAACCTCGCGATCAACAACGGGCGGATCACCGTGTTCGGCGGCGGCCAGCTGCGGCCGAACATCCATGTCGACGACATGACCGACCTCTACGTCATGCTGCTCACGGCGCCCGACGCCGCGGTCGACGGCAAGGTATGGAACGCCGGCTACCACAATCTCAAGGTCATGGAGATCGCCGAGAAGGTGCGCGAGGAGATCGGGCCGCGGGTCGAGATCGTGGTGACGCCGACCGATGACCACCGCTCCTATCACGTCTCCTCCGAACGCATCCGGCGCGACCTCGGCTTTGCGGCCCGGCGCACGGTCGAGAACGCGATCGTCGACCTGCGCGAGGCCTTCGCGGCGGGCAAGGTTCCGAACGCGATGACCGACGACCGCTATTATAATATCAAGCGCATGCAGGCCCTGCGGCTGCGTTGAACATGCTGGATCGACGCGAGGGAGCGGTCGGAACGCCGGCGCCGGCAGAAGTGACCGGCGAGCCTGGACTTTTTCCGTCGCGACGCCCGCCGCTCCGCGCCGTCACGATGCTGATGCCCGTGTGGGGCTATCGCTTCGTCATCCAGTTCCTCGAGTTTTGCCTGCCGACGCTGCTCGCGCCCGGTAACATCCCGGCGGTCGCCGGCATGCTGCCCTGCCGTTTCGTTCTCCTCGCGAGCGAGGCGGACGAGCCCTTGATCCGATCCAGTGCGGCGTGGCACCGGCTCGAGCGGACCTGCGCGGCCGAGATACGGCGCATCGACGACCTCATCACCGACGGGAACCACAGCGCGACCATCACGCTCGCCTTCGCGCGCGCCGTGCGGCAGGCCGGCGATGCCATGCTCGACACCGCCTTCATCTTCCTGGTGTCGGACTATCTGGTGGCCGACGGCTCGCTGCGCAGCGTGGTCGAGCGCATCCGCTCGGGCGCGAGCGGCGTCGTCGCCGGCAACTTCCAGATCGTCGCCGAGGACGCGATCCCGCTGCTGCGGCGACGGATCGACCCGGCCTCGGCCGCGATCGCGCTTGAGCCGCGCGAGCTGGTCGGCTGGTCGCTCGCGCACCTGCATCCCGCGACCGTCGCCAACATGGTCAATTTCGGGCTGAGCCACAACGCCCACACCAACCGGCTCTTCTGGCGGGTCGACGAGCACACGCTGATCGGCCGCTTCTACCTGATGCACATGATCGGCATCCGGCCGGAGGTGACCGATTTCGTCGTCGGCGCCTCGTGCGACTACTCGTTCATCCCGGAAATGTGCCCGTCCGGCAACGTCGTCGCGCTCACCGATTCGGACGACTACCTCGTGGTCGAGATGCAGCCGCGCGAGCACGAGAGCAAATGGCTGCTGCCCGGGCCGATCGAGGCGAAGCCGCTCGCCGCCAGCCTCTCGGAATGGACGACCGCGCAGCACCGCGGGAACGTCGCGAACACGCTCGTCTATCACGCCGGCGAGCTGCCGGCGAACCTCGCCGCGACGACCGCGCAAGCCGACGCGTTCGTCGCCGAGGTGCGCGGCCTCCTGTCGCCCGAGCCGCATCCGTTCCGCCATCACCACTACTGGATCGGCTCGCTCGCGGTGAGCAACGCCCGCACCCGCCGGCCGCTCGGCAAGGAGGACTGGACGTTCCTGCTCGGCGAAGCAATGCCGGCGGGTGGCATGACTGGCGCGCTGTGGCGCCTGCGAACGAAGCTTTTCGGCTCGCCGCCCGCCGTGACCCGGCTGCATCCGCGTTGGCCGGACTATGGGCTGCCGCTCGCGGCTCTGAAGAAGATCATCGCCGAGAACGGACGCACCTTGCTCGTCGCCCAAAATCCCGCGAGCTTTGCCCGCTGGCTCACCTCCAGCGCGGGCGACGTCCGCACGCTGGAGGCGGATCGGCTGATCGAGATGCCGCGCGAGCTCTATATGCCGCTGGTCGCAAGCTTCGATGCCTGCCTGATCATCCTGAGCGACGGCATGCTGACGGACGCGCAGGATTTCATCGCGCGGACCGGACCGCTGCTCAAGCGCGGCGGACAGATCATGATCATGGTCGCGAACGACCGCGGCCGCGAGCATGCGGCCGAATTCGCCCGCGAGTTCGCGCACCACTCGGCGCAGCTGCTGGACACCTCGGCATGGATCGCGGCCACGTATTACGTTCCGGCAAGCCGCGTGCGTTGGGCCATCTATCGCGCCATGTTGCGTCTGGCACGGTCCGGCGACTCCTTCGGCTGGCGATCGCCCTTGCGGCTGCTGCTCGTTGCCATGGCGGCGCTGCCCGTGAGCTTCGCAACCTTCGTGACCAACATTGGCGTCCGCGCCACCACGAAGCCGCCCCGCGGTCTCTGGTCAAGCGTCTTCTTGATCTTACGCCCGTCGTCGAATCCTCCACCTCTCCCACGCTTCGCGTCGAGCGGTACGGCTGACAAAGCGACGACGACCCGCAATGACCCCGTCGGACTCGCCCGCAAACTCGCCAGATATCGTTTCGTCGCGGGCCTGCTCAACGCCCGCCACGACATCGCCGAATACGGTGAACCGGAGTCTCTTGGGACCGCGATCGTGTCGCAGGAGGTGAAGAAGATTGCGGTATACAGCCCCGGCTCGGCGGCGCTTGCCAGCTTCCGCCAGCGCCTGCCGGCGGACGCTCCATTGGAGATCGAGGTGCACGACATTCTCGCAAGCCCGCTGCCGAAGAAGCACGATGCAATCTACTGTTTCGACCTCGTCGAACGCATCGCGCGCGGCGCCGAAGACGTTTACATCCGCCACCTGCGCGACTCGCTGAGCCGGGATCACGACATCCTCATCGTCGGCACCCGGTCGGGCGCGGCGCTGGCCGGACAGCCCGGCGAGGTCTTGGTTGCGCGCAGCGGCGCGGAGCTCAAATCGCTGCTCGAGCGCTACTTCCATGCCGTTTTTCCGTTTTCGATGATCGAGCAGACCGTGCATACGGGGATCCATCCCGCCGCCGACTATTTGCTCGCCGTCTGTTGCTCGCGGAAGCGCTGAACGAGAGCCCCGCGCGATGCGAGACACCAAGCGTATCGGGATCGATTTCGACAACACACTGATCGATTACGATGAGGTGTTCCGCGCGCTGGCGCGCGAGCGCGGATGGGTCGGCGCCGACTTCCGCGGCGGCAAGGACGCGGTGCGCCGGGTGGTCCGCGGCCTGCCGGAGGGCGAGACGCAGTGGCAGCGCCTGCAGAGCGCCGTATATGGGCAAGGCATCGCGCAGGCCGTGATGTTCGAAGGCGCCGAGGCGTTCCTGCGCGGTGCACGCGCTGCCGGACACCGGGTCCTGATCGTGAGTCACAAGACCGAATATGGTCACTTCGATCCGGCGCGGATCAACCTGCGCGATGCGGCGCTCGCATGGATGGAGCAGCAGGGATTCTTCGATGACGCGAGGCTCGGCGTCTCGGTCGAGAACGTGCGATTCACGCAGACGCGCACGGAGAAGATTGGCGCGATCGGGCGGCTCGACGTCACGCACTTCATCGATGACCTGCCCGAGGTGCTCGACGATCCGGAGTTTCCGCCTGGCGTCGTCAAGATCCTGTTCACCAACGGAGCCTCGTCGCGCGGCGCCCGCCCGGATGCGTTCGCGCATTGGCGCGATATCGCCGACGCGGTGTTGCGATGATGCAAGCGCTGGCCGCGACCGACGATCTCGCCCGGCTCGGCTCCCGCCTGGTCGGCTGGCGCGTGCTGTCGGCGGATCCGATGCGCCGCGGCGGCAACAATCGGATCTTCCTCCTGAGCGGCGAGGCGAATCGCGCCATCCTCAAGCTCTATCCGTCGCAACCCGAGGATCCGCGCGATCGGCTCGCCCAGGAATACGCCGCCCTGTCGTTTCTTCGTCGCCACGGCGTCGCCGACGTGCCCCGGCCGATCGCATGCGACGCGGCCGCCCGCTGCGCCGCCTTCGAATGGATCGACGGCGCGCCGCTCGATCGCGTCGGCAACGCCGACGTCGACGAGCTGGCGGATTTCTTCATCCGGCTGCAGACGCTGCGCGATCATGACGGCGCGGCGTCGCTTGCCGATGCATCGGCCGCCTGCTTCTCGCCCGCGATGGTGCTGGAACAGCTCGACGGCAGGCTCGAACGGCTGCAGCAATCGATCGCACGCGGCACCGACGTCGCCGACTTCGTCGCCGCAAGCCTGCTGCCTGCCGCGCGGCGCGCCGGCGAGCGCATGCGCGCCGCATGCGCGACGGCCGGCGTGGCGTTTGCGCAGCCGCTCGACCGCCGCCTGCGGGCGCTCAGCGCGTCCGACTTCGGCTTTCACAACGCGATCCGCCGGCCCGGCGGCCGGCTCGCCTTCGTCGACTTCGAATATTTCGGCTGGGACGACCCCGCCAAGGCGATCGCCGACGTGATGCTGCATGCCGGCATGATGCTGCCCGACGAGCTGGGGCAGCGATATCGGGCGCGCGTCGAGGCGGCGCTGGCCGACAGCGATGGCAGCTTGTCCTTTCGGCTCGACCTGCTATTCCCATCGATGGTGCTGCTCTGGTGCCTGATCCTGCTCAACGAATTCCTGCCGGAGCGGTGGACCCGCCGAGCGCTGGCGGGCGATCGGGACGACCGCGAGGCCGCCCAGGCGACGCAACTGCGCAAGGCGCGTGAGCTGTTTTCGCGGAACCTCGCATGACCTCGGCCGCCCTCGACATCAACACCGCCACGCCGCCGCTCGATGCGCGCTCCAAGGCGCTGCGCCGCATGGTGGTCGAGTCGGTGGTCGCTGCGGGTCGCGGCCACCTCGGCCCGGCGCTGTCGCTGGTCGAAATCCTGCGCGTGCTGTACGACGATATCCTGCGCGTGCGCCCGCGCGAGCCGCGCTGGCCCGAGCGCGACCGCTGCATCCTCAGCAAGGGCCACGGCTGCCTCGCGCTCTACGCGGTGCTGGCCGACAAGGGCTTCTTTCCGCCCGACGTGCTGGCGACGTTCTGCGCCCATGACAGCATCCTGGGCGGCCACCCCGAGCACGGCATGATTCCGGGCGTCGAGGCCTCGACCGGCGCGCTCGGCCACGGGCTGTCGATCGGCGTCGGCATGGCGATCGCCAATCGCCTGCGGCGGAGCGCCGCTCGCGTGTTCGTCGTCCTCGGCGACGGCGAGCTCGACGAGGGCGCCGTGTGGGAAGCCGCCATGGGGGCGAGCAAGCACCGGCTCGACAACCTCACGGCCATCGTCGACTACAACAAGTTCCAATCCTATGGGCCGACCTCGGTGGTGCTGGAGCTCGAGCCGCTGCTCGACAAGTGGCGCAGCTTCGGCTTCGCGGCCGACGAGGTCGACGGCCATGACGTCGATGCCCTGCGCGACAAGCTGCGCGCGGTGCCGTTCGCGGCCGGCCGGCCGAGCGCCCTCGTCTGCCATACGGTGAAGGGCAAGGGCGTGCCGGACGCCGAGAACAACGCCGACTGGCACCACAAGAACAAGCTCAGCGCGGCCGAGCTCGCCTCGATCCGCGCCGTGCTGGGCGGGGCGTGAGCGATGCGCAAGGCCTGCCTCGACATGGTGCATGCGCTCGCGCGGCGCGACCCGCGCGTCGTCTATATCGGCTCCGATCCGGGCCCCGGCACGCTCGACCGCATGCGCAAGGAGCTGCCGCGACAATTCTTCATCGAAGGCATCTCGGAAGCGCACGTGATCGGCATGTCGGCCGGCATGGCGTTCGAAGGTCATGTCCCCTACGTCAACACGATCGCGACCTTCATCACCCGGCGCTGCTTCGAGCAGGTCGCGGTCGACCTCTGCCTGCATGCGCTGCCGGTGCGGCTGATCGGCAACGGCGGCGGCCTCGTCTACGCGCCGCTCGGGCCGACGCACGTGGCGATGGAGGACATCGCCATCATGCGCGCGCTGCCCGGCATGACCATCGTGTGCCCGACCGACGCGCCGGAGATGAACCGCTTCATGGAGCGCACGCTCGACTGGCCGCACCCGATCTACATCCGGCTCGGCAAGGGCGGCGATCCGGTCACGTCGCGCCCCGAGGAAGGCTTCGAGATCGGCAAGGCCATCGTCAAGCGCGATCCCGGGCGCGTGCTGATCGCCACCACCGGCATCATGGTCCATCACGTGCTCGGCGCCGCGAAGCTCCTCGCCGAGCGCGGCATTGCCTGCGGCGTCGCGCACTTCCATACCGTGAAGCCGCTCGACGCCGACGCGCTCGCCGACCTCGCCGCCGGGGTCGAGGCGGTCGTCACCGTCGAGGAGCACACGCGCATCGGCGGGCTCGGCTCGGCCGTGCTCGAGTGCCTGGCCGACCGGCTGCGGGCGCCGAAGCCGGTGCTGCGCCTCGGCCTGCCCGACAAGTTCACCCACAACTACGGCTCGCAGGACGGCCTCATCAAGCATTACGGCCTCGACGCCCCGGGCATCGCGGCGGCGATCGAGGCTTATGTGGCGCAGCCGGCCGCGCTGCAACGCTCGCTCGAACCGATCTGACCGGCCATGTTCAAGGTCCGCTATTCCTACCTGCCGCAGCAGTTCGCCGACCCGAGCGAGATCCTCGACGAGCTCAGGCGTTTCGTGCCGACCGGCGACTTCACGCTCGGCAAGCCGGTCGCCGCGTTCGAGCGGCGCTTCGCCGAGCTGATCGGCACCCGGCATGCGATCGGGGTCGGCTCCGGCACCGATTCGCTCAAGCTGTCGCTCAAGGCGGTCGGCGTCGGCCACGGCGACGAGGTGATCACCACCGCCAACACGTTCATCGCCACGGTCGGCGCCATCAACGAGATCGGCGCGCGACCGGCCTTCGTCGACTGCGACGACACGTTCTGCATGAACGTCGACCAGCTCGAGGCCGCGATCACGCCGCGAACGAAGGCGATCATGCCGGTGCATCTCACCGGCTACATGACCGACATGCGCAAGCTGATGCCGATCGCGCGCAAGCACGGGCTGCCGGTCGTCGAGGATGCCTGCCAGGGCATCCTCGCCGACATCGGCGGCAAGCGCGCCGGCACCTGGGGCGCGGCCGGCGGCTTCTCGCTGCATCCGTTGAAGAACCTCAACGTGTGGGCGGACGGCGGCGTGATCGTCACCGACGACGACGCCATCGCGGAGCGGCTGCGGCTGCTGCGCAACCACGGCCTGCGCAACCGCGACGAGATCGACATCCTCGGCTACAACAGCCGCCTCGATTCGGTGCAGGCGATCGTCGGCAACTGGCTGATCAGGCAGGTGCACGACATCACCGAGAAGCGGATCGCCAACGCGGCCTATTACGACGCAGCACTCGGCAAGCTTCCGCAGATCAAGGTGCCGGCGCGGCCGGCGGACTGCCGGCGCGTATTCCACATCTACATCGTGTTCGCGCAGGACCGCGATGCCTTGTTCGAGCACTGCCTCGCGCGCGGCGTCGAGGCGAAGATCCACTATCCGATCCCGCTCTACCTGCAGAAGGGCCTCGCCCATTACGGCTACAAGGCAGGCGACTTTCCGGTGACGGACCGGCACGCGCGCGAGATCATCTCGTTCCCATGCGACCAGCATCTCGACCGCGGCCAGCTCGATCACGTGATCGAGACCGTGCGCGCTTTCTACGGCGGGCGTTAGCGCATGTCCCGGCGAAGTGGGCACCGGTTCGCCGCAAAGGACATGCGCCAATCTTGAAGGCTACCATGCGGCAGGTCCCTTACGTCAACTTCGCGGCCCAGTACGCACAGGAGCGCGCCGAGATCGCGGCGCTGGTCGAGCGGGTGTTCGGCCGCGGTGAGTTCGTCGGCGGCGGCGCGATCGAGGCGCTCGAGGGCGAGCTTGCCGCCTATATCGGCGTCCAGCACGTGGTGGCGCTCAACTCGGGGACGGACGCGCTCGTCCTCGGCATGCGCGCGCTCGGGCTCGGCGCGGGCGACGAGGTGATCACGCCGCCGAACTCGTTCGTCGCCTCGACCGCCGCGATCGTCGCGGTCGGCGCGAGGCCGGTGTTCGCCGACGTGCGCGACGACCAGAACATCGACCCGGACGCGGTCGCGGCGGCGATCACGCCCGCGACGCGGGCGATCATGCCGGTGCATCTCACCGGCCGCGTCGCCGACATGCGGCCGATCATGGAGCTCGCCGCCCGGCACGGGCTTGCCGTGATCGAGGACGCCGCGCAGTCGATCGGCTCGCGCTACGAGGGGCGCCAGGCCGGCTGCTTCGGCACCATCGCGTGCTTCTCGGCGCATCCGCTCAAGAACCTCAACGCGGCGGGCGACGCCGGATTCCTCGCCACCGACGATGCCGAGGCGGCGCGCAAGGTGCGGCTCCTGCGCAACCATGGGCTGGTCGACCGCAACACGGTCGAGATGTGGGGGACGGTGTCGCGCATGGACGTGCTGCAGGCCGAGCTGCTGCGGCTGCGGCTGGCGCGGCTCGACGCGGTGATCGAGCGCCGCCGCCGCAACGCCGAGACCTACCGGCGCCTGCTCGCCGACGCGCCCGTGTTCATCCCGCCGTGCCGCAACCAGGAATTCAACACCTTCCACGTCTTCGTCATCCAGGCCGACCGGCGCGACGCGCTGCAGGCCTTTCTCGCCCGGGAGGGCGTGGGCACCGCGATCCACTATCCGGTCCCGATCCACCTGCAGCCGGCGGCCGCGGCGCTCGGCCACGCGCGCGGCGACTTCCCGGTGACCGAGCGGCAGGCGGGCCGCATCCTGTCGCTGCCGATCAATCAGTTCCTCACCGAGGAGGACCAGGCCTACGTGGCGGACCGCATCCAGGCGTTCTACGCGCCGGGGTGAGCGGGCAGGCTATTGAAATCATTGCTGTTATCCCAGTTGGGATGTTCTGCCAAAATTGGCGCACGGCGATCGAGCGGGCGGGGGGCGGCGCCTAAGGCCAGATGCAGCCTCCGTCGGACTTGTTGAAATCATTGCTGTTATCCCAGTTGGGATATTCTGCCAAAATTGGCGCACGGCGATCGAGCGGGCGGGGGGCGGCGCCTAAGGCCAGATGCAGCCTCCGTCGGACTTATTGAAGTCACTGCTGTTATCCCAGTTGGCTTCGTTTTGCCGTTTTGCCGATGCGACCGCGCGCCTGTGGAAGGCGCTGCGGGCAGAAAAATCTCACTTTCGTGCCGCCTTTGAAAAGGCTGAACTTTTCGGCTTGGCTTCGTTCGGGCCAAAATGGCGCCGTGGCGAGCCACGCATTGACCCTTCCCCCGCATTCCGCTGCGCTCCATGCGGGCTACTGAAAACCGGCTCGGAGGTGTTTCGTGGCCCCTTTGAAAAGGTTGAACTTTTCGACCTGGGTTCGTTCTGCCAAAACGGCCGCCTGAGGGCGGTCGCGAGCCAAGCATTGAACCTTGCTCTTACGCGCCGTAGCCCGGATGGAGCGGCAGCGTAATCCGGGTCAGCCCCCCGCATTCCGCTTCGCTCCATGCGGGCTACTATTCACTGCTGTTCACGTTTTGATCTTCTCACGGCGGGGCGGTAAGATCAAGAAATATTTCGGTGGGAGCCATGTTTCTTCTCGTCGGTGGGGATTCGGAGATCGGCAAGATCGCGGCGGCGCAGCTCGGCGCCCGCGCGGTGGCGACGACGCGGCGGCCGCGCGGCGCGAGCGACAAGCGCATCGTGCTCGACCTCGCCGAGGATCCCCACCACCGCTTCGAGCCGCCGGCGGGCGTCACCTCGGCCTGCATCCTCGCCGCGGTGGCGCGGCTCGGCGACTGCGCCCGCGACCCGGCGGGCTCGGCGCGCGTCAACGTCGACGGCACGCTCGCGCTCGCCGACCGGCTGATCGCGCGCGGCGTGCACGTGCTGTTCATCTCGAGCGACAAGGTGTTCGACGGCTCGATCCCGCAGGTGCCGGCCGACGCGCCGACGGCGCCGGCGAGCGAGTACGGCCGGCAGAAGGCGCGGGCCGAGGCCGAGCTGCGCGAGCACATGACACGCGGCGCGCCCGTCGCGATCCTGCGGCTCGCGAAAGTGGTCTCGCCGGCGACGCCGCTGCTGCGCGACTGGACCGCGGCGCTGACGGCGAAAAAGCCGATCCGCGCCTTCCACGACTTGACCATGGCGCCGGTCGCGGCCGCAACCGTCGTGCGCGCGATCGCGGCGCTGATGGAGGCGCGCGCGCGGGGCGTCTTCCAGCTCAGCGGGCCGCGCGACGTGACCTACCTCGACGCCGGATTTTTTCTCGCCGAGCGCCTCGGCGCCGACCGGTCGCTCGTCCTGCGCGCGAGCCTCGCCGAGACCAACCCGCCCGCGGGCGCGGGGCCGCCGCACACGACGCTCGATTCGCGCGCGCTTGCCGCGCGCTACGGCATCGCGGTGCCGGATGCGTTCGAGGTGCTGGCGAGCGTCCTCGGCAATTCGTCGCGCCCGACGTGAGCGGAGAGAAGGCACGCCGTGACCGCACGAATCCCACCCGGCCTGATCGTCAACGCGGACGATCTCGGATATCACCCGCGCATCAATGCGGGCATCGTGTCGGCGTGGCGGGGCGGGATCGTGACGTCGGCGACGATGCTGATGACCACGCCTTACCTCGATGAAACGGTGCGCGAGGCGGTGCGCGGCGCCGGATTGCCGGTCGGCATCCATCTCGCGCTCACGGTCGGCAAGTCGGTCGCCGGCCACGCGGCGGTGCCCGACCTCACGGACGAGGCGGGCGACCTCACCTTGACGGCGCAGCGGCTGCTGCTCGCCGCTTTCGCGAGCGAGGCGGAGCGGCGCCTGCTTGCGCAGATCCGTCGCGAGCTCGAGGCGCAGCTCGCGCTCGCGCGCGACCATGGCGTGCGGCCGACGCATGCGGATTCGCACCAGCACGTGCACATGAACCCGGCGATCTTCGCGCTGGTCGAGGAGCTGCTGCCGCGTTTCGGCATCGAGCGGGTGCGGATGAGCCGCGAGGCGCTGTCGCTGCGCGCGGTCGCGGGCGCGCTCGCCCACGGGCAGCCGATCAATCTCGCCAAGCTCGCGCTGCTGCGCTGGGTCGCCCGCAGCATCCGGCCGCGGCTCGCGACGACCGACGACTTCTTCGGCGTGATCGACACGGGTGGCGTTACGAAGCCGGCGATCATGGCGGCGATCGAGGGTCTCGCCGCCGACCGCTCGCTCGAAATGTGCGTGCATCCCGGCTTCCCGGTGCCAGCCGTAGAGGCGATCTACCGCCAACCCGACGTGAACGCGTGGATCATATCGCCGGCGCGGCAGGTGGAGCATGACGCGCTGGTCGATGCCGAGGTCGGCGCGCTGGTGCGGCGGCGGGGGCTTGTGTTGCGCAGCTTCGACGGAGCCGAGAAGGCGGCGTAATTCGACACCGCGTCATGCCCGCGCATGAGGATGTGAAGAAATGGCTCGTCATCCTGATGAGGAGCGAGGCCGAAGGCCTTGCGTCTCGAAGGATGGGCCGCTGACGCAAGTGGCGTCACCGCGTGCTTTGCCCATGGTTCGAGACGCGCGGCCTGCCGCCGCGCTCCTCACCATGACGAGTCAAGCCGTAGGGTGGGCAAAATCGCCGGCGCGCCTTTGCCCACGCGGCGAGGCCGCGGCGATTTTGCCCACCCTACGCGACTGCGTCATGCCCGCGAATGCGGGCATCCACGTCTTTCTTTCGGCGAGTCAGCCACGAAGGCGTGGATGGCCGGGACAAGCCCGGCCATGACGAGTGAGGGACTTTGGGTCCGTCCCTACAAGGCGTCAAAGCAGCCCGGCGTAGTCGGCGACCAGCAGCGGATGCGACGGCTTGAGCTTGGGCGCGCGGATGACCGCGAGGAACTCCTCGTGCCGGGGGTGGTCCATCAGGTGAACGGCCTTGGCGGCATACGCCTCGCGGCTGAACGTCCCCCAGTTCTCCAGCTTCTCGAAGATGATGCGCGCGGCGGGGTCGAGCGAGCGGAAGAGGTCGACGAAATCCGGCATCTCGCGGAAATTCTCCAGCTGGTAGGTCATCGAGAACTGCAGCAGGTTGATCGCGCCGCCTTGGCGCAGGCCGGCGAGGAAGCGCATGTTGTCGAGGAACGGCTCCCAGCGGCCGCCGCGGCGCAGCAGCTCGAAGGTCGCCTTGCTGGCGCCGTCGGTCGAGACGCGGATCGAGTCGACCATGGCGTGAATGCCGGGAAACTTGTCCCATTCGCGCGGGTTGAGCAGCGTGCCGTTGGTGATGATCTCGATCGACAGATCGGGAAAATCCGCCCGGTTGAGCCGCGACAGCAGCCGGCGCAGCGGGCGGCTCACGAACAGCTCGCCCGCCGCATTGAGGTTGAGCCGCCGCGCGTTCTTGAGCAGCGGCAGGATCGAGCTCTCGATCAGCTCCTCCTTGCGGATCTGGATCGTGCTCTTCTCGGTAATGACGGTGAGGCGGCAGGACGGGCAGCTCAGGTTGCACGACGCATCGAACGCGAGATAGACGTAGCTCGGGCTGTCGAACGCGACCTCGCCGGTGGCGACCGCGCGGCGCGCGCTCGCGCCCTCGACCGCGGCCTTGCGCGGCAGATCGTCGCCGGCGATCCACGGGCATTTGACGTGGTCGCAATAGCGGAACGAGCCGTCGAGCACCGAGCGGCGGATCGCCAGGGCGCGCGGGCTGTTGTAGGTCGCCGCGAGCGGCGCGCCGTCGGTCATCACGTTGCCGATGCTGAAGCCCGGGGTCCAATGGGCGCAGCAGACCGAGGCGTTGCCGTTCTCCTGGATGTCGAGGCGCTCGAACGGAAACGGACAGGTGCGCTCGGCGAGATGGCCGTCGTCGTCGCCGAGGTAGCGCCGCAGCGCGCGGTGCAGCGGCTTGCCGGCGACCGCGCGCTCGAGCGCCGTGACCTGGTTCTCCAGGATATGCAGGCCGCCGAACGGGCCCATCAACGGCGCCATGACGTGCCGCGCCGTGCCGAGCGCCGGCTTCGCCAGCGCGAGCGCCTCCGCGACGCTCGCGGTCTTGGCGAGCCAGCGCGCCAGCGCCACCGCGGCGCCGGGGAAGCGCCCGTCGAGCGCGAGGCGGCGCAGGAAGGCGAGCTTGTCCGCGCGATCGACGCGGTCGACGACGCGCACCACGAAGCGGCGATCCATCGCCAAAATCGGCTGTACGGTCGGCGCCAGCGCCGGCGGCGGCGCGGCCGCGCAGCCGAGCCAGGCGTAGAAGTGCTCGTTCGCGCCGTAGATGTCGTAGGCGGCAGCCGCCTCGAGCGCCGCCAGCAGATGGCCGCCGCTCGCGGCGTCGGTCGCGACCTCGATCGGCTTGCGGCGCCGGCGGATGAACCGTTCGACGTGCAGCAGGCGGGTGCGCGGCTTGAGGAACGCGCCGGTGCGCGCGAGCGCCGGCGAGCCGCGCATCGCGTCCCAGAAATCGGCCCTGGCGAGATTGCCGAACATTCGCGATGTCCGTCTCCGCAAGTGGACGGCAGAGGTTACCGACGCCAGGTTGCGCCGACAAGCACGTCGTCATGCCCGGGCTTGTCCCGGGCATCCACGTCTTTGCAGCACGGCAAGAAAGGAAGAAAGACGTGGATGGCCGGGACAAGCCCGGCCATGACGAATGCGGAACTACCCCTGCACGTTGACGAGCACCCTCCCCGCCTTGCCGCTGCGCACGAGGTCGAAGGCGGCGTTGATCTCGGCGAGGGGGAACTCGTGGGTGATGATGCCGTCGAACGAGATGCGGCCGGCCTTCACCAGGGCGATGATGCGCGGGATGTCGATATGCGGGCGGGCGTCGCCGCCGTGCGAGCCGGTGAGCACCTTGTTGAAGTGGATCGGCAGCGTGTAGATCGAGACCTTCTCGTTGGGCACGCCGACCAGCACGCAGGTGCCGTCCGGGTGGGTGAGCTCGTAGGCCATCTCGATCACGCCCTTGACGCCGGTGGTCTCGATCACCTTGTCGGGGCCCTTGTCGCCGACGATCGCGCGCACGGCGGCGGCAACGTCGGCAACCTTGCCGGCATTGATGCAATGAGTGGCGCCGCGCTCGCGCGCCATGTCGAGCTTGTGGTCGAGGAGGTCGATCGCGACGATCGGGTTGCCGCCGGCGAGGCGGGCGAACTGCACCAGGTTGAGGCCGACGCCGCCGACGCCGAAGATCGCGACCGACTCGCCGATCTTGAGCTTGGCGTCGTTGTTGACGACGCCCGCCGCGGTCGTCACCGCGCAGCCGAACAGCGGCGCCACCTTGAGGTCGAAATCGGCCGGGATCACGGTCATGCGGTTCTCGGAGATCACCGCGTGGTCGTTGAAGGTGGTGACCCAGCCCGCGTTGAGCTTCCGGCCGTTCCAGGTGTAGGCGGGCGTCCTGCTCTGGATGCCCTGGCTCGGCCGCCAGTGCAGCACCACGGTGTCGCCCGGCTTGACGCTGGCGACGCCCGGGCCGATCTCGATCACCTGGGCCGAGGCCTCGTGGCCGAGCAGGTGCGGCAGGAACTTGTCGGGGCCCTTGACGGCGTCGATCTCGTTGATCTGGGCGCCGCAGATGGTGGTGTGCAGCACGCGCACGAGCACCTGGCCGACGTCGAGCGCGTCCGGCAGCGCGATCTCGTCGACGACGAGCGGCGCACGCGATTGCGCGAGGATGGCGGCGCGGGCGGATTTGATTTGCATTGCGGTTGCCTAGCTCCAGGTGAGGCGCTTGCGCTCCCTCTCCCCGCGCGCGGGGAGAGGGTCGGGGTGAGGGGGCGCATCCACATAACTTGAGTCAGCGACTCGCGGGAACGCCCCCTCATCCGCCTTCGCTCCTTCGGAGCTACGGCGGGACAGGTCCCGCCCTTCTCCCCGCACGCGGGGAGAAGGAGTGCAGGCGCCGTGCTCGCCTCACCTACTCGAAATAGATGAACTCGTAGTCGCCCGTATAGCCGAAGTGCTGGTAGAGCCAGATCCAGGAGGCGGTGTCGAAGAACGCCTCGGCGGTGAGCGCCCAGCACTGCATGCCGAACTGCTCCGCCTCGTTGCGATAGCTCTCGACCATGACGTACTTGTTGCGCCCGACCCGCTCGATCTCGGCGAGCGCGGTCCTGAGCTCGAAGATCTTGAGATTGTGCAGGGTGCCGAGCGAGACGACGAGATCGAACGACTGGTCGCCCCAGGGGTAGCGGTCCTGCGCGCGGTAGCGAAAGAGGCTGTCCTTGACGTCCGGGTGGGCGTCGGCGAGGCCGTGGCGCGAGACGTCGAAGCCGACGAGCTCGGCCTGCGGCAGCAGCAGCTTGAACTCGCGCAGCAGGTAGCCCTTGCCGCAGCCGACGTCGAGGATGCGCACCTTGCCGCTGAGCCCGTGCAGATCGATCAGCGCCTGCGCGACCGGCTTCCAGCGCCCCTCGATGTAGCGATAGCCGCCGTAGCCGTAGCGCCGGTCGCCGTCCCAGTAGTCGGCCTCGTACTCCTTGGCCTTGAGCATGCAGTGGACCTTGTCGTCCTGCATGCGGCCGATGTAGTCCCGCTTGGTCTGTCGATGGAGCGGGGTGACGATGTTGAGCAGGCGGCCCATGGGTGTCCTTGTGTTCGATGCGATGCCGTCGAATTTGGCCGGCCGCGGCCATTCGCGCGATCAGCATGTTGGCGCGGGGAGTTGAGACGAGAGGAAGGAACCAGTCACGTTTCCCATCCGCGGCAGGTCTATAGTTCGTATCCCGCGCCGCTGGCAACCCGCAGCTTGCGGCAGGCCGAGCTCATCGCACAGGCAGTCGCCGGTTCAGCGACGAGCTCGGCCGAACCCTCGCGCGCAGACTCAGTCATCGAATGACCGGGCGCAACGTTTGGCGACAGGCCGCCCCTGCTCATTCCCCAATGCAACACGGGTGAACTCGCCATCTCGCCGACTCGATCAGACCATCGTTTAACCGCCCCTCAGATCGCCGTTGCGGCAGAATGAGCACGCCTTGGGAGGAACCTCTGCGTTCGAGGTCCATCCTGCTCCCGACATGCCTACGGTCCCCGCGGCGTTCCCTGCCCCTGCGGGACCGCCCCCGGCGACCACACCATCGAGATGCCGTTGGCAATGAGCACCGCCACAGCGCAAACGAGCACCTGCAGCAACGCCAGGGTGACCAGAAACAGGTCTGCGATTGTGTGGAACTGCGAATACGCCATGATGTTGGGCAGCGCCGCGAACGGGATCGCTGCCAGAATCGGCGACACGATGCACCACGCGGTCTCGACCTCGGCAGCCCTACCTCCGGCCCAAACAATCCCGAGCCCGGTTAGCCCGCCCAATATTAGGAGCCACAACCAAGTTCGCGTTGGCGCGCCTTCGATCGCCCGACTCACTGCCTGAATCGCATGCCCTGGATTGTACAGTGCATACAGCCTCAAGGTGAGCAGCGGATGACGCAGCCATATCTTTGTGACCACCCGTCGCATGATGTCGTCTTCCAACTTCCACTTTACCGCTCCGCTCCAGTCCGAATAGAACCCTGGCGGAATAGATTTTCCCGGGAACGGGTCCGGCGGACGGATAAAGTGGCTATCGCGCAAATATTCCAAAGCCGCGACGTATCCCGCTGCATCAAATCCCTGGTTTCTCGCGACTTGCGGCGCGATGCTGTTTGACGAGATGAAACCCGGTAGTCCATACATGTGGGCCGTCAGGAGGCCTATGTATGTGCTATGCCAAAACCCGTGATAGGGCATGACGTCGTCCGTGAAATAGACCGGATGCAGCTTGAATTTAACGTACTGATTATAGCCGAAAAATCCTCCAAGCAGCAGGATGACTGGCCAGCACGCCACGTTGCGCACAAACACGCTCCAGCTTCGGGACCCTTTCGGCTGCCGCAGTCGATCGCGGAACGCTACCCAAAATGCGGCCGCCACAACGAAGAAAAGAGCCCACGACGCGGATACCCGAATGCTGATGGCCAACGACAATATCGCCAGCTGGACCAAGCTCGCACAAACCGCCATGATCGAGAGCCTGCGGCGACGCAAAACCAAGAAAGCGAAATGCAACGCTGGGATAAGCACTAAAGTCGAACCGTGCCGGGGTCCCGGATACGTTGGCATCTGCGGGGATGACAAGATCAGGGTGAACGGCTCGATGAGAAAGGAAAACAGAGCGAATAGCAGCGTAATTTTAGCTCCCAAATCGTTCCAGAACACGAGCAGGTAGGCCGCCGCACTCATCGCCAATAAAAGAAAGAACGTGTAATAAAGGGACTCGATTCGCAGGCCAAAAACTCGAAACGCTAGCTTGTCAAAGTCGACGATCCCGACGTCGCTGTACACCAGATTGATAAGGGTGCGATCGCCGACGTATCCGGGCTGCTGCGGCCCCAAGGAGGCCGCCGCCCGTAGTGCCTCGTTCATCAAATCCCGATCCTTATCATTCTTTTGCTCGATTATCGGGTCGTGAACGTCGGTCGCTCCCCTGTACCAGATTTCTATCAGCTTGTTGTAGACCGTTGCGTATCCAACATAACCGGCATTGAGGTGATAGATCATATCGGACAATGCCACCGCTATTGCCCACTGGTTGTTCTCAAGTCCATCAATCGTGTGGTCCAGGCCCCGACGCTGGCCTTCCCGCACGGTCGCCGCGATGACGAGCGCGGACACGACGGCGACGATTATTGCCGTGAGAATCGGTCGCGCCGGCCGGCGCGTCGGACCAGGTTCTGCCTCTTCGGCAAGGTGCACCGGCTCAGCGTCCATCAGGCCCCCCCCGCGTTCAATGCACAGACATTCCGCCGGCGATCACCGGCTAACACCGACGTCGCGAGCCTCGTGCACCCCGTTCAAACCGAATACAACGTAGCGCGCCGGCGGCGTCAAGCCGCAACCGGACTTGCGCGTGCGACAGTGTTGCCGTTGATGGCCCTGTCATATCGAGCGTTGCCGCCGGGAACTAGGACTCCAACCGAGATTAACGGAGTAAGGGCCGGGGGCGCCAGGAAGGCGCATAACTCTGCCAGCTTCTGTGCAGCCGATATGCGCGCTCTGTTCCGAATTTCCGAGAGGCGATTGAGGCCCTCAAACACAGGAAATATCAACATCTCCCGCACGTTGCCGCAACACGAGGCGTCCGGGAACCGCACCGAGGCAGCGCCACGAAGCCTCCTGGGATGACAGGGTTGCAGCAGCCTCGATATCGTCTACGCTGCGCCGTCATTGCGGAATGGCGGTCGACCGACCCGGACGCACACACCTGTCGTGGGACGCGCAATCCAATCAAACGGCACTCGAAAGACGCGGATCCGATGCGCGCAGACAAAAAAGAGATTCCCGCCTTGACCGGCCTCAGGGGCGTGGCTGCGCTGTTCGTCGTATTCACGCATTATTTTGTCTGGTGCGCGACCTTCGACTGGAAAACGGCGCCGCGCTGGCTCATCGAGCTGTTCCACACCTCGGATCACGGGATGACGCTCTTCTTCACCCTGAGCGGATTCGTCATCACCTACAACTATTTCGAATTTGGGTGGGACGAGACTCCGCTACGCTCATTCTTCCGTTTTGCATGGCTGCGCTTTTCGCGTCTCTATCCGGCCCTTCTCCTGTTCATCGTGCTGACCATCAACCCGCGGCCGTTGGCGGCGCTGACGGAGCATCCATTCAATACCTGGGTGATGTTGCATGTATTCAATCTCGAGACCTGGATTCCGGCCAAGTTTGCCGGCGTCCTGCCGATCAATGGAACGTTCAGCGTGATCTGGAGCATCAGCACTGAATTCATGCTTTATTTCATGTTCGCTCTTGCGGTCATCGTTGGACACGGCTTCCATCGCCGGGGGCAAGGCAAGCTCTTTTTGGCGATCCTCGCCTTGATCGGCATTGCGCTGATACTGTTGGCGATCATTCCGTCCATGCGCGCGCCCCTGTACCTTCACCTGTGGCAACCCATGGAACCGCTGACCGACACGGATTGGGATCGATGGTTCTTCTATCTTTCGCCCTACTTCCGGATAACGAATTTTGCTCTTGGCGCGGCCGCCGCCTGGATGGTCATGTACCGGCACAAGACCATTGTTACATACCGAGCCTATTTTTCCGCCGTGGCGCTCGTGGCCGCGATCCTGATGCTTTCCTTTCACGTCTTCGTCACCGTCGGCCGGCTGGTCCCTGTGCTCAATGGCGCCCTGCTGCCAATTGCAGAGCTCCTGACGGCCCTCCTCTTTGCGCTGATCATGGTTGACAGTCAGAGCGACACATTCATCAACAGGGCATTGAGCTCCCGGTCCCTGGTGACGATCGGCAACATCTCCTACTCGCTATACTTATTCCATGAGTTCTCGCCGCGCCTCGGCGTCTATCAGCCCGGCGTCGCGTTCAGCTGGATCGCCGTACCGCGATCGATACTGAACTTCGGCATGTCCTTTCTCCTCGCCATCGCCCTCGCCTATGGCCTCTGGTGCGTGGTGGAACGACCGGCACAAAGATGGCTGCGCGCCTTGATCCCCGATCGTCGCCGGCAGCTGCCGGTCCCGATCGAAACCGCTGAGCCGCGCACGAGCTGAGCGCCGAGCGTTCGCCCGTCACGCGGTTTTGCGGGCGACAAGCTTCTGGTTGGACGTTTCGGCGCCCAGCAGCAGCGCGATGCGATCGATCATCGCGAAGGTCGCCAACAACGGCGTGGACGTGTCGGCAAATGCCTGGCTGAACCACGCTCCGCATCCCATTCGTTGCGCCGAGAACTGCAGCGAATAGATCCAGCACGGCGGCGCAAGAAGCGACTGCGAGAAGGCGACCTCCATGCCGCTCTCCATAACGACGCGGCTCAAGTGCTTACGAGAAAACAGATTGAGGTGGCGCGGCCAATAGTATCCTCCCCAGCCGCCACGCCTGAAGAATCTTCGATCCCAGCCGTCGGGATTCGGGGTCTCTATCGCCAGCAGGCCTCCGACCGCCAATGCTTGCCGACATCGATCGAGAACCAAGCGGACGTCCCACACGTGCTCGATGATCTGATTCATGGTGATCACGTCGTAGTGGCCGTCAGGAAGCTTCGTGCCCTCTATTGCGCCGACCATCGTCTGGATGCCGCATTCTGTGAGTTCCTTGCGAACCTCCGGACCGAAATGCCAGTCGAGTCCCGTCAGCTCCGCCTTTGGAAACAGCCTGCGGATCGCCATCAGAAAGCGGCCATCTCCGCATCCGACATCGATCAGACGCATCTCCGGATGCAGCTTTTGCGCAACCGCCTTAAACCGTCCGAGCAATACGCGATCTTTTATCCTCGCGAGCAGGCTGTCGGCGCGTCCAAACTTCTTGGTGTAGGTCGCATACACGGACGGATATATGCGACCAATTTCACCGATTGCGGGCCGCGGATTGAGATAGATGTGTCCGCATTGACGGCATTCGTTGAACGAATACGATTGCTCACTCGTATGGTGCAGGTAGTCCCTGCCGGTCGCAACAACGATACCGGCATCGGCACCGCAGACGGCACACGCAACGGACTCGACCTCGACCTCAGGCACGTTCACCAGCTATCCGCCTTCTCGATGACGCGCTGTCCACGGAAGAATGCGGAACCAGTGGGCAAGCAAAGCGAGGTACCCACCGTCGAAGATCTCGAATCTTCCGCCAAAGGGCCGATAGCTCTGATCGCGCTCGGCATGTGCGCGGTTTCTGCTGTGGAGCTTTTGCAGTTGCGCATAAGGAATGGAGGGAAACAGGTGATGCTCCGCGTGGTAATTGAAATCGAACGCTCCCATGAGCCACGTTTGCCACCGCCTGCCGACAATCGTGCGCACCACCCAGTCACGATCGGGTGATCCGTGCTCGCAGAGCAGGCGCGTCGTCGACAGCAGCTTACCGACCGTCATGATGGGCAATACCCAGAACACGACATAGGACCAGATGCTGTCGAAGGCGTGCCAGAACCCTGCCGCTATCAGCAGCTGCACCAGCGCAAATTTGAGCAGCTCGGAGTAGTCTCGCTTGCCGCGTGCGCCGGTCGCTCGCTCCCGTTGCCCCAAGAATTGGATAGCCGCGGGTATGCCGCTGAGGTTCCAAATGAATCGGCGAATCATGGCCGTCTTGGTTCGGGGAAATCTCGTATAGACGGCGAATTCCGGATCATCCTCTGTCCCCAAGTGCCGGTGATGGCGCAGGTGAAAGTCACGGTAATCCAGTGTCAACCCGATCGGATAGGCGGTCAAAAATGAAGCAAGCATGTCGGAGCGTTTGTTTCGCAAATTGTTGTGCACCGCCTCGTGCATTCCGTTGCCGAGCGAATACTGCGACCAGCCGATGACACAAAACGCTGCACCACAAATACTCACCTCGAAGGCCAGTGGGAGTTGCATTGCAATCCAAACGGCAGCCAGCGCCAGTACAATCAGGGAATAAAGGAGCGCGATCACTGCAAAGGATTTTTCTTCTCCCGTCTGAAAGGAGCGAAAATCATCCCGGTCCGTAAAGATGATCTTTGCGGGACTGGACTCCGTCACTGGCGCTTCTCCGGTCCGCATAATCAACCAGCGTATCGCTCTCCGATGCGAGTGGCGGACGTGCTCGATTTGGCGAGGCGCCTCTCGTCACCGGGACCAGAGGTCATGAGACGCAGTGTACTTGCTGGACAGCACCGGTCAATCGTGCCGCCCTGCGGCGAGCATATCCCGAAGCCGTCGACATGCCCCGTGCGACGATCATTGCTCGTACGCAGCGACCACGAGAACGCCGGTGAGAATCATCGATATTCCGACCCAGCGCGCCAGCGGGATGGCTTCGCCCAGGATCAACCGGGAAGCCAGAATCACCGCCACATATTGGACGGCGCCTACGGATTGGGCAACATTCAGCGGCAGGAAGCGCAGCGCGCGGGCGTAGAACAAACCCCCGCACGCGAAGGCGGCAAGCCCCCAGGCCGTTCGCCACGACATGAAGCCGAGCAGAACAGGCGACGGCACGTCGTTGGTTCCGGCCTTCATCAGCAGGTTCGCGATCACAGTGCAGCCGATTACCGCAAGCATTGGGGTCAGCGCACTCATGATGCCCCATCGCGCGCCGGCTTCTGCGCGAGCCCGATGACCTGTAAGCCCGCACGCCCTAGCCCCGGCAGCGCCAGCAGTGCCTGATCGATCCGCGCCGAGACGCGCGTAATCGTCCGGATGCCTGGCATGAAGCGGAACAGGCGATTGAAGACCATCACGTCGCTGTTCATGAACAGGCAGAACCCGAGGAAGCCGTGCGTGCGGTAGTGCAGCGAGCGCAAGCCTGCAGATTCAAGCAGCGGAACTGTCTCCTCGTACACGAGCGGGCGCTCGGTGTCATGATTGAGCATGGGAGAAAGACGATAGATGATCGCTCGCAGCCCGCGCCACAGCATGAAATCGCTTACCGGCTCGCGGTAGAGGAATCGGCCGCCCGGCTTGAGGATGCGCGCGATCTCGGCGAACAGGCGCGCGCGCGCCGGCACATGATGCACGCCGCCGAGCATGACCACGGTGTCGATGCTCTCGTCGGCGAGGGGGACGCGGGTGGCATCAGCCTGGACGAGGAGCGCGGCAGGGTGCGCGTGCAGGCGCCTGACGGCCGCGAGCATGTTCTCCGAGATGTCGACCCCGACATAGCGGCGCGCGCGCCCCCCGAGGAGGGCCAAGGCCTCGCCGCGGCCGCAGCACAGCTCGGCGATCGTACCGAGCGGGCCGTCGCCGATCGCGTCGAGAACCACCTGATCGAGATAGGCGAGATACTCCTTCGTATGGGGATAGTCTAGATTCGCCGTATAGGCCGCCGCGATCCTGTTGTAGTGGTGGCGCTGGGCCGCCGATTCCGGCGACAACGCACTCTCGGCAAACAGCGGTATGCCGGCCTCGTTCACGCGATAGCGATGCGCGCCGTCGACGCTCGCCAGCGCGCCCGGCTCGCTCACGAGGCGCGCGCCCGAGGCCGGGCACCGCAACACGTCGAGGAAGCGATCGAGCGGCGTGGCTTCGACATGCGGCGCAGCGTCGGTCATCACCGTCATGGCGCCGCCGCCGCCAGCTTGGTGCCGATCGCGCACCAGGACATCTCATTCACCCAGGATAGGCGCACATCGAGCAACCCCTGCTCGCGCATCATCCGCTCGACGACCGCGCGCGGCCAGTAATTAGCGATCTTCGGCAGCATCTGGTCGAAGACGATCGACCGCAAGTGGGAGAACGTGAACTGGCGCAGCAGACGGAAATAGGCAATGCGGCCGAAGCCGAGGCGCAGCAGCAGCCACAGGAGGCCCGTCGGATAGACCGAGAGGTGATGCACCAGCCCGACCGGAAGCCGCGAGAACATCGCCTTGCGCGCCGGGTCGAGCAGCAACACGATCCAGCCGTTGTTCTCGCGTCCGTATACCCAGATCATCACGCGGCCGCCGGGCTTTGCGGCCTTCACCATCTGGGCAAGCGCGCGCTCCGGATATTGCAGATGGTGGACGACCCCGATCGAGTAGACGACGTCGAACTCGTCCGTGCAACCGATCTCATAGGCGCTGCGCCTTTCGACGTGCACGCGCGGGAACGGCGCGAGCGTGCGCCGGGCCGCCGCCAGCGAGCGGTCGTCGACATCGATGGCGAGCCCGCCGGCCGCGCCGTAGGTCATGGGCCAGTACGAGTTGCGCCCCATCCCGCAACCGACATCAAGAAACGTCCGCCCACGCCAATCCTGCGGCGCGAGATGCGCAGTCCAGCGGCGAAACTGCTCCTCGTATTCCGGCCGCAGCTCGGCATAGCGGTGCCACTCATAGCCGAAGCGATCCGGCGAGCCGGTCGCGAGCGGTTCCGGTCCATCGCCGGCTATGTCGTTTCGAACCTCGGCGGGGCCGACAGTCATGGCTCGGTGACTCTGAGAATTCAATGAACGGCCCCGCTTCCTGCCCGGCGGGCGCTGGCGATCGTGGCAAGGCTGTACAGCGTCCAGATCTTCTTGCGATGATCGATGCCACGCTGATGCGCCGACCAGAGCCGCTCGATCTCGCCGCGATCGAACCAATCGTGGAGCGGGGAGCCGCGATCGAGCAGCGCCGCCCCCACCGGCTCGCGCAACGGTCCACGCAGCAGGCGCGGCAGCGGGACCGCAAAGCCGTGCTTCTTGCGCTCGACAATATCGCGCGGGACGTGGCGCGCCGCAAGCTTGCGGAAGATGCGCTTGGTCGAAAGCCCGCTGATCTTGTCGCGCGACGGCAGGCTCATGGCGTATTCGGCAAAGGCGCGGCCGAGATAGGGCGCGCGCACCTCCAGGCTCGAATACATCGAGGCGCGATCCACCTTCAGCAGGATGTCCTCAGGCAGATAGGTGGACGCGAACAAGCGGATCAGTTCCGCCGTCGACCAGTCCCGCCCGTCGCCCCCGGCGAGCAGGTCGGCGACCGGGTCCTCGGCGCTCGCCTCGGCGCGCTTGCGCACGTCGGGGCGCCACAGGCGGTCGAGCTCCTCGGGCGCGAACGGCGCCATGCAGGCGACCCATTGGCGCGCACCCGGCAGCCCGGCAGCCTGGCTGAGCTGGCGCAGCAGAAAGTCGACGCTCATGTAGGAGCCGGCGTGCGGCACGGCGGCGAGCGCCCGGCGCGCGGCCCGGCCGAGCCAGCCGGGGATGCGGGCGAGCGCGCCGGCCGCGCGGTTCGCCTTGAAGCTGATGTAGCCGGCAAAGAGCTCGTCGGCGCCGTCTCCGCCGAGCGCGACCGTCACACGCCGGCGCGCGGCGCGGCACAGCACCCAGGTCGGCAAGACCGACGCATCGGCGAACGGCTCATCGAGCTTGGCGGCGAGCGCACTGACGGCGCCGAGGATCGCGGCATCGTCGAGGTCGATCACCTCGTGGGAGAGGCGCAGGCTCCGCGCCAGTGCCTGCGCGGCCGGGGTCTCGTCATAGCTCGCCTCGGGCATGCGGACCGTGAACGCGGTGAGCCCCGGGGCGTGCTTGCCGACCAGCGCGGCGATGAGCGAGGAATCGATGCCGCCGGAGAGAAACACCCCGACCGGAACGTCGGCGACGAGCCGATCGCGTACCGTGACGTCGAGGAGCGCGTCGAGACGGTCGAGCCTGTCCGCCTCGCTCTCGCCCGCGCGAGCGCGGCCGGCCTCGTCCGGTTCCGGCCGCCAGTAGCACCTGCTGGCGGCGACGCCGCCCGACCAGGTCAGCATGTGGCCGGGCGCCAGCTTGCGCATGCCGCGGCGGAAGGCATGCGTTCCCGGCAGGTATTCGTAGACGAGGAATTTCTGCACCGCGCCAAGATCGATCGGCAGGTTGCGCGCCAGCGGATGGGCGAGGATCGCGGACGGCTCGGAGCCGAAGACCAGGACGCCCTCGCGGGCGCACCAATAGAGCGGCTTCTCGCCGAAGCGGTCGCGCGCGAGATAGAGACGGCCGGTCCGCCCTTCGAAGAAGGCGAAGGCGAACATGCCGTCGATCTTCGCGAGCGTCGCCTCGATTCCGTCGCGCTGGAGCAGTCGAAACAGGACCTCGGTATCCGAGCGGTCGACGAGATTGATGCCGGCGGCCATCAGCTCGGAGGCGAGCGCCGCATAGCCGTAGACCTCGCCGTTGAACAGGAGCGCGTCCCCGGTCACCGGGTCGACGCGCGGCTGCTGGCCGCCGGCGAGATCGATGATGGCGAGCCGAAGGTGCCCGAAGGCAATCTGCCCCGCGACATGGATGCCTTCCCCGTCCGGACCGCGATGGGCGATCGGGTCGAGCATTTGCCGCACGATCGCGCGGTCGGCCTCAGTCGGGCGGGTCGGATCACGCGAGAAGCCAGCGATGCCGCACATGCGTGGCGGTGCCCGTCAATCGATGTTCACGGTCTTGCCGACCAGATAAGCGCGCTTGTCGCGGCTTTCGAAGTAGGTCCGCATGATCATTTCGGCGATGATGCCGAGGAAGAAGCAGAGCAGGCCGGTGATCGCCAGCAGGGTAACGAGCAGCGGAAGAGGGGTCTGGATGAATGAGATACCCGCGAAGAAGCGCAGCCAGAGCGCCCAGCACCCAGCGAGAAAGGCGCCGACCAGAGAATAAAGCCCGGCCATGCCGAAGAACTGCATCGGCCGGTCGAGCGCGCGGTCGAGAAAGAAGATGACCAAGAGATCGAGCACGACCCGCGGCGCGCGCGAAATCCCGTATTTCGATTTGCCGTGCTTGCGCGGATGGTGCGCCACCGCCATTTCCAGCACCCGCGCGCCCTGCCAGCTCGCGAAGATCGGAATGTAGCGGTGCATTTCGCCATAGAGACGGACGTGCTCGATGGTCCAGCGCCGGTAGGCCTTCAGCGTGCAGCCGTAGTCGTGCAGATGGACGCCCGACAGCCAGGAGATCAGCCGGTTGGCGATGCGCGACGGGCATCGACGGCTCCATTCCCTGTCGCGACGATCGACGCGCCAACCGGAGATCACGTCGTACCCCTCGTCCAGCTTCTTCACCAGCGCGCCGATGTCGGCGGGATCGTTCTGCAGATCGGCGTCGATCATTACGATGACCTCGCCGCGCGAGTACTCGACCGCGGCCATCAGCGCCGCGGTCTGGCCGAAATTCCGGCGCAGGTGGACCACCTTGAAGCGCTTCTCGCGCAAGGCGATTTCGTCAAGCACTGCGCCCGAGCCGTCGGAGGAGCCATCGTCGGCGAAGACGACTTCCCAAGGACTTCCGATGCCGTCCAGCGCCTGTGCCAGTCGGTTTGCCAGCTCCGGCAGGCTGTCAGCCTCGTTGTATACAGGGACAACGACCGACAGGCTCATCATACTTCAGCCGCACATGATTTCATCGCGATGTCGTCAGTTCGTCCATACGCCTTGCGCAAAGTCAAGGACGGCGCTTTGCGGCCGTGCCGCGACGGCCATTTGCGTTCATTGACACGACCGGAATGAGGTTAGGCTCTTTAACCCACCGCCTCATCTATTCATTGCTCTTGCTCGCCACCAATAGTTTCGATCCATTGATCTACTTTCGATTCTGATCAGGCAGGCGATCGCCTTTAGGAACCATATTCCGAATCCTAGGCACGTCGACTGTCGACCGAATGGCCACAAATGGTCAACGGATGCGTCCCATGTTGGCGTCATGCATCGGCCCGCTCAACCATGCGGCCGCGCAATGGGCGGCCTCCTACAAATTGGGATTGACGACCGTCAACACGCCATCATTCGTGACGAGCGGGCCCAACGGCGTGGCATGGGTGCTGTCGGGCGCATAGCTGAAGACGATCTGCCATCCATTTGCCGCGAAAAGCTCGTGCAGGTCGGAGTGGACCTTGGCGCCATGGGTCGCGATGTGGAGGCGCTTCACCTTGCGGCGGAGAAGATCGAGGAACGGCGGAAAGGCGCGGATCTCGGATTCCTGCATGTCCGCCTCGATGTAGTCGACCCGGTCGAACGGACCGAGCAGGTCGCCGATCGTGATGCAGCTGACGAGTTTGATTTCGGCGGCCGCTCCATGGTCGCCAGCGATCTCGGTGTGCAACCCGGTCGAGTTATGCAGCAACAGGCTGCGTAGCATCTCGTTGGTGCGGCGCGCGGCGACGGCACGTTTGAAATAATCCTCGCGCACCGCCTTGTCGTCGGTGCTGATGCAGTTCTGCGATCCGGCGCCGGGCGCCCCGACGGGAAAGAACGCCGGCTCGTGGGTGCCGCTGACGACGGCCTCGATGAGCCATTGATCGTCGGGATCGATGCCATTGTCGCGCAACATGCGCCGCAGCCGTCGCATGTTTTCCGGGACCGGTTCGACCGCAACCAACTTATAGGGCATGGGATTGAGGCGCTGCAGGGCTCGGCAGCAACCGACGGCCTGGTAGCCGTAGAGCGCGCCCAGTGTCATCATCACGAAATGGCCCCGCGCCTCCTTCGCAGCCAGTAGCCAATTCAGGGCCTCGAACCAGAAGCACTCGCCCGCGCCACCCCGGCCGATCGCAGGCGGTGGCACCGCGATGGTTGCGCTGTCGGCGCGGTGATCGTCGCAGTGCGAAGGCTCGCGGAACTCCTTGGGCGTGAGGTTGCCAAGAAAGTCGAGGATGTAGCCCGTCGGGATCTCACCCCGCCAAGGGGAGATAAAATCGAAGACGCCAGCGAATTTGAGGAGATCGTTGGTGGCAGTATGGCCGGATAAGGAGACGGCGGCGACGCCCGCCGGGCTTGATTGCGCGTCGGCCGCATCTTGCGGCGCCAACGGGGCAAACGGGGAAACGGCGGGCGCGACCGGATGGTGCCGCTCGAACAGGGTCCGCAGCGTTTCCATCTCCCGCAGCCGGTCCCTGACCACATTCAGCGCCCGATCGAGGTCGGCCCTGATCTTCTCCGGCGGGGCGGGACGCGACGGCGCGATCTGCGGCGCGTCCGTGATCTGGTAACCGGTCCAGGCGATGAACTTCTCAAGGAAATAGTCGAGGGGATAGACCTCGTCAGTAGCCACCTGCTCGAGATTCAGCCGGCCCATAAGCCAGTGCATCTTGTGCTGGTGCTCGCGCGGGAAAGAGGCGATGTCGATCACGGCGGCGTTGAGATGGGTCCGCGGCGGCGGCGACACGTCGGGACCCGCGACGACGCGCGCGAGAGCGCGGCGAGCTTCCTCGCCGTCGAGTCGCTCGGTCTCGATCTCGACGGGATCGTCGAACAGCGACCGATAGCTGTCGATGAGGGCATGCGTCTTATCGTAGTACCAGCCGAATTTCTGCTCAATCGCCAGGCGATCCCATTCCTGCCGCGACATCTCGCCGAAATGGAACGCCGCCATGCGCTTGACCGTCGCCTCGGGGCTCGACGAATAGTAGCCAAAGGCGGTGGGAAACGCCTCGCAATTGCGCACGAGGCTGGCGACGCAGGCCGCTCGGTCGACACGACGCAGGTGAATGAGCTTGAGCCCGCGGCCGTAACGGGCGGCAAAGAGCGGGAGGACCGCCGCGTAACCGTTGCCGACGACGCACTCAAAGGGAAAATCCGCCACCAGATCCGCAAGCGCGGCCGAGCTTGCGGGGTCACCACCCGCCTCCTGGCGCTGGCAGAATGCGTGATACAATTCGCGGCAGCGGAATTCATGCATGGCCTGCCCGCCACGCGTGCGGTCGAGCAGGTGCTGGATCATATGGGTGACGGACTGCGTGCCGTCGCGTCCGGTGCCGACGCACAGCACGCGGAGCTTCGATTCGTTGTCACCGCCGGAAACCGAGGCTGTCATTCGCCGACGAATATCAATCCGCGGCGACCTTCTCAAGGCGCCGAGCGCCGCTGGCGAACGGCCAAGCGCAAGCTTTCCCGGCTCACTTGATGCACGGGTAAGCGAAGGGTGATCCGAGCCTCGCCTTCATCTTCGGGGCGCTCAGAGCGCGGGATTGCGAACCGTCAGAATGCCGTCGCCGGTGGTGAACGCGCCACGCGGCGAATCGTGGATGCTATCGGGAGCGTAGCTGAAAACGATTTTCCAGCCGCGCTCGTCGAACAGTGCATGCAGCATTGCGTGCACGTCGCCGCCATGGGTGCCAATGTGGATGCGCCGCACCTTGCGCTTCAGGAGGTCCATATGGGCCGGAAACACCTCCATCTCGGATTGCTGCAAATCGGCCTCCACGTAGTCCACGAGATCGAACGGACCGAGTACGTCGCTCAATGTCACGCAGCTCACGAACTTGATTTCCGCCGCAAAGCCCCTCCCCGGCATGAGGTCCTTGGAAATGCCGGTGCTGTTGCGGAGCAACAAGCCAGACAAAGCCTGCTCGGCACGGCCTTCCGCCGTCAGCGTCCGTACGTACCCCTCGCGCGCCGCGCGTTCGTTGGTGGCGATGCAGTTGTGGCCCCCGATTGTCGGAGCGCCGACCGGGAAAAGGACCGGTTGGTTGGTGGCGCCGACCGCCGCCTCGATCAGCCATTGCTGCTCCGGATCGATGCCGTTGTCGCGCAAGTGGCGACGCAACCAAGTCATCTTCTCCGCGATCGGCTCGACGCAAACGAGCCGGCAGGGCATCGGATTGAGCAAGGCGAGAGCACGGTGGCTTCCCACCGCTTGATACCCGTAGAATGCCCCGAGCGTCGCCATGACGAACCGGCCACGCGCTTCACGTGCCGCCACGATCCAATCGACTGCTTCGAACCACAGTTCGCCATTAGCACCGCCGCCGAGCTTCGGAGGTGCTGACGCCCGGTCCGATTCCGCCAGGAAGCTGCGATACAACGAGCGGGCCCCGGGCACTTTGCTCACGCCGACCAGGAAGTCCTTCGCGATCAGATTCCCCAGGAAGTCGACGGCGTAGCCTGCCGGCACTTTGTCGGTGCAGGCAGGAATTGCATCGAAAATATGCGCATAGCTGCTCAGCTCGTTCATGCGCCACGGCACCTATCTGGCTGCGGCCATCGAAGCACGCAATAATGCTGCATACCTGCCACCCTGGCGATCGACCGGCCGCGCGCCATGGTGTCACGAAAGGGGCGGCTCTATCCCGCGATCGAGCCGCCCTTTGAGGATTCGAGGCGAACGCGCCAGCCAATCGAACCCGGCGCGCCAGCGTTGGTGACTACGAGTCGGTCGTGCACTCGCATGGAACCGATCATAATTTCAATTGTCTGTCGCGCGAGCATTCATCACACGATCGCTAGGTCAAGCCACCGGCGATTGCAAGTCACTTGCGAGCAGCCGATAGCCATAAACCGGGTCGATCGGTCTTGCTTGGGATCGCTGCACGCGGCTGACCGTTCCCAGTCATCTGGCGCGGTCGAGATTTGATGTACGTGGCTGCCGCGGAAGACGGGCGAGAGCATCGATCGACTTCGCGACCGGCTGACCACAGAACACGCAATTACGCTGAATGCCGGCCCCCGGGCGATCGAGCGCTCTTGAAAGATCGGCCATGATACCCCCCCATCAGGGCCACCCGAATTTGGCGGCGAGGCCCCAATCGAGGCGCTCATCCAGCATCGAAATGAGGTGCGGCGGCGCCTCGTCGCGGTACGAGCCAGCCCTGCCGCGCCGAAAATGCGTCTCAAGGTGAATGCCCGCATCGGTCTTGCCGGTCGTCTCGGGCAGGACGGGCGTAGTGTCATGCCCAAAGAAACGCAGGAGATCCCTTATCGTGTCTCGCGGCGCCAATGCGAAGCGTTCATATAACATCAGATGGAACTGGAACGGCGACGGAGACGACATTACGCCAATCCAATCCTTCATCCATTGCTGCATAGAGGGAAACATAAACTCGATCAGATCGCGCAACTTCTCTTGTGAGGAGAGATCGTAGTAGTCGCGGCTCTGCAGACCCGCCGCAAACAGCACCGCGCGGGACCAGGCCGCGCCCTTGATGTCAGACCGCTCCAGGTGGCGCCACCACGAAATTACGGCGTCGCGCGGATCGCGAAACAAGATGGCGATCTTTTCGATGCCGACCGCCTCCAGTAGCCTGAGGTTGTATTGCGTCGGCGGCAGGTGCTGTCCGCCGATAGCCCATTCGAGTCGCATGAATTCATCGAGCTTCTCGGGCATGATCTGCTGATGGATGTTGGCCCGGGTGCAGAATGCGACAGGCACACATCCGAGCGTCTTTTGGATCGCGCCCGTGAAATACATGTTGCCGCTCTTCGGCAGCCCAATGACAACGATGTTCCGGGTGCCCGCCGGCATCTGCAAAATCCCAAACCTGACGCGATTGCGTCGCATTCCACCGCTTCGCACCAATAAGATCAACTGGCAATACACATCCTGAGATAGTCAACGAACTCTTCCAAGAGGTCACGCGCAGCCACCCATTTCAGCGGCGCGTCCAGGCGGATCGGATGCGGGCGCACCGCCAGCCTCGCCCAACCAGACGTCGGTGACCCCGGCAGCGTCGCACGACGCTGGGAGCGACTCGGCCATGCGAGGGGCCGTTGGCCGGCATGCAGAAAGCCGATCGACAAGCCGGGCGCGACGACGCGACGGGGCACGGTGCGGCCACCCGACCGCCGCCGTGGGGACGCCGGCCCCGGTGTCACCAAAAGGGCGGCTCGATCCCGCGATCGAGCCGCCCTTCGAGCATTCGATGCAAACGCGCCGTCCCGAGCGGAGCCGGCGCGTGAGTATTGGCTACTGAAACAGCGGACTCGCCGTGCACGTGAAAGCGCCGGCAATCTGGTTGCTCGGGCCAACGCAGGTGGACGTGCCGCCGCCGACCAGGTTGATCCCATTCGGGCTCTTGAGGAGTTCGGTGCGCGTCAGCCCGATCGAGTTGCTGGCGCCGCTCGCCTGCACCGCGAAGTTCTGGTTGGTGTCGACGACCGTATCGATGACACTGCCGGTATTGGCGGTGCCGTTGATGTTGATCCCGCCGGTGAGCGGAGCGGAATTCAGGGTGCCGTTCTGGAAGATGAACGAGTCCTTCACCACCAGCCTTGCGCCGGACGTGCTGCTCGCCATGTTGATGCCGTTGTTGAGGAAGTGGTGGATCTTGCAGTTCTTGACGTAGACCGCTAGCCCCGACTGCACCTTGATCCCGTCCAGTCCGGTTCCCAGCCCTTCGAAATCGAGCCCTTCGAGCACGACGACGTCGGAGGGCCCGGCGGCGACCACGATGCCGTTCGTGCCCGACACGAGCACGCCGGCCTCGAAGCCGACCGAGCTGATGGTGATCGACTTGGTGATGGTCACGGCGCCGAAGCCGCCGGGATCGAGCACGTTGATCTCGCCGCCGGGGGCGGTCTTGGAGATCGCGCCCGCGAAGGTCTTGCAGGGCGCCGTGCGGCTGCACGGGTTGGCGTCGTCGCCGACGCCGGACACCCACGTGCGGGTCGCCTGCGCGTGCGCCGGCGTGATCGGCAGGCTCAGCGCGAGCGCCAAGCCAAGAAGTGCGAAGCAAATTTTGCTGATTTTCATTGCCGCCTCCCAGATCACTAACGAATTCTTCCACCGCTGGTACATATACAGGATCGGCTTGGGGTCGCCAGCGAAAAATCTTTTCCGCGATGATGAACCTTAACGCGCACCGGCCAGACTAACGTGGTTCTGCCTCGCAATCTTCGATTGCGGGACGCGCGGCCCGGGCCGGCTCGCCTGGCGCACATTCCGCTAGTGCGGCGGATTTGACGTTCCTATCCCTCTGCCGCCCGTCGTGCCCGCGAATGCGGGCATCCACGTCTTTCTTGCGGCGATTCAGCAAGACGTGGATGGCCGGGACCCGCCTTCGCCAAGTGGCTACGGCGAGGCAGGCAAGCCCGGCCATGACGGGTGGGTCAGCGGAATTGGCGCCAGCGCCTCCGCCACCCGCCGCACCACGCTCGGCCAATCGCCGGGCGCCGGCTGGCGAAACAGCCGCGCGGTCGGGTACCACGGGCTGTCGCTGCGGTCGCGCAGCCAGCGCCAGTCGGCCGAGAACGGCAGCAGCACCCACATCGGCTTGCCCAACGCGCCGGCGACATGCGCGATCGAGGTATCGATCGTGATCACCAGGTCGAGCAGCGCGATGACGGCGGCGGTGTCGGCAAGATCGGCGAGGCGCTCGCCGAGGAAGCTCGGCACGCCGGTCGATTGGAGCAAGGCGACCTCGCCGTCCGGCAATTCCTTCTGCAGCGCCACGAATTGAACGTCGCGCCGCTCGAGCAGCGGCAGCAGGAGGGAGAGCGGCAGCGAACGGCGATCGATATTTGGCGCATGTTCTTGTCGGCGAACCGGCGTCCACCCCGGATCAAGCCCGGGGCAGGCATTCGCCGGAACATGCGCCGGCGACGCCGCGCCCCTGGTCCACATCAGCCCGATCCGCGGATGGGGAAGCGGGTCGAGAACGGGGCGCCATTTGGCGAGCCGGTCGGCCGGCGCCGACAAATAGGGCACGTCGGCCGGGACGGTCTCGAGCGTCGTTCCGAACGCCAGCGGCAGGCTCGGCAGCGGACAAAACGCATCGAACGCGGGAACCGGATCGCCCTGGCCGCGCACGACCGCGACGCCCGCAAGGCCCGCCATCAATGCGGTCAGCGGACGCTGCACCGCCAGAATGACCTTGGCGCCCAGCGCCGCCACCAGCGGCACGAAGCGCGCGAACTGGATGGTGTCGCCCAGTCCCTGCTCGCCGTGCAGCAGGATGGTCCTGCCGGCAATGTCAAATTGACGCAGCCACAGCGGCTGCGCCGGCCGCTTCCTGCCCTTGCTGAAACTCGCGGTGTGCAGGCGCCAGGCGTATTCCTTCCAGCCGGCCGCATAATCGCCGAGCGCGAGCCGCACGAGCGCTTCGTTGACATGCGCGTCCACGTGATCGGGCTCGATCGCCTGCGCCAGCGCGAAGCAACGGAGCGCTTCCGCGTGGCGGTCGAGGTCGCGCAGCGTGAGACCGAGATTGTTGTAGGCGTCGGCATGGTCAGGCTTGACGGCGAGCGCCTGCCGGTAGCTTGCCACCGCTTCGTCATGGCGGCCGAGCGCGTGCAGAAGAATGCCCATGTTGTTGTAGGCGTCGGCGTAGGCAGGCCGCGCCGCAATGGCGCGGCGAAAGCAGGCGAGCGCCTGCTCGGGATCGCTCGGCGCCAGCAGCACGGCGAGAGCATTGCCGGCTTGCGCATGGTCCGGCCGCAGGGCGATCGCACGCTCGTAGCATTCGCGCGCCTCGCCGAGGCGGCCGAGCGCCTGCTGGGCGCGTCCGAGGCTGTACCAGGTTTCGGCGCGGTTCGGCTCGAGCTCGATCGCCTTCTGCAGCAGCAGCACCTGATCGAACGCCGCGTCGCTCGCAGGCGCTGGCGCCGGCACGGCAATTTCGGGCTCGCTCAAATCGGCGCTCCTGCAAGCCGCATCGTCCGTTTCGGACGGAACTCGACCGGTTCCAATATTGACGAGAATACGGTTGAAAAGCGGCAGGCGCGTCGTCGCGCTTGCTGCGTTGACTGCGGACACCCGTTCCCCTTAAAGTTGCCGCCGGCCGTCGCGCGAGAGTCACAAAAAACAACTACCCTGACGGGACCGGCGCCAAGTCCTGAGCCACGTCGCGAACGGCGCGAGGGAGGGAACGATGCCAAACAATCTGTCGGGCCAAGTCGACCTCGTTGCGGCAGTCGAGGGCACGCCGCTCGCGGGCAACACGGACGTTGCCAGCTTCACGGACGGCACCAACACCGACACGGCGGCCGATTTCACCGCGACCATCGACTGGGGCGACGGCACGACCACCGTCGGCACGGTGGTCGGATCGAACGGCGCGTTCACGGTCGAGGGCGGCCACACCTACCCCGACGACGATTTCGTCACGCCCGTCGTCACCGTCACCCGCACCACCGACAGCTCGCAGCTGGTGATGTTCGGCGGCGTCAACGTCGCCGATGCCGATAATCTGTCCGGCCAGAGCGCGCCCGCCATCACGGCGAGCCCGAACCAGGCGCTCACCAACGTCGTGGTGGCGACCTTCTCCGATACCTATACGGGCCACGCGGACGGCAGCGACTTCACCGTCAGCATCGATTGGGGCGACGGCACGACCACGGCGGGCACGCTGACCGGCGCGGGCGGCTCGTTCACGGTCACCGGGTCGCACACCTATGCGACCGCCGGGCAATACACCATCGTCACCTTCATGGCCGACGATTCGCCGGACGCCTCGTTCGCCTCCGCGAACACGACAGCCGACATCGGCTTCGGCGGGACGCAGGTGCTCAGCGCGGCGGACGAGACGGTGGCCATCGCGGCCGGCACGACGGTCGCCACCTTCGCGGACAACGCCGGGCTTCCATCGACCGACTACACCGCGACCATCGACTGGGGCGACGGCACGACCACGGCGGGCGTCGTGTCGGGCGCCGCCGGATCGTTCACGGTCACGTCCGCCGTCAGCCATACCTACGCCGACGAAGGCCTGTTCACCGAGGTCGTGACGGTCACCCGCACGACCGACGACGCGACCATCGCGCCCGCCGGGACGGTCACGGTCTTCGACACCGACGTCTTGAGCGGGTCCGGCAAGACCATCCGCAGCGACCCCAACGTCGCCTTGACCGACGTGACGGTCGCGACCTTCACAGATTCCAACACCGTGAATACGGCGGGCGACTTCGTCGCCACGATCGACTGGGGCGACGGCACGAGCACGCTGGGCACGATCACGGGTTCCGCCGGCGCGTTCAGCGTCACGGGCTCGCACACCTATACGCAGAACGGCCAGGACGCGATTTCCGTCAATGTGAGCGAGGAGCCGGACAACCCGGAAGCCGTCGCCTTCGCCAGCATCTCCAGCACGGCGCTCGTCGGCCTTGCGCCGGTCTCCGGCGCATCGATCAACATCAACGAAGGCGATGCAGTTCCCGCCGGCACGCAGGTCGCCACGTTCAGCGACAGCAACAACGGCGACACCGCCGCCTCCTTCACGGCCAGCATCGACTGGGGCGACGGCACCACGACCGCCGGAACGGTCTCCGGCGCGGCGGGGTCGTTCACCGTCACGGGCGGGGCCCACACCTATACGGGCGCCGCGGGCGAGGAGGGCGGGGATACGGTCACGACGACGCTGACCCGCACTTCGGATAATGACACCGCCACGGCGGTCGGCCTCGTCAGCATCGGCGAAAGCGACAACTTCACGGTCACGGGCACCACCATCAGCGGCAGCCAGGGCACGCCGCTCAACAACGTGCAGGTCGCGACCTTCACCGATACCTATACGGGCCACGCGGACGGCAGCGACTTCACCGCCCTCATCGACTGGGGCGACGGAACGGGCCTCGACGTGGGGACGATCTCGGGCTCGGGCGGCGCGTTCACGGTCGACGGCTCGCACACCTACGCGAACGCCGGCAACGATACCATCACGGTGGACGTGCTGGACAACGGCGGCACGGCCACCGCGGAGGGAACTTCCACGGCGACGATCGCGGCGCGGACCCTTGCGGGCACAATGGTGCTCGCCGCGGCCACCGAGGCCACCGCGCTCGCCAACAACACGGTGGTCGCGACCTTCACCGACAGCATCAGCAGCGACATGGCCGGCGATTTCACGGCGACGGTCGACTGGGGCGACGGCACCACCACCGCGGGGACCGTCGTCGGCTCGAACGGGTCGTTCACGATCGAGGGCGGGCATACCTACGGCGACGAGGGCAGCGACCCGGCGGTGGTGACGCTGACCCACACGTCGGACGGCGCCCAGGCGACGGCGAGCGGGTCGATCGCGGTCGCCGAGGACGACGTCCTCACGGGGCACGGCACGCCGATCGCCGCCACGGTGAGCCACGCCTTCAGCGGCGCGGTCGCGACCTTCAGCGACACCGACACCGCCAACGGAGCGGGCGACTTCGTCGCCACGGTCAACTGGGGCGACGGCACCACCACGGCCGGAACCGTCATCGGCTCGAACGGCGCGTTCACGGTCGACGGCTCGCACACCTACGCCACGGCCGGGCAGTTCACCGTCACGGTGCAAGGGGCGGACGACAGTCCGGGCACCGCCACCTTCGCGGCCACCAGCACCGCCACGGTCTCTTTCCCCGGCCAGGTGGTGCTCCATGCGGCGACCGAAGGCAAGAAGCTGTCCAATCATACGGCGGTTGCCACCTTCACGGACAACACGCCGGGCGACACCGCGAGCTCGTTCACGGCCGCGATCAACTGGGGCGACGGCGTCACCACGGCGGGCACCGTGGTAGGCTCCAGCGGGACGTTCACCGTCGAAGGCGGCCATCAATACGCCGACGAGGGCAGCGACACCGCCACCGTGACGCTCACGCGCACATCCGACCACCTGCAATCGACCGCGAGCGGCACGGTCGCGGTCGCCGAAGGCGACAAGCTCACGGCGTACGGAACGATCGGGCTCGCGCTGCCCACGTTCAACGGCACGATCGCGACCTTCACCGACACCGACACCGTCAACGGATCGGGCGATTTCGCCGCCACCATCAACTGGGGCGACGGCACGACCACGAGCGGCACCGTAATCGGCTCGCACGGCGTGTTCGCGGTGGACGGCTCGCACACGTACACGCAGACGGCGCTGGAGACCGTGAAGGTCACGCTCGCGGACGATGCGCCCGGCACCGCGACGGCGACGGCGACGTCGCTCATCCTCGCGGTGGATCCACCCCATGACCACGACGCGCGCACCAGCGACGATGCCGGAACGTCCACCCTCGTCTGGCAGAGCAACGACACCGCGCCGGGCAATTGGCTGACGAACGCCACCGTGCCCCTGGTCGGCACGGCGGTTTCGGGATCGCAATTCGGATCGGTCGACTACTCGATCGCGAACGGGCAGGCCGATCTGCTGTTCCAGAACACGAGCGGCGGCACGCTCCACCTGAGCGTGCCCGACGCGTCGGGGACGCCGACGAGCGACGCGAGCGTGCTCGCCTGGGCGGCCGGCGGCAGCTCGCCCGTGCAATTGGCCACCAACGAAAGCCCGAGCCTTGCTGGGGCGGACACGACCCACTCGGTCGGCATGGCTGGAACTTTCGCCGGCCGGTGAGCGCGCTTGCGGGCGTTGCCGGTCCTCGGTGCTGGTATCCTGATAACGGGTTGCAATCGACAGGGTGCCGCGCGACAATGTGACAGGCTCGCGTAGCGTATTCGAGCCACTGTCCGGTCCGGCGACCAGGTCGCCCGGCCGGTGACTTCAAAGGCCCCGCGGGGCCTTTTCCTTTCCTGCAATCCGTTCGACGGCCCCCTCCGCGACCCTCCGCCGCACGCGGGAGCAGAAGCGCTACGCGCGCCGCGCGCCGCGCAGCACCTCGAGCCGCACCGGCAGCATGGCGCCGAGCCAGGCGGCGTGGTCGGAATGGTCGGCGACGTCGTTGCCGGTCTCGGGATGCAGCAGAACGCTGAGCCCGTCGCGGTTGAGCATCAGCCAGGGCAGGAACGCGGCGAGCATGTCGCGCGGGAACGCGATCTGGAACATCGCGGCGGTGTGCGGGCCGACGAGCTCGTCGTGCCAGCGCCCGAGCCTCGCCTGCGGAAAGGCCGCGGCGACGCGCGCGCGCAACCGCTCGGCGCGCTCGCGCGTCGTCGCCGGGTCGTAGTAGACATGGGCGTGATAGTCGCGGATGATGGCGGGGTCGCTTGGCACGGCTGCGGTCCTTTGCGCACAGGGCGAATAGCGAATAGCGAATAGCGAATAGCAAATAGTAAAGACCAGTCTGCCCTATTCGCTACTCTCTACTCGCCATTCGCTCCCCCCAACGGAGGCAATCATGACGAAATATCTGCTGGTGAGCTTCAAGACGTGCCCATGGGTGCAGCGCTCGGCGATCGTGCTGCGCGAGAAGAAGATCGAGTTCGAGTTCCGCCACATCGAGCCGGACAACCGGCCCGACTGGTTCCTCGCCATCTCGCCGCACAAGAAGGTGCCGGTGCTGCGGGTCGACGACACGGTGTCGCTGTTCGAGTCGAACGCGATCAACGAGTATCTCGACGAGACGATCGCGCCGCGCCTGCATCCCGACGATCCCGTCGCGCGCGCCGTCAACCGCGCCTGGACCGACTACATCCCGACCTTCTCGGAAGGCGTCACCGGCTGCGCCTATGCGGACAATGCGGCGGAGTACGACAAGGCGGTGGCGAAGATCCCGGTCGCCTTCGATCGCCTCGAGAAGGCGCTGGAGAAGCAGGGCGCCGGCCCGCTGTTCAACGGCGCGAAATACTCGCTGGTCGACGCCGCCTACGCGCCGTTCCTGCAGCGTTATTTCTTCCTCGACCGCATCCGCCCGCTCGGCCAGATCGAGAAATATCCGCGCCTCAAGGCGTGGGCGCAGGCGCTGATCGCGCGGCCCTCGACCCACTCGTTCCCGCCCGCCGAGTTCGAGGCGATGTACCGGGCGAACGTGAAGCGGCGCAACAAGTGGATCTCGCAGTTCGTCGCCGACGCGGCGATCGCGGCAGAGTAGGGCAGGCGCCATCGCTCAGGAGAATTCGCGGCGCCAGCTTTCGCCCGTGAGCTTGTCGAGCTTGGCGAAGTACGCGTCGAGCGCCGCCTTGTCCGCCGGCGCCTCGCTCATCATCTCGCGAAGGTGGATCATCAGCACCGAGCCGATCGCGTGGATTGCCTCGTGGCGGTCGAGCCCCTCGTCCACGAGGGCATCGAGCTTGCGACGCACCGGCAACGCGTCGCCCTCGGCGATCTGGTTCTCGATCACGAGGTGAATGATCGCGTGCATGTCGGCGCCCGGAATGTCGATGCCGGCGCGCCGATGGTAGGCCTTCACCAGGCGAAGCGCCTCGTCTTCCTCGAGCGCGAGCCATCTGTCGGGGTCGGGCTCGACCAGCGGATCATACGCGGCCATCGGCGAGCCCAGATCGTCGTCATCATACGGGAATGTGTCGTCGACATCGGCGTCGGCGCGGAAGCGCGCCGCGGCGGCTGCCTCGCGCGCCTTCGCCTCGACCTTGCCGAGACAGCATTTCTTGAACTTCTTGCCGCTGCCGCACGGGCACGGATCGTTGCGGCCGACGTCGCGGTACGGGTTGACGGCGGGACCGTCGTCCGCGCTCCACAACACCCGCTCGTCGCCGTCCCCGGCGTCCTCGTCTTCTCCCGGCAAAAGCGCCCAGGACGAGAGCTCCTCGATCGTGTCGCCGAACGGCTCGAACTCGCGATCGCCGTGCCATTCCGGCGCCGGCCGGCCGGCGCGGACGCGATCGAGCTCCTCCGCGAAATCCTCGAAGCTCAACAAATCGGACGGGATGAGTCCGCGGTCGAACGCCTGCCGCACCAGCGGGACCAGCTCGACGAGACCGAGCATCGCGATCGCGTTCTGCCAGCCGTTCCACAGGAACGACTCGCCCTGCGGCGCAAGCTCGTCGAAGCAGGCGCGCAGGAACGCCGCGGTCTCCTCGCGCGGCAGCCCGCCGCGCAGCGTCACCATCGCCAGCGCCTCGCACATGCGCGAGCGGACGATGTCGTTCGCATCGGGATCGCGGATGATCGCGTGCAGCGGCGCCGGATCGCCGTCGAACACCGCCGCCATGACGCGATGGCTGGTCTGGGCGGTCGCGTCGCCGAGCACATCCTCGAGCTCATCGTCCGGCAGCCGCAACAGCGCGGCGAGCGGCCGGTAAGCGGATTTCTCCCGCCACTCGCCGAGCAGATGGAACACGAGGAAGAGCGCGTCGGCATCGGCGTCCTCGCCGGCGACGAACTGCTCCACCGCCTGCACGAACGCCGGCGCAACGGCCGCGCGGTTTTCACGCGCCGCCCGGATGGCATCGACCGGCATGCTTTCGGCAGTCGCGAACTCATGAAGGATTTGCGTCGCGTCCATCGCGCAGGCCTCCTGGAAAAGCCGGCCGGAGCGGCGCGGCGACAAGGCGCCGACTCGAAGCCGGCTCGCATTTGATACGGATTTGTTGCGGCAAGAAAGCGCCCTTACGGCTTGTTCATAAAATTCTGCGCAAAGTCCGCGCGGGCGCCGCGACGGATGGCGCGGGTCGCCGCCCACCCCATCGCTCGCGAGGCGCGGACCGCCGGCAATGGCAACGATCGTCATCATCGGTGCGGGCCTCGCCGGCAGCGTTCTGGCGAGCCGGCTCGCGGCGCGCCATCGCGTCATCGTGATCGAGCAGGCGCGGCGGAGCGCGCCGCTCGCCGTCCTCGACCGCGGCCGCGCCGCCGGCCTCGACCCGCACCTCGGCATGGGGCTCGGCGGCACCACGTATCTTTGGCACAATGGCCTGATCGAGCTCGAGGCGAGCGACTACGCGGCCTGGCCGCTGCGCGCCGCCGACCTGCAGCGCCACCTCGCCGACGCACACGTGGCGCTGTCGGGCGCGAGCCTTGCGCGGGTGCACGAGGTCGCGGCCGAGCTGCGCACGGGGCTTGCGGCGGCGGGCGTGCCGGAAAAGCTCCTCGGCAGCCCGATGTTCTATCCGGCGCACCGGCGCAATCTCTGGCACGCCGCGAGCCCGCGCGGCGTCGAAACCGTCATCGGCCGCGTCGAGCGGCTGGCGCTCGACGACGCACGCGTGCGCGGCGCGCTTCTCTTCGGCAACGCCGAGCCGGTCGCGGGCGACGTCTTCATCCTCGCGGCCGGCGGGCTCGGCAGCCCGGCGATCCTGCAGGCGAGCGGCGCCGGCGCGTTCAAGAACGCGGGGCGATTCTACTTCGACCATCCGGTCGGCTTCGTCGGCGAGGTCGCGCTCACCGCCGACCTCAACCGCCTGTGGAACCGGTACGACTCGGGCCTGCAGGGCAGCGTGCGGCTGCCGCTCGTCATCGCGACGCGCGGCCAGAAATTCGCCTTCTACCTGCGGCCGGCCGGCCCGACCGCGCTCAAGGCGAAGAGCGTGCTGTCGGATCTGCGCAACAATCCGTTCGACCCGCGCCTGCATCTGCAGCTGCTCCTGCATTCGAACGACATCGTCGAGGCGCTGTCGCTGAAGGCCGGCGTCAACATCCCGACCCGCCGCTTCGTGCTCTACATGTCGGCCGAGCAACGCCCGCAGGAGGAGCGCGCGATCGCGGGCGCGCCCGGCGCGGTGACGCGCGACTGGCGGCTCGACGATGAATTCTTCCGCGCCGCGCAGGACGCGATCCGCGGCCTCATCGACGCGCTGGCGCCGATCACCGCGCGCAGCACGGTGTTCGAGCAATGGCCGGCGGACATCGAGACCGCCGCGCATCACTGCGGCACCTGCCGCATGGCGGCGACGGCCGAGCGCGGCGTCGCCGACGCGGACGGGCGCGTCTTCGGCACAACGAACCTCTACGTCTGCGATGGCGCGGCGATCCCGGCCGCCGGCTATGCCAATACGGGACTGACCATCGGCGCGCTGGCGCTGCGACTGGCGGAGAACATCAATGCCTGACATCGTGATCAGCGGCGCCGGCGGCTTCATCGGCCGCCATCTCGCGACGGCGCTCGCCGCCGCCGGCCTCACCACGGCGAGCTACCGCGATTTTCGCGACGGCGGCGCGACCGCCGACACCTTCGTGCATTGCGCCAACATCCACGCCGACCCGCGCGACAACGCGGCCTTCACGGCGGACGTGCTGGCGACGGTCGGCGGCCGGGTGAAGCGGTTCGTGCAGCTGCAGAGTTTTGCCACCCTGCACGGCCTCGGCCGGCTCGATGCGACGCGCTTCAATTTCGGCAAGGCGCCGCTCGTGATGGCGCCGTATGGGCTCGGCAAGCTGATGCAGGAGCGCTCGATCTGCGCCGAGGCCGCGCGCCATCCGCAGATCGCAATCCGCCTGCTCTATCTGCCCGTCGTGCTCGGCGACGGCGGCTCGTGGTCGCGCGTGCTCGATCAGGCGCGCCGCGCCGGCGTCGCGCTGCCGCCGCGGATGTCGGCCGCGGCGCGCGCGAACTACATCGAGGTCGGCGACGTCGCACGCCACCTCATCGCCACGCGCGGCGACACGGGCGCGGGCATCGCGCGCGCGATCCTCAACCGGCCGGACAGCGCGAACCTCGTCTGGGAGGCGTTCTTCGCCGGCGCCGCGGTGACGCACGAGAACTCGCCCAAGGCGCTGGTCAAGCTCGCGGTCACCGGCGCGGCGCTCGCCGCCTACCGGCTCAAGAGCATGCTCCTGCCGGCGAAGATCCCGCCCGGCACGATCGATCGCCGCCCGGCGCATCCGCCCATGCCGGCGCCGGCGCCGGCGCCGCCAAGCGAAGCGCAGCCGGTGCGCTTCACCGGCCTGATCCAGCACATCGTGCGCACCCAGCCCTACCTGCCGGCGTAACGATTCGTTCACCCTAACGGAGGGGCGACCACCAAGCCTTAACGCCCCGTCCCTATCTATGGCAGGGCTATCGCATTTGATTTTCGCACAGCGCCTGCACTCCCTCTCCTCCTCAAGGGGGAGAGGGAGCGCAGGCTCCCTGCGAGGAGGCACGACGTGGCGATTGCGCAGACCGAAGGCGAGCCAGTGCAAGCGGCGCGGCTGTCTCCGCGCGCGATCGCGGCGCGCCTCAACGCGTGGCGCCGCGACGGCAGCGACCGCGCGGTGGCGCAGCGCAACGCGGGCACCGCCTTCCTCATCCGCAGCGCCAGCGCTGGCATCATCTACCTCACCCAGGTGCTGCTCGCCCGCTGGATGGGGCGCTTCGAGTTCGGCGTCTATGTCTATGTCTGGGCCTGGGTCGGCTTCCTCGGCATGCTCGCCGCCGGCGGCATCGCGCCGGCCGCGCAGCGCTTCATCCCGGAATACCAGGCGCGCGGCGACGAACGCGGCCTGCGCGGCTTCCTGTTCGGCGGGCGCTGGCTGAGCCTCGGCTACGGCGCGATCGTCGCGCTCATGCTCGCCGCCGCGGTGCTCGTGTTCTCGCACAAGATCGCGCCCTACTACTTCTTGCCCTTGCTGATCGGCGCATGCGCGGTCCCGATCTTCCCGGTGTCCTCGACGCAGGACACGATCGCGCGCTGCTTCTACTGGATCGAGCTCGGGCTCATTCCGAACTACGTGATCCACCCGCTGATCATCTGCGCGGCGGTGGCGACGCTCCATTTCCTCGGCGGCGGCGTGACGGCGCTGCAGGCGCTGATCGCGGCATCGACCGGGTTCTGGGCGATGACGCTGATCCAGACCGTGCTGATGCGCCGCCGGCTCAAGCGCGTGGTCGCACCGGGCGAGCGGCGCTATGCGGTGCGCCACTGGATGGTGACCTCGCTGCCGATCGCCTTCGTCGACGGCTTCTTCCTCATGCTGACCTATGTCGACACGCTCATCCTGCAGATATTCGTCGGGCCGGCCGACATCGCGGTCTACTACGCGGCGACGAAGACGCTGGCGATCGTCAACTTCATCTATTTCGCGGTGTCGGCCGCCTCGGCGCACCGCTTCGCGCAGTACTACGTCGCCGGCGAGCACGACAAGCTCGTGCGCTTCCTCAAGGACGCGGTGCGCTGGACCTTCTGGCCCTCGCTCGCGCTCGCGCTGACGCTGCTCGCGCTCGGCAAGCCGATCCTCGCCCTGTTCGGCCCCGGCTTTGCCGACGGCTATCCGCTGATGTTCATTCTCGCGGTCGGCCTGATGGCGCGCGCCTCGGTCGGGCCGGCCGAGCGGCTGCTCAGCATGCAGGACCAGCAGGTGGCGAGCGCCGCGATCTATGCCTGCGCGTTCGCGACCAACCTCGCGCTTTGCCTGATCCTGATCCCGCGCCTCGGCCTCACCGGCGCCGCCGCCTCGACCGCGACCGCGATCGTCACCGAGTCGGTGCTGCTCTACGTGGTGACCAAGCGGCGGCTCGGCCTGCACATCTTCGTGTTCGGTCGGTAGAGTCCCGTCATGCCCGCGAATGCGGGCATGACGGCGAAATCTGAATTCCTCAGTGCAAGCTCGGCGCCTTGAAGAAGCGGTTGCGGTCGGATGACACGACCTTCTGCTCGAAGGTCTTGCCGTCGCGATAGACGGTGAGCGGGATTTCGGCGCCGGCCGGGCCGCGCGCCCAGATGCGGCGGTAGAGCCCGGCAAGGTCGCTCACCTCGCCGCCGGCGACCGACAGCACCACGTCGCCGGTGTTGAGGCCGGCCTTCTGCGCCGGCCCGCCCTTGGCGAGGCCGACCACGACGATGCGATCCTCGATCTCGGTCGCGTAGAGGCCGAGCCAGGGGCGCGGCGGGCGGTTGGCGCGGCCGCTCTTGAGCATGTCGTCGAGGATCGGCTTCAACAGGTCGATCGGCACGATCATGTTGAGGTCGCCGCCCGGCTTGCCGCGCTCGGGCGCCTGCTGCATCTGCAGCGAGCCGATGCCGAGCAGCTCGCCGACCGAGCCGATCATGGCGGTGCCGCCCCAGTTGGGATGGGCCGGCGTGGTGAAGATCGCCTCGTCGAGCACGTATTCCCAGTAGCCGGCGAATTCCTGCTTGGCGACGATGCGCGCCGCGACCGAGCGGGCGCGGCCGCCGGCGCCGCCGATCACCACCGGATCGCCGACCCGGGTGTCGTTGGAGCGGCCGAGCGCGAGCGCGGGCAGCTCGAGGCGGGAGAGCGCCTGCACGAGGCCGAAGCCGGTCTCCTGGTCGTAGGCGAGCACGTGGCCGGGCACCGGCGGGCCTTCCGACGGGGTGAGCCACACCTCATCGGCCTCGGTGACGAGGTAGCCAATGGTCAGCACCACGCCGCGGTCGCGGATGAGCACGCCGTGGCCCATGCGCTCGGTGCCGAGCGTCTCGGCCGTGAAGGCATCCTCGGGGATCTTGGTGTGGACCGCGACCACCGCCGACAGCGCGCGGTCGAGATCGTAGCCGTAGTCCGCCTGCTTGGGACGGACCGAGGGCGGCACCTGCCAGTCGCCTAACGATGCCATGCGGCAGCTCCTCTTCGCGGTTATCCGGCCGTCTGAATGAGACGGCGCGCGTGCGTGTCGGCGCCGCGCTGCGTATCGAACACCCAGCGCGCGATCTCGCCATAGGACGCGAACCAGACGTCCGGGTACTGGGCCATGTATTTAAGTATTTTTTCCATGATTGCCGAGATCAAGGGGCGGCCGCCGAAATGGCAGTGCATAGAGAGCGTCAAGAGCGCCGGCGGCTCGCGCCAATAGAGGTAATCGAAGGTCTCCTTGTAGACGTCCCACAGATCCATCGGGCTCGCGCGCAGCACCCGATTGTCGGTGAAATCGCTCGCCGGGATGTGCACGATCGAGCCGCCGCTGGTCTCCACCACGTTGGGCAGGTCGCTGTCGCGCCCGTCGCCGTGCCAGAGCAGCTTTTCCTCGATGAGAATCCGCCGCGTGTGCTCCGTATAGGCGAGCACGGGGCTGAGCCACCCGACCGGCCGTTGGCCTGAGACTTTCTCCAGCACGTCGAGGCATTTGGCGATAGTCGCCCGCTCCTCGTCCGGCGTCATGTAGGCGAGCGGCTGGTCCTGCACGTAGCCGTGCCCGGCGACGTCGTGTCCGGACTTGACGATCTGCGCGACCGCCTCGGGATAAAGCTCGGCGCAGCGCGCATTGACGCAGAAGGTGCCGCGCATGCCGTTGCGGCGCATCAGCTCGATGATGCGCCACACCCCGACCTTGCCGCCGTAGCTGCCCCAGGCGATGCCGCCGTGGTCGATGGTGCCGGGCTTGAGCGGCGTCGCCTGCACCCCATAGGGCGGCGGCTTGCCTTCCGACCAGGTTTCCAGCATCGCGGTCATCGTCACCGCGATGCGCTTGCCGTTCGGCCAGGCAAAGGGACGCTTGCTCGTCACGGCCGCAACCTCACGCTTTCGGATTGGCGTCGAGGAAGTCCTTGGTCCAGGCCGCATAGTCGGCGGCCCGCGTCGCCTGCCGCAACAGGTCGGACGGCGGCGAGATGTTCTGCAGCTCCCACGACGGCTTGCCGTCGCGCAGCGCCTTCAGCGTCGCGTGGATCGCGTTGACGGCGGCGTTGAACGGCGCGTGGCCTTGCAGGCAGATGCGCACGTTGCGCGCCGCGAGATAGTCGCGGTCATAGAGCTCCTTGGCGGCGCTGCCGAGGAAGAGCGGCTTCTTCACCGCGGCGGCGACCTCGTCGAGCTCGGCGCGGCTTTTCACGCCGGCCATGAACAGCATGTCGACGCCCGCCTCCTCGTAGGCCTTGAAGCGCGCGATGGTGTCGGCGACGCCGCTGATCGTCAGCGCGGCGGTGCGGCCGACGATGACGAGGCGCGGGTCCTGCCGCCCCGCGAGAGCGGCCTTCATCTTGCCGACGCCTTCCGCGATGGAAATGAGCTTCGTGTCGGTCGCGCCGTAGGGTGTGGGCAGCAGCGTATCCTCGACGGTGAGGCCGGCGACGCCGGCGGTCTCCAGCTCCTCGACGGTGCGCTTGACGTTGAGCGCATTGCCGTAGCCGTGGTCGGCATCGACCAGGAGCGGCAGCTTGCCGGCGCGATTGATGCGATAGGCCTGGTCGGCAAATTCGGTCAGCGTGAGCACGACGATGTCGGGGGCGCCGAGCACCGCGAGCGAGGCGACCGAGCCCGCGAACATGCCGGCCTCGAAGCCCAAGTCCTCGGCGATGCGGGCCGAGATCGGGTCGTGCACCGAGCCCGGATGAATGCAGCGCCCGCTTGCCACGATGGCGCGCAGACGCTCGCGCCGGTCAGTCCAGTCCATGCCTTGCCATTCCCCTGTCCGCTCCCGCCGCAGCGGCGGAGTTGCAAGATTCTACACGGCCGGCAAGCCGCCGTCCTCCCGCCTGCGCGCCGCTTGGCACGGCGCCTCGGCGAGCAGGCCCTGCCTGAACGGCGCAGCAATCGCGTGGTCGGCGGCCGGCGGGCCGGCGGGCCGGCGAAATAGGCGACCCGCCTTCATCCTGCCCCAAGTTTCGCCCATAAAAGAGCGGGGACAGTGGGATTTCACATGAAAGCTGTACGTGCCGCCACCCGGGTCGCGTTGGCGACCGGTCTCGCCTTTGCGCTGGGCAGCGCATCGGCACAGTATTACCCGTCGGGCCCGGCCTATCCGGCTGGTCCAGCCTATCGCCCGGCGCCACCGCCGGTGGATGCGGATGACCAGCAGCCCGGCATGTATGCGCCGGCCCCGCCGCCGAACTACGGGCCACCGCCCGCGCAGCCGATCTATCCGGGCCAGGCGCAGCAGCCCTATGACACGCAGCAGCAGGCCATGCCGGCCCCGGCGGCCGGCACCAATTTCCCGCCGCCGGCCGATTACCCCTGGGTGCATGACCGCAATGCCTATCCGGGCGGGCCGGTCGCCAATGCGCCCGGACCTGGACCCGCACCTGGACCCGCGCCTGGGCCGTCGTCTGCGCCCTATGACCGCCAGTCGCCCAACCCGGCGCCCTACCAGTCGGGCCACATGCTCGACGAGAACCCCGACGTGCCGCGGCCGCCCGCCCCGGTCGATGCAGGCGCGAACAATGTTCCGGCCGCGGCGCCGAACAATCAGGGCACCACGGTCGCGTCGCTGCCGCCGGACATCCGGCCCGAGCAGCCGGGCGAGCACGATGACCTCGCGCCGCAATTCAAGCGCCAGATCGTCCCCTACGTGACCACCGAGCCGGCCGGCACCATCATCGTCGATACGCCCAACACCTATCTCTACCTCGTGCTCGGTCACGGCCAGGCGCTGCGCTACGGCATCGGCGTCGGCCGCGAGGGCTTCACCTGGTCGGGCACCGAGCGCATCAGCAGGATGAAGGAGTGGCCGGACTGGTTTCCGCCCAAGGAGATGATCGATCGCCAGCCCTACCTGCCGCGCTTCATGGCGGGCGGCCCGTCGAACCCGCTCGGCGCGCGCGCGCTCTATCTCGGCCACACGCTCTACCGCATCCACGGCACCAACCAGCCCTCGACCATCGGCACCTTCGTGTCGTCGGGCTGCATCCGGCTGGTCAACGAGGACATCGAGGATCTGTTCAATCGCGTGCAGGTCGGCACCCGCGTCGTCGTGCTGCCGGGCGCCAACCAGGCGCCGGCCACTGCCGACGCCGGCCCTCCTGCCGTGGTGCATTAGAACGCCCGTTCCTTCCGGTTGACGTCGCCCACCTATGCCTTCACCATGGCGATGGGCGTGAGGCGAGTGTCATGAAAACCTTGGTCGCGTTGGCGTGCGCGGGCTGGCTCACGGTGCCGCATGCCGATCCGCCCAGCACCTTGCCGCTCGCCTTCGGCATGACGCCGCAGGATGCCGCCAATGCGCTGGGAACGCCGCTCGTCCATGCGCGCGGCCGTCGCGGCAACGAGGTGTTCTACGCCGAGCGGCCGGCGCTGACGCCCGGCTTCTACCGCGTCGACCGGCATGTCTGGCTGCAGTTCCGCCGCGGCTGTCTCACGGGGTGGAAGAGCGACTGGGAGGTCGCGCCGCATTGGCCGTTCTGACGGCGCCGTTGCGCCCCTGCATTTGCGTCGAGCAGCTGAATTAGTCGCGTGGTTAATCCGGCGCGCACCCGCGCGCATTAACGCAAACGCGTAACAATCATTGCGCCGGTCACCCCTGCGACACGAAGCGCCCGTAAGCAAGACGCGGGAAACGGAGAGCGGGCCTGCGCGAAGGACACGGATGATGTCAGGCAAACCCCTCGGATCGACCCGCCAAGCGCCGCGCGGATATCGTCGCCCGCCGGGCGCGGCCGCGCTGGCCGCACTGCTCGCGAGCCTCGCCGGCGCGGCGCACGCCGACACGCGGCTCGACGCGCACTACACCATCAAGGTCGCCCGCATCGCGATCGGCAAGAGCGAGGTGCTGGTCACGATCGGCGACGCCGCCTTCACCAGCTCGGCGAGCGGACAGGCGAGCGGCATGATGCGGTTCGTGGTGAGCGGCGACGGCGCGATGCGCACGACCGGCGCAGTGGTGGACGGCAAGCTCGTGCCGGCGAGCTTCGTGCTCGGCACGACGCACGACAAGGAACATGATTCCATCAAGATGACGATCGACGGCGGCGACGTGAAGGATCTGACCGCCGAGACCAACGTCCCCGAGGACGAGCGGGTGCCGGTCACCGACGCGGACCGCAAGGGCATCGTCGATCCGTTGACCGCGATGCTGATCCGCATGGAGGGCAGCGGCGACCTGGTTGCGGCCGACGCGTGCAAGCGCACGCTGCCGATCTTCGACGGACGCCGGCGCTTCGATCTCGCGCTCTCGTTCAAGCGCATCGACCAGGTCAAGCCCGACAAGGGCTATGCGGGCCCGGCCGTGGTGTGCGCGGTGGCGTTCCACCCGATCGCCGGCCATCGCCTCGGCAGCGCGCTGCTCAAGTATCTCACGGACGGGCGCGATATCGAATTGACCTTCGCGCCGATCGCCGGCACGCGCCTGCTCGCGCCGTTCCGCCTGGCGATCTCGAGCATGCTCGGCAACCTCGTGATCGAGGCGACCGAGTTCACGGCAACCACCGCGCAAGCCGCCGCGCCGGCGGCAGCGACCGCGACCGCGAGCAAGTAGGCGCGGCAGGCAACAGCCGGGCGCCCGGCGCCGGATTGGCGGCGCGCGGCGCCGCGGCTACATAGAACGGATGCTGCCGCTCTCGGTCCTCGACCTTTCGCCCATCACCTCCGGCCATTCCGGCGCGCAAGCGCTGCGCAACAGCCTCGACCTCGCGCAGCTCGCCGACCGGCTCGGCTACACGCGCTACTGGGTCGCCGAGCACCACAACCTGCCCTCGGTCGCGAGCTCGGCGCCCGACATCATGATCGGCCAGATCGCCGCCTGCACGCGGCGCATGCGCGTCGGCTCGGGCGGCGTGATGCTGCCGAACCATGCGCCGCTCACGGTGGCGGAGCGCTTCAAGGTGCTGGAGGCGCTGTTTCCCGGGCGCATCGATCTCGGCATCGGCCGCGCGCCCGGCACCGACCAGATCACCTCGGTGGCGCTGCGCCGGCGCCAGGACGTCCGCGACGACGATGATTTCCTCGAGCGCTTCCAGGAGCTGATGCTGATCGAGGCGCGCGGCTTTCCCGACGGGCATCCGTTCCGCAACGTGCGCGCCATGCCCGCCGACGTGCGCCTGCCGCCGATCTATCTGCTCGGCTCGAGCGGCTACAGCGCCGAGCTTGCGGCCGCGATCGGCGCCGGCTTCGCCTTCGCGCATCATTTCGCGTCCCACGATGCGGTCGCCGCGATGACCAGCTACCGAGCGCATTTCAAGCCGTCGCCCGCGCTCGCGCGCCCGCATGCCATTCTCGGCGTCGCGGCGGTCGCGGCCGACAGCGACGCGGAGGCGGAGCGGCTCGCCTCCACCATCGATCTCAACTTCGTCCGGCGCGCCAAGGGCGAGTACCTGCCGCTCGCCAGCCCCGAGGAGGCCGCGGCCTACGACTATTCGCCGATCGACCGCGCGCGCATCGCGCAGAACCGTGCGCGCGTCTTCGCCGGCGCGCCCGCCACGGTGCTGGCGCGGCTCGAGCCGCTGCTCGCGGCGACGCAAGCCGACGAGGCGATGGTGACCACCATGATCTACGATCACGCGGCGCGCCGGCATTCCTACGAGCTGCTGGCGCAGGCTTTCGAGCTCAAGCCCGCCTGACACGCGCGATGGGAACGACCGGCAATCTGTTCGCGGATATCCCGCCCCAGCTCGCGCAGGAAGCGATCACGACGCTCGCGTCGTCGCCGGCGCTGCGCATCGAGCGCATCGTGTCGCGCGGCCAGGCGAGCCCGCCGGGCTTCTGGTACGACCAACCGCAGGACGAATGGGTGATCGTGCTCGCTGGTTGCGCCGAGCTGGCGTTCGCGGATGACGGCGCGACAATGCGGATGAACCGCGGCGACTACGTGCACATTCCGGCGCATCGCCGCCATCGCGTCGCCTGGACCGATCCGACGCAAGCGACAGTGTGGCTCGCCGTGCATTACGGCTGAGCCGCCGATCTGCGCCACCAGCACTTTTTCGCGATCATGCGCCCAATGAAAAGCCCCGGCGCGCGGACGGGGCTCTCCGTTTCTTGCGGGCTCGCCTGTGCTTACTGCATCGGCTGCGGCTGCAGGTAGCCCTGCTGGATCGGCGCCTGCGGCTGCAGGTCGCCCTGCGGCGCGGGAGCTTGCGGCGCCGTGTCGGCCGCCGGCGGGTTCATCGCCATCTCGTTGGTGCAGAGATCCTTGAACACGACTGCACCGTCCTGGGTGTACTGCTTGGTCAGGCAGTTGCAGTTGTTGGAGGACGGCGCGCTCGAATAGCTGGGCGTGCTCGCATAGGTGACGCCGCCGGCGATGATCGGAGCACCCCAGACCCAGTGATGATGATGGTGATGCCACCACCACCAGTTCCAGTGCTTGGGATGCGGCGGATAGAGCTTCACGATGGCGGCGCGGCGGATCGCGAAGTTCGGGCGGTAGACGAAGCGCGGGCCGACGACGCGCGCCGCGCTGAAGCGCGCTGCGCTGGCGCGCGGGGCGCCGACGAAACGGCCAAAGGCCGACGCGCTCGAGGTCGAGACTGCGAAGACGCCGAGCGACGCGACGGCAGCCAGCGCCACGATGGTGGACTTGCGGAACATGAGGGTCTCCAAGGTTCGGTATCGGGGTTTCGGGGTATCGGGGCAGCGTTCTGTCCACCCCTTGGTCGAAGCCCTGGGAAGCCAGGTTCACCCCGGAACCGCGAAGACTTGACAAAGCCTTGATCCTGAATGGGCGTTCACCCCGCGCGATCCGCCGTGATATAAGGGCGCGCCTGCGCGGCGGCCGCCGCGCAATGACTTCACAAGTGATTTTCCAACCCCGAATGGAGCGTAACCTTGGGCACGCACATCACACTCACGGCGTCGGACGGATTCAAGCTCGGCGGCTATCGCGCCGAGCCGCAAGGCAAGGCGAAAGGCGGCCTCGTGGTGATCCAGGAAATCTTCGGCGTGAACCATCACATCCGCGCCATGTGCGATCGCTTCGCGGCGATCGGCTATGTCTCGACCGCGCCCGCGGTGTTCGATCGCGTCAAGCCGAATTTCGAGTCCGGCTATTCGCCCGATGAGATCGCGAAGGCGCGCGAGATCATTCCGAAGATCGACTGGGCCGCGCTGCTGCGCGACGTCGCCGCGGCGATCGACAACGTCAAGCCGGCCGGCAAGGTCGGCATCGTCGGCTACTGCATGGGCGGCACGGTCGCGTTCCTCTCGGCCGGCAAGCTCGACGGATTGTCGGCCTCGGTCGGCTACTACGGCGGCCAGATCGCCAAGAATGTCGACCTCAAGCCGAAGGTGCCGACCCAGCTGCACTTCGGCGACCAGGACCAGTCGATCCCGATGTCCGACGTCGATCTGATCAAGCAGAAGCGCTCGGATTGCGACATCTACGTCTACCAGGGCGCCGGCCACGGCTTCGCCTGCGACGAACGCGGCAGCTACAATGAGGCGGCATGCAAGGTCGCGTGGGACCGCACCACGGCGTGGTTCGGGAAATATTTGGGATGACGGGCCGCGTGTGACGGGCGTCCATCGCGAATGGCGAGCAGCGAATAGCGAGTGGGAAGTAGGCGCTCGCGATTGGCTATTCGCTATTCGCTATTCGCCATTCCCATTCGCCCCACTCAGAACCAGCGTTCCGACACGCTGATGGTGTCGCCGGGCTGCACCGGCGTCGTCACCGGCACGGCGCTGCGGATCATCTGTCCGCGCACCGTGCGGCTGAGCTGCACCTGCTGGCGGAACGCGCGCGGGCTGTAGCCGCCCGCGATCGCGACCGCGGTCTCGACCGTCATGTTGGCGACGTAGGGATACTGACCCGGATAGGTCACCTCGCCGAGGATGAAGAACGGCCGATAGCTCTCGACCTCGACCGCGACCGCCGGATCGCGGATATAGCCCTGGCGCAGGCGCGCCGCGATCGCTGCCGACAGCTCGCCGGTGGTGAGGCCGCGCGCCTTGACGGCGCCGATCAGCGGCATCGTGATGCTGCCGCCCGCGTCGACGCTGTAGCTGTTGGTGAGGCCGTCCTGGCCGAACACGACGACGCGCAGCTTGTCGCCGGAGTCGAGCGTATAGGCGCTCGGCGGCGACGCGCGGGTGACCGCGACCGGCGTCGGTGCAGGGGCCTGGGCGAGGCCACGCGCGCCGCGATAGCCGCCATAGGCGTAAGCATCGAGGTCGGAGGATGGTTGGGCGGCGAGCGCCATCGGCGGCGGCGGCGGACGCCGCGCGCAGCCGGCTGCAAGCGACGCAGCCAGGAGCATGATCACTAGGCGGGCAAGCCGCATACCACGAATCCGGATCGGTTCTCGAGAACCACAGCCGGATTAGCGCCTTATATGGTTAACAAATCCTAACCATCCGCCGCCCGCGGGGGTGCCGCAGCAGGATGCCCTGGGCTTCCAGGCGACCCCGGGGCGACCCATTCAATGCGCGGCCACGCCCGTTCCGATCGGGCAGCTCACGCCCGTCCCGCCGAGGCCGCAGTAGCCCATCGGGTTCTTGGCGAGATACTGCTGGTGGTAGTCCTCGGCGAAATAGAAGGGCGCGGCGTCGAGAATCTCGGTCGTGACGGCGCCGTAGCCCTTGGCCTTGATGGCCTGGGCGTACATGGCTTTCGACGCCTCGGCGGCTGCGCGCTGCGCCGGCGAATGGACGTAGATGCCGGAGCGATACTGGGTGCCGACGTCGTTGCCCTGGCGCATGCCCTGGGTCGGATCGTGGCTCTCCCAGAACGTCTTCAGCAGCCGCTCATAGGAGATCTTCTTCGGGTCGAAGACGACGAGCACGACCTCGTTGTGGCCGGTGCGGCCGGTGCAGACCTCCTCATAGGTCGGGTTCGGGGTTTGCCCGCCCGCATAGCCGACGGCGGTCACATAGACCCCGTCGCCCAGCTCCCAGAACTTGCGCTCGGCGCCCCAGAAGCAGCCGAGGCCGAACATCGCGGTCTCGAGGCCCTGCGGATAGGGTCCCTTGAGCGGATGCCCATTGATGAAGTGCGTCTCGGCGGTCGGGATCGCGTGCGCGCGGCCCGGCAGCGCCTGTCCCGGGCCCGGCATTTCCAATGACTTCTTGAACATGAACATCGCCGATCTCCCTTGTCTCGCGCGCCAATATAAGAATTGCGCGCCCGCATCACAGCGGCAGCGTCATCACAAGTTCGACAATGTGCGGCGGTGCCGCGAAAATATGAACCGCCGGGTCATTCGTCCCGGCGGAGCATGTTGCAACGAAGCGTCCCTTACTTGAGGCCGGCGACGCCGGCCTGCGAGATCGTATCGTCCTGCGACCCGGTGCCGCCGCTGACGCCGATCGCGCCGATCACCTTGCCGCCGACGATCAGCGGATTGCCGCCGCGCGACATGATGACGTCGTCGAGCGTGGACAGATAGGCGAAGAAGGGGCCCTTGCCGCTCAGGCGCTCGAACACCAGGGTCGGGCGCCGATACCGAGCGGCCGTGCGCGCCTTGTGCTGCGAGATCGAGATCGACGCATACTGGCAATAGTCGTCGCGCTCGAAATAGACCAGCTCGCCGTGCGGATCGACCACCGTGATGCACATGCCGCGCCAGTTGCGCTTCTTCACCTCGGCGGCGGCCGCGGCGGCGACCTTCTTGGCGGTCTCGAGATTGATCGACTCGCCATAGGGCGGCGGGTTCATTTCCGCCGGGACCTTTTCGTTGGGATTATTCGGATCGGGCGGCACTTGCGCAAAGGCGCCGCTGCCGAACATGAGCGCGACGCATAGCGCGCCCGCCATCACTGTGAAATGACGCATGCATTCCTCCCTCAGAATATGTTTGCGCCGGAGCGGCGCTCGGCCGCTCCGGCACGCGATCGTCAGACGATGCAACCTTATCGGAATGGGGGAGGCTCGCCTATGGGCGAGATGGCGCAGCGACGGCTGTCGTCGGATGAGGCTAACGCGCGTAGCCGATGAGCGGCTTCTTCTTGCGGCCGAGCAGCATCAGGATTGCGCCGAGCACGGTGAAGATCGCCCAGATCGGCTGCTCCAGAATGCGCTGGATGACGTCCTGCCACAGCCAGACCGCGACGTGGCGCTCGATCGCCGGCTGCAGCAGCAGCAGGCTGCTCTGATTGACCTGCGCCCAGACGAAGCCGAGCGACGTGAAGCTGAACTTGCCGTTGGCGATCCACTGCGTGCCGTCATAGACGAAGAAAAAGAACGCAGCGGCGACCAGCAACAGGCCGAAGGCTCGCAACAGGAAGCGGATCATAGCGGGTCCGGGGCAGACAGGAGAAACACAACACGACGGCGGCGCGCACGGCTTACTACCGCGGGCCCGCTGGTTCAACCGCGCGGGGCTGCGGCCAAGCGGCCCTCCCGGCAAGGCACGTGCGCGCCGGCGAAACTTGCGCTATGCCTTGAGCAAGCCCCTGCCCTTCCTGTAGTTTCCGCCGTCCGCCGCGCCGGTGGTCGAGCGTGTCCAGGAGTTGCAATGCCCTCTTCGTCCAAAGGCCGCGGCAAACGTCCCACCTTCACCGACCACGAAGCCCTGCTTTTTCACAGCCAGGGGCGGCCAGGCAAGCTCGAGGTGGTGGCGACCAAGCCGATGGCGACGCAGCGCGACCTGTCGCTTGCCTACTCGCCCGGGGTCGCGGTGCCGGTGCTTGCCATCGCGGACAATGAAAGCCTCGCCTACGACTACACGACCAAGGGCAATTTCGTCGCCGTCATCACCAACGGCACGGCAATTCTCGGCCTCGGCAATCGCGGCGCGCTCGCCGCCAAGCCGGTGATGGAAGGCAAGGCCGTCCTGTTCAAGCGCTTCGCCGACATCGACTCGATCGACCTCGAAGTCTCGACCGAGGATCCCGACGAGTTCATCAACTGCGTCAAGGTGCTGGGGAAGAGCTGGGGCGGCATCAACCTGGAAGACATCAAGGCGCCGGAGTGCTTCATCATCGAGCAGAAGCTGCGCGAGCTGCTCGACGTTCCGGTCTTCCACGACGACCAGCACGGCACCGCGATCATCTCGGCGGCGGGCCTGATCAACGCGCTCGATCTCACCGGGCGCGAGATCGCGACGACCAGGCTCGTCTGCAACGGCGCCGGCGCCGCCGGCATCGCCAGCCTTGAGCTGTTGCGCGCCATCGGCTTTCGGCCCGAGAATCTCGTCCTTTGCGATACCAAGGGCGTGATCCACGAGGGCCGCCGCGAGGGCATGAACCAATGGAAGTCGGCCTTCGCGGTCAAGACCAAGGCGCGCACCCTCGCCGAGGCGCTCGAAGGCGCCGACGTCTTTTTCGGCCTCTCGGCCAAGGGGGCGGTGACGCAGGACATGGTGAAATCGATGGCGGCGAAGCCGATCATCTTCGCCATGGCCAATCCGGATCCGGAAATCACCGTCGAGGAAGTGGCTGCGGTGCGCGACGATGCCATCATGGCCACCGGACGCTCGGACTATCCGAACCAGATCAACAACGTGCTCGGCTTCCCCTATATCTTCCGCGGCGCCCTCGACGTGCGCGCCACCACCATCAACATGGAAATGAAGATCGCCGCCGCCCATGCGCTCGCCGACCTCGCCCGCGAGGACGTGCCGGACGAGGTCGCGGCCGCCTACGGGGCGCGGCCGAAATACGGCCCGGACTACATCATTCCGGTGCCGTTCGATCCGCGGCTCATCTCGTATGTGCCGCCGGCGGTCGCCAAGGCCGCGATGGACACCGGCGTCGCCCGCAAGCCGATCGTCGACATGGAAGCCTATCGGGCGCAGCTGCGCTCGCGCCGCGATCCGGCCGCCGGCGTTCTGACGCGCGTGTTCGAGCGCCTGCGCCGCTCGCCCAAGCGGGTGGTGTTCGCCGAAGGCGAGGAGGAGCAGGTGATCCGCGCGGCCGCGAGCTTCGTGCATGAGGGACTTGGCAGCGCGCTCCTGGTCGGCCGCGAGGACCGCGTGCGCGACACCGCCAAGACCGCGGGCATCGAGCTCGCCGACGGCATCGAGATCATCAATGCGCGGCTCTCCAAGCGCAACGCCGTCTATTCGGCGTATCTCTACGAGCGGCTGCAGCGCAAGGGCTTCCTCCAGCGCGATTGCCAGCGCCTGGTCAACCAGGACCGCAACCATTTCGCCGCCTGCATGGTGGCGCTCAACGATGCCGACGCCATGGTCACCGGCGTCACCCGCAACTTCTCCGGCGTGCTCGCCGACGTCACCCATTGCATCGATCCCAAGCCCGGCCACCGCGTGATGGGCGTCTCGCTGGTGATCGCGCGCGGCCGCACCGTGCTGGTCGCCGACACGGCGGTCACCGAGATGCCGCAGGCGCACGAGCTCGCCGAGATCGCGGTCGAGGCGGCGGGCGTCGCGCGCAAGTTCGGCTACGAGCCGCGCCTCGCGCTCCTCGCCTTTGCGACCTTCGGCCACCCGCCGGGCGAGCGCGCGACGCGCGTGCAGGAAGCTGTGCGCATCCTCGACCAGCGCCGCGTCGACTTCGAATACGACGGCGAGATGGCGGCCGACGTCGCGCTCAATCCGGATCTCATGGCCGCCTATCCGTTCTGCCGGCTGACCGGGCCCGCCAATGTGCTGATCATGCCGGCGTTCCATTCGGCGGCGATCTCGACCAAGATGCTGCAGGAGCTCGGCGGCGCAACCGTGATCGGACCGCTGCTGGTCGGCCTCGACCGGCCGGTGCAGATCGTCGGCCTGTCGGCGACCGACTCGGAGCTCGTCAACATGGCGGGGCTTGCCGCCTACAATGTCGGCAGCTGAGCCGCGCAAGAACAACATGCAAAGACCAGGAGATGTCTCGATGCCTGCCCTCTCCGGCGTGATCGCCGCGGTCGCCACCCCGGTCGAGCCGAACGGCGAGCCCGATCTTGCACGCGCAACCAAGCTCGCGCGCTTCCTGCTCGACAACGGCTGCGACGGCCTCAACGTGCTCGGCACCACCGGCGAGGCCACGTCATTTTCGCTGGCGCAGCGCCAGCGGGTGATGACCGCGTACCGCGACGCCGGGCTGCCGCTCGATCGCCTGATGGTCGGAACGGGCGCCGCCGCGGTCGCCGATGCGGTCGCGCTCACACGGCATGCGGCCGATCTCGGCTTTGCCGGCGCGCTGGTGCTGCCGCCGTTCTACTACAAGGGCGTGCCGGATGACGGGCTCGCGGCCTATATCGCGACGATCGTCGCGGCGACCGCCGCAAAGCCCATCCCGATCTATCTCTATCACTTTCCCCAGCAGTCCGGCCTGCATTGGCACGTGAAGCTGATCCGCCGGCTGCTCGACGCGCATGGCGGGCGCATCGTCGGCCTGAAGGATTCCTCCGGCGACATGGCCTATGCGCGCGAGGCCGCCGCGATCGGCAAGAGCTTCAAGGTCTTCCCCTCGACCGAAGCGGTGCTGCTCGAGGCGCGCGCCGGCGCGTTCGCGGGCTGCATCTCCGCCACCGCCAATCTCAACGCCGACCTGTGCCAGCTCGCCTGGAGCCGCGGCGATGGCGCCGCGCTCGACACGGCGGTCGCGATCCGCAAGCTGTTCGACGGGCGCCCGCTGGTGCCGGGCGTCAAAGCGCTGCTCGCGCATATCCACGGCGATGCGGCGCTCGCGCGGGTGATGCCGCCGCTCGCCGCCTTCTCGGCCGCCGATACGGCTGCGGTCACGGCCGGATACGATCAGGCGCGCGCCAAGAAGGTCGCCTGAGCGGCGCCAAGCTGGCCTCACCGCGGGCCTCACTGCGGGCGTTGACGCCCTCGACCCGCCTAACTATAAGCGGGCGCATCAGGCGGCGGGCGCCGGCTCGCCGCCGCTGCTTTTTCGCGCTGCCGCGGCGGTCCGACGAGGGTCTCGCGCACCGCACCACGACGGAACCCTGATGGCCAATACCAAATCCGCCAAGAAGGCGAGCCGCAAGATCGCGCGCCGCACCGAGATCAACAAGGCGCGGCGCTCGCGCATGCGCAGCTACGTGCGTGGGGTCGAGGACGCGATCGCCGGCGGCGACAAGCAGAAGGCGCTGACCGCCCTCAAGGCGGCCGAGCCGGAGCTGATGCGCGCGGCCCAGCGCGGCGTCATTCACAAGAGGACGGCGAGCCGCAAGGTTTCCCGCCTGACCCAGCAGATCGGCAAGCTCGGCACGTAGCCGAAGGCGGCGCTGGACATTCACGCCGATTCCATCGACAATCATCTCTGTGAGGCGGTCGTCCGAAGCCGCTTGTGCTCCTCGTCCGTTAAACCGGGCGAGGGGTTTTTGAACGTTGTGCTGCGGAGCTTTTCCCCGCCCGGCGTGTTGTTGAAAAGTCACGTCGGCAGGAAAATACTCCCGGCTGGCCGACGTATAGGTAGTAGTACGTATTGATCGCATTACGGCTAAATTCGGTCTTTTCATCGCCTCGACGGCTTGGGTTACGTGGCTTTTCCGGACAAAGAATCCATCCGCAGAACAATGACTTGTGGCACAGGGCAATGATCGGGGTTGGAATTTCACGGACGCACACAAAAGGTTGCCCAGGTCGGCAATTTGCCACCCGTATCTTCTCGAATACCTCTCATGCATAACGCGCGTAGATTAATTAGTAGGGAATCTCAATAGGTTGTTCGGCGGCATTTGCATAAGAGAAATGAAACCGTCACCATTGGCGCTCGGGCGGCAAAAACGGCCTTTCATTCGACCGTTGCAAGCCGCCGGCCAACATGTATTTTCATCTTAACCGCGGGGGCCACCCGCGGCCCAAAATCAGGTAAATGGGTGTGGTTCCGCGCTCATCTTGGATGAGGTTGGCAGTATTTTGCCTCGTCTCGCCAAGTCCTTGAGGCGTCGCGAAACTTCCCGAGAGCGTAGAGTAACTTCGGCTGAGCTTGTGGTTTCGACACTGCGTAGTCGAACGTACGAAAGGTGATGTGGGAATACTTGGAGTGCCCAATAAACTACAAAAGCATCCAAGGACGAGGGCGTCTACCGGAGGGGGCCAAATCATGACAATCTTGTGTCAGTCGACAGCAACTACGCTCGGCGACGTAGATTGCCTGTCCGATCGCGCAAGGCGGCCGCACGACACGGCGCCCGCGTCTTCGTGCTTCCCCATCAACTCATCCATTGCCATTGCGGGCATGCCCAGGAGACGGGCCTCACCGCCCGGCGGGTAAAGGCTCCGAGCGTCCGCTGCTCCCGGCCTTCCCGCCCCCCTCCCGGTCGCGGATTGGAGGGCGGCGAAGCGTCTCTCGGGCAGCCGGACGCCGATCGAGTACGGCGCGGCCGTGTGCTCCTGGCCGCGCCCATGCCACCAGACGCGTCAAAGCAAATTCAGACGAAAGAAAAGCGAGATGGCACATTCGGACGAGGAGCGTCCCGGCCCCGAGCACCCCGAGCGTTCGAACCAGGACCTCTGGCAGCGCGTGAAGGGACGACTGCGCACCGAGGTGGGCGAAGACATCTTCACGTCGTGGTTTGCCAGAATGGATCTCGACGGCATCGAGCACGACACCGTGCGCCTGTCGGTGGCGACGCGTTTCCTCAAGACCTGGACGCAGTCGCACTACGGCGAGAAGGTGCTCCTGTGCTGGCAGGCGGAGATGCCGACGGTGCGCCGCATCGACATCGTGGTGCGCTCGGCGGTGATCAAGAGCACCGCGACGCCGGCGAAATCGCCCGATCCGCTCCCGCCGGCGCGCGAGACCCACAAGGCGGAGGGCGGCGAGCCGCGCCATCCGGCGACGCCGCCGTCGTCGAACCAGGAGGTGCATGGCGGCTCCCCGCTCGATCCGAGACTGACCTTCGACACGTTCGTGGTCGGCCGCTCCAACACGCTTGCGCACGCGGCCGCCAAGCAGGTGGCGGTCGCCCGCCGCAACGATCCGGTGATGTTCAACCCGCTGCTCATCCATGCGGGCGTCGGCCTCGGCAAGACCCATCTGCTGCAGGCGATCGCCTGGATGGGCAATCTGCAGCCCGACCGCAAGGTTCTCTACCTGACCGCCGAGCGATTCATGTTCAGCTTCGTCTCGGCGCTGCGCAACCAGACCGCGATCGCGTTCAAGGAGGCGCTGCGCGGCATCGACGTCCTCGTCATCGACGATCTGCAATTCCTCCAGGGCAAGCAGACGCAGGCCGAGTTCTCGCACACGCTGAACTCGCTGATCGACGGCGGCCGCCAGGTCGTGATCGCCGCCGACCGTCCGCCCATGGATCTGGAAAGCCTCGACGAGCGCGTGCGCTCGCGCCTCGCCGGCGGCCTTGTCGTCGAGATGGGATCGCTGGCCGAGGACCTGCGCCTGCAGATTCTCAACTCGCGCGTCGCGCTTGCGCGCGTGCACCATCCGGGCTTCGACGTGCCCGAGCCGGTGCTCGCCTATATCGCGAAGTCGGTCACCCACAACGGCCGCGACCTCGAAGGCGCGCTCAACCGCCTGCTCGCGCACAGCAAGCTCACCGGCCAGCCGGTGACCATGGATCTGGCCGAGCGGGAGATCCGCGACCTGATCCGCCCGCAGGAGCCCAAGCGCGTCAAGATCGAGGACATCCAGCGCATCGTCGCGCGCCACTACAACGTGAGCCGCGGCGACCTCTTGTCGTCGCGCCGCACCGCCAACGTGGTGCGGCCGCGCCAGGTGGCCATGTATCTCGCCAAGACCCTGACCTTGCGATCACTGCCGGAAATAGGCCGGCGCTTCGGCGGTCGGGATCATACTACCGTCTTGCACGCCGTCCGGAAGATCGAGAATCTTGTCGGCAACGATTCGACGCTGGCCGAGGAGATCGAGGCGCTCAAGCGTCAGCTGCAGGAATAGCAACCAAGGGACCGAGTTTCCGCCTTGCCATTGCCGCCCTTGAAGAATCCGCCCGGCCGCGTCAACCTGACCGCCCGGCGCGAGAGCCCTCGCGCCGGACCTGTCCGGCGCGAGGCCGCATTGCTGCTGGCGCCGGGGCTTTCACTTGCCATCGAGCGGGGTCCCGCATGAAGGTCACGGTCGAGCGCGCCGAGCTCCTGCGATCGCTCTCCCACGTCCACCGCGTGGTCGAGCGGCGCAACACCATCCCGATTCTCGCCAACGTGCTGGTGCGCGCCGAGCGCGCGAAGCTCGCGTTCAAGGCGACCGATCTCGACCTCGAGGTGATCGAGACGATCAACGCCGAGGTCTCGCCCGGCGGGGTCACCACGGTGCCGGCGCACATGTTCTACGAGATCGTGCGCAAGCTGCCGGAAGGCACGCAGATCGTGCTCGAGGCCTCGGGCGACCGCGCGGTGCTCACCATCCGCGCCGGGCGCTCGCGCTTCACGCTGCAGACCCTGCCGGAGAGCGATTTCCCCGATATCGCCGCCGGCGACATGACGCACAAGTTCACGCTCGCGGCGGCCGACCTCAAGCGGCTGATCGAGAAGACGCAGTTCGCGATCTCGACCGAGGAGACGCGCTACTACCTCAACGGCATCTACCTGCACGTCGCGGGCGCCGGATCGAACGTCATGCTGCGCGCGGTCGCAACCGACGGCCATCGCCTCGCCCAGGTCGAGCTGCCGGCGCCCGCCGGCGCCGAGGGCATGCCGGGCATCATCGTGCCGCGCAAGACCGTCAACGAGATGCAGCGGCTGATCGAGGATAGCAACGGCGAGATCGCGGTCGAGCTGTCGGCCGCGAAGATCCGCTTCACGCTGGGCAACGTGGTGCTCACCTCCAAGCTGATCGACGGCACCTTCCCGGACTACGGCCGGGTCATTCCGCTCGGCAACGACAAGCTGCTCGAGGTCGAGAAGAAGGGCTTCGAGCAGGCGGTCGACCGCGTCTCGACGATCGCGAGCGAGCGCGGCCGCGCCGTCAAGCTGTCGCTGACCGCCGGACGCCTCGTGCTCTCGGTCACCAATCCGGATTCGGGCAGCGCCACCGAGGAGCTGGAGGTCGTCTACGAGGCCGATCCGATCGATATCGGCTTCAACTCGCGCTACCTGCTCGATATCGCGGCGCAGATCGAGGGCGATACCGCGGTGCTCAAGCTCGCCGACCCGGGCTCGCCGACGCTGGTGCAGGACAAGGACGCCAAGGGCGCGCTCTACGTGCTGATGCCGATGCGGGTGTGATGCGCCCTCGCGCGATGCTGCGCGAGAGGTTAACTAGCATCCGATGAATTCCGCCCGCATCCGCCGCCTGACGCTGACGAATTTCCGCAGCTATCACGCCGCGAGCCTCGCGCTCGAGGGCGGCCCGGTCGTGCTCGTCGGCGCGAACGGCGCCGGCAAGACCAACCTCTTGGAAGCGATCTCCTTCCTCGCCCCCGGCCGCGGCCTGCGCCGCGCCACCTTCGAGGAGGTCGCGTTCAGCGAGGGCGACGGCGGCTGGGCGGTCGCGGCCGAGGTCGAGGGTGCGCTCGGCCTGGTCACGCTCGGCACCGGCATCGAGCCGCCGCCGGCTGAGGATGCGGCGCCGGCGCGCAAGTGCCGCGTCGACCGCGAGCCGGTCGCCTCGGCGGCCGCCTTCGCGGACCACCTGCGCGTGATCTGGCTCGTGCCCGCCATGGACCAGCTGTTCAACGGCGCCGCCGGCGAGCGGCGGCGCTTCATCGATCGCCTGGTGCTCGCGGTCGACGCCGAGCACGGCAGCCGCGTCAACGCGCTCGAGCGTTCGCTGCGCTCGCGCAACCGGCTCCTGGAAAGCCCCAACCCCGACCCGCACTGGCTCGATGCGAGCGAGCACGAGACCGCCGAGCTCGCGGTCGCGGTCGCGGCCGCGCGCGCCGAGACGGTGCGGCGGCTTGCCGCCGCGCTCGCCGCGAACCGCGCGGGCCCGTTTCCGTCCGCCGAGATCGCGCTCGAAGGCTGGATGGAGACGCTGGTGCTGTCGCATCCGGCCGTCGAGGTCGAGGACCGCTACCGCGCGGTGCTGAAGGAGAACCGCGCGCGCGACGCCGCCGCCGGCCGCACCCTCGACGGGCCGCACCTGACCGACCTTGCGGTCGTCTACGCGCCGAAAGGAATCGCGGCGCGCGACGCCTCGACCGGCGAGCAGAAGGCGCTGCTGATCGGCCTCGTGCTCGCGCACGCGGGCTTGGTCGCCGACATGACCGGCATGGCGCCGGTGGTGCTGCTCGACGAGGTCGTCGCCCATCTCGATCCGTCGCGCCGCGCCGCGCTCTATGGCGCGCTCGAGGCGCTCGGCGCGCAGATCTGGATGACCGGCGCCGATCCGGCCGCCTTCGCCGAGCTTGGCGGCCGTGCGCAGGCCTTCGAGGTCACGCCCGGACGCGTGCAGCCGAGCGGCCGCGCGGCCGATTCGGCGCGTGCGCGCGCGAGTTGAGACGCGGGCAAATCGGTCTGCCGCGGGTTCCTGGTTCCGTCCTTAAGAAATGCGCTAAAATCAAGGTATTTCAATTATTTATAGGCCTTCACTTTGCCTTGTAAGACACCCATATTCATGTCACATAAAACACGTTGATTCCGGCCGCCTCCGGCCCGTGACGACGTTCATTCAAAGCACCCATCCATGGCCGAAGCCGCCCGCCAACAGCCCCGTACCGACGCGTCCGATTACGGCGCCGAATCGATCAAGGTCCTCAAGGGCCTCGACGCGGTGCGCAAGCGCCCCGGCATGTATATCGGCGACACCGACGACGGCTCGGGCCTGCACCACATGGTCTACGAGGTCGTCGACAACGCGATCGACGAGGCACTCGCGGGCTACGCCAAGGAGGTCACCGTCACGCTCAACCCGGACGGCTCGTGCACCGTGCGCGACGACGGGCGCGGCATTCCGACCGACATCCACAAGGGCGAGGGCGTGTCCGCCGCCGAGGTCATCATGACCCAGCTGCACGCGGGCGGAAAATTCGACCAGAACTCGTACAAGGTCTCGGGCGGCCTGCATGGCGTCGGCGTCTCGGTCGTCAACGCGCTGTCGAGCTCGCTCAAGCTCACCATCTGGCGCGACGGCCAGGAACACTTCATGGAGTTCGCCGACGGCGACGCCAAGGCGCCGCTTGCGCTCGTCGGCGACGCCCATGGCAAGCGCGGCACCGAGGTGACGTTCCTGCCCTCGCGCGCGACCTTCACGATGACGGAATTCGACTGGGCGACGCTGGAGCACCGCCTGCGCGAGCTCGCCTTCCTCAATTCGGGCGTGCGCATCGTGCTCGCCGACCAGCGCCACGCGGTCGAGAAGCGCGAGGAGATGATGTACGAGGGCGGCGTCGAGGCCTTCGTCAAGTATCTCGACCGCAACAAGACGCCGCTGGTGCCGCAGCCGATCGTGATCAACACGACGCGCGACGGCGTCGGCGTCGAGGCGGCGCTGTGGTGGAACGACGGCTACCACGAGGCGGTGCTGTGCTTCACCAACAACATCCCGCAGCGCGACGGCGGCACCCATCTCGCCGGCTTCCGCGGCGCGCTCACGCGCCAGGTGACCGGCTATGCGGAAACGAGCAGCCTCGCCAAGAAGGAGAAGGTCGCGCTCACCGGCGACGACTGCCGCGAGGGCTTGACCGCCGTGCTCTCCGTCAAGGTCGCGGATCCAAAATTCTCCTCGCAGACCAAGGACAAGCTCGTCTCGTCGGAAGTGCGGCCCGTGGTCGAGGGCGTCGTCAACGACGCGCTGAAAGCCTGGTTCGAGGAGCATCCGGGCGAGGCCAAGGTCATCGTCGGCAAGGTGATCCAGGCGGCGGCCGCGCGCGAGGCGGCGCGCAAGGCGCGCGAGATGACGCGCAAGAGCGCGCTCGGCGTGGCCTCGCTGCCCGGCAAGCTCGCCGACTGCCAGGAGCGCGATCCGGCGAAGTCCGAGCTGTTCATCGTCGAGGGCGATTCGGCCGGCGGCTCCGCCAAGCAGGGGCGCGACCGCGGCTTCCAGGCGGTTCTCCCGTTGCGCGGAAAAATCCTCAACGTCGAGCGCGTGCGCATGGACAAGATGCTGTCGAGCCAGGAGATCGGCACGCTGATCACCGCGCTCGGCACCGGCATCAGCGAGGAGTTCACGCTCGACAAGCTGCGCTACCACAAGATCATCATCATGACCGACGCCGACGTCGACGGCGCGCATATCCGCACGCTGCTCTTGACGTTCTTCTACCGGCAGATGCCGTCGCTGATCGAGCAGGGACACCTTTTCATCGCCCAGCCTCCGCTCTACAAGATGTCGCGCGGCAAGTCGGAGCAGTATCTCAAGGACGATCGCGCGCTCGAGGACTATCTGATCGCCTCCGGTCTCGAGGAGGCGGTGTTTCGTCTCGCGACCGGCGAGGAGCGCGCCGGTGAGGACCTCGCCAGGCTCGTCGCCGACGCCCGCGTCATCCGCAGCGTGATCGGCGGGCTGCACACCCGCTACAACCGCAAGGTCATCGAGCAGGCTGCGATCCTCGGCGTGCTCAACGCCAGCATTTTCGGCGATCCCGCCAAGGCGACCGCGGCGGCGCCCTACATCGCGCGTCGCCTCGACGCGCTGTCGGAAGAGACCGAGCGCGGCTGGCAGGGATCGTTCGTCGAGGGCCAGGGCTTCCAGTTCGAGCGCACGGTGCGCGGCGTCAAGGAGACGGCGGTTATCGATCAGGCGCTGCTCGGCTCCGCCGACGCGCGCAAGCTCGACGAGTTCGCGATCTCGCTGCAGGAGGTCTATCCGCGCACCGGCCACCTGTGGCGCAAGGGCGAGGAGACGCCGATCCACGGCCCGCTCGACCTGTTCGAGGCGGTGACGGCCGCGGGCCGCAAGGGCATCACGCTGCAGCGCTACAAAGGCCTCGGCGAGATGAACCCCGAGCAGCTGTGGGAGACGACGCTCGATACCAATGCGCGCTCGCTCCTGCAGGTGAAGGTGAAGGAGGTCGACGACGCCGACGACATCTTCACCAAGCTGATGGGCGAGCTGGTCGAGCCGCGCCGCGCGTTCATCCAGGACAACGCGCTCGCCGCGAGCGTGGACGTGTAGACGCAGCCTTTTTGTCGACCTCGGCGGTCATTGGCCTTCTGCTGGAACTCGGACGCCGCCGCCACGCGGCAGCTGCCGGCGCGGCCGGGTGAGCGGGAAATCCGTCGATCACAGTCTTCCGCGCCGGCGCTCACCGGCGAACGGCGGCCGCCGCGCCAACCGGCTGGATGCCGGCGATGAGGTCATGCTAATGCTGCTGCAGCTGCCGGGTGGGATATTCGAGGAGACGCGACCGCTGCGTCAACGTCGCTGCGGCCTCCGCTCGACCGTCCGCTGGGGGACTGATGAACAACGCCGACTATGTGCGCGAGTTGCGGCCGCTGCTGCCGGCCGAGGCGTTCCGCCCCAATCCGTGGGCCTACGTGCCGATCGCGCTCAACCTCGCCGTCGTGGTCGCGGGCTGGATCGCAACGCGCCACGTGCCGCACCTGTGGTGGCCGGTGCTCGGCCTCGTGGTCGGCAACAGCATGAGCATCCTCTCGTTCTATGCCCATGACGCGAGCCACCGCAGCGTCACCACCAACAAGTGGCTGCTGTACCCGACCGAGCTCGTGCTGTGGTCGATCATCTTCGTGCCGGCGTCGCTGTGGCGGCGTGTGCACGGCACGCACCACGCCGAGACCAACGGCGACGACGATCCCGACCGCCGCTTCCTCGCCCACGAGCTGACCCCGGTCGGGCGCATCGCCGCCGCCGCTATGTTTCCCAACCGTGCGCTGCGCTGGGGTTTCCTCTATCTCGCCTACTGGATCGCCTTCCCGTGGCGGCACGCGGTCGCGCTGCTGTATCCGGGAGCGAGCAAGCCCGACTTCGTCACCGCCAAGCCGCGCTGGACGCGCGGAGAGAAGATCCGCGTCGGCTTCGAGTTCGCGGTCATCGTGGCGTCCCAGTTCGCGCTGTCGAAATTCACCCACGGCGCCTACGTGTGGGTCGGCATCCTGCCGGTGTTCATCACGTCGGCGGTCGTGTCGTGGTACTTCTTCACCAATCACGGGCTCAAGCCGGTCGACGACGGCCACGACGTCTTGGCGGCATCGACCTCGGTGATCGTGCCCGAGGTGTTCAACAAGCTGCATTCGAACTTCGCGTACCACACCGAGCATCATCTGTTTCCGACCATGAACCCGAAATACTACCCGCTGGTCGGCGCGCACTTCCGCAAGCGCTTCCCCGAGCGCTATCACTGCATCCCGATTTCCGAGGCATGGGCGGGCCTATGGCGCAACGCCATCGCGAGCCCGCATGTCGGCGATCCGCGCCCAACGCCGGCGCCGCACGCGCAAGAGCGCCAGCCGGCGCCCGCCACCGTGAGCTGATCGGCGCTACGCCGTCCCGGCGAGCCGCGCGGTCTCGTCCCACAGCCGCCGCGCCGCCGCGTCGTTCTCGGCGTCGCGGCTCGGCTGGGTCAGCCGGCATCTGGTGAAATAGCCGCCGGTCACGTTGGCGACGTCGGGCGAGGTCGCGAGATAGATCAGCGTCCGCGCGCCCTTCTCGGCGGAGATCGCAAACAGCTTGGCGACGCGCACGCCGTAGGACAAGAGGCCGCCGGCATTGTCACCGTAGCGTGTCGCGACGAAGCCGGGATGGAAGCAGTTCGCCGTCACGCCCGTCCCGGCGAAGCGGCGCGCCAGCTCGCGCGTCCACATGACGTTGTAGAGCTTCGAGCGCTGGTAGGCCTGGAAGCCGCTGTAGCCCCTGGTGAACTGCAGGTCGTCGAGATCGAGGCGGGCGCCGTAGTGCGCCGCCGACGCCGTGCTGACGATGCGCGCCGGCGCGGCGGCGAGGAGGCGCTCGCGCAGCGCCTGCGTCAGGACGAAATAAGCGACGTGGTTGACGGCGAGATGCATCTCCAGCCCGTCTTCGCTCACCTGACGCGCCGTGAACAGCGCCCCCGCATTGTTGACCAGGAGATCGACGCGCGGCTCGGCCGCCGCGATCTCGGCCGCGACGCGCTTCATCTCGGAGAGACGCGAGAGCTCGGCATTGTGCACGCGGTGGGCGGCCGCGGGCGCGGCGGCGCGCAGGCGCGCGAGCGTCGCCTTGCCGCGCGCCTCGTCGCGCGCCACCAGCACGAGGCGCGCACCGAGCCGCGCCAGCTCCCGCGCCGCGACCTCGCCAATGCCGGAGGTCGCGCCGGTGATGACGCAGACTTTTCCTTCGAGGCTCACCGGCCGTCCTCCATCCGATTCCGGTCCGCTCAATGCCCGGGCAGCACCATCACGGTCGGCGAAGACGGCATCGTCTTCTTGGAGACCACGAGCGAGGGCGTCTCGTTGTAGTCGACGCGATAGGTCTGCCGCATGCGCGCGAGGAAGCGCTCGAGCGTGAAGGTGTTGAAGAAGTGCATCGGGATGATCATCTGCGCGTGCAGCGATTGCAGCACCTCGACCATGCCGTCGAGGTCGAGCGTGTAGTTGCCGTCGACCGGCGCCATGACGATGTCCATGCGGCCGATCTCGTCGAGCTGCTGCTGGGTGAGCGTGTGGTGCAGATGGCCGAGATGGGCGATGCACAGGCCGGCGATCTCGAACACGAAGATCGAGTTGCCGTTGCGCTCGGTCCCGCCGCTCCAGGTGCGGATATTGGTCGCGACGCTGCGGATGCGCACGTCCTTGAACGTCACGTCGTGGCCCGCCGGCCTGCCGTCATCGCGCCAGCCGCGCAGCACCAGCTTGATGCCGGGATCGGGATGATCGGTGTAGTGCGTCGAATGCGCGTGATTCATCGTCACGATATCGGGCAGGATCGCCGGCCGAACGAAGTCGTTGTAGTCGGTCGCGATGCGCACGAGCTGCGGGCTCTCGATCAGGAAGGTGGCGTGCCCCACATAGGTGAGGCGCACCTGATCGGCGCCGAGCGCCGCCAGCCGCAGCGCGGCCGGGATGGCGCGCGGCGTGCGCGCGGCGACGAGACCGGGGCAGTTCTCCCGCATCTCGGGCTTTATGGCGGGCGCCGGCGGCGCCGGCGCGGCCGATTGCGCGTGCGCGCCCGCGGCGAGGCACGCGAGGGCTGACGCCGCAAGCGCTGAAAGCCGGAAACTGCGCCGCATCATAATACTCCGCCGTGAACGGGCCCCAGCGGAGGAACCATAGCGCAGGCCCGGCGCTGGAACATGTCGGCCGGAAAAAAATCGGCCGCGGAGCTGCCCCGCGGCCGTGTCATTTCTTCGGGCGCGCGATCAGCGCGCGACGATCATGCCGCGGCTGGTCACCACCACCCAGCGCCCGTCCTGGCGGCGGATATTCTCGATCCGCCCGAGGCCCGGCAGGCTGTCGCCCGGCTCGACCTCGATGACGCCGCCGTAGCGCGCCTGGATCAGGGCGGTGCCGTTGTAGACGCTGCGCACGATCCAGCCGTCGAGGATGGGCGGGCCGGCGGGCCGCGCCGGCAGCGCGGTCGCGGGCTGCGGCAGCGGCGCGGCGATCGAGCCGGTCACGTCATGCGACGTGCTCGCGGACGCCGGCGCGCGGTGCTCCATGCGGTCGACCGCCTCGGCGAGCTTCGCCAGCTTGGCGGCGGGCTCGGCCTGCGCATGCTCGACGCGATCGAGGCGATCGCCCAGCTTGCTGAATTGCGCATTCGCGGTGCGGCCGGAGTTTTCGATCGAGGCCTTGAGCGCCGCAAGCTCGGTATTGAGGCGCGCGATCGTCTCGCGCAGCGGCCGCACATCGGCTGTCTTATCGGCCGTCTTGTCGGCCGACTTATCAGCTGTCTTGGCGGACGGCGGCGGGCTCGCCCACAGGCCGCCCAATCCGGCGGTCGCAGCGGATCCGGCCATTGCGCCGACCACGGCCGCGATCGCGAGGCCGGCCGCGACCGACCGGACGCGCGGCATCTTCGCCCACGGCCGGAACGTCGGTTCGGCCGGCGCCGCCGCCTCGCTCGGCGCGGCCATCTCGGGCCGAGCAGGTTCGGGCGGTGCAATCGGCGGCGCGCTGCTCGCGGCTTCGATGTTCGGCGCGTCGATGACGATGAAGGGTGCCGGCGGCGGCAGGGGCGTCGCCGATGGCGCCTCGGCCGGCGCCGCCGCACTGCTCGCCGCCGGGGCGGGGTCGGGCGCCGCGATCTTGGCCAGTTGCTCGGCCGGCGGCCCAGCCTCGGCGGTCTGTGCTTCGAGCTTCGCCGGCTCGCTGCCGGCACGATCCGACGGTGGCGAATTCGGCTGGTCGGCTTTGCGCTTGGCCATGGGCAATGTTTCCGATTGGATCTTTCACCAATCGGTAACTATCGATGCTTACCAATTCCTTACCGGTGCGCGCGGCGGGCGCCGAGGCGCGGATTAAATAATCGCAATGCCGCGCTAAACAATGCCGCGCTCCTGCGCCAGCGCCTTGAGCGAGGTCTGCGGCCGCGCGCCGAGGTGCTGGATCACCTCGGCGGCCGCGAGCGCGCCGAGCGTCGCGGCGCGCTCATGCCCGGCGCCGCGGGCGAGGCCGTAGAGGAAACCCGCCGCAAACAGGTCGCCGGCGCCCGTGGTGTCGACCACGCGCTCGACCGGCGAGGCCGGCACCGCCAGGACTTCATCGCGCGCGACCACGACGCAGCCGTTCTCGCTGCGCGTCACCACCGCGAGGCGCGCCTCGCGGCGCAGCGCCGCGAGCGCGGTATCGAAATCCGCCGTCTGGTAGAGGCTGTGCAGCTCGGCCTCGTTGGCGAACAGGAGGTCGATGGTGCCGGAGCGCACGAGCTGGAGAAACTCGTCGCGCCAGCGATCGACGCAGAAGGCGTCCGACAGGGTGAGCGCCACCAGCCGCTTCGCCTCGTGCGCGGCCGCCGCCGCCTTGAGGAAGGCGTCCTTGGCGTGCTTCGGATCCCACAGGTAACCCTCGAGATAGGTGATGGCGGCGCTGGCGACCGCCTCGGGATCGATGTCGCGCGGATGCAGGTCCTGGGCGGCGCCGAGAAAGGTGTTCATGGTGCGCTCGCCGTCCTCGGTCACCAGCACGTAGCAGCGCGCCGTCGAAGGCCCCTCGGAAGCGGGCGGCGTGTCGAAGGCGACGCCGGCGGCGCGGATATCGTGGGCGAAGACGCGGCCGAGCCCGTCGTCCTTCACCTTGCCGACGAAGGCGGCGCGGCCGCCCAGGCTGGCGCAGCCGACGATCGTATTGGCGGCCGAGCCGCCGGAGATTTCCACCGCCGGGCCCATGGCCTCGTAGATGCTGGTCGCGCGCGCCTCGTCGATCAAAGTCATCGCGCCCTTGCGCATGTCGTGGCGGAGCAGAAAGTCCTCGTCGGCGCGGGCGAGCACGTCGACGATGGCATTGCCGATGCCGAGAACGTCGTAGCGGGTGGCGGTCATGAGGCTGATCCGGATGGCACGGGGCCGCGCACTATAACGAGCGCGCCCGCGCTGGCAACGAGATTGCGGCCCACGCGTAGCATTAGCAATGGGACGGCGGCGCGGAACAGATGACTTGGCGGCACCCGAGCGGGTACCATGCGCGCGGAGGCCTCAAGCGCACATGTCACTTGCCCGCGATGTCACCACGGTCGGCACCGCGACGCTGCTGTCGCGCCTGCTGGGGTTCTTTCGCGACATGGGCATCGCGGCGGTGCTGGGGGCGGGCGTGCTGTCCGATGCCTATTTCGCGGCCCTGCAGATTCCCAACCTGTTTCGCCGGTTGCTGGCCGAGGGCGCGCTCAATTCCGCCTTCGTGCCGGTGTGGCTGCGCATCAGCGAGGAGCGCGGTGTGCAGCGCGCGCGACGCTTCGGCGAGCGGGTGCTCGGCACCATGGCGCTCGCGCTCGGCGGCATCGCGCTCATCTGCATCGTGTTCGCGCCGGCGGTCGTGCATCTGCTGGTCCCGGGATTTCACAGCGACGGCGACCGCTTCGTTTTCGCGGTCCAGTTCGTGCGCCTGTCGGTGCCCTATGTCGCGATCGCCGGCGTCGTCGCGGTCGCGGCCTCGATGCTCAATGCGCAAGGGCGGGTCGGCGCCGCCGCCTTCGCGCTCGTCGTCTTCAACGGCGTGTTCGTCGCGGCGCTCGCCCTGATCATCCTCGCCGGCGGCAAGGCCTCGTTCTTCGTCGGCGCGGCGCTCTCTGTCGCGATCGTGGTCGCGGGCCTCGCCCAGCTCGTGATGGTGGGCGCCGCGCTGATGCGCCAGGAGGTGCGGCCGCGCCGCATCTCGCCGCGCGCCTCGCCCGAGGTGCGCCGCTTCTTCGCCCAGGCGATCCCCGGCGTGGTGGCGGGCGGCATCCCGCAATTGAAGCTGATGGCCGGCGCCATGGTCGCCTCCTCGTCGCAGGCGGCGGTGTCGTGGCTCTACTACGCCAACCGGCTCTACGAGCTGCCGCTCGGCGTGGTGTCGATCGCGGTCGCCGCGGTGATCGTGCCGGTGATCGCGGCGAGCGTGCGCGCGCGGGAGGACGCGGCGATCGCCGGCGCGCAATCGCGCGCCTTCGAGATCGCGCTCGGCCTCGCGCTGCCGTCGGCGGCCGCCTTCGCGGTGCTGGCGACGCCGATCGCCGGCGGCCTGTTCGAGCGCGGCGCCGTCGGGCCGCATGACACCGCGATGGTCGCTGCGGCGCTCGCCGCGATCTCGGCCGGGCTGCCAGGCCATGTGCTGGAGAAAGTCCTCGGCGCCGTCTCGTTCGCGCACGAGGACACGCGCACGCCGATGCTGACCGCGCTCGCCGGCCTCACCGCCGCGATCATCGGTGCGCTCGCCCTTTTTCCCGGCCACGGCCATGTCGGCGTCGCGGCCGCGATCGCCATGTCGGGATGGGTCGGCGCAACGACGCTCGCGGTCGTGCTGTGGCGGCGCGGCTGGCTCAAGCTCGACCGCGCGGCGCGCCGGCGGCTGCCGCGCATCGTGCTTGCGACCGTCATCATGGCGGCCGCCATTCTCGGCGCCCGCCATCTGATCGCATCCGCCTTCGCGACGACCGACACGGCCTTCGCCCGCATCGTCATCCTCGCGATCCTGGTCGCGGCCGGGCTCGCGGTCTATCTCGCGGCCATCGAGCTCTTGGGAGTCGCGCGGCTCGGCGAGCTGCGCGCGGCCATGCGCGAGCGGCGGTAGACCGTCCGCCCTTGCGTTTCTCCGCCCCGCCGTGGCATGGGACGCCGCGCGCGACCAAATTCGCGCAAGGAGCCGACGCGATGGCCTTCAAGGAACGGGTCTTTTCCGGCGTGCAGCCGACCGGCAACCTGCATCTCGGCAATTACCTCGGCGCGATCGTCAAGTTCGTGGCGCTGCAGGAGCGCTACGACTGCATCTATTGCGTCGTCGACATGCACGCCATCACGACGTGGCAGGATCCGGGCGAGCTCAAGCGCAGCATCCGCGAGGTGACGGCGGCGTTCATCGCCTGCGGCATCGATCCCGCGCGTCACATCGTGTTCAACCAGAGCCAGGTCGCCGAGCACGCCGAGCTCGCCTGGATCTTCAACTGCGTGGCCCGCCTCGGCTGGCTCAACCGCATGACCCAGTTCAAGGAGAAGGCCGGCAAGGACCGCGAGAACGCCTCGGTCGGCCTCTACGCCTACCCGAACCTGATGGCGGCGGACATCCTGGTCTATCGCGCGACCCACGTGCCGGTCGGCGAGGACCAGAAGCAGCATCTCGAGCTTTCCCGCGACATCGCGCAGAAGTTCAACAACGACTACGCCGCCTCGATCGCCGCGCTCGGCCTCGAAGGGGCGTTCTTTCCCCAGCCCGAGCCGCTGATCCAGGGCCCGGCCACCCGAGTGATGTCGCTGCGCGACGGGTCGAAGAAGATGTCGAAGTCGGACCCGTCCGACTATTCGCGCATCAACCTCGCCGACGACGCCGACGCGATCGCGCAAAAGATCCGCAAGGCGAAGACCGACCCGGACCCGCTGCCGCACGAGGAAAAGGGCCTCGAGGCCCGCCCGGAGGCGGAGAACCTGGTCGGCATCTTTGCGGCGCTCGCCGGCAAGACCAAGGCCGACGTGCTGGCCGAATTCGGCGGGGCGCAGTTCTCGAGCTTCAAGGCGGCGCTGGTCGAGCTTGCGGTCACCCGGCTCGGGCCGATCGGCGGCGAGATGAAGCGTCTCGTCCAGGACCCCGGGCATATCGACGGCATTTTGGCCGATGGCGCCGCCCGCGCCCAGGTGATCGCCGCCGAAACCATGCGCTACGTCAAGGACATCGTCGGCTTCGTGCGGCGCTGAGGCGACCCCGTGCCGTCGGTTGGACAGTTGACCGGCCGGCTGGAAAGACCCAAGTAAGACGTATTCCGCGCGGGCCTTGAACCCGCGACGCGAAGGAGACCTGCAATGTTCATCCAGACCGAGACCACACCCAATCCCGCCACGCTCAAGTTCCTGCCCGGCCGCGCCGTGCTGGCCGACGGCACCCTCGACATGCGCGACAAGGCGCAGGCCGAGCAGTCGCCGCTCGCCCTGCGGCTGTTCGAGATCGACGGCGTCGGCGGCGTCTTCTTCGGCGCCGACTTCATCGCCGTGACCAAGTCGGCGGGCGACTGGCAGCAGCTCAAGCCGATGCTGCTCGGCGCCATCATGGAGCACTTCATGTCAGGTGCGCCGATCGTCAATGCGGGCACGGCGACCGAGGGGCCGAGCGCGGACGAGTTCTTCGACGAGAAGGACGCCGAGACCGTGGCGCAGATCAAGGACCTGATCGAGACGCGCGTGCGCCCGGCGGTCGCCAACGACGGCGGCGACATCACGTTCCGCGGCTTCAAGGACGGGATCGTCTATCTCGACATGAAGGGTGCCTGCTCGGGCTGCCCGTCCTCGACCGCGACGCTGCGGCACGGCATCCAGAACCTGCTGCGGCATTTCGTGCCGGACGTGGTCGAGGTCCGCCCGAACTGAGATCGGGATCGACTTTCCTACCGGTGGCCGGTTACCTTAACGCTGAATAGTGTGCGTGACGCGCACGCAGGTCGCCGCGCCGCGCGTGCGCGCATGCTAGAGCATGATCCCGGAAAGTGGATACCGGTTTCCCGCCTGCGCGAAGCCCTGGCACCATTGATCACTCGGGTTGGTGCTTCGGCGGGAGAAGGCAGGTCGGAAAAGATCATGCTCAAGCAATAGAGAGCGGAACCGGCTAGACGTTTCTTCAAACACGATGCGTGTCCTCGCCATCGACACGGCCCTCGAGGCCTGCTCCGCCGCGGTGCTCGACACCGACCAGGGCGGCATTCTGGCGAGCGAATCGATCCCCATGGTGCGCGGGCATGCCGAGGCGCTCATGCCGCTCGTCGCCCGGGTCATGAGCGAGGCGCGGCTCGAATTCCTCGAGCTCGACCGCATCGCCGTCACGGTCGGGCCGGGCAGCTTCACGGGATTGCGCGTGGGCGTCGCGGCGGCGCGCGGCATCGCGGTCGCGGCCGGCAAGCCGGCCGTCGGGCTGACCACGCTTGCGGCCTACGCGGCGCCCTATATCGCGGCGGACGACGTGACGCCGCTGCTCACCGCAATCGATGCCCGCAACGACCAGGTCTACATGCAGCTGTTCGGGCCCGGCGGGCGCACGCTGATCCAGCCGCGTATCGCCGGCCTGCGCGACGCGATCCGCGCCGCCGCCACCGGCCCGGCCCGCCTCGTCGGGTCGGGCGCCGCCATGATCGCCGCCGTCTGGCCGGCGAACGAGCGCCGGCCCGCGATCGTCGACGCGGCGCGCGCGCCGATCATCGATTGGGTCGCCCATCTCGGCGCCGCCGCCCCCCAGGCGATCGCGCTGCCAAAGCCGCTCTACCTGCGCGCGCCCGATGCGCAGCCGCAGGACGCCGCCCACCTGCCGCGTCGATGATCGGTCTCCTGCGCAAATTGGCACGGCCCGAGCCGGCGCTGTCGGAAGCGGGCCCGCGCGACGCCGCCGCCTTTGCGGCGCTGCACGCCGCCGCCTTCCGCCGCGGCTGGAGCGAGGACGAGTTCGAGCAGCTCTTGCTCGATCGCAACGTGATCGGCCATCGCGCCATGATCGGGACCTTGGCCGGGCGCACGCTCGTCGGCTTCGTCCTGTCGCGGCTCGCCGCCGGCGAAGCCGAGATCCTGTCCGTCGCGGTCGCGCCGGCGCGGCGCGGCCGCGGGCTCGCGCGCAAGCTGCTCGACCTGCACCTGCGCCGGCTCGCCGGCCTCGGCGTGACGGCGGTCTTTCTCGAAGTGGACGAGGACAATGTGCCGGCGCGCCGCCTCTACGGCCGCGCCCGTTTCCGCGACGTCGGCCGCCGCCCCGCCTATTACGCGCGCGGCGAGGGGGCGCCCGCCAGCGCGCTGGTGCTGCGCCGCGATCTCGCCTGAATGGGTGCGAACGTCGGGTTCACGAAATGGCGGTCGCGCTGCTCCCGCGGTAAAATGCGCCGAAACCCCGGCTCGCCGCGCAAGGCCGCTCCGCTCAACGTGAACCATCGCCGATGCTCCGCTCCTACTACGTTGTCGCCGTAATCGGCGCGGTCACGCTCGCGTTGCTGCCGTTCCAGGCCGCGGCGGTCGCGTTCGATCTGCCGCTGCGGCGGCGGATTCCCTCCTTCTATCACCGCATGGTGTGCGCCATTCTCGGGGTGCGCATCCGCGTGCATGGGCGGCGCATGCACGAGCATCCGCTGCTGATCGTCGCCAACCATTCGTCCTGGCTCGACATCCCGGTCATCACCTCTGTCGCGCCCGTGGTGTTCGTGGCGAAGAAGGAGATCGCGAGCTGGCCGCTGTTCGGCACGCTCGCCAAGCTGCAGCGCTCGGTCTTCGTCGACCGCGCGCGCCGGCAGAAGACCGGCGACGTCAATGCCGAGATCGCCCGGCGCCTCGCCGAGGGCGATCCGGTCGTGCTGTTCGGCGAGGGCATGGCGAGCGACGGCAATCGCGTGCTTGCGTTCCGCAGCGCCCTGATCGGCTCGGCGCGCGACGCGCTCGCCGAGGCCGAGCACACCGGGCGGGTGTGGATCCAGCCGCTGTCGGTCGCCTACACGCGCTTGCAGGGACTGCCGATCGAGCGGCGCGACCGGCCGCGCGTCTCCTGGTACGGCCATCGGCCGCTGCCGCCGCATCTCATGGGCGTCGCGCGGCGCGGCGCAATCGACGTCACCGTCACCTGGGGCGAGCCGGTCGCGTTCGACGAGCAGTCCGACCGCAAGGATGTTACCCGCACCCTGGAGGCCGAGGTCCGCCGGCGCACCATCGGGTCGATCCGCGGACGGGCCGACACCGCCAAGCCGAGCTGACGCCAAGTCGAGCTGACGCCATCGAGCTGACGCTGGCGCATTCCTTTTTCGGGCGAAACCCGCTATGACGGAGGCGACGCCGGGGCGCGCCGGTATCCCGTCGGTTTACCCGACTGATCAAGAGCTTAACAGGCATCGCGATTCGTCGCGCGCATTAACGGGACGGCAAGCCTCGACCGCATGAGCGGAACCCGCAAGCTGCATATCAAGTCCTACGGCTGCCAGATGAACGTCTACGACTCCCAGCGTATGACGGACACGATGGCGCGCGAGGGGTTCGTCGAAACGCCGACCGCCGAAGACGCCGATCTGGTCGTGCTCAACACCTGCCACATCCGCGAGAAGGCGGCGGAAAAGGTCTATTCGGAGCTCGGCCGCATCCGCAGGCTCAAGGACGGCGCGGCGCGCGACGGGCGGCGGATGATCATTGCGGTCGCAGGCTGCGTCGCGCAGGCG